>Ga0187770_10000798_pt1 | contig 15877 bp, 16 predicted proteins | sample 0116_SJ02_MP02_2_FD_133154 | JGI IMG/M metagenome (GOLD analysis project Ga0187770, IMG submission 133154) | Tropical peat soil microbial communities from peatlands in Department of Meta, Colombia - 0116_SJ02_MP02_20_MG | ecosystem: Environmental > Terrestrial > Soil > Wetlands > Peat | place...
AGCGGAAGTCCTAGGATATCTCATGCCATCTCACTATACAACCTTTGGTGGATGATTAGATATATAAACCTAGTAGTGGAATCTGACTGCCTAGGTTAATTCCAGTTAACTGGTCGTTTCATGTGACCGGAAGCCTTTCCTGAACCCGATTCAGCGAGGGCTGGGCAGCGTGAGGTCAGCCGTTCGACGCCTTTCTTACCAGCTGGGTCCCGCAGACGGGACAGACTGTCAATCTGGGGTTGGTGTAGGTCTTGCCGCACCCCCTGCAGTAGATCTTCCACGTGATGTTCCTCCACTCCCCGCCCTTCATCGAGGTTGGGGCAAGTGGAATGTTGAGGACCTCAGCTACGTTACGGACGGCGAAGTCATCCGACACCAAGTTCACTCCGCCGTCCCCCGTCATCAGGTCTAGACCGAGAGCAAGGAGAGACATGTCGGTCTGGGATAAGGCACTGATGTCTCCGGTCTTCGCTGCAGTGGTCTTCACCCTGTCCAGTGACTGGGGGGATGGCTCGGTGACCTGGACCCGGCTGTGGATGAGGGAGGACCCGACGTTGTGGTGTTTTACCTCCTCCAGGACGAGATACGTGGTGTAGTAGCGCCCATTCCCCTGATAGGGTATCCCCGCGTAGAACGCGGTGGAATCGAGAACGTATGCCGGTTCAGCCAAGCGAGGGTTCCTTCAAGGATTCATTCTTGCCTGGGTAGAACGGGAAGTTCGTCGGTCAGTCGGCTAATCATTAATGCGTGCGAGGTGGTCTCTTCGCGTGGCGTTTATTTAGTTTGTTTCGAGAGGCAGGGTTCGCTAATCTTTGAGTCGGCCTGCTGAACTTGGAAGCGTGAAAGAAGGGAGTTACATCATCATCGATGGGGAGCCGTGTAAGGTCGTCAGCCGGGAGCATTTCAAGCCCGGTAAGCACGGAAGCGCCAAGGTCAGGCTGGTCGCGATTTCTTTGTTCACCGGGTCGAAGAAGAGCTATGTTTCGCCTGCGGAATCGAGGGTGGACATTCCCATGATTGACAAAAGGTCCGGACAGGTGACATCGATTATGGACAACACGGTTCAGATAATGGACCTGGCTACATTTGAGGTCCTTGAGACCCCCAAGCCCACTCCCGAAGAGGCGGCCGAGCTGAACGGGACCCTCGCTCCGGGTGTCGAAGTCGAGTACTGGTCGATGATGGGCAGGAACAGGATAATGCGTGTGAAGGGCGGAAGCTAGGAATCATAGATCAACCTGTCCAAGACGCTGCTTGTGATAGCCTGCGGATACCTCGACATCCGGGCAAGGTCCAGATCGAAGACTGCCGCCACATAAACAACGACAAACCTCTTCTGAAGGAGAGCCTATGGGGGGTCTCCTCTCCGTTTTATCCTCACCTAATTATCCGTCGGGTATAGAGTTTCATTCGGAGCGGTTCATTACTAGGGTGGACAGTCGGCGCAGCCATGACGCCGTGTGAGATGTGCCGTTCCGGTGCCCATGAGCTTTGCAAGAACGCCGCCCCTGGCAGAGTATGCTGCTGCAGAGGACCGGAGAACGTGCAGTTCTTTCTCGCTCAGGTTCCGACCATGATGCGTTGACGCTTAGTATCCAAGGATGCTCTATCGATGGTTTGGCTCTTCATCGTATGACTCAGACGGCTCTTCCCGAAAACCCCTTCATCTAGAGCGAGCTCTCAGGATGTGTTTCGGAATATAGGTGTGTTGGTCTGTGGAGCACCTTGATTCAGGTTTTTTCTTCCAACTCAATCAACCGTAACCCAGCTGTCGTGCAGAGTTAGCTACCGAGTGCAAGCGGACTGGCCAGGGCGTTCGTCCTGCAGAGCAATGAAATGAATCTCTGGTCTGAACGTCCCTTCCATAGAGTTCGAAAGCCTTCTCCGATTCTCCAAGGGCGAGGTAGATCCCCATCCCCAGAGGCCCTTCGCTTTCGGCAGCTCTCTGAGCTTGTCGGTGAATATTATGGCCGCGAGCCTGCGTTGGCTTCCAGTCAACGAGATTGTTCATCCCTATGCACGACTTTGATAAACCGTTGTCTTCGCTCCAGCCGACATGAAGGAGTAGCCGTTCAGTCCACGGAAATGAAGGAGGAATCTTCAAACGATTCGGGAAAGATTTCGGAAATTCACTAAATACAACCCGAATGAAGTTCGCTCGTGGACGCGAAACCCCCAAGGCCCCGGACGGCTATTGTCGTCCTTGTTGCGGCGGCGCTAATGATCACTTCAATTGGTGTGTATTTCCAAACTACATCACGGGGTACGTCGGGGACCTTCTCTTCTGAGGTGAGCGCACTTAAGTCGCAGGTCGCCAACCTAGAACAGGCCAACTCGAATCTGCAATCGCTTCTGGCATCCGAAACGGAACCGAGTTCCAACTCTTCAACGTTGTCTGCGGGGAGCCTCTACGCGAGGTACAGTGTGAGCGTAGTGACCATCCAAAGCTATGAATTAACAACGCAGAACACGTTCTTCGGTCAGTTGAGCTCGATAGAGAGCATTCAGGGCTCGGGATTCGTCGTTGACTATCAGAACTCCTCCTATGTCGTCACCAACAATCACGTCGTTTCTGGGACTTCGAACATTACCGTAACTTTCTCCGATGGAAACTCCTACCCGGCCTCGGTCAAGGGAACAGATCAGTACAGGGATCTGGCCGTGCTCACTGTTTCGGCACCTGCTTCGGAGTTCCATGCGCTAAACGTTCTTGCCTCGACCAGCGCTGTGATTGTCGGTGAGACAGTCTTCGCAATAGGGAGTCCCTTCGGTCTCTCGGGTTCCATGACAGCCGGCCTGGTAAGCCAAGTGGGTAGGACGATTACAGAATCCACGAACACGCAGATTACAATTCCCGATGTGATACAGTTCAGTGCTGCAATCAACCCGGGCAACTCCGGTGGACCACTCCTCGATTCGAACGGGAACGTCGTCGGCATTACGACCGCAACAGCCAGCAATTCCGAGGGACTCGGGTTCGCGATACCAGCAGGCACGCTGTCCCGGGAGCTTCCCTCACTCGTGTCAAAAGGAGATTACACGCTTCACCCTGACCTCGGACTTGGCTCTACCACTGACATGACCTACCAGTTAGCCGGGGCGACGGGCTCCAATGTCACCTATGGAGTCTTGGTCGAATCGGTAGTCAGCGGGGGCCCCGCAGACAGGGCCGGAATCCAGGGGGGGACAAAGACCGTCACGGTGGAGGGGCAGAGCTACCTCGTGGGAGGGGACATCATTCTCTCGATCAATGGCGTCAAGATCGTTGATTCTGATGGTCTCGCGAGCTACCTTGAAGAAAACACAACGGCGGGGCAGACCGTCCAGCTGGGCATCATCAGGTCAGGCGTATACACCAGCGCGAGTGTGGTTCTCGGTGCATACTAGTGGTAACTCCATTCCCTAAGTCGCGAGCCCGAACCGGCGACAGCAGACCAACTCGCTCGACGATAGCGTTATTGCGTCCAGCATTTGTGGTTACTCATGAGTTGGACGCCTTCGAGCGGCTCCTATGGTGGTTGTTCGCAGGGAGCACTGGGGGCAGGACGAGGATGCTTGTCCTTTCTGCAATAAGGGAGCAGCCAAGGAATGCCCAGCAGTTGTCGGAGGCGCTGCACCTGGACTACACAACCATCAGGCACCACCTAAAGGTGTTGGAGCAAAACCGCCTCATTGTGACCGAGGGGGAGGCTTACGGAAAGCTGTATTTTATCTCGGACTCCATGGAGGCTCACTGGACGACCCTCGAGGCAATTCTCGAGAAGGTGAGAGGGGGAAGAGAAAGTTGAGCACGGAGCCAGGGCAACAGAAGACGAAGAGACCGGCATGGCTACTGGTTCCACTGGTGCTGGCCGTGGGAATACTGCTGGGAGTGGCGTTGTCGTACCTAATCCCGTTACCATTCGGTTTCGGCCCGTTCCCTCCCTTCGCCCAATTCAGGAACCTCATCATAGTCCACATGGTCCTTTCCACTGTTATCATTGCCCTCCAAGTGGCACTCGTGATTGTGTACCTCGGGGTCTACGCGGAGACCGGCGCGAGGTTCTCCCTCGGGATCCTCGTTGTGATGTCAGCCCTTCTCCTGCAGTCGTTGTTCCAGTACCCGCTGCTCTTGGGCTTCGTAGGGAGGTACGCCCTTGAATTCGGGCCATATCTCTCGACCGCTGACCTGTTCACCATCGCGGCCTACACAATCTTCCTTTACCTCAGCCTCGACTAGACCCCCTCAAATCGAAATCAGGACCGTTCAATCATGGACGAACTCTCTAACGATTTTGGATGGTTCTTGGAAACTAGATATTAACCAACCTGGCTTTAGAGGTCCTGCAGAATCTTGGTCAGCAAGCTGGTTATTGGAAGTGTGGTCCTAATCGCCGTCGGCCTCGTTCTGGTCGTAGTAGGCAACCCCTCTCTGAGGCTAGTGACCGGGGCAACTGCGCCCGGTACAACCTTCACCTTCTCCGGTACGACATTCACACGAACTGGGGGCTTCAGCGGGAACTTCACGGGCACGGGCACGGGCACTTTTCCCTTCAACTTCACTAGGCCTACGGGAACCATTGGTGGCAGGGGGAGCCTGACCACTGATGAAGTCGAGTCCCTGGCAGGTGTCGCTTTGGTGGGAGCGGGGCTCCTTCTGGAGGTCTTCTCTGTCTTCATTCGGCCCAGGCCTGTTAGCGCGCCGGCATAGGGCGGTGGGCATGGACCTTCAGTATGTGAATAGCGGCCGCGACGCCTCAATTCAGGCAGTGGATCTTGGCAAGCGCTACGGCTCCGGACTAGCCTCCACTGTCGCTCTTCACGGGGTTAACTTCAAGGTGGACAAGGGGGAATTCGTTTCAATAATAGGGCCCTCGGGATCAGGAAAGACCACCCTACTCAACCTCCTGGGAGCTCTCGATCGCCCCACAACTGGCAAGGTTTTCATTGACGGGATAGATATCTCGAAGCTCTCCAACGCCGAGCTCGCGAAAGTAAGGAACAAGAAACTGGGGTTCGTATTTCAGGACTTCAACCTCATCTCGCGCATGTCTGCGGGGGAGAACGTAGAGCTTCCCCTCCTCATCGAAGGGGTTCCGGGAGATGAAAGGCGACGGAAAGCGAATGCCCTCCTGGACAAGTTCGGACTGGGTGCCAAGTCCGACAGAAACGTGAACAAGCTCAGCGGGGGAGAAAGGCAGAGGGTAGCCGTGGCTCGTGCTCTCGCGAACGACCCGACAATAATCCTGGCCGACGAGCCCACGGGGAACCTGGACACGAAGAACACCGAAGTGATGATGGATTTCATGCGCCAGCTGAACGTCGAGTTCGGGAAGACGGTGGTGATAATCACCCACAACCCTGACGTGGCCAGGAAGGCGAAGAGGCTCATTTCCATCAGGGATGGTGAGATTGAACGGGTGGAGTTCCTGAATTGAGGAAGACGGCTCTGACCCTGGTCGCAATGACGCTTCTGATAACGTCAGGTGTGGTTGCCAGCGTTCCCGCCGCCTCTGGGTCGAACCTCCTCGCCTTCATCCGAGACGTGAACACCTCGTGGGGAACCCCAAGCAGCCCCACTGGAGCGTCTCCGGGAGACAGGAATCTGCCATTGACTGTAACTTTCCAGTATCTCTATCCGGAAAGCGCTTCTTCCGTCGAGTCCCTCCTGACCCTCCCCGCAGGCTTCAGCCTTTACGACGGCACCAATCAGACTTTCGCGACTACCTCAACCGGCGTCTCGACAAATTCAGTCTTCCAGATTACTTTCGGCGGCATTTTCCTTTCGCCTACTCTCTCGCTGGGATCATACAACTTTTCCCTGAACCTGTGGGCCTATCTGCAGACGTCTGGAGCGGTCACCATCCTCCCGGAGAACTTGACCATAAGTGTCTACGTCGAGGGGAACCCACAGATCCGGTTCAGTACTCCAACGCCCTCCCTGCTGTCGGGCCAGGTGGACGACATTCCTATTCTGGTGACCAATACCGGATCGGGCAACGCCTCCCAATTGACTCTTTCAGTCTCCGCCCCAGGCGTGAGCATCCTTTCCTCTCTCATTGAGATTCCGTATTTGGCGGCAGGCAATAGCACCTCCGCGGAGGTGGAGGCTTACGTCCCCTCCTCGGCATCTGGATCGGCGCTCTCGCTTTCGATTCTTGCGACCTACGAAGACCCGTATGGCGTCCAACAGTCGACTAGCCAAACAGTTGGGTTCTACGTCTCCGCCGCGCCTGTCTCGCAACTCTTCATCCAGGCAGGGGACTACTCTCTCGTCCCAGGCACGACTAACGATGTTCCGTTCACCCTCACCAACGTGGGGACAAGCCCTGTATTCCAGGTTCACACGACGGTGGCCTCTCCTGGTCAGGCGAGTGTCCTCACAGAGTTCCCCGCTGTCGCCGAACTGAAATCAAACGCTTCTGTTACTGATTCGATGGAGATCTACGTGTCTGATTCTATCGCCAATTCTCCACTGGAACTCACTTTCTCAACCACTTACGTTGACGGACAAGGTGTGCCTGGCTCCTATACGCAAACGGTCGGGTTCTATACCACTGGGTCGAACTCTTCTCTTCCTGGTGTCGTCGTCTCAGTCTCTCCCATCATAAACGAGGTTAGTGTCGGAACTCCGTCTGCAGTCTCTTTCAAAGTGGAGAACGTGGGGACGACTTCTCTCAGTTCCCCGGTCCTTTCCCTGAGCGTCTCCTCGCCGTTGGTCGTACTCCAAAACTCCAGTTATGCAGTCCCAAACAGCGTCCTCCAGTCCGGCGAATCGGTGACTTACGAGGCGCTTGTGGGTTCGAGCACTTCCGCGTCTCCGGGGTATTATCCTGCATCCGTAACCATCACATACCTAGGCCAGTCAGGAACTGAAATGAGTGCAACCTTCACCTCGGGGCTTGTCCTTACTGGGACGATAAAATTGGTCATCCAGTCTCCTCAGGTCACCCAGGGGAACACCACTCTGTCTGTGAGCGGCGAGATACTCAATGAAGGGTTTTCCAGTGCCTACTATGCTAGCGTAACAGGCTCCATAAGCGGGGTCAGGGCAACCAGCCAGGCTGACTATGTCGGGGAGATAGACCCCAACACTCCTGTCCCCTTCAGCTTGACCCTCCCCTATACTCCAAGTCGTTCAGCCCTGAATGCCAAAATCTTGGTGAACGTCGCGTTCAAAGACAGCTTAGGCACGACTGGAACCTACAACTCTACCATTCAAGCGACACTGGCTCCCGTATCATCCACTGGATCCAGTTCCTCGGCCGGCGGTTCCTCGTCCGGGGTCGACTTCTTGACAATCCTCGAGCTAGGGGTAATTGCCGCGCTGGTTGTCATGGCTGTGGTAGGTTTCATCTACATAAGAAGAAACAGGACGAAGGTATCGCCCTCCGAATACGAAGAGAAGGAGGACAAGGGAGTTATCTGATCCCTCGGTGACTGATGGTTGCGAGCCACAGACCTGCTAAAGTTCTCAACCAGGGCCCTGACTGAAAGGAAACTCAAGGCAGTGCTCATCGTTATCGGTATAATGATAGGCCCCGCCACCATCGTTGCCCTTGTAGGGGCAACGCAGGGTTACAGCAACGCAGCCTCGGGGCGCTTCTCCAGCCTCGGCGCGACCACGATTCTTGTTAGCCCGGCGGGGAGGGGTACCACTCTCACCACCGACGATATCTCCACGATGCAGAACCTGCCCGGGGTCTCTCAAGCCCTGGCGTATGACGAGATAGGAGGCCAGACCACCCAAGGAGGGGAGACGGTGGGGGTCACCGTAATTGCGACGGATCTGACCCAGCTCGAGAAGGTACTTCCTACTCTCACTCTCGCCTCCGGGTCAGTACCTTCCCCTTCTAACCAGGTGGGCGCGGTGATCGGGTATTCTGTGGCCTACCCTGACATCCAAGGAGCTAACAACGTCTCCGTGGGGCAGGTCCTCACCCTCACAAATGTGGGAAGATCGACGTTCACATTCGGTGGTGGAGGGGTTGCGTTCAGTCAAAGCTCCTTTTCCCCGTCTGCAAGCAGCACAACAACCCAGCGGTCCTTCGTTGTCGACGGAATCTACTCCAACTTCGGCCAGGGATTCGGGATTGATCCAGACACGTCGGTCTTCGTTCCCCTTTCGACCGGCCAGCTAATACTCCGCAGCGCCAGCTACTCTGGGATAATGGTGGTGGCGTCGAGTGCATCGGACGTCAATAATGTCATAACTGAGATCGACAACATCTATGGCCAGACCGTTAGGGCTACGAGCGTCAGCTCGCTAACGTCCGCTATCCAGTCGGTGACAGCGGGGACGACGACCCTCTTGGAGGCGGTGGCTGCGACCTCGGTTCTGGTGGCTTTCATCGGGATCATGACTACCATGCTGACGTCGGTGGTCGAAAGGACCAAGGAGATCGGGATACTGAAGGCCCTCGGAACCAGCAGCAGGGGGATAATGCTCACCTTCGTCGCCGAAGCCCTGGTGGTGGGGCTTGCTGGAGGGGCACTGGGGGCCGTGACAGGAGTAGGACTCTCCTATCTGATCATCAACCTCCTTAGCCGGTCCACTTTGGGACTTGGAGCAGGAGGTGGCGGTGCCTTTGTTAGTAGTTTCGCAGGGAGGGGGGCGGCTTCCGGCGCTGCGCCAGCCGCAGCCTCCACCACCCTCTCCATCACTCCTGCCATCACACCGGAGATAATAGCATTGGCAGTGGTGTTAGCCATCGCAGTTGGGGTCGTTGGGGGACTGCTCCCGGCCTGGAGAGCATCGAGGATGAACCCGGTCGAAGCTCTCAGGAGATCGTAGAATCCCACCGAAGGGTTACGACTCGCTACGGGTCCTGCCCAAGGCTTGACCACGGCTCGACTGGTGCGATCGTCCGCAATCGATAACAAGGCCGCCGCCGGTCTAGGCGCCGTGGAATTTCAAAAGGCCGTGCGCCGGCGCCGGATGGTCAGGCACTTCACTGGCGAGCTAGTGCCGATGGAGACGATTAATGGCGTGCTCGAGCTGGCCCAGCACTCCCCAAGCGCGGGATTCAGCCAGGGGTGCGCTTATGTGGTCGTCACCGACACCGAGGTGAAGAAGAGACTCGCCAAGCTGCAGGGGGAGGAGGACTACAGCGCCGCGGGGTTCCACAAATGGATCGCTGAGGCCCCGGTGGCCATCGTCGCCTGCGTGAGCGAGAAGTTGTACCACGATAGATACAATGAGCCTGACAAGCTGGACGAGGAGGGAAAGGAGATAGAATGGCCGACCCCATACTGGTTCTTCGACATCGGCGCGAGCTGCATGGTCATCCTGCTCGGTGCCGTGGATGCTGGACTCGCAGCGGCGTTTTCGGGGGTGTTCGACGTGAAGGGTGTGAAGGAGCTACTCGGAATCCCCACTCATTTCCATCCGGTGAGTGTCATCTCCATCGGGCATGGTGCAGAAGACGTCAGATCTTCATCGCTAAAGCGGGGAAGACGCCCATGGACGGACGTTGTTCACTATGACAGATGGTGAGCACATGTGTAGGTTCGAGAATATCGGGCGAGATCGGTACCAGGAGATTGCAACCCCCAAGAATGATGGTATGATGGTCAGATTGATCCCATTAGAATAACGTAGCTCCAAAAATAGGTTTTTGTGCAGGCTCCAGCGAGCCCGGTTCAGAAATGGAGGTACAGAAGGGGCCGGGGGCGAAATACTGGGGAGCCCTCATCGTCGTGGTGGTAATCGCCGTTTTGGGAACCTACGCGACCGTGTCATATCTGCGTCCCGGTGAAACCACTACCACAACCACCACTCTCTCCGACCAGTCTCTGATCAACTCGCTTGAAAGTCAGAACGCTCAGTTGCAGAACGAGCTCGCGTCGAAGACCCAGATCTCCAATGGGACCGTCCTGGGGCTGGACACTGTGAAGATCTACCAAGCCGACTCGGTTGGGGTCGTGACGGTCCAGGGCACGACGTCTTCTGGAGGCGTCAACTCGACGATTCTAGGATCAGGGTTCGTCATCAACTTCTCAGGGTCTGATTACATCGTGACAAACTACCATGTCGTCAAGGGCGTCAGCGGAATCACAGTCACGTTCCAGGACGGTGATGCCTATCCTGCGACCGTGGTCGGGAGCGACGGATACAGCGACCTTGCCGTGCTGAAACTTACGGCTCCAGCCTCGGAGTTCCACTCACTGACAGTCGTCAGCTCGTCGACGCTCGTGGTCGGCCAGCCTGTGGCCGCCATCGGGAATCCCTTCGGGCTTTCAGGGTCCATGACTGTCGGCATAGTGAGCCAGCTCGGGAGGACGATATCCGAGTCTCTGGCTGGGAACTTTTCCATAGCAAACGTGATCCAGTTCAGCGCTCAAATTAACCCAGGGAACTCTGGAGGACCCCTCCTCAACGCCAACGGGGCGGTGGTTGGAATCACGACGGCGACGGTCGTGAGCTCTCAGGGGGTAGGCTTCGCAATTCCGGCAGACACGATACTCAAGGAGTTGAATTCGCTCGTGACGATCGGGAGCTACAACATGCACGCCTACATGGGGATATCTGGAGCCGACATGAACTACCAGCTGGCCCAACTCCAGAAGACAAATTACACCTATGGGGTGCTCATCGAGAGTCTGACCAGCGAAGGCCCTGCTCAGAAGGCCGGCCTCGTGGCAGGCACCCAGACGGTCACGGTGCAAGGGTCGACCTACCTGATAGGCGGAGACATCATAGTGTCGATTAATGGCACCAAGATGATCAACACCGACGCCCTGTCTACCTATCTCGCTGAGTACTGCCTCCCGGGACAGACCCTGGTGTTGCACATAATCAGGGGAGGACAGCCGATGACCGTTGATCTTGTCCTCGGGACGAGGCCGCCCCCTCCATCGTAGTCTTCGAGACAAGAGCAGCATTTGTGATCTCCAGATAGCCCGAATCCCCTTTCCAGTGCTTCTCGGACGAGAGAATCTCAATTCGCTTTGAGAAGAAAGGGGCATCCAGGACAAAGGTCTCACCTTCACCCCCTTCGAGCCCCACGTGGAACCTGAATTTCCTCCCCAGGGCAACCAGCTCATCAATGTTCGGCCCGTCGAGCTTCCTCCCTAGCCACGTTTGGTCCAGCCCGAGGGCGGATACGCTCACCACGATCGCGGCAAAACCTTCTGCGACGAGACGGCGCAGGTGGGCCTCGGGGTCAGCACCCCACAATGGGGAGATGCACTCCAATGATAGGCGGCCGCAGACTTTCTCGACCCTTGTTTTCTGGTAGACGCTGGCGAGGGCGCCGGTGTAAATCCCCTCTAGCCCGAACTTGCTCTTCGCTCTTGCGAGGGCGCGCTCCAAGTCTCCTAGCTCCTCCTCCTTGACCCCCTCCGTCTCCCCCGTCAGGAGTGGAACACCGATAGATTCTGCCTGCAATGCCGTCCATTTCAGATTGGGGAAGTGGAACATGTACGACATCTCGGACTTGGGGAAGAGGGTGATCATGCAGGAAAGTTCGTTTTCACGCGACGCGACCCAGGCTGCGTAGGTCGAATCCTTCCCGCCCGAGAAGAGTGTGCCGACGCGCGTTTAAGGTCACTGAGATGTGGTTCGGTCTCAAGCTATTAAATAGACGCAGCTGGGTCAGAATTTTGATGCTTGATTCACTGAGAGAGGGCCTAGCTTCGCCTGCTCTGTCGAATCCCTTCAGGCGGTATCCCAAGCAATAGTCTGGCCCTGATGACCTTCTCTTCCAACCTCTTTCGAGGTTTCGCCAGCTCCTTTTTGCAACGGGCAATCTGATTTCTCTTGTTCTGCGTCTTGATGTACGGCTCCGTGTTTCGGATGATCTTCGCGAGCCCCTCGGCTCCCCAAGTGGATGAGGGCGAATCCGTAACGAGTCTTGGAAGGGACCCTCGGGTCCTTGCCCTTAGTGGGGGCCACGGCGCATTCAATCCCCTGCGCCGCAAGAAGGCGCATATTCCCATGAGAGGGAGTTTTTCTTTTTGCTGTATCCCTACCCGGTACGCGCTCGTAGATGCGTCGGCCTGAAAGTATCCTTCAGTATCAATCCAGGCTGCAACCTGTACCCAATCCCATATCGCGCCAAGCCTTCCCTCTTGTTCTGACAGCACAACCTCTAGCTTGGAAATGGACGAGATTCGTATCTCGTATGTCTCTCCGTGCCTGAACCCGTTTCTGAAGCGCGCGAGCACTTCAATCTGCACGTGCTGGTTGGACTCAGTTTGCTCGTGCTCCACCTCAAAATCGCATATGCCGACGACCTTGCCCCGAATGATATAGGTCGGTCCTATTTCGAAGTGGAAGCCAGCTTTGGCTTCAAAGGTTGGTCGCCAGAAGTCGAAGCGGAACCGGGTGGGTTCGCCCCTGATTTCATAGATTTTCCCAACAAGCGAAGCCGGCGCCTGTAATGGGCTTGGCGCCCCATATGGTATTGAGTTTAGGCGTCTAGGGAGCAGACCCCAGTTCACGCCTGCACGGGTGCTGAAGGAAACCTGCCAGCTCAGGGCCGAACTCCTTCGACACAATTGAATCGATGCGGATCTGGTAAAGCTCGTGGGGAACGATTCGGTCTTGGTGGACGCTAGGGACGTGAAGATACAGGGTTTCTGACGTTGTCCCTCCCCTGAAGGTGTGGAAGTCGCAGATGTCGACTATCTCTCCGGTCAGCTCGTAGGCCTTTCTCAACTCCATCTTTACTCCCGACTGCTCTTCGAGGAATATCCGAGAGATTCTGAACCTAATGTAGTGACGGCCGCGGGTATTGTGCACATCAGCCCTTGAAACCAGAAGGGCTGAGGAATGGTCGGGTGTACCGAACCACGGATAGAACCAATGATCAAGCGTTGTGTTTGCCATCATAGAGGTAACACCGACCTGCCTCTTAACGCCCAGCCTTACTATTCCACCTATGCATGACTCTCACTACGTCTAGTGAGAACTCATTTGTTTAAAGACTTCTCACTACGCGTAGGCATTGATTTGAGCCTAGTTGAGCGCAAGTGGGGCAAGAAGATTCACTACGTCTTCAAGATGCGAGGACCGAAGGAACTCTATCTCGGTCCGAAAGAGAAACCCAACCCCGAACGTGTGAAGGAAGCTCTCCAGTATGTCGAGCAACTAGAGAGTGAATATGTCCGACACTATGACGAGCTGAAGGACAGGCTGTCTACGCTCCTCAAACAGAGGGCCTCATAGGTTAGTCCACTTCTTCGAGTCGTCTCAAACGATACCGCCTCGTTCGGCATAACTCAGGCCTCCCTCTGAGGTGGAAATCCCTGCCATGTTACAGAGGTTACAGATGTTACGGCCTTGGAGAAACCCCCCCCGTTCCAGGCTCCTCGACGGAGTGCGAGCCTCAGACCGCCTCGTCTAACGAACCCGCCAGGATAAATCAAGCGTGAGACTGTCCTCTAGGCTGAGGACGGCCTAACCCTCATAAAAGAGTCAAAGACGCCGAACACCAAGAAACGGCTATGTTAGACTCTCTCCGTGAAGGCCTCCAGAGCGCGATCTCCAAGGTTCTGAAGTCCAATGTGGTCGACGAGAAGGTCACCAAGGAGTTCGTGCGTGACCTGCAGAGGGCCCTGATCCAGTCAGACGTCAACGTCAGGATAGCTCTGGAAGTCACCGAGAGGGTCCAGAAGCGCGCCCTGGAGGAGAAGGCTCCCGCGGGGGTGACAAAGAAGGACCAGATAGTATCAATCCTCTACGAAGAGTTGGCCCGGCTCCTAGGTGGAGAAGGAGGCCTGCAGCTCAGCAAGGACAAGACAAACGTCTTAGTCATGCTAGGCGTCCAGGGCTCCGGCAAGACGACGACAACGGCGAAGCTCGCCCGGCTCTACACCAAGCGCGGGTTCAAGGTCGGGGTGGTCGCCGCAGACACGTTCAGACCAGGGGCGGTCGCCCAGCTGAAGACCCTCGTCGCATCGTCGGGCGTGGAGGTGTACAGCGACGAGAAAGAGAAGGACTCGGTGAAAATCGCGAAGGAGGGGAAGAAGCACTTCGAGGTGACGAAGAACGTTGTGATCATAGACACGGCGGGGAGGCACAAGGAGGAGAAGGGTCTCCTACAAGAGATGAAGGATGTGGTGAGTGTGGTCAAGCCTGACTATACCGTGCTCGTCATTGATGGAACAATCGGACAGCAGTGCTACAACCAGGCGCTGGCGTTCCACCAGGCGGCTCCCGTGGGTGGGATAATCGTCACCAAGCTGGACGGCGCAGCCAAGGGGGGCGGGGCGCTGGCTGCCTCAGCGGCAACGGGCGCGAGAATCTTCTTCATCGGAACAGGAGAGAGGATCGACGACCTGGAGGAGTTCGTGCCCACCAGGTTCGTGGGACGCCTATTGGGCATGGGGGACCTGAAGTCCCTCATGGAGATGGTGAGGGACGCCGAGGTCGTCGTGGACGAGAAAATGACCCAGCGCATGATGTCTGGGAAGATGACAATGAACGACCTCTTGGTCCAGTTCGAACAGATGAAGAAGTTCGGGTCCCTGAAGAAGGTCCTGGAGCACATTCCTGGTTTCTCGGGACAGGTTGACGTCAAGGAATTGGACAAGGCGGAGGACAGGGTGAGGGTCTACAAGTCGATCATCCAGTCGATGACCGGCGAGGAAAAGGCTGACCCGGAGGTGATCAACTCATCACGCCTTAAGCGCATAGCGAAGGGCTCGGGGCGCAGTGAGAAAGACGTCAGGGAGCTCCTGTCAAGGTATAAGCAGATGAAGACCCTGGTCAAGACGAGCAAGGGAAGGGAGCTCCGACAGATGATGCGTCGGATGGGCGAACAGTAAGGTGCCTCTGGCCCGACAGACCTTCCAGCTCTGCGAGAAGTGTGCCGAACGGCAGGGCATGGAATCTGCTCCGTTCGAAATCGTCGAAGGAAGAGGGTGCTTTGTCTGCCAGGGCATGATGGACACGACCGGGAGGATCGCAGAAATGGCCGCCAGGAGTGCGAGGCGCTACCAGTTCCGAACCTTCGCCGTCGGCGTGACCGTCCCGGAGGGGGTCCAGGAAAAGGAGGACGAGCTTAGATCAGTGCTGAAGTTGAAGGGAAAGGAGACCATCAAGATTCAGGCTGCGAGGCTTGTGGCCTCCCAGGTCTCGGACAGGCTGAGGAAGCGTGTCGACCGACAGAGGCCCGACCTGACCCTGCTGGCTGACTTCGGCGCAGGGGACGTGTCTGTCACCGCTCGGCCCGTGTTTTATTACGGGAGGTACACTAAGCCGGCCGGGATTTCTCAGCGCAGGTCCTTCTGCGAGCAGTGCCGCGGCGCAGGATGCAAGAAGTGCGACAACACCGGCTTCGAGCGGAAGCCTAGCGTGGAAGGGGCGCTGCGGACGAAGCTGGCCGATTTCAGCGGGAGCCAGAAGATGACTTTCACCTGGCTGGGGAGTGAGGACAGGGAGAGCAGGGTCTATCCTCCCGGGAGGCCATTCGTAGCCGAGGTGAAGAACCCGAGGAAAAGGTCGTTCCCTAGGAAGTTCGGCGCGAGGCTCGGAGGGGGGCTCGTGTCCGTCTCGTCAGGCAGGACTCTGCCGTCGAAGCCAATCCACCTGCCCGCCTTCAGGTTCGTCACCAGAATCAGGGCGACCACGGCTTCCAGGGTGAGCACCGAGGGTCTGGCAGAACTGAAGTTGAGGTTCAAACGAGCCGCCGTCCGCTTCGACAGGCCTCACAACAGGCCCACCGTGAAGACAGTGTACAGGGCCTCGGCGAAGGCCAAAGGGAGGACCCTCATGATAGAAGCAGAGCTGGATGGGGGCCTCCCAGTCAAGAGGTTCGTCAGTGGGGAACTTGTTTCACCTTCAGTGTCGGAAGTCTTAAAAACTGAAGTCGGTTGCCGCAGCTTCGACATCTGCGGAGTCAGGGAAATAGGGAAATTCGGATTTGCCGAAATCACACGGGGCGAGGAGAAG
>Ga0187770_10000799_pt1 | contig 15870 bp, 15 predicted proteins | sample 0116_SJ02_MP02_2_FD_133154 | JGI IMG/M metagenome (GOLD analysis project Ga0187770, IMG submission 133154) | Tropical peat soil microbial communities from peatlands in Department of Meta, Colombia - 0116_SJ02_MP02_20_MG | ecosystem: Environmental > Terrestrial > Soil > Wetlands > Peat | place...
CCGCTTCCCTTCGCCTTGAAGAACAGCTTTACTCCGTGGGCTTCGAATGTAGGCATGTGCTTTCGCAACGCCCCCAATTTTTCAGGTTAGCGAGTCCACGAAGGCAGGTCTCGTTTGTGATTCTAACCTAAGGTTCAGTTCCCACCCCCTTGGAAAACCGATAACAATCAGAGACCTCAGGACGACGGGGATGAAGGATTCGCAGGAGAAACCTTCGCGCCTGCCACCCGAGGTGAGAGGCCTCAGGAAGAAGTTGTATATCTGTGGAAGCTTCAAGTTCTTACGCGAGATTAAGGAGCTGGAAGAGAAGCTCCAGAAAGAAAGCGTCGAGTATGTCACGTCTAGGAGAAAAGACAGCCGCGGAATCAGTGGATGTCTCGAAAAGATTGACCATGCGGATGTGGTTTACGTTGTCAACCCTGACGGCTACATCGGAAGCAGCGTAAGTGTAGACATTGGCTATGCTTATGCCTTAAGCAAACCCATCTACGCCACACACGTAATAGATGATCCCCCGGTGATGAGTCTCTTGGCTGGGGTTGCGTCCTATGAGAAACTGATTGAACTTCTGATGGGACAAAAGACCTCAACCGGCAAGCATCAGCTGTGAGCATTCTACTGGTAAGTTAGGGTGGAAATCCCACCCCCCGCATCCATGGCTGTAAAAGACGGTGTGCACGTTATTGTGGTGATTCCTCAGGAACCTTTACCGGGAACTTAACGCCGTAGCCTTCTTCGATTTTCTTGAGCATGCTCGCAACCCGCCCTTCTTTTGACATCCTGTCTATCTCGTGCATGAGCCGTAGCGAAGCGAGGACTCTCCTGTTCGTCCTCGAAGCGTATGGTATCGATTTCACTGAATCATAGAGTATGGTCCTCTCTCCCTTTGTGGACTTCTTATCGTAGTCGCGCTCCAGAACATCCTCGATTTGTCTGAGCGTGTCCTCGAGGCATGTCTCGGGGTTCGAGTAACCGAAGTAGCAGTTTCTGCAGTCTGCCGTGAGCATCTCCCTCATGGGTCCCCGTTCGTTCACCCGGTAGTGCCTTAGGGGGTAGACATACCCCTGTGTCTTCAGGCGCTCTGCGAGCTTGTACACGGCCCCTATGCTCAGCCCCTGCGCGAGAACCGCCTCATAGAGCTCGGCAACGGAGCCTCCTGGGCCCGTGCAGAGGACCGACATCACCATTTCTTCGGTCCAGATCGGAAGTTCTGTGATTTTCTTCTCCATTGTCTGCTGGATCAGCTTCCTGTCAGACGCGAACTCGCTGAGACCTTGGGGGGTGCCGCTCTCCCCCTTCGAATGAAAGAGCGTCTGAAGGGCCTGTCCACACTCCTTGGTCGTGAGCCCCGAGATTTCGGCCACCTGTTGAAGCTGGACGCTTGTCTGTTTCCAATCCCCTTTTTCTCCAAGATATGCGAGGGCCCAAAGAACCGAGAGTTCCTTGTTTTGCCAGCTCCTTCTCAGGTACCAGTCGAACTCTCTGAGTCCCTTGACGGCGTATCCTCTTGACACTAGGTAACTGATGTCCCCCTGACGCACCTTCTTTAATCCGAGAGAGGAAGAGAGCCTGTCCAAGACAGACTCTACTACATAGTCTCTCGGCACAATGAATACCCGCCCAGACACAGTCTCCACCGTGAATGGAGGACGCGTGATGTACGCTTCCTCACACCAATCTGTAGGCGTGAATGATCCGAACAAGCTCATGGGGACCTTCAAGTTTCTCCCGGCTACGTGAAGGGGGCTGATTCATTTACCCCTGTTCCCTAATTAGTTGGCCTGGTTCGAATATACGACTCTGATGCTATTTCGACCACTAAACCGAATTATACTCTATTCTCAAAAAGGTACCGATTAGAGCTTGGGTCCTTCGCGCCAGCTCGCTGTTCATAAGAAAGAAATTGGGCCCGGCGTCATAACGCGTAAGCCCATTAATCTTTCGAAGTTCACAAAACCTGTCGCCCGGGTGTACATAATCCCGGAGAGATGCAAAGAGTGCGACTACTGCTGGACCTTCTGTCCCAACGACGTTCTCGAAATGTCGGACGAGATGAATGCGAATGGGTACAGGCATCCGCGTGTCAAGGCCGGCAAAGAGAACGACTGCGTCAACTGCGGCATGTGCATGGTTGTGTGCCCCGAGTTCGCAATCTTCACGAAGGAGGTCCCCTAGCCGATGAGCAGGGCCAGCGGGGGCGGGCTGGCTCCCGGGAGCTACTTCACTATGGGGAACTTCGCGTGTGTGGAGGCAGCGATACTCGCGGGTTGCAGGTTCTATGCAGGGTACCCCATAACGCCGTCATCTGAAATCTTCGAGCGGGCCAGCGTCAGGTTCCCTCAGGTGGGAGGGAACGCAATTGAGATGGAGGACGAGGTTGGAAGCATGGCGGCGCTGGTCGGAGCCTCGTTCGCCGGGGCTAAGGTGATGACTGCGACGTCTGGCCCGGGCTTCAGCCTGATGATGGAGAATATTGGGCTCGCATACATCATGGAAGCGCCCTGCGTCATAGTGAATGTGCAGAGGGCGGGGCCGAGCACGGGCATCCCCACTCTCGTCGGGCAAGGGGACATGATGCAGGCGAAGTGGGGGAGCCATGGGGACCTGGAGGTGATCGCATATTCGCCAAGCAGCGTCCAAGAGTTCTTCGACTTCACGATTCAGGCGTTCAACACCGCGGAGAAGTTTCGTACACCGGTGTTCGTGATGGCAGACCAGGTCGTGGGGATGATGTGGGAACGCCTCCACGTGCCCCCGGCAGAAGAGATCGAAGTCGCTCAGAGGCTCGTAATGGAACCAACGTCGGTCGTCGACAGGGAGCACCCGGTCTTCGACTATGCCAAGGACTTCCTTCCGATGCCTATCGCGGGGACAGGGAACAGGGTGAACGTCGATAGCCTCACACACGACTTCCGAGGCTACCCCACTACGGACCACGACATGTCGGTGAGCATGACAAGGCACCTCACCGGGAAGGTCAAGGACCACGCCAAGGAGATTTGGCGCTGGGAAGAGCGTTACCTCGACGACGCGGAGGTTGCCGTGGTGTCGTACGGCAGCGCTGCGCGTTCAGCCCTTGCCGCTGTGAAGAGCGCCAGAACCCGGGGCATCAAGGCGGGTCTCCTCAGGCTGCAGACCCCTTGGCCGTTTCCGGATGAAGTCGTCGAAAAGGTCAGCAGCCGGGTCTCCGGGCTGGTCGTGGCTGAGATCAACTATGGCCAGATGGTTCATCCGGTGAGAGAGAGTGCGCGCTGCCCCGTCGTCGGGGCGAACTGGGCCCCAGGAACGCTGATTGAGCCCAAGTCGATAGTCGAGGCAATGCAGGCGGTGGTGGCTTCATGATTTCCCCGGAGACCAAAAGCGGAGGACCCGAGGTGAAAGTGCAGCACCACCTCAACGATGACGTGATCAGGTCTGAGAGGCTCCCAAACATTTGGTGCCCAGGGTGTGGCATCGGGATAGTCGTCGGCGCCTATGTGAAGGCGATTCAGAAGTCGACGATTCCGCAGGACAGGCACATCTCAATATCAGGAATTGGATGCACTGGTAGGGTTTCGGGGTACCTCAACCTCGACTCGTACCACACCACCCATGGAAGGGCGATTGCGTTCGCCACTGGAATGGCTGTGGTCCGCCCGGAGTTGGAAGTCACTGTGATTGCCGGGGACGGGGACCTCGGTGTGATAGGAGGGAACCACCTCATCCACGCAGCCAGAAGGAACGTAGACCTCAATGTAATCATGGTGAACAATTTCAACTATGGGATGACAGGTGGACAGCATGGTGGGACCACCCCGCTGGGAGCCAAGACGCACACTTCTCCCTATGGGAACGTTGAGACTCCGTTCAACATCCCCTACTTGGTCGCGGCGGCAGGAGCCTCCTTTGTAGCGCGCTGGACTGCCATACACGTCCGCCAGATAACCGCAGCAATCAGCAGGATGATGGAGGTGAAGGGGTTCGCTTTCATGGAGGTGCTGTCTCCTTGCCCCCCGACATTCGGGGAGTTCAACGGGTTCCCCGACGCCCTCGATATGATGGAGTACTTCAGGGACAAGTCAGTCGTGGATCATAACGCAGACCTCAGCAAGATCGATGTGACAGCCCGTCCCGAGGACGAGGTAGTCGTGGGGAACTTCGTCGACAGGCGGAGGCCCTCCTACCAGGAGTTGCTCAGCGACCTCAGGAGAAGGGTCGCAGCCCAAGGAGCTGGGAAGAAATGAAGTTCGAAGCCAGAATTACGGGCCTTGGGGGGCAGGGGGCGATAACGGCGGGCCATATCTTCGGGAGCGCAGCCTGCCTCCATGAAGGCAAGGAAGTCGTAGTGACTGAAGGGTACAGTCCCTACATAACAGGAGGGTGGTCCAGGGCTGATGTAGTGGTTTCCGACGAGCCCATCGACTATCCGCTGGTGTCGAAGCTCGACGCACTCGTCACAATGTACCAGGAGGGGCTCGACATCAATATGAAGCTGGTCAAGCCCACGGGAGTCGTAATAGCCGAGAAGAGGCTTGTGGACCTGTCTAAGGTGGTGGGGGACCGCCGGGTCTACGCCATCCCCGCGGGGGAAGTCGCCGAGGGCCTCGGCAGGAAGGTCCTCATGAACATAGTCATGCTCGGCTCCATGGTGGCTTTGGCTTCGCCGCACTCCCTGGAGCCTCTGAAGAAGGCTGTCATCGAAAGGTTCCCGAAGGCGGCTGAGCTGAACATGAAGGCCCTAGACAAGGGGGTCGAGTTGGCGAATGTCGCGAAAAGTGGAGGCCTAGAGCAGCTTGTCTGATTCCAAGGATAGGATTCTGATCATAGGAGGGGGCATAGCGGGCATCCAGGGGGCGCTGGACGCTGCCAACGCAGGCGCCAAAGTCACCCTGGTAGAAAAGAGCGCGACGGTGGGAGGGAAGATGTCGGTGCTCGACAAGAACTTCCCCACGCTCGACTGTTCCATCTGCATCGAGTCCCCGAAGATGAGCGAGGTGGCCCTCAACCCCAACATCGAACTCCTTACGATGGCAGAGGTGCAGAAAGTCGAGGGTAGCGCCGGGGACTTCAGGGTCACGATCAGACAGGACGCCAGGTACGTAACCGACGCCTGCACGAGGTGCGCCGAATGTGTGAATGTATGCCCTGTCGTCGTGAAGAACGAAGCAGACTACGGCATGGCGGCGAGGAAGGCAATCTACACTCCAATCGAGCAGTCGGTCCCGGGAGCCTACGCTATCGACGTTGCCAACTGTCTGAATGACCCGCCGAACCTGCTCCCCTGCAGCAGGTGCACAGACGTCTGCGGCCCGAATGCCATTGATTTCAACATGAAACCGAAGCTCGTCGAAAGGGACGCTGTTGCTGTCATAGTTGCCACGGGCTTCGACCTCCTTGACCCCTCCCTGCTAACGGAGTTCGGGTATGGAAAGCACCCGGACATTCTCACGTCGATGGAGCTGGAACGCCTCCTGCAGGCTTCGGGCCCCAGCATGGGGGAGATTGTAAGGCCGTCTGATGAGAAGCACCCCGAGAGGGTGCTCTTCATTCTCTGTGCAGGGTCCAGGGACGAGAGGCTGGTGAAGTACTGTTCGAGGATATGCTGCATGTACAGCATCAAGGAGGCGTACCAGCTCAAGGACCACGGCATCAAGCAGGTGGACGTGGCCTACATGGACATCAGGGCCTTCGGCAAGGGGTTCGACGAATTCTACGACAGGACTAGGACCTCTGGGGTGCGCTTCATGAGGAGCAGGCCGGCAAAGGTGTCCCCTGCCGGGGACGCGATTAAGGTCATATTCGAGAACACAGAGGAAGGTGCGGCCAAGGTCCTAGCTGATTACGACATGGTCGTTCTTGCGACAGCCGCCATCCCTTCGAGGGGGACCCCTGCCCTTGCCAAGATGCTCGGCATCGCCCTTGGGCCGGACGGGTTCTTCGCCACCGTGGACGAAGACGGAGGGTTCAACTCAAGCACGAAGGAGGGAATCTACCTGGCTGGGTGCAGCACGGGCCCCAAGGACATCCCTGACAGCGTGATAGAAGCGGGCGCCGCCGTGGCCAAGGCTCTCACTTTCGTCAAAACCAGGTCCTGGCCCAAGCCGGCCGAGGTGGTGCAGATTAGCACCGAGGGGGAGCCCAGGATCGGAGTATTCGTCTGTCACTGCGGCTCCAACATAGCGGGAGTTGTCGACATCAAGGCGGTCTTGGACTTCGCTAAGACCCTCCCGAACGTGGTCCACGTCCAGGACCAGACCTACTCCTGCGCGGCCAACACGCTCAATGACATCAGCGGGGTGATCCGGGACAAGCAGATCAATCGGGTGGTCGTGGCCGCCTGTTCCCCCAAGACCCACTACCCGACGTTCCAGGGGGCGTTGAACAGGGCTGGCTTGAACCCGTACCTCCTCGACATGGCGAACATCAGGAACATGGACTCTTGGGTCCACAAAGAAGACAGAGAGGGCGCCCTCCAGAAGGCCAAGGACATGGTGAAGATGTCAGTGCTCAGGGCCGTGAACATGAAGGCCCTTCAGACCATGAAGTTCCCAGTCACCCAGACCGCCCTCGTGGTGGGTGGGGGGGTGGCAGGGATCGTGGCCGCGACCAACCTGGCTAAGCAGGGATTCGAGACCCACCTCGTCGAGAAGAAAGAGGAACTCGGAGGGCTGCTGAACTCTGTCACGGAAATAGCCCCCCTAGGGCTGGAATCGAAGGCGTTGCTCGACTCCCTCCTTCCGGAGCTCCGCGAGAGCGGGGCGAAGGTCCACACGGGGACGACGGTCGAAACGATAAGCGGCTTCGTCGGGAGCTACGACGTACGTCTAACCGATGGCTCGAAATTTACTGCCGGGGCGGTTGTAGTGGCCACTGGGGCCGAACCTTACGTTCCTACCGAGTTCGAGTATGGCAAGAACCCCAGCGTGGTGACGAGCCTGGAGCTGGACAAGATCATAGATGGAGTCGCGGGAAAGAACGTTTCCATCATATCGTGCATCGGGTCGAGGAACGCCTCGAGCGGCTGCTCCAGGTTCTGCTGCCAGACAATGATCAACCAAGCAGTTAGGCTGAAGGAGAAGGGGAACGAAGTTAACGTCATCTACAAGGATATCAGGACGTTCTCGCGATTCGGGGAGGAGGAGTACGAGAAGGCGGGGGCGATGGGGGTCAGGTTCTACCAGTACCCCCAGGGTTCGGTCCCCCAGGACTCAATCCAGCTGACCGATGGGAAGCTCGTTGTGAAGGACGAGTTGAGCGGCAAGGAAGTCGCGCTTCAAAGCGACCTCACGGTCCTCAATGTCGGTCTGACAAGGAGGAAGGCCAAGGAATGACAGAACAGAAGGGGGACGTTCTACAGCAGCTGAAGGTGTCCGTCGACCAGGAGGGGTTCGCCCTCGAAAGCCACCCGAAGCTGGGCCCGGCGGAGGCTGCTGTGCAGGGGGTGATGCTGGCCGGGACGGTCCAGTACCCCAAGAGCGTCAAGGAGTCGGCTCTGCAGGCCCTGGCTGCGGCTGCGAAGGCTTCGGTCGTAATCTCCAAGAACGAAATCGAAAGAGAACCATTCGTCGCCCTAGTGAGCCCCGAGAGGTGTACCAAGTGCGGCAGGTGCATCCCTGTCTGCCCCTACGGTGCGATACTTGGCGAGGTGAGGAAGAGCATCGAGTTCGTGACCGCCGCCTGCCAGGGGTGCGGCACCTGCGTCGCCGAGTGCACTGTGGAGGGAGCCCTCACCCAAGAAGGGTTCACGGACAGACAGATTATGGCGCAGGTGGACGCGGCCTTGTCTGAGGGGGCCGCGGGGAAGGTCCTGATTTACGCGTGCAACTGGTGCTCCTACGCAGGGGCGGACCTTGCGGGGGTGATGAAGATCCAGTACCCGTCCAACACCCGGGTCATCAGGACGATGTGCTCCGGGAGGGTATCGCAGAAGCTCGTCATGTATGCCTTCTCGAAAGGAGCGGGGGCCGTCCTCGTTACAGGGTGCCACCCGGGAGACTGCCACTACATCAACGCCAACCTGCAGACGGAGAAGAGAGTCGAGAGGTGGAAGACACAATTGAGGGCCAAAGGTGTAAACCCTGACAGACTGCAGCTCTGGTGGGTCAGCGCGGCGGAGCCGAAGCGCTTCGCAGACAAGGCGAGGGAGATGTCGATGCTCATCTCGAAGCTTCCAGCAGAGGAGCTCCAGTCGACCACGGTCAAGGTTCAGGTGAGGGGGGCCTGACAGAACCATGAGCGCACGGTTCCCCGACTTAGAGTTCAGGAGCGCAGTGGCAGGGGCGGCGCCAACCGCGCTCTCCCTGTGCTACCAGTGCGGGACATGCACAGCCATCTGCCCGATGAACGTGCCCGTGAGGAGCATAATGCGCGGAGCCCAACTCGGGATAAAGGAGCTGGCAGTCAGGGAGTCCCTCTGGCTCTGCGCCACGTGCAAACAGTGCGAGGTAGCCTGCCCCAGAGGGGTCGACATCATAAGTGTAATTCACTCGCTCAGGGGGATGAGCTACAAGGAGAGGAAGGCGCCTTCGAAGCTAGAGAGCGCGCTCTGGCGGGTGTATGAAGAAGGGACGGCATGGGAGGGGAAGAAGAATGAGAGAGGGAAGTGGGCCGAAGGCCTCAACGTGAAGGTGGGGAAGCAGGCCAAGCACCTCCTCTACCTTGACGACGCAGCGTCCTTCGACCCCCGCCTGCAGCGGATAGCCCAGTCCCTTGTCAGGATATTCAACGCCGCGGGGGTGGACTTCGCAATCCTAGGAGAGAAGGAGAGAAGCTCGGGAGACGAGGTCTACCAGATTGGCGAGGAGGCGTTCCTCGAAGAGCTGGCGCAGTCAAACATCGAGGCGTTCAAAAGCACAGGAGCCGAGGACATAATCACGGTCTCGCCGCACAGCAATGCTGTGTTCCGGGACATCTACCCGAAGTACGGGAGCGTCCCGCCTGTCTTCCACTACACCGAGTTCCTTTCGGGAATCATTGACCAGGGGGTGTTGAAACTTGGGCACGCCCCCGATGGAGAGGGCTTGGTGGTGACGTACCACGACCCATGCTATCTGGGGAGGTACGGCGGGGTGTACGAGGAACCGAGGAAAATCCTCGAGAGCGCCGCCAGGTTGAAGCTCAATGAGATGGACGACAACAAGAGTGACGCGCTCTGCTGCGGCGGCGGAGGAGGAGGGATGTACGTCGAGTCAGAGGGGGAGAGGCCGAGCCACAGGAGGGTCGCCCAGGCCGAGGAGGCGGGCGCGTCCGTGATGGCCACGGCGTGCCCCTTCTGTGTACTCAATTTTGAGGACGGGGTGAAGACGGTCGGTTCGAGCGTGAAGATCAGGGATGTGGCCGAAATCGTGGCGGGTCTCATCGGGAACGGCGGGGTGTAGCTGGATGGCCGAGAAGGGAGGTGTCTTCGTCTTCCTCGAGCAGACAGACGGGGTCTTGGAGGATTCATCCTTGGAGGTCCTAGGAAAGGGTCGGGAGATCGCGGACGAGCTCGGAGTAACGCTGACTGGCGGCCTCCTCGGCGAAGGGGTTCATGACATGGCAGAGGAGTGTGCCCGCAGAGGGGCCCATTTCGTCCTAGTCGCCGACTCCCCGCTGCTGCGGAACTTTACGGCAGAGGCGTACACAGATGTGGTGGCGGCCATGGTCAGGGCCAGGAATCCAGACGTGGTTCTCATCGGTGCGACGCACAACGGGACAGCCTTGGCGGGGATGCTTGCGATTCGCCTCGGGGCCGGGCTGATGGCCCATGTAGTCGACCTAGAGATTGAAGCTGGGACAAGGGCACTGCTCGGTTCTGTCCCCGGCTTCGGCGGGAGCATCGTTGCGGTGTGCAAGTGCAAGAAGGGGAGGCCCCAGATGGCCACGGTGAGACCCGGGATATTCGCCGCAGCCGAGCCGAAGGAGCCGGCGGGGACCGTGGAGCCCGTCTCCTTCGAAATGAGGCCGGAAGACGTCAAGTGCCAAGTCGTCGAGAGATCTGTCCAGCATGGCGTCAGTGTGAGCAGGGCCGAGAGGGTCGTGGTGGCCGGGCTAGGATGCAAGGACGCCCTGGCGCTCCCCAGAAAGCTGGCTGACGTGACAGGCTCCGTCTTCGGCGTGTCGAGACCACTGGCAGACAAGGGATTGGCACCAAAGAATCTCGTCATCGGCTCGACTGGCTCGAGCCTCAACGCAAAGCTGGCGGTGGTGGTGGGGGTAAGCGGGGCAGCTCACTTCACGTCGGGGCTTAGGAACGTCGAGATGGTCGTGGCAGTGAACTCTGACCCCAACGCTGAGATATTCAAGCACGCAGACTACTGCGTCGTCGGAGACGCGTCGAAGATAGTCCCGCGGCTTATCATGGAGTTGGGAGGGAGCAGCCAGTGAATCTGATAGTCTGCATGAAGGTTACACCCAAGATTGAGCAGATAAAGTTCGACGAAGTGAAAAAGACTATTGTGAGGGAAGGAGTAGAGAACGAGATTAACGACGCTGACAAGAATGCGCTCGAAGCGGCTCTCAAAGTGAAAGACGCCCTGGGCGGGAAGGTCGTCGTCCTCTCAATGGGGCCTCCTTCGTTCGAGCCATTCCTCAAGCTAGGAGTGGCCATGGGGGCAGACGATGCCATTCTTCTGAGCGACAGAGCGTTCGGAGGAGCTGATACTTACGCCACGTCGCGCGTTATCGCGGCCGGGGTTGAGAAGCTGAAGCCGTACGATATAGTTCTTTGCGGGGAGGCGTCGTCTGACGGCAGCACCGAGCAGGTGCCTCCGAGCCTGGCGGGATGGCTGGGCGTCCCCCACCTGAGCTATGTCAGCGAGCTAGGGATGGCCGGGGATAGGATTCGCGCTCGGCGCGAGATAACAGATGGTCACGAGATAGTCGAGGTGAAGCCCCCGGTAGTTGTGAGCGTCCAGCTCGGATGCAACTCCCCCAGGTTCCCCGACTTCCGTAGGAAGAGGTGGGCCGACAAAGAATTCAAGCTCAAGATCATGAACGTCCAGGACCTGGGATTCGCACCGGCTGACGTGGGCCTGGAGGGGTCGCGAACAGAGGTCACGGGGCTGAGTAGGATGCGTTCCCCCGAAAGGAGAAGGGAATTCATACAGGGCACGGAGGAAGAAGTTGCGAAGAGGCTTGTCCAGATTGTCAGAGGATAGACGGATCTTAGAATATTACACCCCTTACAACATAGCAAATGTTCAATACTCTCCTCGGTCTATTTTCAGATTGAATGGCCAGGAGCGGAGCAGGGCCTTGCGGTTCCTGCGCCTACTGGGAAGCGTATCCGGCCTGGGAAGGAGTGAGGGTTAGCAATAGCACATTGAGCCGCAACCATTCGCGCGTGACTTTTGGGACGGGAACGTCCAGAGAATTCCATTCTCCTCGACAGGGCGAGTTCGGCGGCGGTGTGGGCGCTCCGAAAAGGCCCAAGACCAGCGGAACCACTTGCGTGTACTGCCACTATTGGTTCCCATTCGATTTGATGCCTCGGGTAGGCCAGTGCTATAACCCATCGAGCAGGCATTTCGAAAAGCCAACCTACTCCGACAAGCCGACCGAAGACTGCTTCACGACGAGGACCCTGAAAGGCCACGAGTTCCTATGGTGCCAGAGCCACCGCCAGACGATTTACATCGCAGAACTGCCTGACCACAAGAGGTGCTCCGTCTTCATCAGTTCGGCCAGCCTCCCGGTGGAGGATCAAGCAGAACTGACATTTGCGGGGGACTAGCTCAGGAAACTACGCTCACAACAGCCTACGGCCGCGTACGAGAAGATTCTCTAAGGTCGAGGTGGCCGAATGAGTTTCCACAAACAGATTGGCGCCTCTAAGCAGAGCAATGCTGGAATGTACCCGGAAGGCATTGAGTCGATTTCCAGATGAGTTCTCAGCATCAAAAGCGGAAGAGTTCAGAAGACTCCGTGACAGGAGGCAGGCACCGGTCTTGCCCAACATCTGGGACGCCCCAAGCGCAAGAGTGTTCGAAGATATGGGGTTGCCATTAAGCCATGGGGGCAATACACACCCAGTTTGTTGGTCATGCAGGTTGCGGAGCCCCGCCAATTACTCAATGCCGCAGAGATGACACGCTAGACCTTCACTCCGAGCAGGCGTTCCAAAATGTCCGACAGTGTGATCATACCCACCATGTTGTCGCCGTCGAAGACGAATGCAATCGTGGTGCCCGCGTCCTGCATCTTGTCAATCACTCGTGGGAGACTGTCGTCCTCGGAGACTCGGGCGGGCTGAATCATGTAGTCGTAGATAGGGTAGTCGATATGGTCTCGCGAGACAGCTCTCGAGATGGTCCCACTGGTGACCGCGCCGATGTACATCTTTCTCTCGGCATCGAAGACTGGCATCCGTGGATGGTTGGTCTGACCCATTGTCCGAAGAGCTTCGAATACTGTTGTTTTGCTGTCAATCGAAACAATCTCCTCCAGTGGCGTGAGGACGCTGGCGGCGTTGCTCTTGGATGATGCGAGCTGGGTCCTTAACAACCGCCCGGCATCAGGCTCGATGTGTCCCGCCTTCTCCAGCATGGTGACCACGTCCTCAAACTCTGCGGCGAGGTCCACCTCCTTGTACCCTGGTTTCCCTACCAGTTTCTCGGAGAGGGCCCTGGCGAAGTTTGTGAGGGGAACCGCGACCGGCGAGAGCGCGTCCATGATCACTTTGGTGGAAGGGGCCAACATCATGGACATCCTCAACGCGTTTTCGATTCCTATGGCCTTTGGTAGCAGGTAGAGTAGCGTCATGATAGCGAATGAGCCTCCCACGGCGCTGTAGACCCAGCCGATTGGGCCGAAGAAATCGGATAGTATCAGTCCAATAGCGGTTGCCAGAACCACGTTTGAGATTGTATCAACGAATGTTGTGACGCTTACCAGTCTCGTCTTCTCGCTCACAATTTCAAGGGCTGTTGAGGCTCTAGACGAGCCGCTCCCTATGGAGGAGCTAAGGGAAAAGGGGCGGAGGGTCAGGTAGGTTGCTTCCACAAGGGAGGACCAGAAGGAAATCAGGACAGCTGCCACGAGGGCGACGTAGACTACGGCCGAAACCATTTCTTGTTGTTCTTCGCTCCCATTGTTCTGATTAACTGACGACCGTGCCTATCTTCTCTCCGTGTATCGCCTTGATCACGCCTCTTGCGTCTGCACCGTTCAACACCACCAGCCTGATGCGAGATTCAACTAGCTGGTCGACAGCAACGGGGTCGACGATGCTGTGAATTCCTGGCCGGTGTGCCCCTCCGAGGATTTGCTTCATCTTCTCGTATGTCAACCTGTCGAGCTTCTTCGCCTTCTTGTTGACTCGTGGATCTTCATTGTAGATGCCGTTCTGGTCTGAGGCTTTCACCAAGATATCGGCCCTCCACTTCTGTGCCACCATGGCGGCAACGGTGTCAGTGGTTATCCCCGGTCTCAAACCCCCCATGACCGCGACCCTGTTCCTAGCAAGCCGTTGGAGCATGCCATCGATGGAAGTTGGGACACTGCTCACTCCTCCCAGCTTCATCGCAACCAGACGGGCATTCAGGCGAGATGCGTGGATCGCGACGGTATCCTGCTGATATGTTGACAACCCCATATCCGCGGCCGACTTGATGTATTCACGGGAGACTTCACCGCCCCCTACAATTACGGCCACGGCGTGCCCTTCGTAGTTCAGGTCTGTAATCACGTTGGCATAGGCGTTGACGACTCTGGGTGAAGGGGGAGAACCCAGCACTGAACCGCCGATTCTTAGTACTGCCTTCATTGTTGCAAATCCCTCGCTTAGGCCTGTTCAAGGAGTGATAGGTTTTATAAATGGGTCAGGAGCATTTTGAGTGTCCGAATGCCCAGCGCTTCTTTGGAAGCTCCTGTTTCTTCGGCCTGACGTAGAGGTTGTTTTGCATTGTCCAAGACCGACTCCGTTAGGCTATACAAGGTAAGGAAGCTCATCTCCGAGCTCAGCAACAAAGAGGGGAGAGGAACCGAGCTTGTTTCCCTCTACATCCCTCCCAAGAAGCCCATTCACGAGGCGATAGCAAACCTGAGGGATGAATGGGGGACCGCCGGGAACATTAAGTCGGACACCACAAGGAACCACGTCCAGGATGCCCTCACCAAGGCGATGCAGAGGCTCAAGCTTTACAGGACTGCGCCTGACACAGGCTTGGTAATCTTCTCTGGGGCCCTCCCCACCAATGGGCCGGGGAGTGAAGTAGTCAATGTGTGGGAGATCATCCCGCCGAAGCCCGTCACCCAGTATCTCTACCAGTGCGACGACCATTTCCATGTCGAGTGGCTCAAGGACATGCTTAGGGAGGAGAAGATCTACGGAATACTCTCCATAGATTCTAGTGAAGTCGGCATGGGAATCCTAAGTGGGGACAGACTCGAGATAGCGGATGTGCTGACTTCGGGCATTTCAGGGAAGACGCGGAAGGGGGGCCAGTCCGCGAGGAGGTACGAGCGCGGGAGGGAGATGGAGCTGACGTATTACTTCAACAGGGTCGGGGAGCACGCTACCAGGGTCTTTATTGACAATACCAAAGTCACCGGGCTGCTGGTCGGAGGACCGGGGCCCACTAAGGACGAGTTCCTCAAGGGTGGATACTTGCACTACGAACTGCAAAAGAAAATCCTCGCGGTCCTAGATCTAGGGTATTCCGGAAGAGAGGGGGTGAGAGAACTCGTAGAGAAGGCCGGGGACATACTGAAGGACGTCCGCTTGGTCGAAGAGAAGCGCCTGGTCCAGAAGTTCCTTGCGGAGGTAAACAAGCAGGCAGGATTGGCCGTATACGGACTCCCCAGAGTGATGGAGGCGCTTCAGAAGGCGAGTGCTGATGTGGTCCTGGTTTCCGACGACGTTGACGTGGTGAAGATTGACGTGAGGTGCAAGAAGTGTGGCACCATCAGGACAGAAACGGTCGCGGCGGCAAAGAAAATCCAGCAGCGTCAGGAGATGATCTCGATTCCTTGCATGAAGTGTGGGGCAACAGACTTCGACGCGGTGGAGGAGGATATAGTGGACGTTCTTGAAGAGCTCGCTTTCCAGGTGGGGTCGAAGGTCGAGGTGATTTCATCTGGGACCGAACAGGGGAGCATGTTCAAGAGCTTTGGCGGCGTCGGAGCCATCCTTCGGTACAGGAGCTAGGACGCGGCTACTTTCTGGCTGGCCAGGGCCAAAGCTGCATGTCGTGGCCGTGACCTTCGTCCTGGGCTTTAGCCGGAGGTCACCAGTTCGGTCGTATGGGACCCAGTCTGCTTGATCATTCTTGACCAATGTTTTTGAACGTGGAGCCGTAAAGCTGGGCGAGTAGGGCCATCCGTGACCGAGCCAGCCAAACAGACACCACAGCCACCTCGTGCTCCCGTCGAGACGCGCACAAAGGGGATGGTCGCCGCGGAGCTGAAGGGGAACACCCTCAGGGTATACGTTTACGCTCTAAAGAGGCGAAAGGTGGGAGTTAGGGAGGTCCAGAGGGCTCTTCTGATGTCGAACCCCTCGTTGGCCCAGTACCATCTGAACAAGCTGAAAGACCTTGGGCTTGTTTCTGAGAACAATGGGGAGTACGAGGTAGTGGGGGAGGTGAAGGTGGATGTGATGAGGGACTTCCTCCGAGTGGGGACGTTGATAGTACCACGGTTTGTCTTCTATGCGGCTGTTTTCACCGTGTTCGCTGTTTACTTGGCATTCGTGGGACATCCATACTTCGGCGTCGTGCCAGTGGTCGAATGGTTCTCCGTCGTGCTGGCTGTGGCCGCGGCTGCCTTCTGGTATGAGGCAGTGAGGGCCTGGCGATCTGCCCCCTCTCCCTGACGGGGGCAGATTCCCGCAATTGTTTTTTATCCGGTTGAAGGCCGACAAAGTCGGGGATACCAAACGCCAATCAGAATAGGTCTTATCGGGAAAACAAA
>Ga0187770_10000800_pt1 | contig 15867 bp, 16 predicted proteins | sample 0116_SJ02_MP02_2_FD_133154 | JGI IMG/M metagenome (GOLD analysis project Ga0187770, IMG submission 133154) | Tropical peat soil microbial communities from peatlands in Department of Meta, Colombia - 0116_SJ02_MP02_20_MG | ecosystem: Environmental > Terrestrial > Soil > Wetlands > Peat | place...
CGCGTTACGCGGGGCGCCCGGCGCTGGAAACGGCGGTCACCACGTTGATCGGGACGTGAGCCTCCCGGAAGAGCCGTCCGACCGGACTCTGTTCGAGGGCCGTCTGGAGCAGCGCATCGACCTCGGTTCGTTCGGCGCGGCTCCGAACTCGGAGAGTTCCATGGATCGCTCGCAGTCCGGTGTCCCCGGCCGACGCTTCCCCCTCGAGGACCAAGGTGACTCCGGAGAAGTCGAGGCGGCGCTTACGCGCCAGCGTAACGAACGTCAGAGCGATGCTCCCTGCGAGAGAGAGCACGGAGAGCTCGAGCGGTGTCGTCCCGGCGCTGGTCCCTCCTCCTTCCGGAGGAAAGTCGACCACCACCGAGTGAGCGCGGCCATCCTCGAGAAGGATTTCGTGGCCTTTCCTCCAGGTTGCGACCGCCTGCATGGACCGATCCTACCAAAGTGGGGAGATAGACTGAGGCGCGAAGGTAGGTGTCATCGGGACGATCCTACTCCGCGGAGACGAGTCGGCCGGGGTGCCGGGCGGGTCGCGGCCGTTCAAAGACGACGACATAGTGGTAGGGGCCCAGGTCGAACGAGTCGACCGGGACGAGCCCACGGGAGGCGAGGACCGAGGTGGCTTCCGTGACGCTGAGCCGGTGCTCGACCGGCGGGCCTTCGGGCGTCTCCTCCTTCTTCCAGTCGACATCGACCAAACGGCCACCGGGGCGAAGCAAGCGGACCGTCTCGTCCACCGTCTTCGGGGAAATCCCATGCAGCACGTTCGCGAGGATGGCCACATCGGCGACCCCATCTTCGATGGGGATGTGCGTGCGGGTCGACAGAACCGAGATAACGTTCGGGAGATCGCGTTCACGGGAGCGTTCCCGCACGAGCTCGACCAGCTCCGCGGATATGTCTACGGCATAGACTCGTCCCTCGGGGCCAACGGCGGACGCAGCGGGGAACGCATAGAAGCCCGTGCCCGCCCCGACGTCGACCACCGTGTCGCCGAGCGTCAACCCGACTCGGCGCCAGAGTCGGTCCGGGTCCTGGCTCAAGCGGCGGTCCGACGCATCCAGGTGGGCGACCGCCTTCGGCCGGGACCACGAGGCCTCGTGCATCTTCCGGTGGTCGCGCACGGGTCGAGCCGCCGCCCGGGGTGCACGGCGCGAGCGACGGCGGGAGGCCGCCGAAGCCCCTTCCGATCCCGACGTGGATACGGGTCCGCGCTGACGCATCTCGCTCCCCCGGCGACGACCGCGGGACGTTGGTCCGCCCAGCCTTCGCTGTTTTCCCCAACAGGCCTGCGGGATTAGACGTTTCTCCCGCGCTATCCCGGTCTCGTTCCCGGGGGCCTCGTCCCGCCTATACTCGGACGAAGAGCTCCACCCACGGTCCCCCCAGGAGGCCGCCACCCCAGCTCACGGCAAAGTAGTAATCCGGAGAGACGAACAGTGTCGCACTGACGGGAGGAAGGTTCGACTGTCCCAGCACAAAGGGGAAGGCGGTTCCGTTCGGCTCGGTCCCATTCCCGTGGACCAGCGCGCCGGCCGGCGAACCCCAATTGGTGACCCAGAGCCAAAACGACACGTTGTGGAAGGAGAACGGTTGCGGCGCGGTCGAGTTGCTGAGGATGGCGGGCGAGTTCAGGAGGACGCTGGTGTAGTAGTACTCCCGGCCGTCCAGCGAGAGTGTGGCCGGCATGGTGTAGTTCGGCTTGAGCCCAGGAATGAGCCCGCCGAACAAGGCGACGCCGAGCACGCCCATGATGACGAGGCCCGCTACTAGGACCCGGGCCTGGGTCCGCGACATCGGGAAGTCGTCATCGATGCTCATGATGGCTCAACCGTCTCGCGAGGCCCCGGAGCATTCTTAGCCTTCCGTTCTAGGCGCACGAGCGGCTCGAGCCCCTTCAAGCCCTCCGACGCACTGCCCCGGCCATGCATGCGGTCGCGGTGCGTCGTTTTCGACAAGCCCCCGAAATGATGGAACTTCCGAGCCCATCGGCCGCCCCGGGGGAGCTCTTGGTGCGGGTGGAATTCGCCGGCGTCAATCCGTTCGATTGGAAGATCGCGGACGGGCTCTACGAGGGAAAACGCCCTCACATCTTCCCGCTCGTACTCGGGGTCGACGCGTCCGGAACGGTCGAGGCGGTGGGATCGGGCGTCGACCGATTCCAGCCGGGAGACCGAGTGATGGGCCAATTCCTCCACGACCCGGTCGGCACCGGGACCTATACCGAGCGAACCGTCGTGCCCGAGGGAATCGGCGTGGCGCGAGTCCCATCGGGGCTTTCGTTTCCCGAAGCGGCCGCGCTTCCCACCGCGGGAATGACCGCGCTCGCGGCCCTCGAGGCGCTTGCCCTCGAACCCGAATCGACCCTTGTGATCGTTGGAGCGTCCGGAGGGGTAGGCTCCTTCGCGACCGGACTCGCGAAGGTGCGAGGGATTCGGGTGGTGGCGATCGCGCGGGCCGGCTCCGCGGCCCGGCTGAGAAACCTGGGTGCGGAGGAGGTCGTGGACCCCACGGCGGGCGACCCCATCCCGGTGCTCTCGACCCGGCATCCCCACGGCGTCGACGGGCTGCTGGACGCCATGAACGATGCCTCGGGCTTCGGACGGTTCGCGCGTCTCGTTCATCGGGGAGGACGGGCGCTCAGCACCACCTTTTCGGCGGATGAACACGTGCTCGAGCACACGGGGGTTCGCGGGGGAAACCTGGACCTTCACCCAAACGCCGCGCTGCTCGAGCGACTGGCACGGGAGGTCATCGAGCGCCGTCTACCGGTCCCGGTCGAGCGACAGGTCGGCCTCGGAGAAGCACCCGCGGCCCTCGCGGAAAATAAGGCGGGACGTGGCCACGGCAAGACGGTGGTCGACGTGGACCGATGAGTCTCGAACATCGGGGGAAGCGCCGGCCGTCGAGTCGGGGGAACGAATTCCTTTTTGAGGGGGCGCGAATCAGTAATACCGACTGAGCGCATCCCGCTCCGACTCGCCCACTCGCTGGGGATCGGCGCGCGGTAGGGAACCGCTCCGTACGCAACCCGCGAGGAGGAGACCGGTGGGGACAACCAACCTCGACAAGATCTTCAAGCCTCGCGTCGTCACGATCATCGGCGCGAGCGACACCGAGGGCACCGTTGGCTACGCGGTCACGGTCAACTTCATCCGGGGGCTCTTCGAGGGGAAGTCATACCTCGTCAACAACCACAAGTCGGAGATTCTGGGCGTCAAGGCGTATCCCAACATCGGGGCGGTTCCCGAGACCGCGGATCTCGCCATCATCGCGACCCCGGCCCAGACGGTCGCCGGAGTGGTCGAGGAGTGCGGCCGCGCCGGCGTCAAGGGGGTCATCATCCTCTCCGCCGGTTTCAAGGAGATCGGACCTGCCGGAAAGGCCCTCGAGGACGAAGTCCTTCGCGTGGCGAACCGGTATGGGATCCGGGTGGTGGGGCCGAACTGCCTCGGGGTGATTCGACCGGCCATCCGGCTCAACGGAACGTTCCTTTCGAAGGTGCCGAAACCGGGGACGGTCGCCTTCCTTTCGCAGAGTGGGGCCCTCGGTTCGGCGATCCTCGACACGGCGATCCACGAGAACATCGGGTTCTCGACGTTCGTGTCCGTCGGCTCGATGATCGACGTCGACTTCGGAGATCTCATCGACTACTTCGGAAGCGACCCGCACACCCGAAGCATTCTGATGTACATCGAGGGAATCACCAACGCGCGCCGCTTCATGAGTGCCGCGCGCCACTTTGCGCGCACGAAGCCGATCGTGGTGGTGAAGGCCGGCCGGTTCCGGGAGAGCGCCAAGGCCGTCGCGTCCCACACCGGCTCGCTGTCGGGGGAGGACGAGATCTACGACGCGGCGTTCAAGCGGGCCGGCATCGTACGCGTCGAGGAGATCTCGGACCTCTTCAATGCGGCCGAGGTACTGAGCACGCAACCCCTCCCGATGGGACCTCGGCTGGCCATCATCACGAACGCCGGTGGGCCGGGGGTGATGACGACCGATGCCCTGCTCGCGCGGGGCGGGAAGATCGCCGAGCTCAGCGCGAAGACGATGGAGCGGCTCAATGCCGCCCTGCCTCCGTTCTGGAGCCATGGAAACCCTATCGATCTGATCGGGGACGCCGGTCCGGAGCGGTACCGCGCCGCGCTCGAAGCGTGTCTGGACGACGACGGGGTCGATGGGATCCTGATCCTCCTTACCGTCCAGGCGATGATCAACCCGCTCTCGGTGGCGGAGGCCGTGGTGGACGTCCTCCAATCGAAGACCTACCAGAACAAGACGATCCTCGCCTCGTTCATGGGCCGAAGTCGGGTCGGCGAGGCGAACACCTATTTCGCGCTGCACAACATCCCGACGTACGAATCGCCGGAGATGGCCGTGAGGACCTACCTCACGATGTACCAGTACCGGCGGAACATCGAGCTCCTGTACGAGACGCCGGAGGAACTGTCGGTCGATTCGGCCCCGCCGCGCCGACCCATCAACGTGATCCTGCAGAAGGCGGCCCAGGAAGGTCGCGAGGTTCTGACGGAAGAAGAAGCGAAGAGGGTGCTCAAGTACTACGGGTTCCCCGTCGTCGAGACGGAAACTGCGGCGACCTCGGAAGAGGCGGTGGCGAAGGCTCGCCACTTCGGCTTTCCGGTCGTGCTCAAGATCCTCTCTCCCGACATCCCACACAAGTCGGAGGCGGGCGGTGTCGCCCTCGACATCGGTTCGGAGGAGGAAGTGCGCCGCCAGTTCGACGAGCTCATCGCCCACGCAAAGGCGTTCAAGCCCAACGCTCAGATCCTCGGCGTGACGGTCCAGCCGATGATCGGCACCGGCGGGCAGGAGCTGATCGTCGGGGGCAAGGTCGACCCGATCTTCGGCCCGACGATCCTCTTCGGAACCGGAGGCATTGGCGTCGAGCTCTATCGGGACACGGCGGTCGCGATCCCTCCGCTCAACACCACCCTCATCCGTCGGATGCTCGAGGAGACCAAAGTGTACCAGGTCCTCAAGGGCTACCGCAACCAGCCCCCGGCGAACCTCGAGCTGCTCGAGAAGACCCTACTCCTGTTCTCGCAGCTGATGGTCGACTTTCCGCGAATCAAGGAGATCGACATCAACCCGTTGCTCGTCACCGCGCAGAAGGTCCACATCCTGGACGCACGGATCCTCGTCGACAAGAACGCCTCTACTCCGACTCCCGAGGCGCACTCGCATCTCGTGATCAGCCCGTACCCGAAGAAGTACGAGACGCGGTGGCGGTTGGCGGACGGCGAGGAGGTCCTGCTCCGGCCGATCAAGCCGGAGGACGAGCCGATGTGGCTCGACATGTTCCGTGGGTTCTCGGAGGAATCGATCCGGTATCGCTTCTTCCAGGTGATCAAAGACACGCCGCACGAGGTCCGCGTCCGGTACTGCAACATCGACTACGACCGGGAGATCGCGATCGTCCCCGAGATCACCCGAAACGGGAAGCGTCGGCTCCTCGGCGTCGGCCGGCTCAGCATCGAGCCGGACGGGAAGAGCGGCGAGTTCGCGATCATCGTGACCGACGAGTTCCAGAACTCGGGTCTCGGCACCAAGCTCACGGACCACGTCCTCGAGGTCGCGGAGGACATGGGCGTGGAGCGGGCCTACTCGGTGATGCTCGCCGAGAACTACCGGGCGATCTCCCTCATGAAGCGGATGGGGTTCTCGCTCACGTATTCGGACGACGGGACCGTGGAGGCCTCCCTGAACCTCAAGGGGAGCGCCCCGGCCGCGGTACCGCCCGCGGATCAGCCGCTTCGTCCTCCCGATGAGCAGGAGCTGGCCGCCCCAACGCCCGGTCTCCCGAAAGTGGAGAAGTCCGCGGCCGCCGCGGGAAGGGCTGCCAAGCCCGGCCCCACCGCCACTCCCGCGTCCCGTTGACGCGCCCTGCGCGGGACGGCGACCTGCCCCAGTCCGGCTTAAGGGGCATGGGCGTTTCCCTTCGTCCTCGCATGAACGGGACTCTCGTGAACGGGTCGCCCCCTTCGCTTCTCGGAATCACGATTCGCCGAGCAGCGACGAGCGGCCGCTTCTTCCTCGTCTACGGCACCGTGATGGCCACCCTCCTATCGATCGCCCTCGCGGCGACGGGGGGCGCGGCGTTCTCCTCGGCCATTCCGCTCCTCCTCCCGATCTTCGGGGTGGTGGGATCGATGGGCGGCCTGATGGTGTTCACGAACGATCGGCTCAAAGGAGTCCTCGAGTACCTGATGGCCTACGGGATCCCGCCGCGTCGGCTCTTCCTGGACGTACTGGAGACCTCGCTGCTCTTGCTGACGATCGTCCTCGGGATCGCCTTGGGCGCCGGAGTGAGCTTCTACCTCGCCCGTGGCCATCCGCTCCCGGGGAACTTCGTCGTGTTCGTCTGCGCCTACACGCTTCCGATGAGCTATGTTTCATCGGCGTTCGCGGCGACGGCCGGGATGTTCTGGACCACACTCTCCTCCCCCCGGGAAGGCATGAACAGCCCGATCGGATTGATTCCCCTGATCGGGGTTCTCCCCCCAGTCGCGACGCTCATGATCGTGGTGCTGGTCGGCGCCACCGGCACGGTGACCCCCTCAGGATTCTTCGAAGTCGCCGCCGCGATGATGACTGGCGTCGCTGTGTTCGTGGTCGTGCTGCTGAGCCTGACGGGTCGGTTGCTGCGGCGGGAGCGCCTACTTTCGCCCGCGTAGGAGGGATTCGATCGGTTGATGGGAACCTCGGAACGCCCCAGAGCGGAAGGCGGAATCTCCTGCCGGGCGGTGAGCTCCGGGTACCTCGGTTCGCAGGTCCTTCGGGAGATCTCCTTCCAGATCCAGGATCCGGCGGTCTACGTCGTCCTGGGGCCGAACGGGGCGGGAAAGACGACGCTGTTCCGGACCCTCGCCGGGATTCTGCGGCCCTACCGAGGCGAAGTGTTCATCGACGGCTTTCGAAACGACCGGCAGGAGGCTCTCGACCGGCTGCACTATCTCTCGCACATGGACGGCATACCGAACGGTCTCCGCGTGCGCGAGGCACTCGAGTTCTACGCTCAGGTCGAGCGAGCCTCGCCGGCGGATGTGGACCGGGTGCTCGACTTGCTGGAGATCCGCGAATTCGCCGGCCACTTTCTCTCTCAGCTCAGCGCGGGCCAGCGCAAGCGCGTCTCGGTGGCTCGCGTGTTCCTTCGGGAGCGTTCGATCTATCTGCTCGACGAGCCGACCAGCAACCTCGACCCGAAGCTCGCCCGCGAGATCCGTAGCCTAATCCTCGAGTTGAGCCGCGAGAAGATCGTGCTCTACTCTTCGCACAACCTGTTCGAGGCACGAGAGATCGGTCGGTACGTGCTCGCCATCAAAGGGGGCCAGCTCGCCCTCTTCGATCGGATCGAGAACCTCCGGGGTTCGCGCTTCGTGGTAGGGGTCCGGGTGCTCGAATCCTCCCCCGCCCCTCCGGAGGGGTTCACACGCGAGGGGGACTACTACCTTCGGGAGCTTCCCGGTCCGGAGGCGGTCCCCGCCCTCCTTTACGACCTCGAGTCGAAAGGGGTGAAGATCCGCGAGCTTCGGGAAATGAACAACCCGCTCGAGGATCTCTTCACCTGAACCCGGTCGGAGACCGTCGCCCGGCCTCCGAGTTCGACCCCTCCCCCCGAATCGAGAGAAGGAACCCCCTGCGCCGGCGTTTGCCTCGCCGCAGGGTCCGGCAGCGAGGTGGGGATCGACTCGATTCCCGACAGACCACACCCGACCAACTTCGAAATACGGGAGAGTCCATTCGCCTAAGAGAAGCAGAAGATGCCCAGTTCTCCGAACGTCTCTCGCCCAACCCCTCGCCCGCCGCTCGTCGTCGTGCTGGGATTCTGCTTCGCCACGGCGGGGGCCGTTCTATTGTGTGTGTCCAGCTTCCAGTCGCAATCGCAACTAGCTTCTTCGTCGGGTCTTTCGGGAGCCGGATCCGTCACCTTAACTCTCACTCACTCGCCAATGGATCCGGCCACCGCCGTGCTCTTCGTATGGCTCATGTCGATTCCCGTGTGGTGCGGGTACCTTCGTTGGAAGTTCTACCTCACCACGCTCGTCGCACCCGCCCTCGTGGCGCTCGCGTTGGCGGTGTGGATCTACCAATTTCAGGTTCAGTTCCAACCGGCCGGGAGCGTCGTCCTGTCCACGGCACTTTGGGTTATCGTTGGAGACGCGTTGGTGTTCCTAGGCTGTGCGCTCGAGATCTCCGGTGTCGTTCTCACGCGGCTCCGACGGGAGCGAACCCTCCGACACCGGTCGTCCGGAACCACCTCCGCTCGCCCGGTGATCGCGCGACCGCGCTGACGGCCGTCCCGCCGGCGGCCGTGCACTCCCGTTCCGGCTCGCGGCGAACCGCGGGGTTGCCCCGCACGAGTTCCGTTGAGTCCCTTTCAGCCGTAGGGCCAATTCTGTCGGAGGAATCTCCAGTGATAGAAAGCGACGGTGCCCCCTAGAAGGACCATCATGGCTCCGGCGGTTCCAATCAGATAGACGGTAAGACCGCCTCCGAGAGAAGTGGGGTAATTCCCCGTCGAGTTGGCCCAGAGACTGAAAGCGGACGTGGCCAACACCATAGCGACGCCGGCCACGAAGATCCCGAGGCTGAGGCGGAAGTCCCGCTTCGCGATGGAGTGCACAATCTGATCTGACGCAGCCGCGTTCCGTGCGGCCATAGCCCGCCTAACCATAGTGCCGTCCCGACCTTGTAGTTTTGTTTCGAGCAGTCCCGGCGTGGAGGGTATGCACGACGCACAACGAGGTCCGGTCGGCGTTCTCCGAGTGGTCGGACTTCGGTGGGTCTTCGAGGGTCGGGCGCTGTTGATGGCCCGCTGGGAGAGAGGTTGTCGTAGCGAAAGACTCACGAGGTGGCCCCCCATCCCGGGCTCAGTGGAGGTCGCCTCTACCGCGGCTCGCCCCTTCCCCCGCAACCAGGAGTCGCCCAAGGAATCACGCGGCCCTCGATGACGCGCCATCGTTCGACCTCCGCATCGACTCGGGGCGGCCAATCTCGACCGCCGAAAGGTCGAACGGACGAGGTCGCTGAGCGGCTTCGGGGTCTGCGCGGGCGGTTCAGCAAGGACGAGCGCGACCGACTTGTCATCGCCACCCTACAGATCCGAATGGCACAGGACCATTGGTTGGGCCGGTTCTCTGCCGCCCACCCGGACGTCCAGATCCGAGCATTGCATTGGGCCTGGATCGACGAGCGGACCTCCGTCCTCGATTACTGGGTTGAGGGCCTCCCGGGAGGGGCCTGGACCCGTGAGATCTCCCAGAACGGGGACGTCAGGAAGGTCGAGTTCCTCGCTGAGGCTGGCGAGGGCGGCATCTACCGCGTGGTCCAGAAGATGAATCCCGTGGTGCACCTGTACCGACGATTGCGGCTCCCTCTCCTGTTCCCGATGGCGGTCGGTGGCGGGATCATCGCCTGGGAGATAATGGTCAAGAAGAGCGAGCTGGACGCCATACTGGAATTCTTCCGCGAGCGAAAGCTGGCCGTTTTCGTGTCCTCGGTCCGACGCGGGCTGTTCGGCGGTCAACCCCCGGTGCTCCGACCCAAACAGAGGGAACTCCTGGTGGAAGCGATCCGAGCCGGTTATTTCGCCGTCCCTCGGCAGATCACCCTGACCGATCTCGCCAAACGGCTGGGCCGCTCGAAGTCGTCCGTCTCTGAATCCTTGGCCCACATCGAACAGAGAATCCTCGAGGGCTCCTTGCAGAAAGTGGGCGTCGATCGCTGAACCCTCGACAGAGCGGGCCGAGCAACCGAACCCGTTCGGAAGAATGAACCCGTTCGGGGCCGGGCCTATCGGTCCCCCGCCCCCATACTGAATGGCAGGAGCGTGCGCGGACCATGATCACCTTCGTCGACCCACCCCCGACGCCGATGTGCGAATCGGTATTCGTGCAGGGCCGGAACCAGACGGCTACCTCCACGCTCATCGTGGGCTTCGCCCTTCAACGGCACGGATCGTTCTCCTGGGCGGATTGCGGCATCTCGGCGGCGGAGGCCTCTCCCGCACCCCGGCGGTTGCTCGGACGTGGTCGAACCAGGTACCCGGGAGACGGCGTGGACCGGTCCGAACTACTCGTCCCTAGATGGCCAGACGCGGCCATCGAACGACTGCTGGTCCCGGAGAGCCGCATGGACAGCCTGCAGCTGATGAGTTACCTCGCGCTCCCCAAGCTGCTCCAGGAGCTGGCGGCGATGTCCACTGCCCCCTCCGGTGAGTCACTCGTGGTCCTCACCAACATCGACGCGCTGGACCAGGGCCTTCGCACATCCGTGTTCGGCAACTCGGAAGCGCATCAGCGGCTCCACGAGGTGCGCGTATCGCTGTTTGTAACGTCGAGAGTGCCGCCTACGCCGAAGGAAGCTGCACTGTTCGACCGCATCTACCGAGTGGACGTGCCGAGCCATTCTAGCTGGATGGACGGAACCATCGCAGTGGTGAAGGACCACTCCGCAGATCCGGCATCCGGTCCGAACTCTTACCGCACCATGTGGCAGGCCCTAGGTCTGGACCCAACCCTCCTTCCACCGGCCTGAGCCGCCTCTTCACGCCGAGCGACCGGACGAGGGGTCCTCCCGCACCCGGGGGCTCCGAGCTTTTTGTTGAGTCTGCGGGTTCCGTGAACGAGGTGGCCATTTCGTAGGTCTCTGAGTCGGTCAATGCGCCGGGACGACTCGCCCACCGGTCCGTTCACGGTCAACTGGCGGGTAGGTTCCCTTCCGATCGGAGAGCCAGATGACGGTGTACCGAGCTTCGAGGCAGGCAGCCGTCCGCGCCCCCCGAAGTCCAGTGCCTATCAGTTGGTCGCACAGAGGGTTTCGTGGAGACAGGCGCTCGCTGCAGTCGGTCCGACGGAAAGTGGACACGGGGGGTTCTGGACCCGAATGGGTTTGGAACCGGCGGAATGTGGCCCGCGAATCGAGTCTCGGGGGTGTCTAGCGAGGCATTCTCCGGGGTCGGGTCCACACGTTCCTGATCGGTCGTTGGGTCCGAGCTCGTATGAGCCGGCGAAGGACGTCGGGGGAGAGCACAACCCACCCCGCGTTTCTCAAGATAATTCTGTAGTTCCCCGCGGGAAAGCGGCCCACTTCTTGGATCGTCCGGCGGTTGAGAACGAGTATTCGCCCCTTGGAAACGAGATTTCGCGGCATGGTTGATTTCACCCACCTTACTCTGTAGAGCTTGAAAGCTCAGACGGTGAGTCTATGTCAGGCGCCGGCCCCGGAATGGGTCGGTCGTTCATTTCGGGCCTCCCCCGAGCGCCTTTGCCAGTTTCCGCTCTCTCGTTCCTCCAACGAGTCGGAAACGACCAAGAAGTAACCGAGGCTGCGATAACCCTTTCCCGGACCCCGGGACCGATCCCCCCAGACGCAGATTCGAGTACCGGGTGGAATCCGAGCTAGTGCGCGCTGGGGGGAGGGGCACGCACCTCGAATCGGGCGCAACCCTCGCCTCGCCTATAGTGGGCCTCCACGAGATATCGATCGGGAGTCTCAGGTGCATGGAAACTCCACGTGAATGAACCGTTGTGGCGTGTTTTGACGCCGCCCTCCCCCAGCAACTCCTTCTCGTCTGACCCCTTGGCGTCTGACCAAACAGAAATCGCTATCGGTACCGACGCGGGCTTCTCGGCGGTCAACGTCCCCATGACGTTCACCTGCTCTCTCGGCGCAACTGTTTGGGGGTTGAGGATTATGCTGATCGCGAGCTCGGGCACTCTCCTGTGGACACCCCCTGAGAGGCCGGGACTAGTCTGGATAAGCTTGGCCTTCTCGGCCTCGAGCTCCTTCAATCGCGTTTCGGCTTGCTTCGTATTCATCGTGGGGCTGACCATGTCGATGGTCCGGAGGAGATCTGCCTCTTCTTGGAGGTCGGACCAGTGATCAGCTGCGGTCTTGTTGGCCTGAATCCTCTCTGCGGGTTTGAGGAACGCTTGGACCGCAACGAACACCCCGAGAATGGTTGACGAGAAAGCCGCCCAGATCGGGTCAATCGTCTTACTGCCGGTCAAGAATCCCGTGAAGACGCCGAAAACCGCCGCAGTGATGCCGAGAACCATACCAGTGGTCTCCCACCACTGCGCCTGAGCTAGATGGCGGCGTTTTCGAAGGGCGCTCTGTCGATCGAGATCTCGGGCTTTTCCGTCGATCGCCTTGTTCAACTTCTGCCATTCGTCCTGCTGTTCTGGACTGGTGTTTGCCGGGGGTACGTCCACCGATGTGCTTCCGATGTGGACCGATGTATGGATTGGCTCGTTGGTCGGCATTCGCTCGCCTATACCCGAATCTCTTTCCTGCAGTAAAACGTGGTGTGTGCGTCCCCCATCGGGTAGACGTGAGAGGTGGAGTGATCAAGTGGATCGCACGTTCCGCATTTGCGAGGCGATGACGCAAGCCGGCATTCAGACTCCGACTCGAGAGCGCCCAACGCCGACTGAACCCACCACCACCTCGCGCCTGCGAACCGTCACCGGGAACCGCTTCCCGCGCATCTCCACGGCCGATTTCGGGTTAGAGTTACCCGGCAATCCTACGGTTGTCTCGTGAGGTCGGTAACGCCTCTCACTTCGGAGGAGGGGACCACCACGCGGGGTGCGACCTACGTTCCTCTTCTGTACGTCGTGCTCGAATCCGGGCACGAAGTCGCCTGATTCGAAGCAGCTCGAGACAGATCGTCGCAATCCCTCCGAGCATCACCAGCAGGGTCACGAGGGACCAGACGGATACCCAGAAGGGGACCGAGGGAGCGCTCAGAGCAAGATCGGCCGGAGGGAGGACGAATGCGGCCGCGATGTAACTGCCGAGGCTCGCAACCATCAGGAAGAACCCGAGCCACAGCACCGGGGTCGCCCCGATACTCTCCTCGTCTCGCAATCTTGCGCCCAGCACCGTGGCCCAACGAAAGTGCCTCTGCCTAATTTCAGAATCGGCTCCCCGCGCATCGCTGGTCCCTGCCTTCGCGAGGGACCAGAGATGCAGCCAAGCATCTCGAATCTCGCGCGCGAGACACAATCGCCGAACGAACCGGTCGCAGCTTCGCGACTTCGCACCGTTACGGGAAACAAGTTCCCGCGGAAATGCGCATGTGGATGCGATTTTGCAATCCCGCGCGACCCCGAGGTCCGCTACCTCACGTAGCCACCGCCTTTGTGAACGCGAGGCGTGATTCCCTCGTTGGACCAGTCGCCGTCGTGCCCGCAGTTCAGGTGGCAGTTCTCCGGGTCGCCCACGCATAAGATCACAGGGGTAGCCCTGCTACCATGATGGGCTTCCCAGCGGCCCCAGATGCCGCCGCGGCGGCTGTTCGCGAAGCTGAGGGACTTCCCGCAGCACTCGCACTGTCCGCCCGCGGAGTAGAACGCAGCCTCGATCTCGTCGGCACCAAATCCCTCGTTACGCGTCATCTACCGTCCTACTTCGACTCCGCGAAGTTGCTCTCGACCAACGCAATCCCGGTGTTTGTGAGCGCCCACCGATTGTGTGCCGTGCGCGACTGGACGGTCTTCCCGAGCGGCCGGAACACTCCCCGCTTTACGTTCTGATACGCTACGTCCCGGTACGCCTTCGGGCGAGGCTCCTTCGCGTCCGAGTAGAATTGGTTCAAATCGTCGAGATCGAACCCGTCCTTGCCGAGAATCATTTCGATGTAGTAGCCCGCGACCGCTCCGAGGTCGTTGTTCCCCTTCGCGCCGTTCTTCGACAGGAGGAACTCCCGCGGCGACTGAGGTCGTTCCGTTCCCTTCTTCAGGGAAGCGCCGGGCCGGCTGTGCTGCGCAGCTTCTAGCGCCGCGACGCGTCGCTCGAGGTGGGCGACCCTCTCTTCGAGAGTATCGCTCATTGGCCAGTTTCGCCTCCGGATCCGGTCAGCCGCGCCTCCACCTCTTTTGCGCCAGTGGTGGTAAGTTTGTACGACTTTCGAGCTTGTCGGGTGGTCCCGCTCTTTCGCACCTGGATCAGCAGCGTGGGGGTCAGCGAGTCAAGCACGCGGGTAATGTGGGAGACGCCGTGACCGTGGTGTTTCAAAATGGTGTTGACGTCCTGACTGGAGATCTCTTCTTCACCCTTGACTCGGCTCAAGAAGAATGAAGCCAAGAGGCCCCACTCCGCTTGGTCCTTCGGGCTGAACGGACTCACCAGCTCGTCGAATGCAGACTCAGGGCTATACCCGGACACTGCCCCCTGTTGGAGACGTTCAACCACGGCCCGCGGCATCGTCGCCCCCGAACCAGCGTGGGCCGATCCGAACTCCGCTTGCATCAGAACAGTCAACGCCTGGGACCTGAGTTCCGGATCGAGACCGCTGATTCGACCATGGATGGTCTGGATCCGCTTCAGGATGCTCTCCGTCTCCGGTTTCAGCGTCACGCCCTCCTCGCCCGTGGAGGCTGTGGCAGAGGCTTCCTCCTTCTTAGCCGGTTTCCCCCTGTGCTGCTCTCGTGCACCGAGCTTCCCACCCGACGTGGTTTCATTCGCCTTATCCTTGTCACCTTCGTTCATGTTGTATCGTGAGTAACACGACCTCCTCGGGCAAGGCATAGGTCGTGTGTATTTAGCCTAGCGTACGCCCAGCTGTATCGAGTCATTCGACTAGCGTCGGCGTGGATGGCAGTGGCGAGTCTGATGGCCAGGTATTGCTCCTACGCCCGGACCAATGCCTTGCCACTACGTGATTTAATTGAGGAGTGACGGTTCCACACGGCGCCCCCCGCTCGTTCCTCCCCTCGCGAGGAACGAGCGATGGCGCAATCCATCCCCCACGAACCGAGTGAGACACACCCGACCGAACCCACCACCTCGCGCCTGCGAACTGTCGCCGGGAACCGTCTCCATTGTTGATTGGACAAAACCCCGCAGCGCAAGGCTTCGGTGACGACCCGAAAATCTTAGGGAGGCAACCCGTCCTTGCAGGGCCGAGGGTTGATTTGCCAGACACTTGGACGGTTCTTGCCATTGTCCTTGCAGCGATTGGTTTGCTCTGGCTTGGGATAACCGCGATCCGCAATTGGTACTTTGACAACATCAGCCCCGTAACCGCCTATCTCGGTCCAATGCATCGAAGGACCAAGGTTGGAGGACATGTTCAGTGGGAGTTTGTCGTCAGTAACCGCTCAAGTCGCGGTGTCAGTATCCTTCTTGGAAACGCATGGCTCGGCGATGCGAAATTCGCAACATCGCTCGGTCCCGCAGAGGTTATTCGTCTTCCGCATGGGACTCCCGTGGGTCAGTTCTTCGACATTGGGCCCCATGATAGAGAACGATTCCGAGCGAGGAGGCAGTTGTTAGCACCCACGATCGGTGCGCTGGCAATGGTCGTTTCGGACGCGAGAATCCCCACCAGAGAATTCGAGACCCTATGGTTCGAAATCGGTTCGGACCCGCTTCCTGAAGGCCAACACGAAACGCACGAACCCGTTCAGGATCCCCGGTGTGTGCTCGCGGTCCCACCTCACGAGGATCCTGAGTTTTACCCCGACCCGGCCCACCCCGAACAGGCCGTGGTGGTGTATCGATAGGTTTGCCCTCTCCCCCTTCAAGTCGCTCCACACTCAGTGAGTCGTTCTATCGAGTGTCCTTCGCCGGTTCTGTCGCTACCAAGCAAGACGAATCAGGCCCTGAAGCTCACCGTGGGTGAAGGGCCGGAAGCGTGCACCCTTACCACCGGACGACTGCCTGTTCGGCTTGCTTGTTGAGCCAGTCCGAAGTGATCTGCTCGACAATCGCTGCCAGAATCGCTTCTTCCACGTCGCCGCGCTTTATCGCCTTCATCCTGGCGTTTTGGGCGAGAGCGACGATTGTCTCGCCGATGGGGTTGGAAACCCTCAGCGGAGATGCGGGAGCGGGAAGCGC
>Ga0187770_10000802_pt1 | contig 15854 bp, 12 predicted proteins | sample 0116_SJ02_MP02_2_FD_133154 | JGI IMG/M metagenome (GOLD analysis project Ga0187770, IMG submission 133154) | Tropical peat soil microbial communities from peatlands in Department of Meta, Colombia - 0116_SJ02_MP02_20_MG | ecosystem: Environmental > Terrestrial > Soil > Wetlands > Peat | place...
GCATTTTCCAATTTCATCATTGAAAACTTCATTGAATTTTTTCCTGTTGTAGATCCTGGTTAACTCATCAGTGACTGACAGAAGCCTGACCTTTTCAAGGGTTTCTTCAAGCTTCAGGTTGAGGATCAGGCTCATTCCGACAAGAAAAAGAGTCACCAGGAATCCTATTGTGCTGATAGACAGAGTCACAGTCATGGCTGAATAAAACGTTTTAAGTATCTTCGATTCAAGGAACTCAATTATTATCATACCGAGGGGATACGTAAACAATTTGCCTTTAAGGGAAACTTTCCAGTTAATCGGATAATAGTAAACATAATAGTTCTTATTTTCACGTTTTAAAATATATAATTTTAAATCCTTCACAGCTAAATACTGCTTGATGTCATTTTCCGGTACAGGCTTCCCCAAATCCCTGTAATCAAGGCTTCCGATGATCACCCCCCTGTAATTTTTACGGTTTTCTTTTCCCCTGACCCTCTCATATTCAATCACATACGTTTTGTCAAGTCCCTCGATTGAGAATCCTTTGAGATCGATTATATAATCATTGATAAGGCCCTTTTTATTCTGGATTATAGACTCAATAGCCGCGCTTGACAATCCTTTTGCCGTGGAAATGCACATTTCCTCAGTTTTTTTAATTATCGCATCCCTTTCATTTGAAATAAAAAGATAACTCAGAAGAAGTATAATTCCTAAAATCAGAAATGAAATCGCCGGAAGAACTATGCGTCTCTGGGAGAATAATCTGGAAATTAACCTATCCGTTATAAAATAGTCAGCTTTTTTATCCGGCATTATAATTCACCCGGGTTGAATTTAAGTCTTCCCAATCCTTGTAGACCGGATCATAACCCTTTTCCATTATAACCCGGGCAATTTGTTCAACGCTCCTGTGGTCTGATATTTCAAACTGGGGAGTAGAAGGATTGCAGCAATAACCTCCAACGCTCGTATTGGAGCCCCCGGACATTTTCGTTATTCCCAGCCCGATGAGATTATCCCTGAAAAACTGCCTTTCCCTTGTTGAGAGAGTAATACCTGCCTTTGGCAGGAACAGTCTGAAAGCTGCAAGGAACTGCACGAATTTTTTATCCGGGAGGGGGGATATTGCTTTAAAATTACCTTCTGCTTCATTCAGCCTGGGCAGCGAAATCCCAACTTCGGTGGCTGAAAAATTAGTAAAGATATGCCTTGCGTGAAGCCCGCAGAAAAACGCCTCCTTGAGCGGATCACCAAGCCCGTAAAGGGGACCGATAGTAACAGTTCTGAAATTCGCTATTGCCCCTCTTTCAGGAGCTCCAAGCCTGTATTCGAAATTCCTTTTCGGACCTCTGAGGTGAACTCTGCCGTATAAGTCTCTGTCATAAGTCTCCTGGTATATGGTCAATCCGTCGGCTCCGGCACTCACCAGCCTTTCATAATCTTCTATGTCCATAGGGTAAACCTCTATTGAGACTGAAGCAAAATATTTTCTTAAAAGGCGCACAGCATCTTCAATATAGGAAACTGGGCTTTTTTCCCTTGATTCACCGGTAAGTATGAGTATATGCTTCAGGCCTGTATCATATATCTTTCTGGCATTTTGTTCGATTTCGCCCAGCGTAAGTTTCATGCGCGTGATGCTGTTTCTTCTGTTAAATCCGCAATAGGCACATTCATTTACACAGTAATTGGAGATATAAAGCGGTATATAGAGCGAAATAGTCCGGCCGAAATTCCTGATTGTAAGCATAGATGATTTTTGAGCCATATCTTCAAGATAAGGTTCTGCGACATTTGAAAGAAGGCATAAAAAATCAAGCTCTGAAAGATTTTCCTTTGCAATGCTTTTCCTAATATCATCTTCTTTAACGTTTTCAATATAGCTGTTAAAATCAAAAGAAGACCATTTATTAAGGGTTTCAATAAACGGTATAAATTTTATCATCTGTTTCTCGCGGTTTTTTCACCTTCTTTTAATTCAAGAAGCTCGTTAAAAAATTCCTTTGAGGGATAGAAAACCTCTTTTGAATCAATCAAATCCTCAGTTGTATAAAATCGGACGTCAGATACAGACTCATCTCTGGCTTTGACGCTTATCTTTTCTCGATAACCGGCAGGCAGCTCAACTAGAAAACCAATTTTAACAATATGTCTTGATCTTTTAGCATCAATATATTCATCAACGAAAACCAGCTCCTTTGTCTCAGGACCGTCAATATAAAGCTCCTCGACCAGTTCCCGTTCGATGCATCTCGAAAGAATTTCTCCATGTTCCAGATGTCCGCCCGGCAGGACCCAGTATGATTGCCCCCTTTTTTTATGCTTGGCAAGAAGAATTCCGCCGGTACTGGAATATATAACTGCTTCGACCCTTACTTCAATTTTTGCCATACAGTAATTCTATCATTTTTTAGAAGCTAATTCAATATTGTTTTTCTGACCCTGCATACGCTACAATTTAAAATATCGGGTCCATAATTCCGGCTACAGTATAATTTTTACCATCTTTTTTAACCTGGAACAGGACGTACGAATAAGGTTTACCGCCGATCAATTTATAGGCCTGAACATATAATTGATCGCTATTTTCGCTCTGGCAATCAAACTGGAACCTCACATCGGAATTTTTCACATTGCTTTTATCTCTGTCCTGTGAAAGGAGAATGAAAGGAATTTCTGTTTCATTATCCTTATTTATTTTTATGTTCCTATTTGTAAATTTCTGATTATTGTAAAATTCATTTACAGCATCAAGAATGGTCGGCCCGCTTAAGTTTGTATCAAAGTCTATGCGGCTGAAGGAAAGATCGTTTTCTATAGATTCTTTTCCCGATATAGCTTCAATGGATTTCAAATTGCTTGTAATAATAAGGTTAGTGGATGAATTTTTATCAATTTTCAATAGATTTGTAATGATATTGTCCGGGAAAGTTTCGACAAGCGATACTTCTAAAGAAATTGGGAAATCATTGGAAAGAGTAATCAGCTTTTTCATATCAAGGCTGAAACCCCTCCGCAAAAAATTTGTTATTACCATGTTTGTAGCAGTAAGGACGATATTATAAAGTTTCCCTGCCGGCCATAGAGTCAGGGCGTCACTGTCGATAAAATTGGAATTTTCACTGTCCTGCATATCTCTTGCTGTCTGAAGGAGTTCATCCATTCCTATCTCTATGTATTCGTATTTTTGTATAAGCAGGTTTATGTAATTGAAAAATTCTTCCCTTTTATCACCAAAGATCGTATGAAGAAGATTGACCCCGTACACATATTTATAAACGTTCTGTCCGGATTGTCCGGCAAGCATAAGATTGATAAGGTCTGTCCTGTTTCTTAAGATCATCTTATTGTATATTTCCGGGTAATAAGCCGCTATAACCGCGAGGGCCATGTACTCTGTAATTGATTCCGATTCAATATAGTCATTTTCATTAAATTTAAGTACATGAGGAATATATGCATGAGAAAGCTCATGTGCCAGTACCTCAAAAAGTTTTGAATAGCTATTGCGAGGGCAATAAGGAATTGACGATGATGAGAGAGTTTGTACATCGATGAGATTATCCGCTATGAGGTCAGGAGAAAGTTGTATGGTGTTTGCCATATTCTCACCCTCTATTCCCTCTATATCATTATACTGGAAAAGTTTATTGACAATATGGATCTGAGAATAAGGATAAAATCCAAACCTGTTTGTTAGAAAATCGATCGTTTTTTCTGTATAATCAAAAAGCAGATAATTATTGTTTGTATCTGATGAATAGATTATTGTATTGCCCTTTTGCTCCCTGTCGAAAAGACCGATAAAAAGATTCCCTGTATGTAAAACATCAGTGCTTTCACTTATCCAGACTGATGATTTTTCTTCATTTTTTATTGTTTCTTCGGTATTTTTACCTCCAAGCACGGAAAAATAATTTTCCGGAACCGTTAATTTTATAGAATACATAAAAGAGGGAGAATCCGCAAAGGGGACAGGAAGCCAGATCTTTTTAGCGTCCATAAAAACTGTATCTTCGTTAAGGATAAAACGATCTTCATTAATAGGCCCGTTAATATGGAACTTGATACCTATTTTAGCTGTTGATCCGCTCTGAAGTGTCCTGATCCTGATTCTGTATATGCCGCTGCCATAGCCGATTCCAATCTCAAAATTAACAAGTTCGCCATTATATTTTATAGAATCAACGATAACACTCGCATGAGATATAAAGAATATTTCCTGCAGGTTTTTATTTTGCCTGTTTTCAATAGTATAGATCAGATTGCCGGAAAGATTAAGATTTGAAGGATCATATTTGATCTCGCCTTCCAGAAAACTAACAGATACGCTCTTCTTAAGAAGAAAATCATCACATGACATCAATGAAAGAATAAAAATCAATACTGGAACAGCAAAGGCTTTGCTAAATGGCATCCTGAAAAAACTCCATACGGTGATTTTTCGGTTTACCTCAAACCTATCAGCTTTTTTATAAAATTCCATACCCTCATAAAGATATTCGGATTTAATAACATCTTTTTTCTCGCCAGACCTTCCCGAAGTTCATCGACAGTGAAATCCTTTCTAATAATATTTTCATGCATTTCCATTTCAAGAAAATCAAGCTCGCTGTCCGGTTCCATAATCCTTGCGTCTATATACTTCCATCCCAGTTCTCTCGCAGCCATGATTCTTCTGAACCCGCTGATCAGCTCATAAACGGGCGTGATCACAACCGGATTAATAAGACCGTATTTTTGTAAACTGGCCTTTAGATTAGTCAGATCACCTGCATCTTTTCTGACCCTTTTGCCAATTTTAATGTTATCAATCTCAATATTCAAACGACTCTCCATCACGCCCGTTAAACAGCCGGAAGGCATTTCTACTGCATTACTTTATACTTTAATTACTCCACTTTATAATCAATTATGACATACAATCCTTTTTCAGTCCAATTTTTAAAGTCTGTATTGCATTATAACAGATTATGGCTTTCAACCTCGAGAGGGCAGAATTACCTCATTGATAAAAATATAGCTGAAAAAATAGTATCTTTTATCCCTGGTTCTTCTGTCGTCTTCGAGGCGGGAAGCGGCCTCGGCGCGCTGACCCATCTTCTTGCCGAAAAATTTAATACTTACTCTATAGAAATAGACCACGGCATATACGTCCTTTTAAAGCAGTACCTCAGTGGACCCGGCCTTGTCCTCATCAATGGCGATTTTCTGAAATACGATCTTGAATTATTGAGCGAAAAAGAGCTTTTTTTTGTTTCAAATGCCCCCTATTCGATAGCAGGGGAGATCATCAAAAAATTTGTCGACAGCGATAAATTTCAGCTGGGTCTGTGCATGCTCCAGCTTGATATGGTTAAAAGAATGAGCGCTCCCGTTTCCTCTGCCTCTTATGGTCCCTTCACAATTCTTTGTTGCCATTACCTTTCTGTCAAAAAACTTTTTCCTGTAGGCAGAAACAGTTTTTTCCCTGAACCTTCAGTTGATTCCGCTGTAATTCAACTGAAAAAAAAGTCGTCTGATCTGCCCCAGAAGGATTTCAGCATATTTTTAAGAAAGGGATTCAAAGCCCGGAGGAAAACTCTGGGCAATAATTTAATACCTCTGGGCATCTCGCAAAACGGTATTGAAAAAATCAATATAAATCCTCTATTAAGGCCACAGGATATTACACCCTTTGAGTGGGAAAAACTTTACAGGCTCTTCAGGACATAATCCATGTATGAGCTCATTGAAAGCGCCCTGGAAAGTGACATTGCCGCTATGTTGGCAAAAGAATCAAGATATTCACTTTCTTCTTTTGTAAAAAATATATCCCTTTCTCTCTTATAAATTGAAATAACTCCAATTACGGAATTATTTGCCGACATGGGAATATAATACCATTGTGAAGATGAAAGAGTATTTGTCCCCTTTCCAGCCGTTTTACTGTTCTTATAAACCCATTGCGAGATACCGATCTCATTTTCCCCGAAGGCAATGCTTCTTTCAGTGCTGGCCATTATTTTTACTGTATCCTCCTTCCCGGGAAGAAGCACTACAACATCACTCTTAAAAAAATCTCCTACATTCTTTGTGATCGACCCGAGTATCTCATTCAGAAAATTATGGGTCAAAAGCTCCTTGCTGAAATTATAGATAGTGTTGAGGAATTTTTCCTGTTTCCTGTACCGGTCAATTCTCCACTTGACAAGGTCTGAAAGGATGCTGGTTGTTGCCCCAACTATAAAAAAGACTATAAAAATCGGCAAATATCTTATATCGCTGATTGCAAAACTGAACTTGGGTTTGGCAAAAAAGAAATCCAGAGCAACAACCGAAAGGAACGATGCCCATATACCCTGGCTCCTTCCTCCATAATAGCTTACCAGGAGGACAGGAAGGAGCATTACCATTATGATATTTGTGAATCCGAGCGTTTGAAAAAAAACGTATGATAAAAAAGTGGTAGCGCTCACAACCAGCACCGAAACAAGATATTTAGTCCATTCGAGAACTTTCCCGTTTTCATGATTTCTTGTCTTCCGGCGCGGCTCAGGCGATGTATCGACAAGCATTACCTGTACAGGCTTCGCCTTTCTGATCATTTCATCCACTACAGAGCCGCGGATAAAATTATCTAAAGGAGATCTCGAAGAAAATCCAATAAGTATGAGAGTTATATTGTTTTCCTTGGCGAAAGAAGCAAGTTCATCTGCAACCCTGTCGGCAATCAGAGTGACTGTTTTAGCTCCCAGGTCTTCAGCGAGTTTCAGGTTTTTAGAGACTTGGCTCCTCTGTTCTTCATCCAGGTTCCCGAATTGTATTGATTCTACATGAACAGTGAACCACTCGGCATCCAGATCCTCTGCCATTCTGTGGCCGATCCTGATAAGTTTCTGTGACGAGACACTGGCGCTGATAGCTACGAGAATTCTGGAACCGACCGGTATGGGGCTTTTTATGGCATTCTGCCTCATATAATCAAGCAGTTCTTCGCTGACCTGTCTTGCTGTATAGCGCAGCGATAATTCCCGCAGGCCCATCAGGTTGCTTCTCTTGAAGAACTCGAGCATGGCTATCCTCGCGTTTTCGGGAATATAAACCTTTCCCTCCTTAAGCCTGTTCTCAAGTTCATCGATCGGGATATCCACAAGTTCAATTTCATCTGCCTTATCAAAAAAACTGTCGGGAACGGTCTCTTTTACACTTACACCTGTCATCTGCTGGACTATATCGTTTATGCTTTCCAGGTGCTGGACGTTAAGAGCGGTTGCCACATTGATACCGTTGTTTATGAGCTCCTCAATATCCTCATACCTCTTGTTGTGGCGAGAACCTGGTACATTTGTGTGGGCTAGTTCGTCAACAAGAACAAGGGCTGGACGCCTCTTTAAAACTGCATCAATATCGAACTCTTTAATGGTTATACCCTGATAAATTATTTCTTTTGTCGGTATGATTTCAAGCCCGCTCAGAAGGGCATCTGTATCAGCCCTTCCATGCGTAACCGCTATGCCAACAACAACGTCAACCCCGTTATTTTTCAGATTGCGGGCGTTTAAGAGCATCCTGTATGTCTTGCCAACTCCGGCTGAATATCCCAGATAAATTTTCAAAATGCCGCTTTTATCGCTTTCATCCGCTTCTTCCATTTTCATCCTGCTTAGAATTGTTTCTGGATCAAGTCTCCTCTGTTCAGCCATATTGCGCCTCCCTTAAGGGGTCTCTTTTTCTATTAACATTTAACATTATTTTAATTCTTCCAGGGCCAAATTCAACTTTAAAACATTAACTTTGTCTATTCCCCAGAAACCCTGTGTCTTTAAATCCATCGTATTGGAGATAAGCCTCAAAATTTTTTTAAGGGGTATTTTGCGTAAGCTGGAGATTCTCCTTGCCTGTATCAGGGCATTTTCAATGCTTATATCCGGATCCAGGCCGCTTGCCGAGGCTGTCACCATATCGGAAGGAATAGGAGAACCCGGTGTAAGGCCGTTCTTCCTCCTGGCGTCTTCAATCCTGGTTTTAACCATAGTTATCAGATTTGAGCTTGAAGGACCGAAGTTGAAAGCGCCGGAATTTGTCGCATCGTAATCACATTCAGAAGGTCTTCCGTTAAAATATATATCATTGGTAAACAATTGTCCAATAAGCAGTGAACCTATGATTTTACCATTTTTTAAAACAAGACTGCCGTTCGCCTGGTCTTTAAATGCATTTTGAGCAATCAGGGTCATCGCAAGGGGGTAGATAATCCCGGTCAGTATGGTAAAAACAGTCAACATAAGTACCGATTGTATCACTAATTTCATAATACCTCCTTTCATTTAAATAATTTAATGATCATATCTATCAGCTTGATTCCCGGAAACGGAAGTATCACTCCTCCCAGTCCATAGATAAAGAGATTTCTTGCCAGAAGGGAAGCCGGCGACTGAGTCTTATATTTAACCCCCCTGAGGGAAAGAGGGATAAGCAGCGGTATAATTATGGCATTGAAAATCACAGCCGAAAGAACCGCCGACTCAGGAGTGCTAAGGTGCATTATATTCAAAAAGCCGAGAGCAGGAAAAGCCGACATAAACATGGCCGGAACAATAGCAAAATATTTGGAAACATCGTTGGCAATGCTGAATGTAGTCATTGCTCCGCGTGTAATCAGTATTTCTTTGCCTATTTCAACAATATCAAGAAGTTTCGTAGGATTCGAATCGAGGTCTATCATATTGGAAGCCTCCCTTGCAACCTGAGTTCCTGCATTCATGGCGACAGCAACATCAGCCTGCGCAAGTGCAGGGGCATCATTGGTACCGTCCCCGATCATAGCAACCAGGTACCCTTCGGCCTGGTATCTTCTAATTATTTCCAGCTTGGCTTCCGGCCTGGCCTGAGCAACAAAATCGTCAATACCTGCCTCAGCGGCAATAGAGGCTGCCGTTAGCTGGTTATCACCTGTTATCATCACTGATTTAATACCCATTTTACGGAGGTTTGAAAGCCTCTCGCTGATCCCGACTTTGAGGATATCAGTAAGGCGTATAACTCCAAGAACCCTGTTTTCCTCGACCACTACAAGCGGTGTACCTCCCTTTTCAGATATAGCCCTTACGCTCATTTTAACCTCATCCGGTATCATTCCGCCGCCGGATTTAACATGCTCTTCAATAGCTTCATATGAACCTTTCCATACCCGGATGCCGTTCATATCCACACCACTCATTCTGCTTTCAGGTGTAAAGGGTATGAACTTATATTGATTAAAATCTGTTATATCCCTCCCGCGAATATTGAGGGTATCTTTTGCAAGGCTCAATATGCTTCTCCCCTCAGGTGTCTCATCCGCAATGGAAGCGTACAGAGCTTTTCTGGCAAGCTCTTCCATTGCTATTCCATCGGCCGGAATGAATATTTTGGCCATCCGGTTTCCAAGTGTTATTGTACCCGTTTTATCAAGGAGAACTATGCTTACGTCCCCGGATGCTTCCACTGCACGGCCGGAAAAAGCTATGACGTTTTTCTCGATCAGCCTGTCCATTCCTGCTATGCCTATTGCGGGAAGAAGTGCACCGATTGTAGTCGGCATGAGGCATACAAGGAGCGATATCAGAACCGGGATGCCTACATAGACACCCGTGTAATTATCATAAGGTATCAATGTTACGACCACTACTATAAAAAGAACAGTAAGTGCTATGAGAAGTATTTCAAGCGCTATCTCATTCGGTGTTTTCTGCCTCTTTGCGCTTTCAACCATTGATATCATCGTATCCAGGAAACTTTCTCCCGGGTTGTTTGTTATTTCAACCTTTATTGTCCCTTCTATAATCCTTGTTCCTCCGGTTACGCCGCTCCTGTCTCCGCCAGATTCCCTGATTACCGGGGCCGATTCTCCAGTGATAGCAGACTCATCTACAAGGGCAGTTCCCTGGACAATCTCGCCGTCGCCGGCTATTAATTCGCCCTTCCTCACTAGAATATAATCTCCCTTTTTCAGATTCAAGGCAGGTATCTCCAAAATATCCATCGGGTTTTCTACTGTGGATTTCTCAGTTATCTTATGGGCCGTAAGAGTGCTGCGTGTACTTTTCAGGGCTTCAGTCTGCGCCTTTCCGCGGCTTTCTGCGACTGCCTCGGCATAGTTTGAAAATATCACTGTAAACCAGAGCCAGAGGCTGATATTGAAATTAAAGGAAAAAGACTGACCCCCTAGTAATGCTGTTATGGTGATAATAGTTGTAATAACAGCCCCGATTTCCACAACAAACATGACTATATTTCTGAGCATAAGGACGGGGTTGAGTCTTATAAGTGATTCTTTCAAAGCATCGAGGAGTACTGGCTTCCAGTCTATATTCTTCATTTTATCGCTTTTCATATTTCCTCCGCTAGTATAATCTTCCGGCATACATAAAAAGATGGTCAAGAGTGGGGCCGATCACAAAGGGAATAAAAAATGTCAGGCCGCCGAATATTACCACAACGGATACAAGCATTACCACGTAGAGGGGTGTAGATGTTTGAAATGTAGCAGATGTATCGGGTATGTACTTCTTTTTAGCAAGTGAACCGGCTATGGCGAGAGCAGGTATTATTGTTGCAAAGCGGCCGATCAGCATGGCGGCTCCTGTCATCAGGTTGTAGAATAGAGTATTCGCATTCAGCCCTGCGAAGGCAGAACCGTTGTTTCCATGAGTGGAAGCGAAAGCATATAGTATTTCGGAAAAGCCATGGGGCCCGCCGTTGTTACGGCTTGAAAGCCCGGCAGGGAATAAACAGGCAACGGCTGTAAAAATAAGTGCGCAGAGTGGCCCTGTGATAATGCCTACGAGAGTCCAAATCATTTCACGGATTTCAAGCTTCTTATTGTATATCTCAGGCGTACGCCCTATCATAAGGCCGGCCAGGAACATTGTCATGATAGCATAAAAAAGCATTCCGATTATTCCAACGCCGACACCCCCGAAGATCACTTCTCCAATAAGCATGTTGAACATCGGGACAAGGCCGGTCAGCGGCAGGAAACTGTCATGCATAGAGTTTACCGACCCGTTGGCCACTGCTGTAGTCATTACTCCCCACAACACTGAAGTAAAAACACCAAAGCGGGTCTCCTTGCCTTCCATATTAATGCCATGGCTTATACCTGCCTTTGCGAAAACAGGATTCCCCTTATTCTCGGTAATAACAGAAAAAATAATGCCTGCAATCAGCAGGATGAACATAGCCATAAACATGGCGAACCCTTTTTTGCGGCTTTTAAAAAGATATCCCATCATGAATGGAAAGGCAGCGGGAAGAAGCAGAATAGCAATTAGCTCAAGAAAATTTGTGAACCAATTGGGATTTTCAAAAGGATGGGCTGAATTGGCATTAAAAAAACCTCCCCCGTTAGTCCCCAGCATCTTTATGGATTCCTGGGATGCGACCGGGCCTATCGCTATAACCTGGTCGTGCCCCTGAAGGGTAAGCGCGTGAACATACCCGCCAATAGATTGTACGACACCCTGGGATGATAATATTATTGTCCAGATCACGGAAAGCGGAATAAGTACATAAAGCGTTGCCCTCGTCAGATCGACCCAGAAATTTCCAACACTAGTGGTATTTTTATTCATAAAACCGCGGAATAATGCCAGAGCCGCCCCGAAACCGGTAGCAGCCGAAACGAAATTTTGAACTGTCAGGCCAACCATCTGTGTGAAATAAGTTAAAGTGCTTTCACCGGCATAAGCCTGCCAGTTCGTGTTTGTCATAAATGAGATCGCTGTGTTAAGAGCCAGGTCCCATTGTACGGTGCCGAATTTTTGCGGATTGAAGGGAAGTATTCCCTGAATAAGCTGCATGATAAAAAGCAGTAAAAACCCTGCAAGATTAAACCATAGAAGTGCAAGTGCATACCTGATCCAGTCCATTTCTTCTGACGGATCGACTCTGCATATTCTGTATATGAGTTTTTCAACCGGCGAAAAGATTGGAGACAGGAAATTCCTGCTGCCTTCAAATACTAAAGCCATGAATTTCCCGATAAAAACTGCCAGAAATATCAGTACTGTGAAAAGTAATATTGAAAAAATAATGTCCTCGGCCATTTTAAAAACCTCCTTTTATTTTCAAAGAAACACATTTTGAAAAGTCTTTTCATTACCTCTTTCCTTTTTTTATTACCGAAAGCCTGGAGTATGCATCAGTTCGCAGATTTCCTATCCTGCCGGCCTTATAATCCTGGTATCCTCTTCCGGCTACCATTGCAGCGTTATCCGAACAGTATTCGGCAGGAGCTGTATAGACCTCGAAGCCTTCATATTTCAGTTTGAGTATTTCCTCTCTTAACAATGAATTGGCAGCCACTCCTCCCGAAACGGCCAGTCTTTTTACGTTAAAATCATTCAAAGCGTTTTTGGTCTTGCGGCAGAGAAGTTCTATAGCCGACTTCTGGAAAGCAGCAGCGATATCTTTTTTAGCTGCATCAGTATTTCTTATTCTACCGAGTCTGTAGGCTATTGCAGTCTTAAGCCCGCTGTAGCTGAAATTATACCTGTCCCTTTCAGTGTCAGGCAGAAGCCTTGGCATATCGGAAAATTCTGGGATATCAGGATTCCCTTCCCTTGCAAGTTTATCAATTAGAGGCCCTCCCGGATATCCCAGGCCAAGCAGCTTCGCCACTTTATCGTAAGCCTCTCCTACTGCATCGTCAACTGTTGTGCCTATAAGTTCAAGCGAATCATATCCACTGCACATGTACAGAAGAGTATGACCGCCGGATGCAACAAGTCCGATATATGGAAAATCAATCATATTAAATAAATGCGGGGCATACATATGAGCTTCAACATGATTGACAGGTATCAGGGGTTTGGCCAGTGATAACGCCAGTCCCTTGGCAGTTGATAGGCCCACAAGAAGGCTTCCTATAAGACCGGGGCCGTTTGTCACAGCTACGGCATCAATGTCACTGAGGGGGACATCCCTGAGCGCCATGTCAAGCACCTCCAGCATCTTGATCAGGTGGTTCCTCGAGGCTATTTCAGGCACTACACCATTATATGACTTATGGATTTCAACCTGCGAATAAACTATATTGGAAATTATTGATATTCCGTTCTCAACGACTGCTGCCGATGTTTCATCGCAGGATGTTTCTATGCCCAGGATTTTCATTCTTTTTTACCATCTGAACCGTTAAGTGATTTAAGAAGCTCGCGGCAGACTCGATACGCATCATCATCATCAAGAGTTGAATATATGGGAAGGCTGATTTCATTTTCAAAGGCAAGCCTGGCGTTCGGATAATCAGTGATGGAATAACCGATTCTGGTATAGGCTGGATGCATCACTACCGGTATATAATGCACATTCAGCGCAATTTCCTGTTCCGCCATCTGTTGTATGACAAGGTCCCTCCTGCTTTCCCCTCCATAAGAGAGTCTGGGCATAAAAAGATGATACGAGGTTTCTTTTTCGTTGTCCCGCAGTTCCGGCAGAATCAGGTCTGCACTCCCCAGCTCCCTGCTGTATATATCTGCTATTTTTTTTCTTCGGGGAAGAAAGTCTTTTTCATACCTTGCAAGCTGGACGATTCCAAGAGATGCCTGTAAATCGGTCATATTGTATTTATATCCCGGAATTTCCACAGAATACCGCCAGGAATTAAGACGTGTTTTGGAAAGCGCGTCAATGTCCTGTCCATGGAGAGACAAAAGTCGTAATTTCCTCTCCATTTCACCGGCATCCCATTTATTGCCCGAATTGAAAACTATTGCCCCCCCCTCTGCAGTAGTCACATTTTTAACCGCATGGAAAGAAAAAACGGTAAAATCCGCTCTGCTTCCGACTCTTTTCCCCTGGTATATAGCCCCAAGGGAATGTGCCGCATCCGAAATGAAAACCGGCCTGTCCAGGAATTTCTGATTTGTTCCCCTCCCCGGGGAAAATAATCTTTTTTTTGCCTCAATGGCACCAATGACACCATCGTAATTGCAGGGCAAACCGCCGACATCAACCGTTATTACAGCTTTCGTCCTCCGCGTTATTCTTGATTCGATGGAAACCGGGTCAATATTGAATCCCTTTTTTCCGATATCGGCGAAAACAGGTCTTGCACCGGTATGGAGGATCACATTCGCAGTTGCTGCATAGGTATATGGGGTAGTACTGACTTCATCACCCTGCCCAATATCAAAGAGCCTCAGCACAAGTTCAAGCCCTGCTGTCGCTGAAGAAAGGCAGACCGTTCTTTCCACACCGCAGTATTCTTTTATCATTTTTTCAAAGGCGGATGTTTTGGGCCCTGTAGTGATCCATCCTGATTTCAGCGTATCAATCACCTCATTGATTTCAAGTTCGCTTATATCAGGCGGTGAAAAAGGTATCATTTAAAGCCTCTCCTACTCATATGATTTTTCCTCCGCTGGCCATGAGAAGGCGATTCATGATGGCTTTACCGAGTCCTGTCTGTTCGACAGGCTGGGCGATGATAATATCGCAGCCGAGTTTGTCAAGTTCGTTAAAACTCCTGTAAAGCCCCCTCGCGTAATCGGCTAATGTCCTGAAGCGGAATATATTCCGGCCCTTTTTAACCATTTCCCCTTCACCGAATAGTATAATGCCGATTTTCTTCTCCGGGAAAATGCTTCTTATTTTTTCAATATCGGTATCTGCCGACAGGTAGACTTCAGCTCTCGGCTTATAATGCAAATACTTCATTCCGGGGGATACGGGTTTTCGCTCTTTTTTGTGATATGCGGCAACTGAAAAACCTCTCAGATCTTCAAGTGATCTTTTGATCATCTCCTCGGTGACTGCACCGGGTCGGACAATTCTTATGGTTTTTCCATCTATCAGTAATACCGTTGATTCAAGCCCTATTTCGCAATCCCCGCCGTTGATCACGGCATTAACCCTTCCATTCATCTCGGAAAAGGCAGTATCAAAAGTAGTAGGGCTTGGCCGGCCAGACCTGTTTGATGAGGGGGCTGCCAAGGGTACACCGCATGCTTTTATCAGTGCTCGTGCCACATTATGGGAAGGTATCCTTACCGCGACAGTTGAAAGTCCTGCCGTAGTTAGATCGGAAATCCTGTTATTTTTTTTCAGGATCATGGTCAGAGGACCGGGAGAAAATTTTTCAAAGAGAAAAAAGGCAGCATCCGGTATATCCGCGGCAGCAAGCCCCAGATCGCTGATTTCTGCAATATGGACGATTAGAGGATTGTCTGCAGGCCTTTCCTTTGCCACAAAAATTTTATTTACAGCCTCGCCGTTATTTGCATCTGCTCCCAGCCCGTAAACAGTTTCGGTGGGAAAAACAACCGTCCCCCCACTTTTAATAATATCCGAAGCTTTAGTCAATTCTTCACTGTCTCTTAAAATATCCCTGAAAACGACAGTTTTTATAACCTTCATAGATAGAACCGCCAGCCAAGAGAGAGCGTAAGCCCCGTCCCATACAGGGGGCTCCCTGAATAATTGTCCGCAATCCCGCCTTTCATCAATCCTATTGCACCAAGTTCAAAAAAGTATCCCGAATAATCTCCTGGAAAAATAACATCAAATCCGAATAGACCGTAAATACCCCAGGCAGAGACATCACTGGTAAAAAAACTAGAGGGAGAGATATAGATAAAACCAGATTCTATATACGGTCTGATAACATCCGTTCTCCTGCTTGCAGTGAGTACCACTCCGCCCCTGTAATCATAATAATTCGCCCAGACGGAATTTGACAGCTGGCTGGTAGCTGGTATGCCCCTTAAAAAACCGATATCCACCCCACCCCTCAGTGCCAGCCACCCTCCCAGGAACGGGGTATTTGCCGTTAACCCTAATTTCAGTTCATTGGGAAGCTGGTTCCAGTTTATTTCGCTTTTAATCCCGAACTCGAATCC
>Ga0187770_10000803_pt1 | contig 15847 bp, 14 predicted proteins | sample 0116_SJ02_MP02_2_FD_133154 | JGI IMG/M metagenome (GOLD analysis project Ga0187770, IMG submission 133154) | Tropical peat soil microbial communities from peatlands in Department of Meta, Colombia - 0116_SJ02_MP02_20_MG | ecosystem: Environmental > Terrestrial > Soil > Wetlands > Peat | place...
GCCAATGATCCATATCGAGTGTGAAAGAGAAAGTTGGAGAAGGGAAGCCAAAAATGATTCTGTCGAAGGGGGTCAGACATTCTTGAAAGGATGAAAGCCAGCCTGGAGAATCCATTGCAGCCTCCCTGGTCCAGGTAAATGGCGCTTATGTAAATTTGCTTGACAAAATAGGGACTTATACTGTAAATAGAGTGGCAATTTAGAGAAGATTAATCGGCAGGTTTAAAAGGCTGAATTATCGGTTGCAAAAAATTTAACCTGAACTTCGAACAGAGTGGAGAAAAGGAGGTAAAAGCATGAAACAGACGATCAGACTAAGGTTCTTGAGCATCATTCTATTTTTGGCATTGAGTTTAGCGGTTGGTATTGGGATCTGGCCAGCACAAATCTTTGCGTCCGCTCCAACTTATAAGATAGGTATTCTGCAACCTTTCACGGGTCCCTATGCACTTTACGGGAAAGCCGTGCATGACGCGTGTAAGATAGCTGCTGACGAGATGAATATTGCTGGCGGAATCAAGGGGAGACGAATTGAATTGTTAACTCGTGATACAAAGGCCAAGGTCGACGTGGGAGTGAGGGAGGCCCAGGATCTCATCTTGAGAGGTGGCGTAGATGCGATTATCGGTGTGACGTCGAGTGGGGTCAATCTGGGCGTCATAGAGGTGACGAAGGAATATAAGGTGATCCATATCTCTACCATAGCCAATACTGAGAAGGCGAGTCTCGAAAGGATCCACCCATACTATTTCCAGACCGTTCCTAACTCCTACATTGATACCACCTCGACGGCAAGGTTTGCGATGAAGATGCCCATCAAAAACTTTATCACCATTGCGGCGGACTACGAATGGGGCCATTCTTCGGTAGAGATCTTTACAGGCCATATGTCAAAGGAGAGGCCAGAGGTGCAGTGGGCGAAGAAATTCTGGCCGAAGCTTGGCGAGGTCGATTATACCTCTTACGTTACCGCTATTCTTGCCGAAAAACCCGATATATGCTTTGCTTGGTTTGCAGGGGCGGACTTTATGAACTTCGTAAAACAGGCCAAAGGCTATGGGTTCTTCGAAAAGGTCCGTTTCGTGGGTCCGGCTTTCGAAGACGATTTGATGGATTTGGGGGCTGAGTTTCCAGAAGGAATGCTGATTTACAGTCGTGGGGCTTTTTATGGTATCGATACCCCACAGATGAAGACTTTTCAGCAGAAGTATCTCACCGCAACGGGCCGATACCCTTCGTGTTGGGCGATTCTCAGTTACGATGCGTTTACTTGTTTGATGGAATCTATAAAGCGGGCTGGCTCTTTCGATAAGGATGCCATCGCCAAGAACCTGGAAGGTGGAAAATTTAAAACCCTCAGAGGTGAACTAAACTTCCGTCCGATAGATCATATGATGAACAGTCCCATGTATTTTTCGACGAGTTTTTTTGACAAGGCCAAAGGGTTTTGCATTGGTAAGGATGTAACCGTAGTACCGGGTGAGAATTGCATGCGCTCACCGGAGGAGATCAAGAAGATAAGAGCAGAGAAAGGAATCGTTTTTAAGCCTTGGCATGAAAAGTAATTGTTGATTTATTATTATTGTTTTTGACCGAGACTGCGGGCTTAAGTGGTGGCAGTTTTAGAAATTGAAAGGGAATCTGTGCACCTTTGCCGGGTGCGCATGATAGTCATTTTAACCAAAAGATTTATTTTTTTAGATACAGCTTCGGCCTGGATTAGGTCGTCATATTGGAACTCATACTGCAACAGCTTTTGAGCGGACTCGTCAGAGGATCCCTCCTTTTTATTGTCACCTCTGGGTTGACGCTTATTTTCGGCGTCGTGGGGGTGATGAACATGGCCCATTTCTCTTTTTATATGGTCGCCGCATACCTCACCTGGACGTTCTGGCGTATCTTTCTTCCCAGCCCCTCCAGTTTTTGGATCAGCATGATTGCTACCTCTGTTGTAATGATCCTCATCGGTCTCGTGATTGAACGCCTTCTGTTCCGTCGCATGTACAATAGGATCTTATCCGAGCAACTTCTCGCAAGCTTTGCTTTGATCTACATATTTAGTGATCTGGTTAAGATCTTATGGGGATTAGAGTTTCGCTACGTCACCAGACCAGTGATCCTCACCCGCTCGATTTCGATCTTAGGCAATCCTTTCCCCAACTACAACAGCTTCGTTTTAGTCCTCGGGGTGTTCATCGCATGTGGTATCTGGTTCCTGCTGTACAGGACGAAGTTCGGCCGCATTGTCAGGGCCTGCCATTCTTATCGAGAGATGGTTGGGGCCCTGGGAATACCGGTTCCGCTGCTCTATACTATCGTATTCGCACTGAGTGTCCTTTTGGCAGGTCTGGGAGGAATTGCCTGGACCATGATGGGCATGATCAATCTGGGCCTCGATCACAGTCTCCTGATTGAAGCCTTCTGTGTCATGGTGATAGGCGGAATGGGCAGCTTTCTGGGAACGGCCGTAGGGTCTCTGATCTGCGGCGTGGTGTATGCACTGAGCATACTGATCGAGCCAAGAATAGCAACTCTGCTGATTTTTATCATAACGGGAATTGTCCTCACTTTGAGACCATGGGGGTTATTTGGGGCGAAGGGAAGGCTCCATTAAAGGTAGACTCGTGGAAAAGATATTGCCTTTTCCGAAATCAAGATGGTGGCTGCTGCTCATAGGGTTCTCGATTTTCGGGCCCTTGGCCCTCGGCACATTTTGGGTTCATGTTGCGACAGAGGTGCTCATCATGGCCTTGTTTGCCATGAGCTTTAATATCCTTTACGGGCATATGGGACAGCTTTCCTTTGGTCAGGCTGCCTTTTTTGGCACCGGAGCTTACGGGGCAGCTATGATGATGACTAAGACCGGGGCACCATTTCTGGTCTGCCTATTCGCAGGGATTCTGATAGGGGCCCTATGGGCACTCATTACCGGATTTTTGTGCATCCGATTGGCTGGCATCTATTTCGCCATCATGACCGTTGTCGTATCTCAATCCACGTTCTATATCATTTTCAATTGGTACAGTTTCACAGGCGGTGACAACGGGATTCAAGGCCTGCTCCCTCCGCCTGTCCTTCAGGGTCCCTTTGCATACTATTACTTTAGTCTGGCCATCGTTATCACTGCAATTATCATCTATCGCGTCATTCTCCTTTCCCCTTTTGGACTTTCTCTCTATTGCATTCGCGATAATATCGATCGATCGATCTTCGTTGGCATCAAAGTGAGAAGGCACATGCACATCGCATTTGTCATGGCCGGTGTATATGCTGCGACCGCGGGAGTTTTATTCGCTCCTTTTAAACGTTCTGTGGTTCCCCATATGTGTGATTGGACAACATCCGGAAATGCTGTGTTTATGGGTGTCTTGGGAGGCGTTTATCATTTGGGAGGGCCAATATTAGGGGCGGTGGTCTGGACTTTTCTTGATGCCTTTGTCACCGGATTTACGGAGTATTGGCCAATCATCATAGGTTTTATCCTTCTCTTGGTGATCCTCTACATGCCAGGGGGGATTCTGGGCCTCTTAGAACAGAGATTTCGGCGATCTAGGCAGTCTGCGAGATAGATTGATCGTCAATAGGGAACGATGAGCTTTAGAGAAGAACCGATATTCTTTAAAACAGAAAATTTGAGTAAAGCCTTCGGCGGAGTCCAGGCGGTTTATAGGGTTGGCTTAGAAATCGAGCGTGGGGACATCTGTGCCCTTATCGGACCCAATGGTGCCGGAAAGAGCACCTTCTTCAATCTTGTGACAAAATATTTCGAACCCGACGAGGGCAGGGTTTTTTTCAAGGGAGAAGATATCACGAGATTGGCCCCTCAGGAAATCTGCAAGAGAGGGATCGCTCGATCTTTCCAGAAGGTCAACATTTATCCCAAACTCACCGTCTTTCAGAGCGTTCAGATGTCCCTTCTGTCGCAAAAAGGGAAGGGTCTAAGATTGTTTCGTTCTGCCAAGTCAATGTTCAGAGAAGAGACGTATGAAATCCTGAATCAGGTGGGCCTCTCCGATCACGCCGACAGGATTGGGGATGCTCTTTCTCATGGTGATAAAAAGCGATTGGAAGTGGCGATCACCCTGGGAAATGAACCAGAACTCATGCTGATGGACGAGCCGACCGCAGGAATGGCCCCAGAGGAGACGACCGCTACGATGGAGTTGATTGGACGATTGGCAGAACAAAGAGGTCTTACCGTCTTCTTCACTGAGCATGACATGTCTGTAGTCTTCGGTATTTCTAAGAAGATCATCGTGTTGCACCAAGGGTCTATCATCTGTCAGGGAAAACCAGAGGAAATAAGGGCGAACGAACAAGTACAAAAGGTCTATCTCGGAGAAGAATGACCATGCTTGAAGTAAAGGACGTTCATACTTTTTACGGGACAAGCCATATTCTTTTTGGGATCTCAATGGCCGTTGAGGAGGGTGAGCTTGTCTCCCTCCTCGGCCGCAATGGCGCTGGGAAAACGACTACCCTACGTAGCGTCATGGGTTTAACACCTATCCATACTGGAAGCATTAAATTCCGGGGAGAAGAAATAGGGAGAAGACCTGCTTATTTCATCGCAAAGCAAGGGATGGGCTATGTGCCCGATGAGCGACTCATCTTTCCTGATCTCACGGTGTGGGAGAATTTGGATATCGCTTCAAGAAAACCCAAGAGAAGGGAAAAAGAGTGGACGAGGGAGAGGGTCTATGAACTTTTCCCGGTTCTTAAAGAAATGGAGAGACGGTTAGGGGGAGCACTCAGCGGAGGGCAACAGCAGATGCTTACGCTGGCCAGAACCTTGATGACGAACCCTCTGATGCTGCTCCTCGATGAACCTGCCGAAGGGCTTGCCCCCTTGGTGGTGAAGATGCTGTCTGAGAAGATACAAGGGTTAAAGGAACAAGGGATGAGTATCCTCCTCTCTGAACAGAATGTAAAGTTCGCCATGAAGCTCTCTGATCGGGCTTATGTAATTGAGAAAGGATTGATCCGCTACCAGGGAGGGATCGCAGAGCTTGAGGAGAATGTGGAAGTGAAAAGGAAATATCTTATGGTATGAAATAGGCTCCCATTGGTTCCGGTTCCTAAAGGTATGGGTCGTTAGGAGAGGGCGGAGCCAATTTCCCGGAAACTCAGGAGGTGATTGAGGATGCAACTTTTGGGGGAGATGTTTGAGAGAGCTGCTAAAGAATATCCAGAAAAGCCTGCGGTTATCTTTGAAGGAAAAGAGTTCACATACAGGGAATTAAATCATTTGATTGACCGGATGGCGAATGTTCTTCAGGGAATCGGAATCGAACGCGGGGATAGGATACTTGAATTCATGGCGAATCGCGTCGAATTTATCATCACCCACTTTGGCAGCATCAAGTCGGGTACTACAGCTGTCCCTCTCAACGTGATGTATAAAGCTCACGAAATCGTCTATATTGCAAACGATACTCAAGCCAAGGCGGTCATTACCGAACAGGCCCTTGTTGATGTCATTCTTGGATGCGCGGGTCAAATCCCAAGCTTAAAGTATATTATTGTCCTCGGGGAGACCTCACCTGAAGGAACCCTTTCATTCCAGTCCATGATCTCGAAGGCTTCTGCTTCCTATCGGAAACCAGATGTCGCCATGGATGATATTGTTTCCATTATCTATACTTCGGGGACCACGGGAAGACCGAAGGGAGCAACACAGACGCACCGCTCAATCTTTATGAACGTCATTGGAGATATCTCGGCAAACAAGTTAACCTCAGCAGATCGACCTGTTTGTGGTCTGCCTCTTTTCAACAACTTTGCCCTGAGCGTGGTGATGATGCCGACTTTCTTTATTGGAGGGACCTTGATCGTGGTGGACCGATTTGAGGCGACGAAAGTGCTCGAGCACATGTCCCAATTCAAGGGCACCTATTATGCGGGAACGCCCACGATGTACATCTATATGTTAGAAAAGTTTGATTCGAAGAAATACGGCATGAGACCGATGCGGGTGGTGAATAGCGGTGGCGCACACTGCCCGTACGAAGTGATCAGAGAATTTGAGGACAAATTTGGAGTGGACTTTCTCGATGGATATGGCTTTACGGAAGGGTGCGGTTTTTCAACCCTGACGCCACTAGTAGGAATTCGGAAGAAGAATTCCGTGGGGACCCCGATCTCCAACATCAAGATAAAGATCGTAGACGATAATGACCAAGAGGTAGCTACGGGGGTCGTGGGTGAGATTTGTGACAAAGGGGATAATCACTCCATTCATTGCTATTGGAATAATCCGGAGGCGAATGCGAAGAGTTACAGAGGAGGATGGTTCCATAGCGGAGACTTGGGGTATATTGATAAAGATGGCTATCTCTACATTACGGACCGGAAGGCGGACCTCATCATTACGGGAGGGCAGAACATTTACCCAGTAGAGGTGGAGGAGATTCTCTATACCAATCCGAAGGTGGCGATGGCTGCGGTCATTGGTATCCCGGATAAAGTTAAGGGAGAGCTGGCCAAGGCCTTCATCGTTTTGAAGCCCGGAGAGACTTCGACAGAGAATGAGATCATCCAATTCGTCAGGGAGCGTATGGCGAAATTCAAAGCGCCGCGGATGGTGGAGTTTGTAAAGTCCCTTCCTCAGGGACCCACGGGAAAGATCCTTAAACGAGAGCTGAAAGAACAAGTCCTAAAGGCAAAAGGCTGAATTCTTCATTTTCAATTCCACAAGTAAGAATTGACAGGATAGATCCCCTTGTTTCATGGCGTCTGCTGTCGTGATTCATTACCTGAATTGATCCCGAAAATCTTAAAGCATATTGCGTCATCAGTTATTAATATCTTATCATGGAATAACTGTTGGCGATATAACGCACAAACAGGAAAGGGTTTAGGAGGAAGGTAGCCCATGACCAAATTGTCAATTTATCCATTGCTTCTTGGTTCTTTTCCAAACGTAGAAAAGTCGGTTTTTACTTATGCCTGCAATCAGGGAGTTAAGTTCCGGGCATGCTGTATCGGGTGGTATGTTGAAGGGCTGTCCAAAAAGGTTTTGGTAGACACCGGCCCGAGTGATCCGGCCCCCGCTGCTCGATACCACCCGCATTTGGGACTCAAAGATAAAATTACGTTGGAACAGGCGTTATCTAAGGTTGGGGTAAGACCCCAGGAGATAGACATTGTGATCCTTACACACCTCCACTGGGACCATTGTTATAATCTCGAAAAATTGACGAACTCCAGTTTCCTGGTGCAGCATGACGAAATTCGATATGCTGTTTCTCCACTTCCTGTCCACAAGGTAGCTTATGAGGCAGGTATTCCAGGACTACACCCTCCTTGGGTTTCCGCTTTTGACCGAATTCGTATCGTTCATGGGGAGGAGGAAATTTTACCCGGTATTTCTGTGGTGAGTTTACCTGGTCATACACCCGGTTCTCAGGGAGTAATGGTAGAAACAGAAAAGGGACGCTATTTGATAGCAGGAGATACCATACCCTTGTTTGAAAACTGGGAAGGTAAAATTCCGTCCGGCGTTCATGTGGATCTACACGAATATGAAAGAACATTTAGGAAAATTAGAACCTTGTCACCCGATTTAATTTTGCCGGGTCATGATGAGCAGGTTTTCAAGGGGGGAGCGGATTCAAGTTACGGATAGGGAGGTCGCCGAGGGGAGATCAGCCTAACTGATCTGGTTTGGCAGCGCATTTGTTTTGGAGCGTTAGGAATCTTGCGGGAGTGGGATGGGTTAATAGGAGGCGATCAATGCAAAAAGAGATGTGTCGACCACGAAATAAGTATGCCCGTGGATTAGTATCAGAAGAGGAAATGACGGTATTGGAGACCATCGCTAAATTTTCTGAGAAGGAGATATTTCCAAAAAGGGAGGCAACGGAGGGCGGATGGTATCGAGATGAAGGACTTGCCGAAAGAACGATAGACGAGCTTTACGAAGGGCTTGTCAAGATTGGTATTCAAAAAATAAACATACCCGCTCAGTATGGTGGATTGGGAGGTTCGAATGTCTTGAGGGCGGCAGTCAACGAGGAGATCAGCAGGGGGGATGTAGGGCTTGCCACCCACGTGGGTAAAATCCATTCTTTGGCCAGCTATCTTCTCCAGGCGAAGAGGTCTGATCTGCTGGATCGATATCTACCCTTGCTCTTGGGAAAGGACTGCTGGACCGCTTCCCTGATGATCACGGAGCCGCAGGGCGGAGCGAATATAGAAGATCCGACACAACACGGTAAGACCATCCGCACAAGGGCTGAATTAAAGGACGATGAGTATGTGATCAATGGTGAAAAAATCTGGTGCGGGCCGGCCGGCCCTCCAGAGATTTTTGTGCGAGAGAAACTCAAAGGACATCTCGGTTACATGCTTGTTGCCACAACCGATCCATCTGCCGGCGACGATGGCGTCGCTGTTTTTCATCTCCCCGCTGAGACGCCGGGACTCACTTTCTCTAAGCCGATACAGAAGATGGGGATGTGTTTTGCTGATCGTAACTGCGAAGCGTGGCTGGAGAATGTCAGGTTGCCTAGAGAGCTCAGGTTGGCCGGGCCGGGAGAGGATATTAAAATTCTACGGACCCGGATGTCCGGCGGCAGGCTCACTGCAGCCGCAAGGTGTGTGGGGGTGGCTCAGGCGGTCTTTGAGATCGCGTTGGATTACCTGGCCGATAGAAATATTATGGGAAAGTCTGTCAGGGAACATTCTCTGTGGGCTGCCGGTTTGGGTGAGATGGCGGCAGAGATCGAGGCCTCTCGAGCTCATTATCTCTCCGTGGCCTGGATGCTTGACCATCCGGAGGGATATGGCCCAGCATGGTCTCAGCCGATGTTGGCGAGAGCCTCCGGAGCAAGGTATAGAGCAGGCCAGGTAACCATTATGGTAATCAACAGGGTAATGGAATACATGGGCTCCTATGGTTATGCCTACGAGTACCAGGTTGAGAAGTTTCTTAGGGATGTCAAAATAGTTCAACTTTGGCTCGGTGGACCGCAGAGAGATCTTTTGGACACGGCTTTGGCCTATTATCCTTTTGCTTGGACACATTAACAGGCTGCTAAGAATTGGTTTTTTAATGACCTTTCCATGTTTTTGTACTGACCTCATGACTGATTGAGTATGAGCGCATCGAAAATAGTAACCTTCCTATGTCCGACAAAGATATATTTTGGCGCCCATTCACATGGAAAGCTGAAAGAAGTTATGTCGGATTTGGGCTCCAAGGACATTCTCATTTTTTCCGATCCCAACGTGGCCTCAACTCAAATCCATACGCAGATAGAAAACGTCCTAAGGGAGAATGATATAAGATTTGAGATCTTCACGGACATCGAACCTGATCCGAGCGCTACGACGGTTGAAAAGGCTTATAAGATATGGCGGGTCTCTCAACCCTCGGCCTTGTTGGCGATCGGAGGGGGAAGCACCATCGATGTGGCAAAAGCCGTGGGAATTCTGGCCACAAATGGAGGGAGGATTCATGACTATGAGGGTATCGATAAATTCTCCATCCCTCCACTCCCTCTCGTTGCAATTCCGACCACCGCTGGTACCGGCTCAGAGGTCTCAGGCTCGTGTGTGATCACTGACACGGAGAGGGATATCAAAATGTCTATTCGCCATGCCCGTCTCAATCCTGCCCGTGTCGCCATTTTGGATCCTTTCGTTTTGACAACCCTTCCTGCCACGGTTGCAGCCCATGCCGGAATGGATGCATTCGTCCACGCTTTCGAATCTTATCTCTCCCTACAAGCCAGTCCTCTTACGGATGGCATTAACCTCTATGCGATCGAATTGATATCCAAACATATCAGATCGTTTGTTGCCAACCGCGCCAATTTCGAGTCGGGGGGGAGCATGCTTTCGGCTGCGGCATTGGCAGGCATCTCTTTTGGCCTTACAGGGCTCGGGAACGTTCACTGCATGGCGAGATTTGTAGGGGCCTTCTTTCATGTCCCTCACGGCCTTTCTAACGCGGTGTGCTTGCCATACGTTTCCGAGTTCAACAGCAGTGCATGTCCGGAAAAATTTTCCCGGGTTGCACAGGCGATGGGAATTGATACCGGCCAGCTAACAGTTACGGAGGCTGCTCAGGCCGCGGTTTCAGCCATGAAATCCCTTTGCGATGATATAGGCATACCCCGAAACCTTAGGGAGATAGGAGTAAAGGAAGAGGCCATTCCGAAGATGGCTCAACTCGCTTTCAAGGCAGATTATAACCGCTGGAACCCGCGGTATACCACAGAGGAAGATTTCGTAAAACTTTTCCGAACCGCAATGGGATAAGAACGGGAGATTCAGAATCAAGGAATTTACCCCATTAGAAACAGTGCCCCGCTGTTTTGCAGCGGGGTTGGATTTTAGAATAATTCCGGCGGGGTTTAATGCCTCGCGCTGGAATTTCTAACGGGGTTTACATGAGATGGGTGAAAAGGGATAAAGGAAATGCTACCGGGTGGCTACGTCGGTAAAATACTCAGAGTGGATTTGTCCAATCGGAGAATCTTTGAAGAAGTTCTTCCCCTTGAAGTGATCAAGGACTATATTGGCGGCTCCGGTTTGGGAGCAAAGTTTCTCTTCGACGAGGTCCTTTCTGGAGTAGATCCTTTCGACCCTGAAAATCGACTCATCTTCACGACAGGGCCCTTGACAGGTACTCTGATCCCAGGATCCGGGACATTTGCGATTGCTACTCGAAGCCCTTTGACCGGGCTTGCCGGCATTGCGCAGGCCAATGGCTTCTTCGGGGCAAGACTAAAATATGCAGGGTACGATGGAATCGTATTCCAAGGTCATTCGAAAAACTTAGTTTATCTTCTGATCACGAATGGAAAAGCTGAATTGAAGGATGCAGGCGATCTGGCAGGAAAGGACACATGGGAAGCAGAGGAGATCCTGAAGCAGAGACATGGGGAGGAGAATGTGGATCTCTGCACCAGTGTTGCATGCATCGGACCTGCCGGGGAGAGACGGGTCAGGTTTTCAGGAATCTTTAGCGATCGAGGGCATGTGGCAGCCTCTGGGGGAGTTGGCGCCGTGATGGGGGCTAAACGCCTCAAAGCCATCGTTGTCCGAGGTTCGGGTGGGGTGAAAACGTCAGCAGAAAAAGAGGAGATCAAGGAAATCCTCCATGACTGGATTGCGGAGGCAAAAGAGTCTTCCATGGGCAAAATCGTTTCGGTCCATGGAACTGCAGGATTGTTCAGTTCTTATCATTCCAGGGGTTGGGTACCTGTTAAAAACCTGACGACAAACTTATTTCCCGACCCAGAAGTCTTTGATGGTGCCAATCTCCGCGGGAAGTTCTTCAGGATGATGCCCCGGTCTTGCCACGCCTGTACCTTCCATCACTGCCATATCATAGAGGTCTTAAAGGGCCCCTTTAAAGGGTTTATCGGAGAGGAGCCGGAATATGAGATTTTTGCAGGATTCGGACCAAATCTTGGGATCTATGACCCTGGGGCCGTGGCAAAGTTGAACAATGTCGCCGATCGATTGGGAATGGATGCGAAGGAAATGGCATTTCTCATCAGTCTCGTTATGGAGTGTTACGAAAAGGGATTGCTAAAGAAGGATGATCTCGACGGCCTTGAATTGAAATGGGGAGACGTTGGGCCGGTCGAGACCTTGATGAAGAAGATTGCAAGTCGCGAAGGTGTGGGAGACCGGTTGGCTGAAGGGACGTTTCGAACTGCTCAATGGATTGGCGGGGAAGCCTTAAATATGGCTGTTTACGTAAAGGGGGGGAATGCTCCGCACATTCACGATCCTCGAACACGTTGGGGAACTCTGTTTACCCAGGCCATCTCAAATATGGGATCACAGGAAGGAATTGACATGACCCTTAAGTTCTCAAAGGAACTGGGGATCGATGAGCCCACCTCCCTGCCGAACGAAATGGTAGGGAGAGCCCAAGCCAGGACAGGCCCCAAAAGGCAATTCGAAGAGTGCCTTGTCTTCTGCTATTACCAATCCCCGAATCTCCCCACCTTGCTGAGGGCACTTAATGCAATCACCGGATTTGATTTTACCATTGAAAACGGCTTGAAACTCGGGAAAAGGGTGATCAATCTTCTCAGGGTCTTCAACATTCGGCACGGGTTTAGGGATGAGCAGGACTCGTTCTCTCCGAGACTCGGGGAGCCGCCTATAGATGGTCCTGGTAAAGGTCAGAGCATGGCTCTAATGTTTGAGAAGATCAAGAGGTATTATTACAAGGAGATGGGATGGGACGAAAGAACGGGTTTTCCTCTTCCTGATACATTGGATGAATTAGGTCTGAGAGATACTGCAAAAGAATTGGAAAAGATGACGCAATCGGAAAACAAAGGGTGATGGCAAAGCAACTTCAAATATTTCCTGAGAAATGTATTGGGTGTCGGAGCTGCGAGCTGGCCTGTTCTCTTGAAAAAGAAAACGAGTTCAGACCCAGCCGATCAAGAATCAGCACACTGGTCTCACTGGAGGACAACGGGACGGTCTGTTTTCCTGCGGTCTGTCTGCAATGCGAGGATGCACCGTGCGCTGAGGCTTGCCCGTTTGGAGCCATCCATATAGAAAAAGAATCAAAGGTGGTGAAGGTCAGTGAAGAGGATTGTACAGGCTGTGGCCAGTGCATCTCAGCTTGTCCTTTTGGAGGAATGCTCTTTGATCAGCGAGATGAAAAGGCAAAAAAATGTGATCTTTGCGAAGGAAAACCTGCATGTGTCGATTTTTGTCCAACCCATGCGATTCAGTATTCAGAACGGGAGGAAAGTTTTTGGGGTAAGAAGGCGCTGCCCAACCGGTTCTCTGCGATCCTTTCCAATTTCAGGGCAAAAGATCTGATCAACAGCTGAAATGTAATCTTGCGTCTTGGAGCCCATGGGCTCTAATACAGATTTCCTTTTGAAATATTCGAATCAGTCATGGTTCCTGTGAAAGGTTATGGAAATCAGGGTCGAATTTTTCGCATATTTGGCAAACTATTCACCAAACGGAGAGAAAAGGGCGACCCTATCCGTGGAGGAAGGGATCACACTGAAGGATCTGTGGGATAGGCTGGGGATTCCTCACAATGTCGAAAAGATCTGCCTCGTCAACGGAAACTACTATTCTGAAGAAAAGACCCTTCAGCAAGGAGATGTCGTAAACATTTACCCCATGGTGGATGGGGGTTGAGGCGTAAAGGGAATAGTCGCCTGTGTAGAACACCATGAAAACGGGATTGGATAAGGAGTCTATCCATGAAACGAAAAAATGCTTTTCAATGTACAATCATGCGAGGCGGGACAAGCAAGGGCATCTTTGTCATGGAGGAAGAGCTTCCCCGAGATCCGGGGCTGAGAGATCGAATCATCCTTGCTGTCTTTGGAAGTCCGGATATCCGTCAGATTGATGGATTAGGGGGCGCGGACTCTTTAACGAGCAAGTTGGCCATCATCTCTCCTTCGAAGGGGCCCGGTCGAGATATCGATTATACGTTTGGCGCGGTGGGAATTGATAAGCCTTTCATTGACTATTCCGCCAACTGCGGAAATATTAGTTCCGCTGTCGGTCCCTACGCTATAGACAAGGGATTGGTTCGACCTGAGGAGCCTTTTACGACAGTCAAAATATTTAATACCAATACGAAAAAAATGATACACGCAAAGGTCCCTGTAAAGGGAAAGAAGGTCGTTTCAGAAGGAGATTACAGAATCGATGGAGTGCCGGGCGCGGGCGCCAAGATCGAATTGAGTTTCTTAGATCCCGGGGGAACCGCAACAGGGCGGTTATTGCCTACTGGGAATGTAACAGATGAAATGATTCTTGATACAGGGGAGAGATTTTTTGTGACGATTGTCGATGCCGGGAATCCTACAGCATTCATTGCGGCACAGGACTTGGGCCTTAAAGGGACAGAGCGGCCTGAGGACTTGGAACAAAATCCCGGCGTCAAGATGAAACTCGAAGCGATTCGGAAAAAGGTGGGGGATATTGTCGGAATTCGGTCAAGCCCGTCTATCCCCAAAATCGTCTTTGTTGAGTCCCCCGAAGAAATCAAGACTTCTACAGGGAAAGGAATAGGAGAAGAGGGCGTTGACATTGTGGCAAGGGCGATGGCCATGGGCAAAATGCACAAGGCCTTTCCGGTAACAGCAGGAATTCCAGCTGCAGCGGCAGCGGTCATCTCAGGTTCGGTCGTGCAGAGAAAATTAGTCCCCTATCAAGGTGATACATTGGTGAGGAAAGTGACCATAGGTCATCCCTCAGGAAGGGTGGAAATTGAGGTGGAGGCGAGACAGGGAGCGGGTCTCCTTGATATTCTTTGTTGTACCATCGGCAGGACAGCCAGAAAAATAATGGATGGCCGGGTCTACATCCCCAAAAAAGTTTATTCATCCGTTGATTAGAAATATGTCAGGATATCCGGAAGGCATGCAAGAATCGATCAGAGCGCTTGGAGCAACCCGCGAACTTCGGGCAAAGGAAGAAATCCCACTCCTCTCTTTGAAAGAGCGAGAGGAGTTGTTGAGGAGTTTCCACCCTGATTATAGGGAGGGAGGGAGAAGAGAAATAAGGGTTGGTATCAATAAGGGTGAGAAAGTTCCCAACGAGTTGGCAGACCTATTTGAAGGGAAGAGTTTGGTCCCACCTGAAGATGTGGAGCTGACGCAGATCAGAGAAGATGTGGACGTGTTGGTCATCGGTGGAGGAGGCGGTGGAGCTTCGGCAGCTTTATTTGCAGAATCCCTTGGCGCCAAGACATTGATCACCACAAAACTCCGCTTTGGAGACTCTAATACCATTATGGCCGAAGGCGGAATTCAAGCAGCGGTAGGTCAATTCGACTCCCCGGTCCTTCATTATTTGGACACGATGGGAGGAGGGAGGTTCCAGAATCTCCCGAACTTGGTCAGCGCCCTGGTTTCGGATGCTCCGGCCATCCTAGAATGGCTTTCTCAACTTGGGGTGATGTTCGATCGAAAGGAAAATGGAGATCTTCTGGCTTCTTTCGCAGGCGGGCAATGTCGAAGAAGAGTCCATTCTGCAGCAGACTATACGGGCATGGAAATCATGCGTGTGCTAAGGGATGAGGTCTATCATAGGGGGATTGAAGTGATAGAGTTCTGCCCGGCAATTGAATTGGTTTTGGACGAGATGAAGAGGTGCGCCGGCGTCGTCTTTGAAAATCTCGATACGGGAGAAAGATTTGTCATCCGTTCGAAAACGGTTATTCTTGCCACAGGGGGAATTGGCCGATTGCATATCCAGGAGTTCCCAACAACGAACCACTACGGGGCGACTGCCGATGGCTTAGTCATCGCGAATCGAGCCGGGGCCAAAATTATTTTTATGGACGCCATACAATTCCATCCCACAGGGACAGCCTACCCGGAGCAGTTGTTGGGCCTCCTCGTCTCAGAAGCATTCCGCGGTTGGAGTGCTCAACTGGTCAACCGCGAGGGGAAGCGGTTTATCAACGAGCTTGAAACCCGAGACATCACTTCTTCGGCTACGATTCGTGAGGTCGTAGAAAGGGGAAAAGGGGTGATGACGCCCACGGGTATGCAGGGAGTCTGGCTGGACACTCCTCTGGTGGAACGCAACAAGGGCAAAGGAACAATTCATCGAGTTTTTCCCCACCTTTTCCATCGGTTCCATACTTTTGGAATTGATATTACAGAAGAACCGATTCTCGTCTATCCCACGCAACATTATCAGAACGGTGGAATCCTGATCGATGAGAATGGTGAGACCGGTATCAGGAACCTTTTTGCAGCGGGAGAGGTTTCCGGCGGCGTCCACGGCAGAAATCGATTGGGAGGAAATTCTCTTCTTGACATTTTTGTTTTCGGTCGTCGGGCAGGCATTCGTGCTGCGGAGCGGGCCAGAGAAACAGAGA
>Ga0187770_10000804_pt1 | contig 15841 bp, 15 predicted proteins | sample 0116_SJ02_MP02_2_FD_133154 | JGI IMG/M metagenome (GOLD analysis project Ga0187770, IMG submission 133154) | Tropical peat soil microbial communities from peatlands in Department of Meta, Colombia - 0116_SJ02_MP02_20_MG | ecosystem: Environmental > Terrestrial > Soil > Wetlands > Peat | place...
AACCTTGGTCAGACGTTCTCGAATATCGAAGGTCTCAAGAATTCCCTGTTTCTCGGTGGTCGAAATATTGAGGTTCGAGGCAATCAAGTCGGCGAGGATGGCGGGCGATTTGATGTTGGAAACCATCGTCCCCAGCTCGCTGGTAAGGTAGGGAGCCAGTTCCACGGCCCTTTGGAAGAGGTTCTTCAAATTCATCATGAGGGCATCGATTTCCACGCCCTGGACCAACCCTTCATCGATCACTTCGACCTTCGCTTTGAAATAGGGCTCCCTTTGAAAGTATTCCTTCACCTTCATCCTGGAGACCCCCTGTACGATGACGCGTTGGCTCCCGTCCAGCTCCCGGATCATTCTCAAAATCAATGCCGCGACGCCCACCGAATAAAGGTCGGTTTCTTTGGGGTCCTCAATTTCAGATCTCTTTTGAGTAATGACTCCGATGATACGATCGGAATCCATCGCATCGTCGATCAACTTGACTGACTTTTTTCTGCCGACCATGATGGGCAGTATCAAATCGGGATAAAGTACCGTTCCCCTTAAAGGAAGGACAGGCAGCTCGTCAGGGATAACGACTTTATCGTCCTTTCCCTTTTCCTCTTTATCGGCACCCCCTCTTGGCAAAAATATCATCGCTTCCTCCCGCAAAATTAATCGATTAGACTTTACTTCGTAATTTAATCATTGATGCTTCAAGTGTCAATGTGGCCTACTTTATCGTTGTATAAGGGGTTTTTGACACAAGAAGTATGCCAAATCCAATCCTATCCTTCAGAAAAACGAGTGGGACTCTATTCAACGGTCACTCCGCTTTCACTGTAGGGTTTCCCACAAATATTACAAACCCCCCCCTCATTGATCGTACCTATACAATTTCCATCACTACATAATTTTCGTTCAGACAATTCAGTCTCCCCCATCTCTGCCGGAATCGCATTCCCACACCAACAGCAATGACGGCTTTTTTCCGGGATTTCCCCTCCGCACTCCGGGCAAAGAGTAAAAGGCAATGTCCCACCGCATTGGGGACACCTCATCTATTCCTCCTCAACTTGAAGACTTTTTATAAAACGGCCAATATCCCGCTTGTTACGCCTCAGCTCATAGAGGAGCTTCTTGGTCTCTCCATCCGGGAAGAGACGATTCAAATCATAGCCCTTTTCCGGAAAGAGGACATTGAGGTCGATTTCCCGTTTCCTCTCCGCCTCAGGGTCAATTCTTTGGGGTTGTTCGTCCTTCTCTTCCATAAAACCTTCCTCCTATATAGGATAGCCATTCTATTTTGTCAACTTACTCCACTGCGGAGCTCGAAATGCGGAATTCGGAATGAAAAATCAAAAGCTTTTATTCCGCAATCACCATTCTGCCTTTGAGGGTGCACCGAACTGCGTCTGATAAAGCCTGAAATAGATGCCTTTTTGAGCCATCAATTCGGCGTGGGTTCCGATTTCTCGAACCCTCCCTTTATGGAGAACGACGATCCGATCCGCATGCCGGATCGTGGAAAGCCGGTGAGCGATGACAACGGATGTCCTTCCCTTAAGCAGTCGTGCCAGCCCTTCTTGGATGAGCCTTTCTGTTTCAGGATCGACATGGGAAGTCGCCTCGTCGAGGACAAGGATCTTGGGATCAATCGATAACGCTCTTGCAAACGCTAATAACTGCCTTTCCCCGGCAGAGAGCGCTTCCCCGCCCTCCCCCACCTTGGTACGATATCCGTGGGGCAGCCGATGAATAAACTTTTCTGCGTTGACCACTTGCGCGACATCTCTCACTTTTCCTCCATCGATCTCGAGGTTGCCCAAACGAATATTCTCCTCGATATCTCCGGCAAAGAGAAACGTATCTTGCATCACCAGCCCGATTTTTGACCGAAGTTGAGCGACGTCCCTCTCGCGAATATCGACCCCGTCGATCAGAATCGCGCCTTCCTGAGCTTCATAAAATCGTTCGAGCAGGTGTAACAGGGAGGTTTTCCCAGCTCCGGTGGCACCCACAATGGCCACGGTCTCCCCCTCGCGAACAGAGAAAGAAACATCTTTCAGGACTTTGTCTTCTCCGTTATAGGAGAAGGAGACATGCTGAAATTCGATGTTGCCCTTCATCCCCTCTTTTGCAGGAGAAAGAGGCTCGTGGATTTTTCGATTCTCGCCAAGCAATGAAAAGATTCTTTCGAGGGAGGCCATCGCCGATTGAAGGACATTATATTTCTCGGAAAGGTCTCGGATGGGCTGGAAGAACATCCGAATATAGGAAAGAAAGGCGACCAATACGCCAAGGGTGATCGTATCCTGAATCACCTTTCCTCCTCCGTACCAGAGGAGAAGGCCGATGGCTGCTGAGCTCAGGATTTCAACGAGGGGGACAAAGAAGGCGTAAATGGAGATCTGCTTCATGTTCGCCAGGTAATACGCCTCGTTGATTTTTTCGAATCGTCGCGTGTTCTCTCTTTCCCTTTGAAAGAGTTGAACCACTTTGATACCCGAGAAATTTTCGTGGAAAAAAGAATTCATCTGGGCGATCTTCGAACGGATCTCCCGAAACGCATCCCTGGCTTGACGGCTGAAAAAGAGAGTTGTGACGAAGATCAAGGGAATGACAGAAAACGAGACCAGGGCCAGCTCACGGTTGAGTTGAAGAAGAAGGAGGAGGATCCCGATCACCAGAAGGACATCCTTCAGTAGGTTGATGACGACGGAAGTGAACATCTCGTGGACGTTTTGGATATCGTTGGTCAGCCGGGTGACCAGCCTTCCCACCGGATTCCTATCAAAAAAGGAGACATCGAGTCCCTGGAGGTGGGAGAAAACCTTCATCCGAAGATCGTGCATCATCTTTTGACCCGCCAACTCCATAGCATAGACCTGATAGAAATTTAATCCAAAATTGACGGCCAGAATGAGAACCACGAAGAGGGCGATGTGAAAAACCCCTTCGACATCCTTCCCTCTCAGGACGAGGAGGTCCTCTCTTTTTAATTCTTTTATCCGATCAAGGGAGATGAACCAGTGGGAACCGCTTCTCTTAAAAGCGGACGGATATTTTTTTAAGATGGCCTCCTCACCCGGATTTTTGGGAACAAACAGGTAATACCGGTTTTCCGTGACGAGACCGTACTTCTCGAAACGTGCTATCTCCTTCCGGTCCATCGATTGCAGCGCATCCGGCGGGAGAAGAAATCTCCCCGGTTCTCCCATCGGAATAAACCTCTGCCCATATTGACTCCAGAAGCGGTGCTCCTCCGAAGAACCATCTCCTCGCAAGACGACTTCTCTTGCTCCTACAACGATGTAGCGATCGATCGCTTCTTTGGTGAGATAAGGGATGAGGAGATCTAAACCCGCCATGACCAATACAAAAACAAGGGAGAGAGCCATCAGCCCCCAGTAGGGCCTTAGAAAACCCCCTAACCTGGCCATCAGCTTCAGGTCGTAGGGTTTCCCCAATTTGCCTTCTTCCATGTAGCCGTAATCGGTGTACATACCTTGAGACCGCGAATTTCAAATGCCAAAATCCCTGCCTTCGCCGTAGCGGCTTCGCGCAGGCAGGCAAATTTCAAATCAATGTCAAATGCCTAAATATCAAAATATCTTCCATTTGATCTTTGAAATTTGACCTTCATTTGAACTCGGAGGTTTGACATTTGACATTAAGATTCACTCCTTCTCCAGTTCTTCTTCCAATTGTCTCTGCCAATAGAGGTCCGCATAAATTCCACCTTTCGAGAGAAGGATTTTGTGGTCCCCCATTTCCGCCACCCTTCCCTCTTCAAGGACAACAATCCGATCGGCTCTCCGGAGGGGAGCGATTCGATGGGTGACGAGGAAGCTCGTCTTCCCCTTCATGAAATTCTCCAATCCCTCCAGAATTCGTTCTTCCGTCTGGATATCCACCGAAGAGAGGGCATCATCCAAGATGAAGATGGGCGGATCCATAAGGATGGCCCGGGCAATCGCAATCCTCTGCCTCTGTCCTCCGGAGAGGGTAATCCCTTTCTCCCCAACCATCGTATTCATTCCTTCCGGAAACCCCATGATCTCATCGTAAATCTGTGCGAGCTGTGCCGCCTTTTCGATCTCTTTGTCTGTGGCATCGAGCTTTCCAAAGGCAATGTTCTCACGGACCGTATCTGAAAAGAGGAAGGTATCCTGTGGCACATACCCGATGGATCTCCTCAGCACCTGAAGAGGGATCTCATGAATTTCAACCCCATCGAAGAACAAACAACCCCTAGGAGGTTCCAAAATTCTTGCCACCAGATTGCAGAAAATCGTCTTTCCGGACCCAGTCCTTCCCACAAGGACCATTCTCTCTCCAATTTTGATCGTGAGATGAATGTCTCGGAGCAGAGGACTCGCCCCGTTTCCCGGAGAAAAGGTGAGATCTCTGATTTCAATTCCACCATTCAACGGTCTTGACGGAATGACCCGTGAAGCGTCGAAGATTTCAGGAGTCTCTGCAAAAATTCGCTTGAGGCGCTCCATGGAAGCGCCACCCCGTTGGATCATATTGACCCCCCAGCCCAAGGCCATCATCGGCCACGCGAGCAGTCCCAGATAGCTCATGAAGGCCACGAAATCACCCGTGGAGATCGACTGAAGGATCGTCAACTTTCCGCCCACGTAGAGGACGATGGCCATGGAGAGATTGGAGAAAAAAAGGATGATGGGGAAAAACATTCCCCACACTTTGACCACATTCAAATTTTTCCGAGTATAATCCTGGCTCAGCTGAGAGAGCTTCTGCCCTTCCCTCTCTTCGAGGACATAGGCTTTGATCACTCGGATACCTGCAACGGCCTCCCTCACCCTTTCAGTGAGAGAGGCAAAGGTCTTCTGAACTGTTTCAAAACGGTAGTGGATCGCCTGGCTGAAGAAGAGAGTGATCAGCGTGATCAATGGCATGGGAAGAATGGCAAAAAGGGTTAATTTGGAGCTGATATAAATCATGAAAAAGATCGTCAGCACTCCCAAGATAATCGTATCCACTAAGAATACGACTCCCATTGACATGGCCATCCGGACCGCCTCGATGTCATTGGTGGCGTGGGCCATCAGGTCACCTACTTTGGTATGGGAGAAATAGGAAGGTGAGAGGGTCTGGAGGTGAATAAAGAGGCGATCCCTGAGTGCCTTTTCGATTTGACGCGCCGCCCCCAGCAGGAAATACCTCCAGACATATCGAAGACTGCCAATGCCCAACGCAAGGAGGAGGACTTCTAATCCATAGACAAGAAGACCAAACGGAGATGCAGTCCCCAAGGTGAGGTCGTCGACGGCATATTTGATGACCCTTGGTATGAACAGTTGAAGAACATCCACGATGAGCAAAGCCATGAGTCCAATCAGGATTTGCCGCCGGTTTGCAAGAATATCATTCTTAAGAGTTCTAAATGTCTTCATTCTTTTTCACTTTCTTACCACCCAAATTTAATAAACCCGGCTTCATAAAGTCAACCCATCGGCTCCTCCCCGTCAGGAAGGATGAATATCGAACGAGTTCATTGGTTAGGGGTACGGTTACGAACCCGATGTTGTTGGGAAACAAACTATGAACGATGTGCAATGAACAATGAACTGTTCACGGTTCATCGTTTAAAGTTCATCGTCCTAACAATACGGGCATCTTCACTCTTGCCATAGGACCGTGAGCTCTTTTTCTGACTGATATTTGGGGAAAAAGGATTATGTAAAGAGGAAAGATCGGAACAAACAAACCCCTTCGTCTCCTAAATCAATCGGAGAAACTGTTTAAAAGGCAATTTGATCCATCCCCCTGCCGCCCTTTAGTAAAAGGGAGCCGCCTGTCTGCCGGTGGGCAGGGGGGATTTGTAGGTCAGGTCGGCTTGATGACATTGGTTGCCTGAGGCCCTTTCGGACCATCGGCAATCTCGAACTCTACCTCCTCTCCCGCACGAAGAGACTTAAAACCGTCCCCCGTGATCCCCGAATAGTGCACAAACACATCGTCTCCACCAGGCTGCTCGATAAATCCATAGCCCTTCTTGGTATCAAACCATTTCACAACCCCTTTAGCCAACTCTTTGCCCTCCTTTTTCAAAACGGTCTTTACAGAGGCATTTGATATCACTAATCAATTTGGATGTCAAGATTTTTATCAATAAAATAAAGGCTTATGCCGACCGTTTCCTCTACAAAAATCCATTATGAAATCAATGGGTTAAAAATTTTTTCACCTTTTGACTTAGATCAAGGTAAAAGATTCAAGGGTGAGTTATCTTCTTATCAAGATATGTAACCGTGCTCGTTCTTCGTATCAGGAACTGATTAAAATATTTAAAAGGAGGAAATACATGGCGACAAGAAAGATTGTTAAGATTGATGAGGAGAAATGTAATGGTTGCGGTCTCTGCATTCCCAATTGTGCTGAAGGGGCTCTTCAGATCGTTGATGGCAAGGCGAAGTTGATGAGTGAGAAGTTCTGCGATGGCCTGGGAGCCTGTCTCGGACATTGTCCCGAGGATGCCATCACCGTTATCGAAAGGGAAGCAGAAGATTTTGATGAAAAGGCAGTAGACGCTTACCTTCATAAGCAGAAGCAATCTCAACCTAAACCTGAGCCTCAACCTTCTCTAATGTTCACTGGATGTCCTTCCTCAAGAGCAATGCATTTTAAGGCCCCTGAAACCCAGACAAAAACTGTTTCAGCCACACGCTCCGTCTCTCAGCTTACTCAATGGCCTGTCCAGTTAAAATTAGTACCCGTCAATGCTCCTTATTTTGAGGATGCGGATCTTTTAATAGCGGCTGACTGCGTTCCGTTCGCCTATCCCGACTTCCATCGAGACTTCCTCAAAGGCAAACTCGTCGTTGTCGGCTGTCCAAAACTTGACGACATCCAGTATTATAAGGAAAAGTTGACAGAGGTCTTTAAGGCGAATTCCATTAAAACCGTTACGGTTCCGTATATGGAAGTCCCCTGCTGCTTCGGATTGGTCAAAGCCACAGAGGAGGCAATTGCAGCATCAGGCAAGAATATTCCTCTAAAGAAAGTAAAGATTGGTGTCCGAGGAGATATCAAACCCGAAGAGCAAGTTGGAATGACCCAACGGCCTCGCATGTTCGTTCATCCGCATTAATCAACTTAATCCGTACAAAAAGGGGACGGCTCTATTTAAAAAGAGGATCGTCCCCATTTCTATCGGATACAAAACCGGGCAGGTTCTTTTGTCAGTCTGGACCTGCTGCTATGCATTCTTAATAGCTTCGACTTCTAACCTCACCATCGCAACATGGGCCTTGCCATTGGTATCGAGTGGAACTTGGTTAATATATGCAGAGACCAGCTCATTAATAAATCGATCTCGCTGGTTTTCTGGTATCCGCTCGGTGACTGGCATCCACGTTGTTCGTATCCATCCCCCTAAACCGGATTCTCCATCATGCTCCATATCTTTTGGAATAAGCTCAACACGCTCAGGTTCAAGGCCTGATTCCCTCAGCCATTGAGAGTATTCGTGAGATCCATGGAATCCATAGGGAAACTCGAAATCAGAGAAATAATGCCGCCATACCTGATTTTGCGCGAGGTCCCTCAATACGGAGACAAAGCCTTCTGCATTTCCTCTGCCTCCCATTTCCCAAAGCACCCTGCCTTTTGGTTTGAGACTTCGATACACGCCCTCTAATACTGGTCTATGGTTTTTAATCCAATGCAAACTCGCATTTGAAAACACAATATCAAATTTTTCATGAAAGGTTGGACCCGTTGCGTCCATTAAGATAAACGAAAGGTTAGGATGCCCGCCGGTTGGATAATTCTTCTTTGCAAGTTCAATCATTGAAGTAGAATTATCTATACCCACAACTGAACCATTTGGAACATAAGTCGCGATTTCTGCTGTTACTTTTCCATCTCCACAGCCTATATCAAGAATAACTTCAGTCCCCTTAAGTTTCAGCCTGGCGATTAATTCTCTTGCCCATTTCTGTTGGCCTTTTGAGTGTTGCTTATAGTCTTCTGCATTCCAGCGATATTTCTTCATGGATCTTGTTCTCATTGGACACTCCTTCTAAGTTAGGCGATGGTGTCCACTCTTTCAGGGGAAGTACTCGATCCGCTGAATTGTGTTGTTGGAAAAATATTTCATAATAACAAATTAAAATGTTTCCAAAAGCTGACCTATTTCCCCACCAGAGCAACGTGGGTAAACAACACTGGCTCCAGTATCACGCCAATGTGCCATTTCCTTTTCAGGGATATGAACAGAAGTTCCACACTTGAAACAAGATGAGACAAATCCATCATCAGCACTACCCTTCTGAAAGGTGGTGATGGCACAAACAAGAAAAGGGGCGGTGTCATCATGTTTTTCTATATTTTCATTCTTAAAATCTTTCATATCTCTTTTCTAACAATAATTGGATTGCAGGCTGTAATTTCCTAAAATGCTATACTTCCTAGCGGCTTTTGTCAAACACATTATGAGTGGGGGATAGGGAGATCTTGATTTCGGAATGCAGAATATAAAGTTCTCAGTACTTAAATTTGATATGCGCTACGCCCATTGCGTTATGCTAAATATTGATTCACCCCTTAGGATAGGTTAATTTTGATTCGTGCAGCTACCATTTCAGGTCACCAAGAACACCACGCTCTTAGGAACCGAATTTTTCAACCTGTACCTGGTGAAAGGAGAAACTTATGCCCTCGTTGAGGGGGGTGTCAGCGGCATCACCTATCCTTTTTTGGAACAATTAAGCCAATTGAATGTCCCTCCCGAAGCCATCTTCCACCTCATCATTCTTCACTCCCATTTTGATCACATGATGGTCTTTCCTACTCTTAAGGGAAGATACCCCTGGATGAAAATTGTAACTTCTGATCTAAATCGAGCTGTTTTTACCAGTGAAAGGATCGTTGCCAAGATCTTTGATGCCGACCGGAAGATTACACTCGCTCTCAAGGAGCAAGGAGTGATTTCAGAGGCTCCAAACCTTCAACCTCCCCCATCTTTCCCGCTGGATATCACTGTTCATGAAGGATCGGTCCTCGATTTGGGCAAGGGAATCAAGATGAAATTTCTTGAGATCCCCGGCCACTCTCCTGATTGCGTTGGTGCATTTTTTGAGGACGAAGGGGTCTTTTTCTGTTCGGACGGGGCGGGTTTTTACATTCCACCCAATTTTTTCCGGCCCAATTATTGGTACCGACTGGATGAGGCTGAAATATCACTCGATAAGATGAAGGCAATCGATCCTGAGATTCTCTGCCGGGGGCATTATGGAGTAGCGATAGGAAAAGAAACTGTCAGGAAACATCTCCACATGGGCCGTCAATGTATTGAGGACTTCAAGGCCTTTGCCTTAGAGAAGATCCACACTGGTTGGTCGGTCGAAAAAATAGCTCAGGATGTGAACCTACGATTCTCGAAGGGGTTTCTCGAACTTTTCCCCGCCGAAGACAACTATCGCCTTTGGAGATTATTGGTTCAGAGAACGCTCGAACATTTTGGCATCGAGACGGAAGAAAGGTAAAAAAGAAATTCCAAAATTCTTTCCCCTCACCCTTCCCCTCTCCCCAACGGGGAGAGGGAGGAAGTAAGGGGAGCTTTGACATTTGAAATTTGGCCCTTAATACGTCAACTTTTTCTCGAAGTTTTTACCTGAAAATCGGTAATGAGTTGTTCCAGTTTTTTCCCGCCACATTTTGGGCATTTCGCCTTCCCAGCATCGTGCTCTCCGATGCTGAGGATGGCAGTAAATTTCTTCTTGCATTTCGGGCATCGATAGTCGTAGCTGGGCATCCCCTTTCCCTCCTTTCTCTATCTAATTCTAATGGATATCGGTGTAAAGTAATTAATGATTAGTGCAAACGTAATTATAAAATTTACAAATTTTGTAGGGTGCGTTCCCCAAACGCACCATTAAACGTCCCGATCGGGGAGTAGACCTTACAGAAATTCAATAAAATTAATACGTTTGTAATAGTATAGATATTAGGAAAGAGGCTGTCAATACCCAATCTTTCATCGAGCCGCATCCAAAACTTTCTTTTGCTCCAATCTCTGTCTCCTGTGTTGGAGAAGTTCGATCTCCCTTTGTTGATGGGATGGGATGAGTTCCAATGCCTCATCGACATAGGCCATTGCCTTATTCCAATCCTTGAGTCGATGCTCATGATATTTCGCCAATTCAATATAAGGAAAGGCATCCCTTTTATAAGGCCAGCCCATCATCTCCTCCCAAAGCGACCGGGCCTTTTCTTCCTGACCCGTCTTCTTAAAAGCCCTGGAGAGCCATTTCATCACTTCCCACGACAGATCGTCATCGCACCGTTTGAGAGCGATATCAAAGCAAGGAATGGCCTTTTCCCGCTGACCATGCTCCCAAAAAAGTCTTCCTAAAGCAAAGTGCTCGATCCCTTTTCTGGGTCGGGCTGCTTGGGGATCGTGATACACGAGGTGGATCCTCCCAGCCAGTGCGACCATGGAGAGAATATCCATCTGATTATGATAGAAAACCTGTTGAATCTTTCTCGCATCGCCGGTCTGGATATAATCAAAATAGAGATAGGGAATCCATTCCGACGGAATGTCATCCGTTCTTTCTACCCCCAACAGCCGGGATTCGAGGGTGACCAGCCGGCAGTTTTCGTAAGCCCCTTTCCAAATCCTTCTGGAGGGATAGAGAAGATCAAAATTGGGCATCTGTCTGACCTTTGAGGGCATACGTGAGAGAATGAATCGCGTCTCAAGGAGCGGGATATCATATTGTCGTCCGTTAAAGGTGACTAAGAATTGAAAAGAATCAATCACATTTTTGAGCAGAGAGAGGGAAGCCCCCTCCTCAGAATAGTCTCTCATGAAGAATTGGTGAATCAAAAATTGATCTTCCTGGAAGAAACCCAGTCCCACCATAAAGGCAAAGGTTCCCGTTCCTCCGCTCAAACCGGTCGTTTCAGTATCGAGAAACAGAGCCTTTCGGAAATCCAATTCCTTAAGCCGCTCATCTTTCGAAAGAAGATGGGCGGGATAAGTAGGGATGCTCAGGATATCTGCCAAGGCCATCTCGCCATATCGATGGTGAGGGGGGAAGTGTTGTTTCGTAAGGAAGGTCTCGCCTGCAGGGGTTGAAATGACCTCTCCCTCCACGAGCTGCTCGATAGGAACGATTGCTTTCTTCCGGTAGGTCTTCTTCGGTTCGAGAAGCCGATCCAGCCTCTGCCTTAAATCGCTGAGAACTTGAGATTTCTCCTCTGGCTGGCTTTTTGAAATCGATGTAAGACGATTGAGACGTTCTTTGAGGTCCATATCCAAACCAAGGGTTCAAGGGGTCAAGGATTCAAGTGGTCAAGCGAACTTCACAAGAACCCCTGAACCCTCGAATCCTAGAACCCTTACTTCAAAATTTCCTTCAACAGCGCCACTGCCACCTCTTTCGATTTTTCGCCGACCTCCTTTGTAGGCCCTACGCAGGAGGGACAGCCATAGCTACACTCGCACTTGGAGATGAGCTTCATCGTTTTTTCAAGAAGCATTCGCGTATCATCGAAGAGTTGAGGGCTGAAACCCATTCCTCCTGGATAGTTATCATAGAGGAAAAGAGTGGGTTCGAAGAGGTCCATTCCCTCCAGAGGAATTTCATTCGGGGTGTTGAAGGAGGAATAAACCCCTTTCGAATCCCTCGAAAGTCTCAGGAACCACTTTGCCCCCCGGTCTCCGACACAGCGGTTGAGGTCGTGAGGGTCGCACATCAGGTGAAGGGCTGCCATGGAATGAAGGGCGTAGCCGAGTCCTAACACGCCATCAATAACGTCCAAACGAGAATAAGGAAGTCGATCTAACAAACCCTTTCTAAAAGTGATCCAATAGGAGGTAGTGTGAAACTGGAGATCCGGAAGTTCGATCTTTCCGTAACCCAAATTTTCAAGGGTATAGAATTTGATCTTTTTATATCCGACAACACGGGTGGCTACTTTGACCTCACCATGTTCAAAGACCGTGCCCTCTCCCTGTTTTCTCTCAAATCCCTCCAAGATGGAGACATCGGTATAGTCAATGGCGTCGGTATAATAGTTCCCTTCGGTCTTCTTGACATAAGCTCTGCGGTTGGGGTAATCGAGCTTCTCCACTGTGTAGAGTTCTGATTCACAGAGATAGACCGCCCCCTCATATAGAGTGGTATGGGCACCCGTAAAATCCACCTCGGCGATTACCTCTTCTTTCTTCTTCGTGGTATCAATTACCACAAAATTTTCTTCTGAGGCAGATCGGAGGCTGACCTTCTCCGCAGGATAGGCATCTTGCGTCCAATACCAATTTTGATCGACATGGTGAAGCGTTCCTTTTTCTTCCAGGTACTTCAGCATCTCATTCAAATTCTCTCTTCCGAAGCGTTCTCCGTCCCTGAAGGGAAGCTCAAACGCCGCACATTGAATATGGCTGAGAAGGATGAGGAGGTTATCCGGATTGATCAATCCATGCTCAGGGGATTGTCCAAAGAAATAGTCCGGGTTCTCGATGATGAATTGATCCAGAGGTTGGCTCTTCGCGATGAGAACGGCCACTGACTTTTCTGACCGCCTTCCCACCCGTCCTGCCTGTTGATAAGTGCTGGCAATGGTGCCGGGATAACCTGCGATCAAGCAGACTTCAAGATCTCCAATGTCGATCCCAAGTTCAAGGGCGTTGGTGGAGACGACCGCTTTGACTTCTTTCTCCCTCAACCCCTTTTCAATCTCCCTGCGCATCTTGGGAAGATAGCCTCCTCGATACCCTCTCACCTTTCCTCTATCCTTTAACTTCTTTTCAAAGCGATCTTTTAGATATTTTGTCAACACTTCTACAGAGAGCCGACTCGTAGCAAAGAGAATCGTCTGAATTCCTTGCTCGATGAAAGGCGTGGCTAACCGCCTCGCTGCGTGAATATGGCTGCCGCGGATTCCCAATTCCTTATTGACGATGGGAGGGTTATAAAAGACGAAAATCTTCTCTGCTGACGGAGCACCGCTTTGATCAACCAGAAAGACATCCCTTTCGAGAAGTTTTTCGGCTAATTCTTTAGGATTGGCGATCGTCGCGGAACAGCAGATGAATCGAGGTCTCGATCCATAAAAACGGCAGATACGATCCAATCGTCTCAGGACATTGGTCATATGAGCTCCAAAGACTCCTCGGTAGGTGTGGAGCTCGTCGATCACCACAAATTTCAGATTCTGGAAGAAATTCATCCATTTCGTATGATGAGGGAGGATACCTGTGTGGAGCATGTCAGGATTTGTGATCACCACATCTCCCTGGGTGCGAATGGCCGGCCGGGCGTCCTGGGGAGTATCTCCATCATAGGTGAAAGTGGTGATCGACTTTCCGATACGTTGGATGAAGTTCTGGAGCTCAAACATCTGGTCTTGGGAAAGAGCCTTCGTGGGGAAGAGGTAAAAAGCCTTTGAAGAAGACTCTCCCAGTTTTGTGTTCAACACCGGGAGGTTATAACAAAGCGTCTTCCCGGATGCGGTCGGGCTAACGACCACGATATCCTTTCCCTCGTGAACCGCCTGAATCGCTTCAACCTGATGGAAATAGAGCTGCTTAATTCCTTCTGTTTCCAAAGCTCTTCGGATGACGGGGTGGATGAACTCCGGATAAGGGCGATATTGTCCTTCCCTCTTTTTAAAGACTCGCAGATCGGTAATACAAGGTGAGATGGCGCGGGAGCGCTTCCAGGATTCGATGATCTCTTCAATCGACATCCAGCACCTCAAAAATTTCAAATCCTAATTTCAAAACCCTAAACAAGCGCAAAATCCAAATTTTTCAAACCGGGAATTTAATATCCTTATATTTTGAATTTTGATCATCTGAAATTGTCTTGAATTTCGGATTCAGGATTTAGGATTTGAGGTTTCAGATTTCGCCTCTCTGGTAGGCCTGGAGGAAAGCCTCCACCACGCCTTGGTCGAGCTGCGTTCCAGAGCACTTCTTCAGCTCTTCGATCGCCGCTCCCTTATCCATTGCCTTACGGTAGGGCCGGTCTGTCGTCATGGCATCATAAGTATCGGCCACCGCCACAATCTTTGCCAGGACGGGAATCTCTTCGCCCCTCAGACCATCCGGGTATCCCATCCCATCGACATGCTCATGGTGGTATTTCACCCCGGGAACGATCTCTCTGAGCTGCCAGATATGTTCGATGATCTTTGCTCCCATATTGGAATGGCGTTTGATGACATCAAATTCTTCCGGGCTCAGACGTTCGGGCTTTTTAAGGATATGATCCTCGATCCCTATCTTTCCGATATCGTGAAGCGCAGAGGCAATCTTCAGCCGTTTTCTCTCCAAAGGTTTCAACTGGAGGTACTTCCCGATGGCCAAGCTATACGAAGTCACCCTTTGGGTATGTCCTCCTGTATAGGGGTCTCGTTTTTCGATGGTATCGGCCAATGAATCGGCAGTTTGAAGAAACGTCTCCTCCAATTCCTGATAGACCCTGGAGTTGTCCAGTGCGATGGCCACCTGATCCGCCAAGGAGGTGAGAAGAGAAAGATCCTCCTTAGTAAACCCTCCCTTTTCTTGCCTATTGATAGCCTCCAGGACACCCATTGTTTTTGCTTTGACTTTTACAGGGACACGAATGATGTTTCGCGTTTTAAACTCTGTCCTCTCATCCACCCCTTTAAAAAAACGAGGATCTTTCTCAGGGGAATTGACTATCAATGGTTTCCCCTGTTGAGCCACTCACCCTGCAATCCCCTGTCCAAGGTCGAGAAAGATTGTTTTTATTTCTTCCTCCAAATCGCCCAGCGCCACTTCAAAATAGAGCTTACGCCTTGCCTCATTGACAAGCAGAAGAGAACTCACCTCCGCTCTCATCAGCCGAGTGGCTGCTTTCATTGCCCTCCGGCGAATCTTTCTATGATCTAACGTGGAGTTTAAAATTTGGCTTAAATGGGAGAGCAGGGCGAGCCGTTCGGCTTTCTCCTCGATACGTTTTAATTTCGCCAGCCATCGATCGATATCCATCCTCCTCATCTCCCACCTCCCATTCACGGGGTTAACCAATTTTACTCTCCTTGTCAATAAAAAGTTTAGGATACGCTACCTTTACCACTCTATTTATTTAGTGTCTACTTTCCTTTCCGTGGGTAATGGGCTACATCAAAGGGAAGAAGAAGCCGCATTCCTTTGCGGACCGGGAGGGACTATTAAACCTTGCTAAAAAGGGCGGTTATAGTACGAGCGTTTTCAATTGAATCTAATCTGACTCTTCACGTTGTCGTCGAGAGCCTGATGAACGGGCTGGCCGAACTTTGGAATTTGGCATTTCTCTCACGGCCAATTTTTTTCGAATAAATTTCTAATTTTTTCTTTCCAGATCTCTACCCGTTCATGGTGGTGAGGATAGCGCTCCTCAAGATGTTTCAAAAAACGTTTTATTAATTTGCTCCGGGAGGAAAGAATAGCCATACCAATCAGGATAAATAGAATTCCCTGCAGAATGGGGAGGAATAGGCCAAGAATTCCCAAAACAATGAATAACCAGCCGATGATCAGCAATGCAATTCTCTTAATTGCACCCATTGACTAACTACTCCCTGAGAGAAGCGGGTTGAACCGTGTGCCATATTCAAAAACATCCGAACCTCTCCTCTTCCCAATCAAATTTTGTGAACACATTAGAATAAGGATACCTATTATTATCCCGAAAATCCCCATCTTTCAATAAAGATAATAACGGTGGACAATTAAGTCACAATGAATATAATCTTATTATTTGAATATCTTAGGTTATTTGTCGTCTAAAAGGTAAAACATAGTGAAGCACGAAGAAACTGAAATGATCTCCAGATGTCAACAAGGAGATCAAGAGGCGCTAAAGGAGAT
>Ga0187770_10000806_pt1 | contig 15830 bp, 14 predicted proteins | sample 0116_SJ02_MP02_2_FD_133154 | JGI IMG/M metagenome (GOLD analysis project Ga0187770, IMG submission 133154) | Tropical peat soil microbial communities from peatlands in Department of Meta, Colombia - 0116_SJ02_MP02_20_MG | ecosystem: Environmental > Terrestrial > Soil > Wetlands > Peat | place...
AGCTTCTCGGAGAACGCGGCCACATCCGCGTAATATCCGCTGCCCTTAATGCGCAGGTCATAAATCAAGCCGGAAATCAGGGTTGGCCCGGCGGCTTCGAGAACCTCTGGCGGCGGTTCCGGCATGACCTCATCTCCGGGCCGGCAGCCCGGCGCCTCCCGCGACCGGCTCTTTTCAGCTTGCGCTAACATTCCACAGTTCTTTCCGCGATTCCACGCGCCGCCTTCATGGCGCGTAGAAGGCCACAGTGCATAATACGCTCTTTGTGTTAAACGGTTCCAAAGATGCCGATTTTTTTCAATCTATTCGATTGCCGCCGGGCGTCTGTCGTTGATTTGCCGTTTAAAGCGGCTGTGGAGCAGCATCTGGAGCCGAGTTAACTTGCGGAATCCTCAAGGTTCCGCAGCTTTCCATTTTTGAGCAGGAAGCGCCGGCCACGCCATACGATGGTATTGCCGGCAAAGCCTGCGACCCAGACGGCCATGGCGACGAGGTCGCGCAGAGGCAGAAGCCACAGACTGGGCAGAACCTGGCGGTCGGAGAGCACTTCAGCGCCCATCGTCATGGCCAGCGCGAGGCGCAGGAAGAAGCTCATGCCCAGCAGCCAAAGGCTAAGCAGGCTTGCTCCGCTGGCGAGAACGTTGAGCAAAGCCCAGCCCAAGCCGTGGGTGAAGATGAGGCCTGCATAACCCCAGGGGCGCGCATCGCGGACGGTGCGGGCCCAGCGCAACTGATGATTCAGGAAACCGCGCCAACCGTAGGCAGCAATGTTGGTTTCGACCACCTCGGCGGTGAGCGCGACGCGGTACCCGGCGGCGGAGATGCGTGCGCCCAGCTCATAGTCGTCGGCGAGGTGGTCGACCAAGGGAGCGAGTCCGCCGATTTTTTCGAGCGTCTCGCGGCGGAGAGCCAATGTTGAGCCGAAGCTGTAGCGCAGGCCGCCCTCGATCCACTTGGAGAGCAGCACGCCGGCATGAAAGTCCGTGGCGATGCCCAGAGCTTCAAGCCGAGAAGCCAGCGTGTGGTGGGCGCGGCCGCGATAGAGCGCGGTGACGAGGCCGACTTGCTTCGCAGTTTTGCCGGAGGAAACCGCATTTGGCGAAAAGCAGGCCATGACGCGCTCCAGGTAACGAGGCGAGACGGTGATGTCGGAGTCGTTGATGAGCAGAAAGTCGTGGCGGGCGTGGGGGACGAGTTGCACCAGAGTGCTGACCTTGCCGTTGGTTCCCAGGCGCTGAGGGCATTCGATGAGCTTGATGGAGAGGTAGGGAAACTCGGCTTGCAACTGCTGGACGGCTGCTGCCGTCGGGTCGGAGAGAGAAGAGACCCCGAAGAGCAGCTCGAAGCCGCCCGAGTAGGACTGGCGGCAATGGCTGCGAAAAGCGTCGATCATGCCGGGGTCGAGGCCCTTGAGAGATTTGAGGATGCTGACGCCGGGCGCGAAGCGGGCCAGGGGTTTGCGCCGCTGCGATAAAAAGATGCGCGCGGCAATGAGGGCGGCGAGGAAGTATCCCATTCCGGCAACGGCCAGAATTGTAGTCAGAACGGCGACGGATTGCGCCAGGGCGTGCGAAGTCACAGCTAACAGCTTACAGCCAAAGGCTGTTATTCGTACCTGAGCGCCTCGATGGGGTCGAGGTTGGCGGCTTTCCATGCGGGATAGATGCCGAAGAGCAGGCCGATGGCGCAAGAGACGCCAAAGCCGATGAGCACCCATAGAGTGGACAAGGTAGGTGACATGCCGATTGGCAACACATAGATGAGGCCGGTAAGCGCGGCGCCGAGGATTACGCCGACTAAGCCGCCCACCGCGCAAAGGGTGACGGCCTCAGTGGTGAACTGAGTGAGGATGGTCTGCCTGGTGGCGCCAATGGCCTTGCGGACGCCTATTTCGCGTGTGCGCTCGGTGACGGAGACGAGCATGATGTTCATGACGCCGACGCCGCCCACCATCAAACCGACGCTGGAGACAGCCACCATTAGTCCAAACAACCCTTGGGTAATCTGACCCCAGAGCTTGTTGATGGCGTCCGTCCCGAAGATATCGAAGTTGTCGTCGGCGGTGATCTTGACCTTGCGGCGGATGCGCATTACCTCGCGCGTCTCCTCTTCGACCAACGACTTGTTGGCAGGATCGTCGTACTTCACGCTGATGAACATTTCCAAAGCTTCGGGATGCAGATTATGGAAGGTTCCCATGGGAAAGTAGATGGCATTATCCTGCGGGTTCTGGCCGCTGCCAAAGAGCTGCTTGCGCTTATCGAGCACGCCGATGACGGTGTAGAGGCCGGTCTCGACGTTGACCTCCTTGCCAATGGGGTCTTCTCCGTTCACAAAGAGTTTATCCGCGGTGTCGTATCCCAGCAGACACACCTGCGCATGACGTTTGTCCTCCTCATCGGTAAAGACACGGCCCGAGAGCAGTTCAAGATTGGAAACATCGGCGACCTGCGCGGTATTTCCCTGCAGGATAGCGCCAGCCACCTTGCGTCCCTGGTACTTAACGCTCACGTTGCCGACGCCAAACTGCTTGGTATAGCGGACACTGGCATCCGTGGTCACGACGTGAGGCAGTGTGCGCAGGGCCAGCGCATCCTCCAAGGTGAGGTATTTGCGAGTAAGCTGCTCGGTGGTAGGGCGACCGATGCCGAAAGGCAGGCGCGTAACCAACAAAACATTAGTACCCAGCGAGTCGGCAATATCAGCGACACGATTGTTGAGCCCGTTGATAAACGAAGAGATGACAATGACCGTGGTGACACCGATGACGATACCCAGGATGGTCAAGCCTGAGCGCAGCTTGTTCGCCCTCAGGGTATCGAGGGCCATCTTGACGGATTCGCGGTTTTGTCCTTGCGCCATGAAAAGCTCCGAGGGGTTAGGGATTAGGGGTCAGGGATTAGGGGTTAGGACCGCCGGAGTTTATCTTTGATTGCATTCAGTATTCCTGAAATCATCTTTCCAACTTCGAAAGATAATTTTTCGGCATCATCAAGCAATTTGGAATCTCCTAATCCTAGTGCACGCGCAATCTCGATCTGAGTTTGCAGCTCAAAGTTGGAACCTCGCGCTATGCCGAGAAATTGCCGGTATTCTCCTGTTCCCATTCTTCCGTGTCCCTCTGCGATATTGCTGGGAATCGAGACTGCGGCACGTCGAATTTGGCCAGTCAATCCATAAAGTTCATCTCGCGGGAAATCCTGCGTTAAACGGTAAATCGAAACAGCTAATTGCATAGCTTTTTGCCAGACCAGCAAATCGCGAAACGACTTTACCATGAAGAAACCCTCCACTCTGTAGTGGTCGAATCCTAATCCCTAACCCCTAACCCCTGATCCCTCTTTTCTTACAATTCCGCACGCAGCGCCACCACGGGGTCGAGCCTGGCGGCTTTGCTTGCCGGATAGACGCCGAAGAAGACGCCCACAGCGCCGGCCATAACCAAGCCCATCAACACGCTCCATAGCTGCACGGTGGCGGGAAAGCCGACGATCACCGTAACCAGCTTGGCAGCGCCTACGCCAAACATCACACCGATGACTCCGCCCACCAGCGCCATGGTCGCACTTTCGATGAGAAACTGCAGCAGCACATCCTGCTGCCGCGCGCCCAGAGCCTTACGCACGCCGATCTCGCGGGTTCTCTCGGTGACCGAGACCAGCATGATGTTCATGATGACCACGCCGCCCACCACCAGGGCGATGGAGGAGATGCCGATGATCACGTCGAAGAACAGCGCGGAAAATTGCTTCCAGACGTCCATGAAGGTGTCGTTGGTCTGGATCTCGAAGTCGTCGGGCTGGCCGGGACGGTTGTGACGGCGTGCGCGCATCAGCACGCGAACTTCGTCCTCGGCCCGCTCCATCGATTCGGCGCTGCCGCCGGCGCGAGCATAGATTCCCAACGGATCGTTGCTGCCGTAGGTTTGCAGGTATGTAGTGATAGGCACAGTCACCCAGTTGTCCTGCGACTGGCCCAAGGTCTTGCCCTGGCGGTTGCCCACTCCGATGATGGTGTAAGGGATGCCGTCGACGCGAATCTCTTTGCCGAGGGGATCGCCTTCGCCGAGGATGTTGTCCACAATGTCATAGCCCACAATGACGTTGTGTGTGCCGATATCATCGTCGGTAGGTGTAAATCCACGCCCGATCACAACGTCCAGATTCGTGAGATCAACCATGGTCCAGGTAATGCCGCGAAGCTCTGTATCGGTTGTGGAGTGGCCGTTGTAGAAGACTTTGACGGAGCGGCTAATCGAAGAGCCTACTTCGGTGCATTCAGTGCACTCGTCCCGCACCGTCTGAAAGTCCTCGTATTTGAGAACCTTGCGCTTTTGATATTTGAAATACTCTTCGGCAGAGAAACAGCAGCCGGAGGGGAAACGCCCCACGCTGAATACGTCAGCACCGTGGTTGACAAGCTTGGTGGCCACGTAGTGGTTGGCGCCGTCGACCAGGGTGACGACCATGATGAGCGAAGAGACGGCCATCACCACGCCCAGCAGCGTGAGAATGGAGCGCATCTTATTGGCCCATAAGGATTGCAGCGCGAGTTTGACTGCCTCACCGAAAAGCATGGTCCCGCTTTCTGTTACCGAGTCCGATTGCGAATCCTGGTTTCCCGCCCATAGTGCAACTTACACGAAAAGGAGCGGACGCGATGGCTTTGTGGATTGCCAGCCCTTTGACTCCAGTGTACGCAATTCCCGGTATTACCATGAACGCAGAGCAACCCTTATGGCCGCGATCTGCAGCCGGAAATCAGACACAGCTGGGGAGGGCGCTCCTTTTCTTATACGCAATGGGCCGCTGACAAGTTCCAGTGCCGCAAAGAAGGCGAAAAATAGACAAAGACCGGGGATTTTCAGGAACTTTTTGCCCTCCGCATGGCGTAGCATGATGGAGCGCACAGTTTTGCGCCAGTTTCTGAAGTGAATCCACAATCGCACCTATCTGGAGGCTCGATGAATCGCGTCTACTTCTGTTTTGCGCTCGTGCTGGTGATGTTACTCGCACTGCTGCCGGTCAATGCATTTGCCCAAGGTACCTCGGCGGCCGCTGCCACAGCTACTTCAGCGCCGCTTCTGCTGCGCTTCCCCTCGCTCTCGCAAGATAAGATTGCCTTCCGCTACGCCGACGACATTTGGACAGTGAGCCGCAACGGCGGCGAGGCTGAGCGGCTCACCGCGAATGGGCAGGTAGTTGTCGGTCCATTCTTCTCGCCCGACGGGGCATGGATTGCCTACTCGGCCCACCTAAACGGCAATACCGACGCGTACATTATTCCCGCAGCGGGAGGGGTGCCCAGGCGCATCACATGGCACCCGAGCGGCAGCATTGTGGTGGGCTGGACGCCAGACGGCAAGGATCTGCTGATCGCGAACAGCGCGATCAGCTTCCGGCATTTTGCGCGGCTCTTTCTCGCTCATGCCGATGGCACGGGCGTTCCCCAGCCACTGCCGCTGCCCTCGGGCATCGAAGGCTCGTTCTCGCCGGACGGGCAGTCGATTGCCTATCAGCCCTTCTCCAAGTGGCAGCCGGCGTGGAAGCGCTACGTGGGCGGACAGACGTCGCCGATCTGGATTGTCAACCTGAAGACGCTGGAGCTGGTGAAGGTGCCGCGCGAGAACTCCAACGACTCTAACCCGGTGTGGGTGGGAGATCAGGTTTACTTCCTGAGTGACCGCGACAGCACGGGAACCAATAACGGCCCGGTTACGCTCTACCGCTATGACACCAAGAGCAAGCAGGTATCGCAGGTGATGGCGAACCAAGGGCTGGATATGAAGACCTTCCAAGCGGGACCAGCGACAGGCGTGGACGGGAAGAGCCGAAATACGCTTGTGGTGGAGCAATTTGGCCGCATTCTACTCGTGGATCCGGCAACGGGCATGAATATGCCGGTGTCGATTACGATTCATGGCGAGTTGGCCGCGCTGGTTCCACATCGGGCGAACCTCAGCCCGGAGGAGATTCAGAACGTCAACCTCTCGCCCACCGGAGCGCGAGCCGTTATTGAAGCGCATGGGGAGATCTTCACCGTGCCGGCAGAGAAGGGCGACACGCGCAACCTGACCCAGACGCCTGGCGCAGCGGAGCGCGACCCGGCATGGAGCCCGGATGGAAAGACTATCGCCTACTTCTCCGACGCCAGCGGCGAATACCAGCTTTACCTGCGCGATCAGACAGGCTTCAAGCCGCCCACGGTCATCGATCTGGGCCCGGAGCCGAGTTATTTTTACAGCCCCACGTGGTCGCCCGACTCCAAGCACATTGTGTATACCGACAAGCATCTGCGGCTGTGGGTTGTGGATGTGCCGGCTGGCAAGCCGGTGCTGGTGGATAAGGAAGTCTTCGGCAACTGGGGACCGAACTTCGGCGCGGCCTGGTCGCCGGACTCGAAGTGGATTGCCTATCATCGTGACCTTGACAACCAGTTGGACGCAATCTTCCTCTACTCGATGGAGACGCACAAATCGACGCAGGTGACCGATGGGATGAGCGACGCCATGAGCCCGGTTTTCGATCCGAGCGGCAAATATCTCTACTTCCTGGCCTCAACGGACGACGGCCCGTCGAAGGCGGGTATCGACCTCTCTTCGCTTGACCGTGCGCAAACCAATGCAGCGTATGTAGTGGTGCTGGCTACGGACGGCGCTTCGCCGCTGCCTCCGCAGAGCGACGACGAGAAGATCAAGGACGAGGCGAAGAAGGACGACAACAAGAAAGACGCTGACAAGAAGGATGCCAACAAGAAGGACGAGACAGCCAGGGAGGAAGGCAAGGAAAAGAAGGACGCAAATAAAAAAGAAGGCGACAAGAAGACTGCCGACAGCGAGAAGAAAGACGCCGAGAAACCAGTGGTGGTGAAGGTGGACCTGGAGAAGATTGGCGACCGCATTCTTTCGCTGCCGCTACCGGCGCGCAACTACAACTGGATTGCCGTGGGCAAGACCGGCGTACTGTACCTGGGCGAAGGCACACCGGTTGGGCGTTCTACCAGCTATGACGATGGTCCCGGCATTCGCGCCGTCTGGCGGTTCACGCTGGAAAAGCGCAAGCCCGAAGTCGTGCTCAGCGACGTGGATGTTTTCATCGTTTCGTTTGATGGGTCGAAGGTTCTATACGCGCGCAAGGACAGCTGGAGCATCGCCTCGGCGGACGATCTGAAGCCCGGCGACGGCGCTCCCGGCAAGCCGCTGAACCTGGGAAATCTGGAAACCGTGATCGATCCGCGCGCCGAGTGGCGGCAGATGTATCACGAGACGTGGCGCATTCAGCGAGATTTTCTCTACGATCCGCACATCCATGGCCTGAATATTCCCAAGGTCGAAGCCAAGTACAAGCCTTACCTCGACGCACTGGCCTCGCGTTCGGAGTTCAGCTATCTCTCCACCGAAATGCTGGGCGAGGTCACCATCGGCCACATGTTCATTCGCCCGCCGCGACCACCGGAGCACGCGGCAAAGACCGGTCTGCTGGGCGCGGATTACAAAACGGAGAACGGGCGCTACCGGATTGCGAAGATTCTGGGCGGGCAGAACTGGACGCCGGGGCTGGCCTCTCCGCTGACGCTTCCGGGAGTTTCGGTGAAGGAGGGCGAGTATCTGCTGGCGGTGAACGGCCATGAGCTGAAGGCCGAAGACAATCTCTACCAATTCTTCGACGGCACGGCGGGCAAGCAGACTGTGCTGCGCGTGGGCGCCAACCCCGACGGCAAAGACGCGCGCGACGTGACTGTTATTCCCATCAGCGACGAAGACGGATTGCGCAACCTCGACTGGGTTGAAGGCAACCGGCGCAAGGTAGGCGAGCTCTCTGGCGGCAAGGTGGCATACGTGTATATGCCCAACACCGGCGGCTCGGGCTACACCAACTTCAACCGCTATTTCTATTCGCAGTTGGACAAGCAGGCGTTGGTGCTGGACGAGCGCTACAACGAGGGCGGATTCATTGCCGATTACGTTGTGGACACGCTGAAACGCGCGCCGCTATCGGGGGCAATTGAGCGCGACGGCAAGCCGATGCACGACCCGGTAGGAGCAATCTTCGGGCCCAAGGTGATGCTGATCAACCAAAACTCCGGTTCGGGCGGCGACGCCATGCCGTGGTACTTCAGGAAGGCGGGCATCGGCAAGCTGGTGGGCACGCGGACGTGGGGCGGATTGGTGGGCATCGGCGGCTTTCCGCAGCTGATTGACGGCGGCTCAGTGACCGCGCCGCGCTACGCCATTTTCGGACTGAACGGCGATTGGGAAGTGGAGAACCGCGGCATCGCGCCCGATGTGATGGTGGAGGATCTACCCAGGGACGCGGCTGCCGGACACGACCGCCAACTGGAGACCGGCGTGCAGATGGTGCTGGATGAGCTGAAGGCGCATCCGGCGCCGGCGATTCCCGTGCCGCCGTATCCGAATTACCACAAGAATGATGGGCTGGGGAATCCGTAGGTATAAAGCGGAATTAGCGGGGTTTGCGGAGTTAAGCGCGCTGCACAACAGCCAGCCCCTGCAAAGCAGAAGTTCACTAACCTGAAACGGCCGTTTTTATCGGTCTTGTTTGCATGGAGTCAATTGCTCCGCGCCAAGATATAAAAATTCGCCGGCAGCTTGAGTTTTTTCTATTGAATTCCGAATAACGCCCTTTCCGCGTTTTTCTGCGGAAAGGGCAAAATCATGAATTGCACTGTAGACGAAAATGCCCTAATTACAACATTCGGGATAGAGAGGGCCACCGGGCCAGCAGATGGAATTGTAGCAGTAGTTGAAACCCTGCGTGCCGGGTTGATACCCGAGGCTTTCGCAATACGCTGCAGCCGAACCGCCGGGGAGCGGGCAGGAGCTTGCCGCTGAGACTTTTTTCGGCACAGCGATCAATGCGGCCAGCATCAACACGAGTGCAAAGAGAGTGTAAAGCTTTTTCATTGAATCCTCCTTGGATTGGCAGAGCGCTCAGCCGGAGATGAAGAAATATACGTTTCTTCTAAAGAAGATCCGCAAGCTTCTACAGATCCAGCGGCGTTCTATTGTTGAACTGCGTGGATGATTTCCGCTTCTCCCGAGGCGGGCTGCTTACCCGCCCAGGCGCGTAGGACAACACCCTTGCGATCAACCAAAATCAGCGTCGGTGTTCCAGAAATAGGCAGTCCTTCCGCCGGAACTTTTGAAAAATCGACTCCTGTTAAGGGAAGATTCTGGTTGCTCCAATACGCACGCGCTTCGTCAACGGATTGAGGAAAGACCGCCACTACAGGAACTTTGGCAGCGGCGGCGGCAGGCGTAAGACGGCGATAGAAGTCGATGCTATCGTTGCAGAAATGGCAATGTGTGCTTAGAACCAGCACAAGTGTGCGTTCTGTGCGGCCCCAATTCACGCCGCTCAGCTCAATCTGCGATCCCCGCTTCGGCATGTCGTTGGCACTATGAGGGTCGCTAAGTAAAAACTTCTTTACGCCGATAACTCCAATCAGGATGCATACGCATAGGATCGCCACATTCGCGGCTACATCCAAACCACTTTTCCACTTGATCATGTTCCATTCCTATTCCAATGAAAAATCTCGAGTCCATGCGCTAATACGATGCGGTTACTACGGTAACTTTTTTCTGCCAGAAGCGTACACTATAGAAATGTTTTTTGGTAACTTATTTAAGATTTCCTGTGGAAAAATCATTACTTTGGTCATTTCTGATGCAAAGCGTAGAGCATAGTAACTAGGGTAACTAGGACCTATACACACTACCCGACCGGATGCCGTTGCTCGAGAAAATCGGGCCACGGATGGGGTCCCTGCAAACAGGCCTTCGTTTGCGGGGTAAAGACGAAGCAGAGAACGAAGGCCTTGGCCGTCCCAATGCGTGGGCGGCTACAACTCAAAACGCGGTGAATGACGACCTGTGTGGTGGGGCTGACCGCCTTAACCGCGCTGTAGCCCTGGTTGATGAGGCCGGCGAGCTGGGTGAAGAGGGACTCCTACTTGCATCACTATTCTAGGCGTGGGGATTCGGCGCTCGCATCCAACGAAAACCTGAGTGGTGCTGATTTCATCGTCCGGAGCTACCAAAGCCCTTTTCCGCGCGGGCGGAGTCTTCGAGAGTTTCAACCACGTGGACGGGGCCGGTGAGTACGGGAACGGGAATCATCTGGGCAATCTTTTCGCCGGCCTTGAATTCGACGGGGGTATTGGTGAGGTTGGTCATGAGCACCAGAATTTCGCCGCGATAACCGGCATCGATGACCCCGGCGGTGGTGGCGATGCCGCGCGCCGCCATCGAAGAGCGGTCGCGAACGAGAAGGCCGAGAGGCGCGCCGGTGGAGGGATGGCGGGCCTCTACGCTGATGCCGGTGCGCGCCTTGACGGTTGCGCGCGGAGCGAGCATGACGGCTTCGAGGGCAAAGAGGTCGTAGCCGAGATCTTCGCCGGGATGGGCGACGACGGGTGCGCGTGCGCCGGGCGAGAGGAGTTTAACGAGCAGCATGGATTGATGGTAACAGCGGGGCTAGCGGAGTTAACGTTGTTAGCGGAGTTAACGATCCTCGCGGTGTTAATCTCCTCTTGATCGAACTCGGTTAATACTAGCTTCGCTAACGCTGCTAACGCCACTCATCCAAAAATGGTCAGCCCCGGCGGGGAACTCTCCCGGCCGGGGCTGTCGTCGAATTCGGCAAAAGGACCTGTAAGCCGAATTCTGTCTAGGGCCTGCTCACGTTGGGTGAACAGGCCCTACTGCGGTCATTCCTCTAGGCGCCGCGTTGCCGCGGGCGCTCATCAGCGACCTACCCGGAGGTTTCGGCAACAACCAAGAGCCGCCTTTGCGCGCCGGGCCAATGCGCCACGCGAGCCTGGCTCCTGGCCCGCGTCTCCCTCCCTATTTGGTCTTGCTCCGTGTGGGGTTTACCCTGCCTCCGTCATTACTGCCGGAGCGGTGCGCTCTTACCGCACCTTTTCACCCTTACCATTGCATGGAGCAGTCTTTTGGACGAGTTCCGTGCAATGGCGGTATGTTTTCTGTGGCACTGGCCGTCCATGGGTTTTGAGGCCCACGTCCCGGATGTTATCCGGCACACTGCCCTGCGGAGTTCGGACTTTCCTCTCCCGGAGACTCGAAAGGCCCCCGGCAGCGACCGCCCGGTCCTCCTGCCAGACTCTAGTGTAGCGCAAAAACGGGTTTACCAGTTGCGATAGGGGATTTGGGAGGGGACGACGTTGACGCCAAAAATGCCCATCTTCTCCAAAACGATCCGCAAGCGAATAGCTACTTGCTCTGTTTCTGGAGTAGGCCTAACAGTGATTTTCATAAGTGGAGAATTCTGCTCCTTCAAGCCAAGAGGAATAGAGATATGTGGTGCTCTTCCGATGCTATTATCATGAAACCCTATTAAATGGTTGTGACGCATTGTGTCAGAAAGTTGGAACACGAACCGCTGTTCCTTTTCTTCATAGAATCCCTCATTTTTAAATACTGTCATTTCACGTATAAGCCAAGATGCCAAGTCAGAATTAGGTTGAATTTGCTTTCTACCTATCTCGTCAATATTGAAATAACAAGTTATTGCTGTTTTCACCAAATTGCGTTCATCGTTTTCTCCGTATTCGCACAATAATGGGCCTTCAAAAATAGGTAGTTGATTTTGTTCACCAAACTCCTTAACTTTTAGCTTCAATATATCCGGATAAAACCCAAGACTAAATACTCGACCATCGTTTCCATATCCTCTCCATTGGCTGAGTCGGTCACCTCGCATTGGAGAATCACGATCGACTGTCAACGAAAGCAGAAAAACATCAAGAGTTTCAACGAAGTGTTTCAAATTCTGGATTGCTTTTTCGCCCAGCACTTTTCGGATTTGATTTCCGGATTGCGAGCTCGATGTATATTTTTCACGCTGCTCAATTCGCTTCTTGATCCACACAATAAAATCATGTAACTCTTTAAAGTCATTCAGAAAACGAAAATGTGATGCCCATATTGCATCTTTATCAAGAATTCCATATAAGCCTTTTTCGGTCGTATAGTGATAGAGCAACTCCGGTTCGGCTTGATTCTCAATTTGTTGATTCTGTTGTTCTTCCATTTAGTCCTCTTTATGACTACATAGTCTTTATTCCAAGTTTACCGCTGAATCAATCAGTTGCGAAGGGAGATGGCTGAATCAAGCCAGAGCCGCCGCCGCTACAATCAAAGACGATGATTCAGTATCTCTATCTCGGGCGCGTGGGTTACGATGAAGGGCTGCGGTTGCAGGCGGAGGCAGCCGGGCTGGTGGGCGAGGGGCGCGCGGGGAATGTGCTGCTGCTCGTGGAGCATCCGCCGGTGCTGACGCTGGGGCGCAACGCGAAGCGGAAGAACATTCTGGCGCCGGATGAAATGTTGAAGCGGCGCGGAGTGACCGTGCACGAGATTAACCGCGGGGGCGACGTGACCTATCACGGGCCGGGGCAACTGGTGGGTTATCCGATCTTCGATTTGCGCACGCTGCGGACGAAGAGCGGCGGACGGATGGGGCCTGTGGACTTTGTGCGCGGGATAGAGGAGGCGCTGATAAGGCTGTGCGGCGCGTTTGGGGTGAAGGCGGGGCGAATCTGCGGGCTGACCGGCGTGTGGTGCCCTGCGGGCGGCAGCCTTTTGGATGAGAGCAGTGGAAGAACGGCAAAGGAACGCGGCACAAAGGAGCGGAAGATTGGAGCAATCGGCATTCACGTGGCGCGGGGAATTACGTCGCATGGATTTGCCTTCAATGTGACGACGGATTTGCGGGATTTTGAGTTGATTGTTCCCTGCGGGATTTCCGATCATGCGGTCACCAGCCTGGCGCGGGAGGTTGAGAATCCAGAGACGTTGCCGGGGCTGGACGAGATTGCGCGGAGGGCTGCGCGGGAGTTTGGGCTGGTTTTCGGCGAGCCGGTGGTAGAGGTGGCGAGTCTGGCGTCGTTGCGGGAGCAAGCGACGAAGGCGCCGGCGCGAATTCCGGCGGAGGACACGCCGATGCGGGTTCCAGAAGAGGTAAAGCGGCTGATGGGCGAGGGAGATGGGGCGATGCGCGCTTAACAGCATCGTTTACCTTATGTACGCGGCGCAATTTATAATCGGCTTGAAGCGGGCGCACGCTGGAGACTTCCCCAGGCGCGCCGAAGGCCTGTACTAAACGCAGCAAGCACCCCGCATCGCGGAGAGATCCCCATGCCAACCAACGTGATCATGCCCCAGATGGGCGAGTCGATCTTTGAAGGCACCATTACTAAGTGGCTCAAGAAGACCGGCGAGCGAGTGGAGAAGGACGAGCCGCTCTTTGAGATTTCGACGGACAAGGTGGACGCGGAGATTCCATCGCCCGAGGCCGGGATTCTCACCGAGATCAAGTTTCCCGCAGGCGCGACCGTAGAGGTCAACACGATTGTGGCGGTGATCTCAGCGAGTGGAGCGAAGGCTACTGTTCCGGAATCAGGAACGTTGCCGCATCCCGTTCCAGCGCCGACGATTTCGACCGAGCGTTCTGCAACGGATACGCCGCAGGCGCGAACAGCCGCAGCGCAGGTGACGCAGAAGGCAGATGTGGCCCTGCCGCAGGCGGCGCAGCGCTCGTCGCCGCTAGTGCGGAGGATTGCTAAAGAAAACAATCTTGATCTGAGCCGGATTGCCGGTACCGGAGCAGAGGGGCGCATCACCAAGGAAGATGTGTTGCGGCATCTGAACGAAAGCGGGCAGGGCAGTGCCGCTCAGAAGGAGCAGATGATCGCAGCGAGGGTGCCGCTGGAGCCGCAGCCGCTGAGCAAGATGCGGGCCATCATTGCGCAACGCATGGCGGAGAGCATGCGGATCAGCCCGCACGTGCACATAGTTTACAAGGTGGACATGACGCGCATCGTGCGCCTACGCGAGCGGGAGAGGGCGCGCTTTGAGCAGCAGCACGGCGTGAAGCTGACATTTATGCCGTTCGTTGCCACGGCGGCGATTGAAGCGCTGACGAAGTTTCCCATTGTGAACGCGTCGCTGGTGGACGGAGCGATTCAATATCACCCAAATATCCATCTGGGGATTGCCGTGGCGCTGGAGTGGGGGCTGATTGTGCCGGTGGTGAAGCAGGCTGAGAGCCGCACCTTTGTGGATCTCGCGCGGACCATCGCTGACCTGGCCGAACGGGCGCGCACCAAGAAGCTGCTGCCCGAAGAGGCCTCCGGGTCCACGTTTACGCTGACCAACTCCGGCATCTTTGGCGATGAGTTCGGCACGCCGATCATCAACCAGCCGGAGTCGGCGATTCTGGCCATTGGCAGCCTGCGCAAAGAGCCGGTGGTGCTGACCGACGCCGAGGGCCACGACACCATTGCCATTCGCTCGGTGCAGTACTTCTGCCTGGGGTTTGATCACCGCACGATTGACGGCGCCGACGCGGGCAAGTTCATGAGCGCGTTCAAGCGGGCGCTGGAGACGTGGGACAAGCCGATTGGGTGAGGCGCCGGCATTCTAGATTATTTCCATTCGTGAGGAAGTGCGCCGGTGGGCTTCAATCCTTCTTGGACGGCTGCCACGGGTCATAGGTGCCTGCGTACCAGGTATGGCCTTCGGGGTCCTTTACGGCAAAGTCGCGGCTGCCGTAGGGAGTTTCGTGGAGCGGAGTGATGACCTCGGCTTTGGCGGCTACGGCGCGGGCATAGGCAGCGTCGGCGTCGGAAACAACGATATAGAGAGCGCAGGTTTCGACGCCGCCCAGCTCCGCCGGGGATTTGAAGCGGCGGTGGGCCTCGTCGTCCTTGCCTGAGCCAAGCATAATCATGCCGTTGCCCAGGGTCAGTTCGGCGTGCAGGATGACGCCGTTTTCGCCTTCGTGAACGGCTTTGCGCTCGAATCCGAAGACCCGGCAAAGCCAGTCGATAGCGGCATGGGCGTTTTGGTAGCGGAATCCTGGGATGATGGGGCTGTGCAAATCAGGCATGGGGAACCCTCCATACCAATAGTAACTTATACATTTGACGATAGTAATGCTTACATTCTGAGTGAAAAATGAGTTATTCTGTCCAGTATGCGTTTGCCCACGGGAGATTCATTATTGGTGCAAATCATGGACGCCGCATTTGCCGATGCGGCGAAGAAAGCGGGAAAGCTGCTGGTCTGCAAGCCCGGCTGCAGCCAATGCTGCCATGGAGCTTTTGTTCTTAACCCTTTAGATACATTGAGGTTGCGTTCCGGAATGGATTTGATGCGGGCCTCGAATCCGGATCTGGCAAAACGGATTGAGGGACGCGCGCGTGCGTGGATTGCCGAACATGGGGCGAAGTTCCCCGGAGACGTGAAGACAGGCGTGCTGGGCGACTCCAAAGTGGACGAGGAGAACTTTGAGGATTTCGACAACGAGGCGGCCTGCCCGTTGCTGGATCCCGACAGCGGCAAGTGCGACCTCTATGCCTGGCGACCCATGACGTGCCGCGTCTTTGGCCCGCCGGTCCGCATGGGAGACGGCGCAGAGCTCGGCCACTGCGAATTGTGCTTTACAGGCGCGAGCAAGGACAAGGTGACGGCCTGCGAGATGACCGTCCCGACCGATCTTGAAGCGGAGCTGCTGGAAGAGATTCCGTTGAAAGAGAAGACCGTGGTGGCATTCGCGCTGCTGGAGTAAAAGAAGCAATTATCAGTGATCAGTAGTCAATTGTTACACTAAAGCTTGGACAGCCTGATGACAACAAACCCCTGCCGGGTAGAAATTCGCACTCATTCTCTGGAAGATAACTTCAAGTTTTTATTGAGCTTGACAGCGCCTCATGCGGAGTTGATGGCAGTGGTCAAGGACGATGCCTATGGCCATTCGCTGGAGCTGTGCGCTCCAGCAGCGGCG
>Ga0187770_10000807_pt1 | contig 15810 bp, 18 predicted proteins | sample 0116_SJ02_MP02_2_FD_133154 | JGI IMG/M metagenome (GOLD analysis project Ga0187770, IMG submission 133154) | Tropical peat soil microbial communities from peatlands in Department of Meta, Colombia - 0116_SJ02_MP02_20_MG | ecosystem: Environmental > Terrestrial > Soil > Wetlands > Peat | place...
CGACTCGGGGCCGAGGGCCCGAACGTTCGCGACCTCGTCCGGTGTCTCGCAGACGACCGCGACCGTCTGCTCCTGAGAGAGCAGCTCACGGACGGCGGCCCGGCCCACGGCGGAGTACCCGAGAACCACGACGTGGCCCTTCATCTCGGTCCCCAGAAGGCCCAAGGACCGCTTCTGCTGCTCGGAGGTCACCGCGCTCGTGATCACGCTGATCAGGTACCCCAACAGGAAGATCTGGATGAACATGGCGGCCATCGCGACCAGCCGGCCGTTCGTGTTCCCGGGGATCACGTCGCCGTAGCCGACCGTGGAGAGGGTCGTGATCCCCCAGTAGAACGAGGCGAACAGAGTGTAGGTGGGAGCGTCGAACAGAAAGAACAGCACGGACGCGGCGACGTAGACGGCCCCGAAGAGGACGAGGAACGGCCAGATACGACGCGCGATCTCCGCGAAGTAGCGAGAGCTTAGCCCGGGCACGGGGCTCACCTAACCGCACCCCATCGTTAGTCTTGCGCAGGTCGAGCGCCCTCGGGCCGAACCGTGGGCCGACGCACGAAGGACGATCTCGAACGACGAGCGGGTGATGGCAGGTCGTTGCCCGGAAGGCCGACCGCTAATGGATGGGTGCGCTCGACGGCGAAGCCGGATACGAGAATCGGATGACGGCGCCGGCCAGTTTCGACACCGCCCGGAGGCGCATGCGAAGGATGTACCCGTCGAAGAGGAGCTTCTCGATCGGATCCCAGAGCATCACCCAGACCACGGTGATGAAGAAGAGGTAGACCAGCGCCGAAGCGAAAGCGGCGCCCACCTGGGATTCGAGGGTGGGCAGCCACCAGTAGAACGTTCCCGCGACCAGGAGGGCGACCAAGATCCACGGAATCCCATAGCGGAACGACCCCAATCCCTCGGTCCGGTTGATGCGGAGGTCGAGGTTCGCCAGTTGCTCCTCCTCCGAGAAGTAAGTGTGGAGCTCGCCGCGGACCCGGTCTTCGTCGGCCGGAGTCATCGGCGGGCTGCGGAGCGTGACGAGGAGCTCCACCGACCCGGACCTCCGCTCGGCGCGTGTCGACCCTTCGAGGTAGCTCGCGACCCTCGGGTTCAGCTGGCGGCCGGTGTGAGGGTACACCGGAGCGCCGGCCCCCTCGAACAACGCCTCCGCATCCCGCGCCTCCAGCCGAACCAGCGGAGTGCCCTCTGGGGGCATAACGCTCCGAATGACCTTCGTGAGGTAATGAGCGGAGCGCTGGCCCCCGTCCGGTACGATCCGTAGGATACCTTTGGGCGTGAGTCCGCCGTTCAGTTGCGAAGCACCGATCGGACGTCCCTCAGGTCGGTTCCGAGAGATCCCTTACGGACCGATGTCGGCGAGGAGATATTCCGGGAGCGGAATCTTGGCGCGTTCGACCACGGCCCGACTTGCCGGTTGCCACGACGAGTCGAGAAACCCGCACGGCTTCCCCTCGAGGGTCGCCGTCGTGGCGTGGATGGCGAGGCGATCCGGTTTCCGGTCAACGATTCGGGCCCGGGCAACATGCGGGAGCCCGACGCGGGGCAGCCGTTCAGTCCGGTACGTGGCCGGACCGACCAGGACCCAGACCTTGCCGGAGAGCGTCAAGGCGGCCCAGTACGACACTTCGTTCAACACCATGAAGTGCAATCCGTGATGGAAGAGGGTCGGCCACCCCACTTCGTCCGGCTTGGGCGTGAACGTCGAGCGGACTTCCGGGACCCCGTCCTCTCCTTCTCCCCGCTCGAAGCGGAGTCGTAGCCCGCGCGCATGCATGGGACCGCAGCCGAAACAGGGGCTCTCTTCGGGATTCTCGAGCTCGGGCATGGGGCGTCGAGTGGGTGCGCTTTCATCAGCTGTTCGCTGGGCGATAGCACGGGTTCGAGCCCTTCCGCGGAGTCACCGGCGGGACCGAGGCCTCGCGACCCCCTCGCCCGCGGCTCGAGCGGAGCAAATGGTAAATAGCATGCCTAAAGTGGTCGGGCTCCCGATGGCCGCGGCGATCCCGGCGGCCCGTGGGAGTGGGAACGTGACCGAGCGTCCGTCGTCCCGAACCCTCGGGCCCGAGCAGTACACCCGCTTCGAGCGGGCCCGCATCCTCGGCGCCCGCGCCCTCCAGGTCTCCCTCGGCGCGCCGATATTGATCGACGTGCCCCCGACCCTGGTCGACCCGGTCGAGATCGCGGAGCGGGAGTTCGCCGCCTCGCGGATCCCGATTACCGTTCGGCGAGGGAAGACAGAGTAGTCCGCGCGCCCTAGACCCCCGCCTGGTCGAGCGCGTTCGCGCAGGAGCAGGTGGGCGCGGCGCCGGCCTTCGGCAGGAGCACCGCGAGAACCTTCCGCATACGGTCGACGTTCCGCTGCATCGTCGTGACGATCTCGCGGGCTTCGACCGGCCGGTCGGCCCAGACGTCGAAGTCTGTCACCATCGCGAGCGCGACGTAGCAGAGCGCCCGTTCGCGCGCCAGCGTCACCTCGGGGACGAGCGTCATTCCGATGATGTCCGCGAAGGACCGGAAGAACGCCGACTCCGCTCGCGTGCTGAAGCGAGGCCCCTCGACGCAGACGTAGGTCTTCTTCTCGGCGAACGGAACCCCCGTCTCGCGGCCGACCTGGGCGGCGATCCGCGAGAGCTCGGGGCAGAACGGGTCGGCGAGCGACACGTGGTAGACCCGACCGCCATCGTAGAAGGTGGTCGGCCGCTGCTTCGTGAAGTCGACGAACTGGTGGGGGAGGACGAACGTGCCGGGCGGCAGCTCCTCTTTGAGCGACCCCACCGAGCTCACCGTCACGATGCGGGTCGCGCCCAACGAGTGGAGCGCGTCGATGTTCGCGCGGTAGTTGACCCGGTGCGGGGGAATCGTGTGGCCCGGCCCATGCCGCGGAAGGAAGAGGACCCGGACGCCGCCGACCGTTCCCTCCTCGATCGGCCCGGACGGAGGGCCCCAAGGGGTCGCGACTCGGTGGGTCGTGGTCGCCCCACCCTCGAACACCCCGGTGACCCCGGACCCGCCGATCACGCCGACCGTCCGCGTCGGCGGGGCCGGCGTCATGGACCCCCGGCCCCGGTACGGTGGGCCTCGGGGCGCGCTCGGGCGAGGAAACGTGCCATCACCACCTCCCCCCGCGTCCGCTCGAGGAGGGCCCGGGCCGTGTCCTGCTTCGGCTTCAACTGGACGATCGCCCGCGTCGTGTCGAACCGGAGGAGGGAGTGGGTCAAGCGTTCCATGAGGGCGAGCGCGGCCTCCGCCCCCGGGAGGTCGTCTCGGCCGAGCCGGTCCAGCGCGAGCCGACGCACCTCGCCCACGACATCTCCGAGCCCCAGCAGGTACGGCTCGGGCTCGACGCCGAGCTCCGTCGGACCGGGGAGCTCCTCCCCTTGGAGGATCGCTCCGAGCAGCGCCGCCTCGACCCCCTCTTGGAGGGCATCGAGGGCGATCGTCTCATCCCCTCGACCTTCGTGGCTCACCCACTCGGCGAGCTCGGAGAGCGCGCGGCGGACCTCGCCTGGGTCGACCGATTCGGCCCCCCCGGAGTGAAGGCGGGTCATCGTAGCTTGGGCCAGGCGGCGAAGACGGCGGGCCCGCTGGTAGAGGTCCTCGCGCTTCAGCTCCCGCTGGCGGAGGTGGGCTTCGATGGTCGCGAGAACCTGCTCGGGGACGCCGGTCGATGGTGCGACGCTACCGGAAGAGGGTGAACCGTTGGTCATCATCGCCTCCGTCCAGGATCCCGAGCCGCACGCCGGCGTCCAGCCAGCCGTGGGCATAGCTCACGGCCGCCAGCGCCCGGTCACGGTCACCGGTGGAGTAGAAGTGCTCCGCGTCCGCGAGGTACGACCGGGCCATCGCAAGGAAGTCGTCGGACGCTCCTCGAAGGAACGACCGGGCCGGGGGAGCGGCGGTCACGCGGGAGAGCGCCTCCCGCGTCAACCGCAGGTACTTCTCGAAGAGCGGTTCCTCGGTCACGGGGCGGGGCGCGTATCCGCGACCGCGATATAATCCCCCCCGAGGGGGTCCGGCGAGGACCCCTACCGCCCGGGGGGCGGGGCGCGCACGCTTCGCCACGTAAGATACGGGGCAAAACCGGGGGCCCCGGGAGCGTGGATGCTGAACACCCCCGTCAGATGGTCGGGCTCCTCGAAGCGGTACTGGAGCCATTGACGCGGACCCGGGGACGACCGGTCGCTCACGAGCCCCACCCCGAGGCCGTCCGGGTCGGGGTGGACCTCCTGGTAGCGGATCAGGTGCCCGTCGCTGTCCCAGAAGATTCCGCGGACCTCGGAATCGGCGTCGACGAACACGATCAGCAGGTCCTCGTGTCGGAACGCCGGACGGTCTCCCGCGGCCGGAAACTCGCACCACCCTTCCCGAACCAGGATCTGGCCGTCGAGGGCCAGCCGCCACGTCTCCCCGCCCGCCGTGGCCGTCCCGGGCTCCCCGGACCTCGACTCGTCGCGCCACGCACCGATGAGGAAACTCAGCGCTTCGATCCCCATCTCCGTCTCCGTCTCCCCTGGGTCCGACAGGGCCGACGCACCCTCAGCCCTTCGGCACGCGCTCCCAGTCCTTCAGGAACCGGGCCAGACCGACGTCCGTGAGCTGGTGCTGCACGAGCTTCTCCATGACGGAGTAGGGCATGGTCGCGATGTCGGCACCGATCTTCGCGGCCTCGAGGACGTGGACCGGGTGGCGGATGCTCGCCACCAGCACCTTCGTCGGGAAGTGGTAGTTCCGGTAGATCGTGACGATGTCCCGGATCAGGTCCATCCCGACCTCCCCCTGGTCGTCCAGACGACCGATGAACGGGCTCACGTAGGCGGCCCCGACCTTCGCGGCGAGCAGCGCCTGGTTGGCGCTGAAGACGAGCGTCAGGTTGACCCGCGTTCCCTCCCGGGCGAGGACCTTGGTCGCTCGGAGGCCCGCCGGCGTCATCGGGACCTTGACGTAGATGGACGGGTGGAGGGCCCGCAGGTGCCGCCCCTCGGAGAGCATCCCCTCGGTGTCGGTCGCCACGACCTCCGCCGAGACCGACGGCACGCCGAGGGCGCAGATCTCGCGGAGGACCTCCTCGAACTTCCGCCCCTCCTTCGCGACCAGGGTCGGGTTCGTGGTCACCCCGTCCAGGATGCCCATCTCCCACATCGTTCGGATCTCGGTCACGCTCGCCGTGTCCAGGAAGAGCTGCATCGTGGTTGCCGTCCCGAGGGCGTTCCCCCTACTGAACCTTGCCGCGCGCCTTGAGGAGCTCCCAGGCCTCGTCGCGGATCCGCTCCTTCGACATCCCGTACCGGTCCAGGAGTGCCCACGGCTCGCCGGATTCGCCGAAGACGTCCGGCACCCCGACGCGACGGACCGGGACCGGATGGTTCTCGGAGGTCGCCGCGGCCACGAGCGCGCCGACACCGGTGAGCACCGAGTGCTCCTCGAGGACGAGGATCGCCCCGGTCTCGCGCGCCGCGCGCAGGACGGCGGCTTCATCGAACGGCTTCACGGACGCGAGGTCGAGGACGCGGACGGAGACGCCGACGCGGGCGAGCTCTTCGGCCACCTCGAGCGCCCGCGCCACGAGCGCACCGACCGCGACGATCGTGAGGTCCGAGCCGGCCCGGAGCTCCGAGGCCCGGCCGATCGCGAACGACCCGTCCGTCACGACCGGGAGGTTCTCGCGCGTCAGTCGGACGTAGGCCGGACCCTCCCGCTCGGCGACCGCGAACACGGCGGCGCGGGTGGTCGGCGCGTCCGCGGGCACGATGACGGTCATCCCGGGGAGACCCCGCATGAGCCCGATGTCCTCGACCATCTGGTGGGTCGCGCCGTCTCCGCCGACCAGGAGGCCCCCGTGCGTCGCGACGATCTTGACGTTCGCGTGGTTGTAGCAGATCGACTGGCGGACGAAGTTGTACGCCTGGCCCGCGGCGAACACGGCGAACGTGCTCGCGAACACCGTGCGGCCGCCCAGGGCCAGGCCCGAGGCGATCGACATCATCGTCGGTTCCATCACCCCGACGTTGAAGAAGCGGTCCGGGAACTTCTGACCGAAGAGGACGGTCCGGGTCGAGCCCGACAGGTCGGCGTCCAAGACGACCAGCTTTGGGTCGCGCTCTCCCAGCTCGAGGAGCGCTTTCCCGTAGGCGTCGCGGAGGCTCTCCGGCCTTCCGGGGAGGCTCATCGCGGCGGCACCTCCGCCGGAGCGCCCAGCTCGGAGAGGGCCCGCTTCGCTTCGGCCTCGTTCGGAGGCCTCCCGTGCCAGGAGTGCTGGCCCTCCATGAACGACACTCCCTTCCCCTTCACCGTGCGCGCGACGATCGCGGTCGGCCCCTCGGTCCATCGCCGGGCGTCGGCGAGCGCCCCGAGGATCTGGCGGAAGTCATGCCCGTCGACCTCGACCGTGCGATAGCGGAAAGCGCGGAACTTGTCGGCAATCGGCTCGATGCCCATGATCGACTCGGTCGACCCGTCGGTCTCGAGGCCGTTGCGGTCGAGGAGGACGACCAGGTTGGCGAGGCGGTAGTGACCCCCGGCCATCAACGCCTCCCAGGTCGGGCCGGCCTGGCACTCGCCGTCGCCCAGCACGGCATAGATCCGGTTCGACCGGCCGGCGAGCCGGGCGTCCAGCGCCATCCCGACGGCCATCCCGATCCCCTGCCCGAGACAGCCGGTGGACGCCTCGACGAACGGGAGCTTGTTTCGGTCGGCGTGCCCCTGGAGGCGACTCCCCAGCTTGCGCAGGGAAAGCAGCTCCTCGCGCGGGAGGTACCCCCGGAGGGCGAGGGCGGCGTAGAGGGCGGGCGCGGCGTGCCCCTTGGAAAGGACGAGACGGTCGCGATCCGGCGACTCAGGGTGGGCCGGGTCAAGGTGCATCTCCTCGAAGAGGAGCGCCGTCACGAGGTCGGTGACCGAAAGGCTTCCCCCGGGGTGCCCGCTTCCCGCGACGTAGGTCATCCGGATGACCTCGCGCCGCACTTCCCGGGCCACCGTTTCGAGCTCGGCAACCCGGTCGGACGACGGCTCCGGCCCCATGAACGGCGCGCCGAACCGAGGGGGTCTATTTGACGGTTGAGGAAGGACGCGCCTTCCGCCGAGACGGGCGGGGCTTTGCCTTCGCCTTCGACGGGGACGCCACCAACGCTCGCAGCGTGCGCAGGTCCTCGGCGTAGCGTTCGTAGTCCCGCTCGTCGAGCGGGGTCTCGAGATACCCCGGCGTCTCGGCCCACCGGGGGTCGTTGAGGATCTGACGGAACCCGGCCCGCCCGATCTCGCCCTTACCGATGTTCTCGTGACGGTCGAGGTGCGAGCCCAGCTCGGCTTTCGCGTCGTTCAGGTGGAACGCCCGCACGGTGGTCCGGCCGAGGACCGAGTCGATCTCGTCCACGAGCCGCCCGTACCCTTCGGGGGTGCGGAAGTCGACGCCGCCGGCGAAGAGATGGCAGGTGTCGAGGGTGACCCCCAACCGGTCCCGGCGTTCGACCCCGGAGAGGACGGCGGCCAGTTCCTCGAACGTGCGGCCGATGGTCGTCCCCTGACCGGCGGAGTTCTCCAGGAGGATGCGGACCTTCCCTTCCGGGTAGGCCTCGAGGGCCTCCTGGAGGCTTTCGATGAGCGTCCGGATCCCGGCCTCGGGCCCGGAGCCCAGGTGCGCCCCCGGGTGGAAGATCAACCCGTCCACCCCCAGAAGTTCGGCCCGCCCCAGCTCGTCGCGGAAGGCTTGGCGGGCCCGGAGCAGTAGGTCGTGCTTCGGGCTCGCGAGGTTGGCGAGGTATCCGTGATGGACCGCGGTCGCGCGGATCCCCTCCGTCCGGACCGCCGCGCGAAAGCGTTCGGCGGCCTCCGCGGAGGTGGGCGGCCCGCTCCACATCTGGGGACTCTTCGAGAAGATCTGGATCGCTTCGCACCCGATGCGGTGCCCGTCGAGGACGGCCTCGGCGAGCCCATTCGCGATCCCGATGTGGGCCCCGAGGTACACGATGACGGGCACCCGTCGACCGAATTAACCTAGGGGGTCCGAAACCCCCGAAGGAGGCTGACAGCTTTCCGCGCTTCCCGTAGGCTCGCGCACTTCAGTACCACGCGGAACGCCAGCGGGCTTAACTGCCGGGTTCGGAATGGGACCGGGTGTTTCCCCGCCGCTTTGGCCGTCAGCCGAGCGTACGACTTCGGGCTGCTACTTAAGCTTGGCTCGGCCGGGCTCCGTCCGTCCCTCCGCCCGTGACCTCGCCAGCAATGCTCAAGCGGAAGCGCCCTTCAACGGTGCCGGACCCCTCCCGTCGGACCGACGGTGCGGGGAGGCAGTTCCAGCATGGATCCTGCACCCTCCGTCCGAGAGTACCGGCTTCGGCTCGAGGTGGACTTCCGCGGGCTCACGTGGGACGGGTCGGTCGACGTCGACCTGGGCCCCCACCCCAAGGAGGTCGTGCTGGACGCCGAAGGGCTCTCGGTCCGGTCCGTGACGGTCCACGGGCGTCCGGTCCCCTGGAAGCTCGACCCGGTCGCCCACGCGATCGCGGTCGCTCTCGTCCCATCGGACTCGACGCAGCTCCGGGTCGATTTCTCGGGACGCGTGGTGGAGGGGAACCTGATCGGGTTCTACCGCACGCGCCACGGTCCGGGTTACGCCCTCGTGACGCAGTGCGAGCCGATCGGGGCCCGAAAGGTCTTCCCGTGCATCGACCGGCCCGACTGCAAGGCCCCGATCCGGCTCACCGTCGTCACCGACCCCGGGCTCGAGGTGGTCTCCAACTCCTCCGTCCTCAAGACGGCCGACCTGGCGGGCCGGAAGGAGTGGACGTTCGAACCAACTCCGTCGATGGCCACCTACCTCTTCTTCCTCGGCATCGGGGAGTTCGACATCCTCGAGGACCGCTCCGCCCGCATCGCCCTTCGAGTGCTCACGCCCCCGGGGCGCGCCGCCTCCGGCCGGTACGCGCTCGACACCGCCCGCCGGGTGCTGGAGGCGTACGAGGCCTACTACGGCATTCCGTACCCGCTGCCGAAGCTCGACCTGGTCGCGGTCGCCGAACACGCGTTCGGCGCGATGGAGAACTGGGGCGCGCTGAGCTTCCGTGACATGCGACTCCTCGTGGATGAGACGACCAGCTCGCGCGGGAAGGACGAGATCCTCGACACGATCTCTCACGAGATCGCCCACCAATGGTTCGGCAACCTCGTGACGATGGTGAGCTGGTCGGACATCTGGCTCAACGAGAGCTTTGCCTCCTTCCTTTCGAGCAAGATCGCGGAGCGGGTCGACCCCGCGTTCGACGCCCGGAGCGCCGCGATCCTGAACGTGACCGGCGCCGCGGCCGCCTTCCAAGGCGATTCCTTACGCGCGACCCACCCGGTCCGGGCCGAGGTCCACCGCCCGGAGGAGATTAGTCAGATCTTCGACGAGATCAGCTACGGGAAGGGCTCCGCCCTCCTCGCGATGTTCGAGGCGTATCTGGGCCCGGAGAAGTTCCGCGCCGGCGTGACCCGCTACCTCGACCGGTTCCGCGGTCGGAACGCGAAGACGTCCGACCTCTGGGGGGCCCTCGCGGAAACGACGGGGGAGCCGGTCGCGGAGATGCTCGGGCCGTGGGTCGACCGGCCGGGCCTCCCGCTCGTACGCGCGACCCTGGAGCCGGGGACCCTCCATCTCGCCCAGGAACGATTCTTGCTGGCCGGTGTCGGGGAGCCGGTCCCGTGGCCCATCCCGGTCACGATGGAGGTGAACGGGCGGAGCTCCTCCGTCCGGTTCGACGGCCCCGAGATGCGGGTCCCGGTCCCGGACGGAGCCGTCGTGCATCTCAACCCCGGGGCGGCCGGGTTCTACCGCGTGCTCTACGACGCGGAGCTCCTCGACCGCCTCTACCGCGTCCTTCCGGGCCGGTCGGCCGCCGACCGATGGATCGTGCTGGACGACCTCTCGGCGTTCCTTCCGACGGGCCGCGTCGGGTGGCCCTCGTTCGAGCGGTTCGCCCGCGCCCTCTCCGGAGCCCACGAGCGGCTCGTGGTGGAGGCGCTGGTCTACTCCCTCGGGACCGGGGCGATCTGCTTCCCCGACCACCGGCCCGTCCTCGAGCTCGCCCGCACCTTCCTCGCCCGGCAGTTCGACCGGGTCGGCCTGCATCGTCACCCCTCGGAGCCGGCGCAGGACGCACCGGTACGCGAGAGTGTCACCGGGGCGCGGGTGCGCATCGACCAAGGCTTCGCGCGCGACCTCTCCGAGACGTTCGTCGAGTGGGAACGGCTCGACGCGGAGGTTCGCGGCGCGGCCGCGCTCGCCCGTACCCGTACCGAAGGGGCGAGCGGCTACCGCGAGGTCCAGCGGGCGTTGAAGCAGGCCGTGTCCGAGATCGACACGCTGCGCCTCGAGCGGGCGCTCGCCTGGAGCTCCGACCCCACGCTGGTCGAGGAGACGCTGGGGTTCACCCTGAACGGCACGGTCAACCGGGGGCACGCGCCCCTCGTGATCATCCAGGCGGCGACCAACCCGTACGGCCGGGACGTCACCTGGAACTGGCTCACCCGCCACCTCAACCGCCTGGACGAGTTGTTCCGCGGCGCCGGTTTCCTCTCGCAGACGCTCGAGAGCGTCATCCCGCTCGTCGGGTTGGGCCGCCGGGCGGAGGTCGCCCAGTTCTTCCAGGGCCCGACGCCTTCCGAGGGGACGCGGGGGGTCGTGAAGGGTCTCGAACGCCTCGCGATTCTCGAGATGCTCGGAGAGCGACTGCCGACCGAGTAGCGTACCCTTAGCCCGACCGCGGAGAACGGGCGACGGCCCTTACCGCTCGCGGAGCGGGGGCTGCCCGGGGCGTCCCTCGCTCGAGGACCAGATGTACCACGTCCCCCGGGCCTGGCTCAAGCGATGCCCGTCGCCGCCGAGCAGGTTCCCCTCCGCGAAGGCGATGTGTCGTCCGCGGCGGAGGACCTCTCCGCGGGCGGTCAGCGTGTCGCCTTCCCGCGCCGCACGGAGGAACTCGACGTAGAGGCTGGTGGTCGCCGTCGTCTCGCCTTCGGTGAGGAGGGAGACGACCGCGGCCCCCATCGCCGTGTCGAGGATCGTTGCGTAGACCCCTCCGTGGACGACCCCATTGATGTTCAGGTGCCGCCGCTCGACCTCGCCCGTGACGGTGGCAAAGCCGCGGCCACTGCGCGCCGAGTCGATCCCGAACCCGGCCTCCAAGTGGAAACCCCCGCGACGGGCCGCCTCGATGAGGTCGGGAAGCGGCCGGGACGGACGCGGTTCGGGAGGGGCGGCCCTGCGGGGCACGGACGGGCCGACCCATCGTGGCGGATAAGTACTGCGAGGAATCGTCCCGGGCCGTGCCGAAGGTGCTTCCCACGGTCCGGCGGGCGATGTGCGATGCGCCGCCCAACATCGCGCTCGTGAAGTACTGGGGGGTTCGGGACGCGCGGCTCGTGCTCCCCTACAATTCCTCGGTCTCGGTCACGCTCGAGCGGTTACGCTCGCGCACGGCGGTCACGTTCGATCCGGAGCTGGGGAATGACTCAGTCGAACTGAACGGTGCCTCCGCCGCCGGTGAGCCTCGGGCCGCGGTCGTCCGGTTCCTCGACCGCGTGCGGGACCGGGCCTCGATTCGTTCGTGCGCCACCGTGACCTCCGAGAACAACTTCCCTACGGCCACGGGGCTCGCCTCGAGCGCGAGCGGTTTCGCGGCCCTCGCGGGGGCGGCGACCGCGGCCGCCGGCCTCTCCCTCTCGCCGCGGGAACTCTCCCGCCTCGCCCGACTGGGCTCGGGGAGCGCCGCCCGGTCCGTCTTCGGGGGGTTCGTCGAGTGGCGGGCGGGCCAGCGGCCCGACGGCGCGGACTGCTACGCGCGATCGCTCTATCCGGCCGACCACTGGCCGGCGCTGAAGGACGTGGTCGTGCTCGTCCGGGGGGCTCCCGTGAAGGAGATCCGGTCGGCCGAAGCGATGCAGGCGACCGTGCGGACGAGCTCGGAGTATCCGCGGCGGATCCGGGAGCTCCCGCGGCGCACCCGCGGGATCATCCGAGCCATCGGGGGAAGGGACCCGGCCCGCTTGTTCCCCCTCGTGATGGAGGAGTGCGACGACTTCCGTAATGTCTGCGAGACGACGCGGCCGACGCTCGATTACCTTACTTCCACCTCCCGCGCGATCCTCGCCGAGGTGCGCGGGTTGAACCGCGAGGCCGGCCGGCCCGTCGCGGGCTACACCCACGACGCCGGCGCCCACGTCCACGTCTTCACCCTCGCGCGCCACGCGGCCCGGGTGCGCCGACGACTGGCCGGGCTCCCCGGGGTCGAGCGAACGATGGTCCTGCGGGCCGGGCCGGGCCTCAAGATCACGACCTGACGCGCTCGCGGCCGCCCCGAGGAGGCGGCTAATCCCTCGCTACAGGACCCGCCGGTCGAACTCGGGCGGCGGGAGGGTGATGCCCAGGGACCGGGCGAGGGTCGTGACCTCTTGGACGTAACGCGCCCGCGCCTCCTCGTTCGTCCACCGCTTGAGACCGAACTCGATCGCCCGGCGGCTGGTTTCCGAGTTGGAGTGGCCGAACATGTCGAGGGCCCGCGGGTACCACTTCGCGACGGCCGCATCCGCCTCCGCCTTCGACCCGTAGTACCGCGGTCCGTCCTGCACCATCCGTCGCAGGACGCTCGCGCCGAAATTGAGGTGGAGCTGCTCCTCGCTCAGCATCAACGGCATCGCGCGGGCGAGGGGGCCGTAGGAACATTCCTGGAACGCGCGGAGCTGGTAGACCCCGACCCGGTCGACGAAGCACGTGAAGGCCCCAACGTCGCCCCAGGTGTCGAACTTCATGTTGAAGGCGTCCAGCTTGTGCTCCCCCTCCCGCTTCGAGAGGAGCTCGTCGATGTACCTCTGGCCCTCCTCCCCGAAGTCGCGGAGGATGCGGCACGCCTGGAGCCCGTGGCGCGACTCGTCGGCCACGATCCGAGACTCGATCCAGCGGTCCTCGAGGGTGGGCGCCCGGTCGAGCCACGGGCGGTGCTGCTGGATCGACGCGAACTCGGTGTCGGCCTGGACGACCATGAGCTTCACGAGGAGCTTGCGCATCTCCGCGGGCACCTCTTCGGCCGTCTCGTACTTGCGCATCCCGGCGGAGCTGCCCCAAAGGATCTCGCGGACCGGCTCGATCGTCCCTCCGTCCTTGAGCGACTTCGCGACCGGTGGTCCCGGAGGGCGCTCTCGACCTTCCATCGACCGACCTGTGCCCTCTTGACAGTCTATCTTCCCTTAAAGGTGGGCTTTCGCTTCTCGACGAAGGCGGCGAGGCCCTCCTTCGCGTCCTCGGTGACGAAGAGCCGGTTCTGCAGCTCCCGCTCGAGGGCGAGGCCGGCGCTCAAGGGCATCTCGACCCCCTCGACCACCGAGCGCTTGATGAGGCTGATCGCGCGGGACGGGCCGTGCGCGAGCTGGGCCGCAAACGCCTGGACGTCCCGGGCGAACGTCTCCTTCGGGTAGACGTAGTTCACGAGGCCGATCTGGAGCGCCTCGTCCGGGCTCAAGAGCTTCCCCGTGACCATCATGTCGAGCGCCCGGGCCGTTCCGATGAGGCGGGGAAGGCGTTGGGTGCCGCCGGTGCCCGGGAGCACGCCGAGCGTCACCTCCGGAAGGCCGATCTTGCCGGAGTCCTTCGCCATCAGCCGAAGGTCCGTCGCGAGGGCGATCTCGAGTCCGCCCCCGACACAGTGCCCGTTGATGGCCGCGAGGACCAGCTTCGGGGTCTTCGCGAACTTGTCGAGCGTCTCCTGGCAGTGAAGGCAGAACATCGCCTTGAAGTCCGGCTGGCTCTGCTTCAGCATCTCGATGTCGGCCCCGGCGCTGAAGAACCCGGGCACGGAGCTCTCGAGAACGATCACCCGCACCGTGTCGTCGAACCGGAACTCCTCGACCGCCTGGTCGACCTCGCGCATCATGTCGATGTCGTAGGTGTTCGCTTTCGGCTTGCCGATCTCGATGTGGCCGACGTGGTCGTCGATTCGCGTTCGAACGTACTTGCCCTGCATGCTCTTCTCCCGGTGGGTCGCGATGGTAGGGAAGGCCACCGCTCGGAGTCTTTAACACCGGCGCTCGAACCAAACTAGGAAACCGGTGGCGTGGGGGCCTGACGTTCCTCGACCGTGCCGTCCAAAGCCCCGACAAAGAGCCGGTGAGCGAGCCCCACAAAGATCCCGGTCTCGACGACCCCGACGTGGGCGCGGAGGCGCTGGGCGGTTTCCGCGGGGTCCTGGATGGGGGAGCGCGGGGACAGGTCGATGAGCTCGTTGCCGTTGTCGGTCCGGAACGGTTTACCGTCCGCACCGGTCCGCCACCGGACCCGGTAGCCCTCGTCGAGGAACTCCCGTTCGAGGGTGGGACGGGCAAATGGCACCACCTCGACCGGGATCGGCGAGCGCTCGCCGAGGGCGTGGACGAGCTTCGTTCGGTCGACCACGATCGCGACCTGGATGGACAGGTGGGCGAGGAGCTTCTCCCGGAGGAGGGCCCCTCCGCCACCCTTCGTGAGGGCGAAGGCCGGCGTCACCTCGTCCGCCCCGTCGATCATGAGGTCGAACCGGTCCTCGGCGACCAGCGGCCGAACCGGGAGCCCCAGCGATCGCGCCAGCTCCTCGGTCGCGCGCGAGCTCGCGACGCAGTCGAAATGGGCCTTGGGAAACAGCTCGGCCATGGCTCGCAGGGCGAAGGCGGCCGTACTGCCAGTTCCGAGCGCGAGGCGGAGACCGGGGCGCACGAGACGCTCCACCGCGGTGCGGGCCGCCGCGGCCTTGGCGGGGTCGGTCTCGGAGGGCACGACCGGACGATACGCGAGGCCTAGAAAAGACGACCGCCGTCCCCCGCGACACCGCTAAGCCGCCCGGGACTTCCCGCCCTCGATGGCCGCGACCGAGCCGACCGCCGCCGCGGTCGTACTCTCGGTCGGCGGATCGGTCCTACTTACGGGAGAGAAGGACGCGGAGTACCTGGGCGAGCTCGCGGCGCTCCTCCGGTCCGTGGGCGCCGAACGACCGCTGGCGGTCACTGTGGGCGGCGGCCGTACCGCCCGCGACTACATCCGCCTCGGACGGGCCCTCGGCCTCACCGAGGTCGAGCTGGACGAGGTCGGAATCGACGTGACGCGATTGCACGCCCGCCTCCTCGCCGGCCGGATCGGGCCGCCCACTCCGGCGCATCCCCCGACCAGCGTCCGCGAGGCCATCGCGGCGCTCGCGGGCGCCTCGCCGGTCGTGCTCGGCGGCACCGAACCCGGACACACGACCGATGGGGTCGCCGCCCTCCTCGCGGTCCGTCTGCGGGCCGCTCGCGTCGTCAATGCCACCGACGTGGACGGCATCTACGACCGGGACCCCCGGGCGTCCCCCGGGGCCCGGAGACTCGACCGACTCTCCTGGGCCGACCTCCGCTCGATGATCCACCGCGCGAGCTCGGGGGAGGCGGGCCAGAGCCTCCCGTTCGACCGGCTCGGCGCCGACCTCCTCGCTCGGGCCCGGATTCCTCTGGCCGTCGTCCACGGTCGGACGCTCCCCAACCTGGGGGCCGCCCTACGGGGCGAATCGTTCCCGGGCACGTGGGTCGAACCGTAAGCCCGCCCGGAAGGGGCGGGAGTTATCCTCTGGACCCGGATGGCCGGCCATGCACCGCATCGTGTTCTTGGGGCCGCCCGGCGTCGGTAAGGGGACGCAAGCCGCTCGCCTGGCCCAAGAACTCCGGGTCCCCCACCTTTCTACCGGGGACATCCTGCGCGCCGCGGTCGCGGCCCGGACCCCTCTCGGCCTGGAGGCCGAGGGGCACATGAGCGCCGGCCGCCTGGTGCCGGAC
>Ga0187770_10000808_pt1 | contig 15807 bp, 13 predicted proteins | sample 0116_SJ02_MP02_2_FD_133154 | JGI IMG/M metagenome (GOLD analysis project Ga0187770, IMG submission 133154) | Tropical peat soil microbial communities from peatlands in Department of Meta, Colombia - 0116_SJ02_MP02_20_MG | ecosystem: Environmental > Terrestrial > Soil > Wetlands > Peat | place...
CGGAGGGAAAAGCTGCAATCGATCATGTTGGGCGATCACTTCATCAATTACACAATGAGTGTAGAAACGCTGGACGGGCGCATGCAGTTCATGAATTGCCCGATCTTTGGAAGCTGTAAATACGCGCAGGAAAAACAGGACGTGAATCCTGTGGTAGCATCACTTTTTTGCACCCATTTTTGTTTTGCTCATGCAAAGGCCATGCTGGACACGGTTCTTCCTTTCCCATTCACTCTTTGGCAACCTAAACGAATAGCGACCCATGGTCACTGTGAGTATTACCTGAAACTGGCTTACTCACCGGTTGCAGAAACAAAGGAACGGTTTGTTCCGCTTGTCATGTCTTGGAATATCACTCGCGAATGCAACCTGAAATGCTCCCACTGCTACATTAACGCTACGGACAAAAAGCTTGATAATGAATTGAACACTCAAGAAGCAAAAAACCTAATAGACCAAATCTACCAAGTCAGCAGACCACTACTGATACTGAGCGGCGGCGAGCCTCTCTTGCGCCCCGACATTTTTGAACTAATCAAGTACGGTTCGAAGATAGGCTTGAAGATGGGCTTGGGAAGCAACGGAAGCTTAATTGATGGCGCAATGGCGACAAAACTTAAGGATGCTGGGATAGCGACCGTTTCAATCAGCTTAGATTCAAATGTCCCAGAGCAGCATGACGAGTTTCGAGGAGTATCCGGTGCATGGGAAAAGGCCGTGGAAGCCTGCAAGGTTTTGAGAAGAAACAACGTGCTTGTTCAGGTGAACACAACCTTAACCCAGCAGAACTACAATCAAATAGACGACATAATGGCGCTTGCTGAAAGCATTGGCGTTGAAAACTTCCACTTGTTCTTCCTTGTCCCAACAGGGCGAGGAACCAAAATGATCGACCTTTCGCCAGAACAGTACGAGGCAATGATAGCGAAAACGTTCGCGAAAACAGCTAATCACACACTTAATGTGAGACCCTCATGCGCACCGCAGTTTATGCGAATCGCCAAAGACATGGGGTTGGATATGAGGCAGTGGATTCGCGGTTGCATCGCAGGGCTGTACTACTGCCGCATTTACCCTAACGGGGACGTGACACCCTGCCCCTACTTACCGGTCAAGCTTGGAAACGTACGGGAGAAGAGCTTCAAGGATATATGGTTTAACTCAGAAGTCTTCAATGCTCTAAGAAACCCTAACTTGTTAAAGGGTAAATGCGGTGCCTGCGAATACCGCTCTTTATGCGGCGGCTGCCGAGCCCGCGCATACGGACTGTCTAACGATTTCATAGATTACTGTGGAGACCTTCATGAACCTACGGAGCTAAAAAGAGATTACCTAACCGAAGACCCGTGGTGTGTTTACCAACCAAAAAATGACCCACAAAGGCCATAAACGCTCCATATTTTGAGAGTCAAGACTCTAAAAGAAGCGCGTGCAGGAAAAGCAGGCATGTGTGTTCCAGTGATCAAAAGAGGCGAGAAATGTTTGCGTGCTCGTTCAGACTCAAAAAAATCGAAGTGGGCGAGCGCTGGTTACTTCAGGATACGCTGAGAGCGCTGACGATTTAGGCTTAGTTCACGAGCCCAAGCAAATGGCTTCAATAGTTAGTCTCCATATTTCAGATTCATTAAAACTATAAAGCAGTATACACAATCTCTAAACGGTCCCAGCTTATCGTTCGCGCTAGACGAAGAAGGAAAAGAAATGTTCACCTGCCCGAATCCTGCATGCGGAAAAGTTTTCGATAAACCACTTAAAACTGTAAACTTAAGAAATTCGGCGGAACCGTATGCGGCGTGCCCATACTGCTTAACAAAAATAACGGAATCACAAGTTGAAATCAATAAACTCGAAACTCCAGATGAAAGCTCCCTTTCCAAAGAAAAGTCGTCTAAGAATGGGGAAAAACCTCCAACGTGCCATTACCACTTAGGTTACTTAAGCGAAAGAGAAGACAAACAGCAAATTCCAGACGAATGCATCGTTTGTAAGGCTCTCCTTGAGTGTATGTTGCAAAAGATGAGAGCATAGGCAAAACAAATCGTAAACATCGAACAACACACTTAAAAATTAAAAAAATGAAGAATTGAATTTTAAAAAAGGTAAATTTTTATTTCTTTTTCTTAGGCGTTTTATCTTCGGTGGCAGGCGCTTCAGCTGATTGAGCTGGTGCTGGCTCCTCTACTTTGGGTTCTTCTTTTTTCTCCTCGATCTCGGTTGTGATTTCTTCTATGGGTTTTGGAGGCGGTGTTGTTGCCATTGTCCAGCCTATCCATGCACCAATCATTAGAATAGCGATGAATGCTATGGAAACAAGAATCAATACTGCATCTAGCCTGACAGTGGTCGCATCCCAGCCGAATAGACCTGGATCAGCCACTAGAATTACGTAGCCTACAGCAACTATGACGCATACTGCAAGTATCGCCCCACCTATTCCTTGATCTTTGCTAACCATTTAAGTCACCACTTTATAGCCATTTATCATTTCAAGCAATTTAAAGTTTGTCATGGCTAACAGTGTCCTAACCTACGTTGTTCCCATTTCCCATGTTGACAGATATTTTTTCTGTTCAGCTGTGAGCTCGTCGATTCCCACACCCATCGATTTGAGTTTCAGTTCGGCAACTTTTTCATCGATTTCTTTTGGAACAGTGTAGACTTTAACGGCTAGCTTAGACGTTTTAGCTATGTATTCAGCGCATAGTGCTTGATTAGCGAATGACATATCCATGACTTCGGGTGGATGCCCTTCTGCCGCTGCCAAGTTTACCAGCCTGCCCTCAGCTAGAAGGTATAGTTTCCTGCCGTCTCTTAGTGTGTACTCTTCAAGATTGGGGCGCATTGTTCTTTTAGAAACTGACAGAGATTCTAAGTCTTTGATGCTAACTTCAACGTTGAAGTGACCGCTGTTGGCCATTATGGCGCCATCCTTCATTTTTTGCATATGCTCTTTTCGAATGACGCTGATGTCACCCGTTGCTGTTACAAATATGTCGCCCAACGCTGCTGCCTGCCCTATTGGCATGACACGGAAACCGTTCATTACTGCTTCCAACGCGCGTGTAGGTTGCACTTCAGTTATTATTACGTTGGCGCCTAACCCTTGAGCGCGCATGGCTATGCCTCTTGAGCACCAGCCGTAGCCGCAAACCACGAAGGTTTTGCCAGCTATCAACGTGTTTGTAGCGCGCAAGATGCCGTCCATGGTGCTTTGCCCTGTTCCATAGCGGTTATCAAAAAGGTACTTTGTGTAGGCGTCGTTTACGGCTACGATTGGGTATTTCAGGCTTCCATTCTTTTCCATTGCTCTTAGGCGGATTACGCCTGTCGTGGTTTCTTCTGTTCCGCCCTTAACGTTCTCAAGTTCTGCTTGGCGTTTGCTGTGCAGGGTTCCGACTAAGTCTGCGCCGTCATCAAGAGTTATCGATGGCTTGTAATCTAACGCGTTATTTATACACTTGTAGTATTCCTCGGTGTTTTGTCCCCTCCAAGCAAAAACGTTAACGCCACTGTCCGCCAAAGCGGCGGCTACGTCATCTTGGGTTGAAAGCGGGTTGGAACCACACAACGCAACTTTCGCGCCGCCAGCAGTTAATGCTTGCACTAGAACGGCTGTTTCTTTTGTCACGTGGAGGCATGCGCCTAAGGTTAAGCCTTTTAATGGTCTTTCTTTTTCAAACCTGCTTTTTATCAGGTTTAGTACGGGCATGTGACCTGATGCCCATTCGATCTGTAGATAACCTTGCGGTGCTAGACTTTTATCTTTAACTTGGAATTCTTCTTCCATGATTATCCCTTCTTTTCAGGAACAGTGTGTCTTCAACCTATTTAGAATTTGCTTTATGTTACGTGTGGCCTGCGCTGGAAAAAGTTTAATTGCAGGTCGTCCAAAGCTAACAGTAAGGAAGGTTGTACGATGAAGGAGCCTTTTTCTAGATTTATCGAATCCAATTTAGGCGCAAAAACGTTGCTGATTACGACAGGTTTGCCTGGAACTTGGAAAACGGAAACTTCTGAGGAAGTCTCAAAAATCAAAGGCTACCTCATTCTCCGAAGCGACATGATACGCTTGGAAGTGCTCAAAAACGAGGATGTTTTTGACGCAAAAGTTGCAGGAAACATGAACAAACGCCTATCAGTCTACGATGAAGTTTTCAGAAGGGCTGACGAGTTAGCTCAAAAAGGCATCCAGGGAATTATTTTGGACGCCACGTTTGTTACGCAAGATTTGAGGCGGCTAGCGGCTGAAATTGCGGCGAAACACGGCATGACATTCGTTATTTTGCAGACAAGCTGCCCTGAAGATGTCTCGATTGCCAGAATTCAGCGTCGTACTAAAGAGAATTATGAATCAAACGCTTTAACCGTAGACGCGTATCTTGCTAATAAGAAAAAGTTCGAACCCGTAGACATTGAGGATTTAAAGAAAAGATACCCAACGCTCAAAATACTCCATTTAACAGTTGACACTTCCCGCGACGACGCTGAGGACTGGTACGTTATAGGGATGGAAAAAAGGTAACGGGACACCGCTAGACAATGATAATCGACTTGCACATCCACTCCAAAGCTTCAGATGGAAAGCTTACTGTTCAAGAAATTTTTAAGGAGGCGAAAAACCGAAACATCAGCTTCATGGCAGTCACCGACCATGACTCAATTAGCTGCCAAACCCAAGCCGCCGTCACAGCAAAAAAAGAAGGCATCCGCTACGTCACGGGAGTCGAGTTAAACGTAACTTTTACCCACCCAGAATATCATGAAGGCAAACCAGTTTCACTGGATTTCTTAGGCTACCAGTTTGATGTCACCAATAAAGCGTTTGAAAGCAAGCTTGAAACAATGGCTAAATATCGAGAAGAAAGAGCAGCAAAAATCCTCGGCAACCTAAACACAGAATTCGAAAAAGAAAACATTTCAGCATTAACTAAGGACGACTTCAGGCAGATTGAAGAGTCGGTTGACGGAGTTCTCGGCAGACCCCACATCGCAGATTACCTAGTTAAGAAAGGAATTGTTAAAACGCGGCAGGAAGCTTTCGACAAGTACCTTGTTAAGTGTGATGTACCCAAGTACCCACTTTACTTGGAAGAGGCGTCAAAACTTGTCAGGGACGCTTGCGGAAAACTCGTTTTAGCTCATCCCAACGACCCTCATGGAACCTCGCTGGTCGCGTTAACTAAATCGTTAGTTGGACAAACATGCATTATCCAAGAAAAAATGTTACAGTGCATTGATGGCGTGGAATGCTGGCACTCGAGAAACACTCCAGAAACAACAAACCATTATGTAGCGTTCGCACAGGAACATGGGTTAATGATGACTGGAGGAAGCGATTGCCACCAGAAGCCAATCATTATGGGCACGGTTCAGGTTCCTGATTGGGTGGCCAACCAGTTCGCGTAGGTTTGTTTACATTTTTTTCGCGTATTCGGCGGCAAGTTTGAAGTAGGCTCGTGCTTCTTTGGCGGCATCCGTCTTTTCCTTTTCGCTGACATTAGGGTCGTCAAGCTTAAAGCTGATTACTTTGCCACGTACGTAGGCTCTGTAGCACTTGTAGAACGGAAGTACCTTTGCTAATTCTTGGTCTTTTGAATACGCCGTGTATCTTTCTATAAAGTAATCGGCTAAGTCGGGTCTCTGTTGAAAATCAAGGTCCATAGCCAAGAAGGCGACGTCTGAAGCCACGTCAGAGTATCTGAAGCGGTCGTTGAATTCTATAGCGTCGAAAATGCAGATTTTGTCAGTTATGAAGATGTTTCCCGAATGTAAATCCCCGTGGCAGTCCCTGATTTTATCGTTTTTTATTCTGCTTTCGAAAAGTGCCTTGTTGGATTTCATAAAGTTGTCAATCTCGTCCTCGAGAAATTTGTATTCTGCTTCTGTAATTGCTTGGTTTATGTATTTTTTGGTTTGAGCGAAATTTTCATCCCAGTTAGTCTTAATAATCTTAAGTGAACCGAACTCGTTTATTTCATTGTTCGTTTGTGCCTTTGAATGGAACCGCGCGATTATTCTTGCCAGTTTGTCAATCGTCCTATTCGCTACTTTCTTCTCACTGAGGAGAATAGTCATGATTTTTTCTTGAGGCAAGCGCTTCATTTTCAAGGCATACTCAACTGTTTCGCCGCTGCCTTCTATTTTGATAACGTTTGATTTGTTAATAGGCACAACTTTTAGGTAAATGTCCGGGCAAAGTCGCATGTTTATCTCTAGCTCTTTTTCACAAAAGAAGCGCCGTTTTTCAAGTGTAGAAAAGTCCAAAAACCCAAAGTTTACCGCTTTCTTAACCTTGTAAACGAATTTTTTCGTTAAGAAGACAAATGAAATATGCGTTTGGGTAAGCTCGATTCTGCCCGTATCTTCCGGGTAAGCTTCAGGAGTTAAGAGAGCGTCAACTACTTGTTTTTGAGTTTGCATTGTCTCGTTTCTTCCTCTGAGGTGTATATTCTTGTTTTGGCGTCCAATAAGTGTAGGGCAGCTTTTTAAGTTGTCACTTGAACAAAGATGTTAACAGTGCGATATAAAGTGGAGAAGAAGAGGCCTGAGGACCTTATTAAGGCACTCTTAAAGAACAGTTATGGACTCGTTACCGCAGAGAAGGTAGTTAAATGGTATTCTTAGCCGCTTGAAATCCTTTTACGTAATCTAAAGCAGCATCAGCTTGCTCTTTTGGAATACGCCTGTTCTCGTAGAGCGAGTTAACGAGGTCAGATACTTTGGCTGAAGCGTGCACTTTGAAGCCTAGCCTCTCCAAGTTTTCCTTGCCACCCTGCTCCCGGTTTACAACAACAAGGAAGTGCGTGACGTTGCCGCCGAGTTCTTGAAGAGGCTTGATTCCTTCAAGCTTGGATAAACCTTCGCTTATTACGTCATCAAAGAACAGGATTCTATCGCCCTTTGCAACGTCTGCGCCGGCGGTTCTGCCCGTAACGCCGTATGCCTTTTCCTCTTTCCTAACTATGATGCATGGCAGGTTTAGTTTACAGGCAATACTTGGCACTATCAGTGCTCCCTTGAGCTCAATGGAAGCCAACTTGTTTATTCTGTCAGAAACCATTATCCGCTTGACTTGCGCCGCGGCAACTTCAGCTATGGTGCACAGATGTTTTGGCGACGCTAAGAGACGTGCAAGGTCAATATAGTACGGGCTGATTGCTCCAGACTTAATTTTGAAGCTTCCGAACCTTAAGCATCCAGCCATGTAGAGAGCATTGGCCACTTTATCGGTAGTACTTGACATGTGATTTGTCCCTGTTGTGAATATGAACTAGGAAATTTAACCCTTTACCACCTGTCATGTCAACTTTTCAACGTTGCGCTTGTCAATGTCTGAGTGAACGCTCTAAGCTTCTACGGGGCAGCGTAAATGATTAATATGTTCTTCTTAAGCGCTACTTCGTCTTAAGCCTCTGTGAAAGCCTCGTTAGCGGGTTGATGAAGCCTCGGCACAGACAATAAACAAATCAACGTTACAATTATTAGAAGAACAACAACAGTCGAAAAAGCATTTGTTGTTGTTCTTCTGTGAGGTTTAACCCTTCTTGTTCTTTTTTGGGCAAGCATAAGCCATGGGCTTCTATCGTTAGGGAAGTCTCGCGCCGTTACCAGACAACCGAACATGCATAAACCAAGGAGCAAAGTGTAACGTTAGCGAGTTGACTTGACACTAACCAAAGAGGGCAAGCAAATTAAGCGACTAGGTCTGCGATGTCTACACTGTGTTCATAAATCTGTCTAAGAAAAGCCGCTGCTGCCAAAATTTGAGGCATCAAATCCACCGAAGACTCCTTCGCTGCCCTTTCAATGTTTGTATAGGTTGCATCAATTTTCCCTCGCATGTCACGCACGTTCACAGCTAAAGCGATATCCTTAGTTACAAAAGATTTCAACGCTTGTTCATGAGCTTCGTAACAGATAGTTTGCATATCAACCAGCAACTTTTGCAGTTCTCCCGAAAACTTGACTCCGTTGATCGCTATGGTTTTTGCCGCAACCTGAACACACGCGTCGCCTATGCCTTCAATTAAACTTGCAGCTAAACGATAATCTAAGCACTCTATTGGGGCTATTCCAAGCTTCTCGCTCAATCGTGGATTTTGAATTATTGTCCGCAAGATCCTAACCAACAAAAAATAAAGCCTGTTGCTTTCATCATCTCTCGCAATAACGTTCTTGGCCAACTCAATATCTCCATAAGTGAAGGAGTTAGCCGCATCCCGAATCATTCCTGCTACAATAGCATAGTTACGCTGCAAAATCTTTTCAGGTGAAGTGGAAGGTTGCTGCATCAGGCTATGTAACGAAATTTTTGAACTCGTTTCCTCAAAAATCTCCAAACCCGACAGAGAGCTAGCAGTCGACTTAACTAAGTTTCTAACACCAGAGTCAATTCTGTCTTTTGCCTCGATGTCAATGATGTCATAGCCAAGAAGGTAACGACCGATAATCTCCCGACCAAGGTAAGGACCGACAGTTAAAGAAGTAGCTCTGGTTGGAGGTTCAGCATTATATTCGGCGTCAACAACAAGTTTACCGTCGCTAGTTACATCTAAGCACACTAAAGTGCCCTTTTTCAACCCCTTCTTCTTAGCCCAATCGCGTGGTAAACAAACGAAAAAAGTACCTGTTGGCGTTTGTTGAATCTTGCGTAGATCAGCCATAGCTATGCCCCAAGCATGATATAACGTATCTAAACTGTGGTTCGCTTATATAAACTAAATTGGTTTTGACTAATTAACAGTCAAGATGCAAAGAGCACAAAAGCGGCAGCGACAATTTTTTGCTGAGTTCTAAAAACTGCGCAAGTTGGAAGCCTAACAAATCGCCTTGCAAACGAAAAACAGTAAATAACTCAAAGACATAAACAGCGTAGGCGCAAGTGTACTAAGACTACTGGCTAGCGAAGTATCAAATGAGCGGGCAGGAAAAACTTCAAAAAGCAATCCAAGCAACAATCGCAGCGGGATACCAGTTAAACAGCGAAGCTTTTGAGTTCTTAAGCCAAAACGCAAACACGACTGACCCACTTGACATCATGAATTTAGCGCTTCAAAGGCTAACAGACTTGCAAGAAAAACCATTCTTCATAGACAAAGTCTTCTTGGAAACCTTAGTGCAGCAACTTACAGTTCCAGCAAAGGAGACCAAACCTGAGTCGCAGCAAAACGTCGTAGAGCAACCAGCGCTGCGAACGACAGTTCAAACAGGTGTAGTCGAAAGGGTCTTTTACCCCTACGCCAAGGACATAAAAGCAGAAATTAAAGTTCTGGAAGACGCAACAGGCAAGCTTAGTTCCAACGGCTCCATCGAAGAATATCTCCAGTATTTTCAAGACAGGTTTAAGCGGATCGAACGATTGCTAAGGCAAAGAATCGACGTTAGGGCTGCAACATCAATACTTGAAGCTCTTAAATCGCCTGCTAAAACTAAACTCAAAATAATATGTATGATAAGCGAGAAAAGAGATTCAAAGAATCAGCTAATACTTTCGGTTGAAGACCTGCAAGGAACCGCAACGGTTTTGGTGCCTCAAAAAGCACCTGAAGAAGTTCGCAAAAAAGCCCTCATGCTCATGCCTGACCAAGTTGTATGCTTGGCAGTAATTAAGACAAGGACCAATCTTTTCCTCGCTGAAGACATTATTCTTCCAGAAATCGGGAGAAAAACTCAGCAGAGAGCTCAAGAACCAGTTTACGCCGTCTTAACGTCAGACCTTCACGTCGGCAGCACCAAATTCGAAAAAGAAGCATTCAAACGGTTCATACTCTGGCTTAAAGGTAAATACGGAAACGAGCAAATGAAGGAAATAGCCAGCAGAGTGAAATATCTGTTAATTGCAGGTGACATTGTTGACGGCATTGGAGTGTACCCAGGTCAAATAAAAGAACTTTCCATTAGAGACGTCCATAAACAATACAACTTTGCATTTAAGTACTTGGAGAAAATCCCAAGCTACATTGAAATAATAATTTCTCCAGGCAACCATGATGCTTCACGCAAGGCCCTACCCCAGCCAGCCATACCTGAAGGCTATTTGAAGGGGATGCAAGGGAAAAGTAACATCCGCTCAGTCGGAAGCCCATGCCTCCTGAGCCTACATGGCGTGGAAATTTTAATGTACCATGGTCGCAGTTTAGACGATATTATTGGCGTAGTACCTGGAATGGATCATGATCACCCAGAAAAGGCAATGAAACTACTCATGCAAAGTCGCCATTTAGCTCCGGCATACGGAGGAAAAACCATGCTGTCCCCAGAAAACCGCGATTACTTGGTCATTGATAGTGTGCCAGACATCTTCCATGTCGGGCATATCCATGTATTAGGGTACTGCAATTACCGTGGAGTGCTTGTTGTGAATTCAGGCGGTTGGCAAGAACAGACGAGCTATATGGAAAAATTGGGGTTGGTTCCTACACCAGGAAAGGTGCCAGTTGTAAACCTTGAAACACTTGAGATGATTATCCTTTCATTTCTTTGAAGCGCGCGTTTGTCTGCTATAGTTCGGTTGTGATTTTACGGAAAGCTTGAGGAGAATAATTGATTAATTCGCTGAATCGCCCATCATCGGCAAACACGTCTCGAATGAGACTTCTTGAAATTTCAAGCCTGATTTTTTTGGTTCTACCGTACCGACCCATGCTTACAACTTTTGCGTTCACTAGGCCCATCGAATCAAGTTCATTAATCAATGTGCCTAGTCGACGTTGCGTCAGGAGAACAGCGCCAAACTCACCGCATAGCTCATTGTAGACATCGTATATTTCGCCTGTGGTAGCACTTGGCTTATTAAGGTGGTAAACGCTCAGAAGCACTAATTTTGAGTGAAGTGTTAAATTCTTAAGAGCTTCAACCACGCGGTTATGTTCAATATGCTTTTCGGCTAGGCGCACATGGTCTTCCGTAACTCTCATAGCTCCTTGGCGTTCAGCAACTTCTCCTGCAACACGCAACAAATCTAGAGCCCGGCGGGCATCCCCGTGCTCCGCAGCAGCCAAAGCCGAGCAAATATTTAATGCTGATTCTGACAAAACACCTTCTTGGAAAGAAAGCTTTGAACGCTCAAAAAGAATGTTTCTCAGCTCACCTGCGTCATATGGCCTAAAAACCAGTTCTTCCTCGCTAAGTGAACTGAAAACCCTAGGGTCCAAAAATTCTTTCAGTCGAAGGTCATTTGATACACCAATTATCGAAACTTTGCTCTTGCTTAGTGTTTCATTTATCCTTGTTAACTCGTACATGAAAGCGTCTCCCCGATCTTTTATTAACGCATCAATCTCGTCAAGCACGATGATGAAAATGATTCGGGAAGAATCTAGGCTTGTTCTGAACCGATCAAATACTTCACCGACCGATAAACCTGTAAAGGGGACCGATATGCCAAAGCTTTGGATTAGACTTGCGAAAACCCGATACTCTGAACCGACCATTCGGCAATTGATATAACAGAATTTTACCTGAGCTCCATACTCCTTTGCTTTGCACTCCAAATGGCTCAAAACATATTTGGCTACTGCTGTTTTACCAGTTCCAGTTTTGCCATAAATGAAAATGTTTGAACATCTTGCATTCCTTAGAACTGGAGCAACCATTGCGCCCAAGAGTTTTATTTGTTCTTCTCTGTGGGGCAACTTTTCAGGAATATAATCATGCCTCAGCACCTCTCTGTCTTTAAACAACCGGACCCCATTAACAAAACTCTCGAATACGTCGTCTAACACATTTGGATTTCCCATTCGCCCATCCCCTAGTTTTTCGAAGCCACAACCGATATTTTAGACAGAACAGATAAAGTGTGTAGTACAAAAAACTGGTCGCAGAGCACAACAATCCTAAAAACAAATGAAAGCGCCATATGACAATCAAGCAAATCCACGCATACACACACCCCAAAGTTTCTACTGGAAAAAATTAAAGACATAGAGGCAAAGAAATTAACTAAATTTAACGTATACATACTCTGAACACTAAGTAACGGACAAGCGTTTTAATGGTATTGATTTAGGATTTTAGATTAGAAATTCGCAAATATTTTTTCCACGACTTTTAGGCTTCTTTTTGGCCTGAAAGTCTCGAGAGGAAACGTAGGGGTGTCTGTATAATCCTTTTCCCGTGAAAATTCGTTTCCTAGAAGCCGCGGTTAACCATTTACTCACATAGTATTCAGAAACTCTAATCAAAAAGTGTCTTTAACAGCTTTTTCCTTGTTCTATCCGTTTCTCACTTCACAAAATTGTGAAATACATGTGAATTAGCATTTAATCTGTCGCTTAATTAGCTGTGTTTTCTTTCAGATTACCTTATTTCTGTCTCTTCACAGTTAACGGGGCACCCCTATGCTTCTACTGGAAAAGCGAAATCACGCAATAACAACAGTATTTCAGCTATCCAAATTTCACGTGAAGCCAGTTATACTTGAAAGAATGCAAACTCAGGGCTTTTCTTAAAAATAGGCTCTTTTTTGGTTTTTTCCTTTTTCCTCTTTCACCATAACAGCTATAAGTTGTGAAGTATAAAGTTCTCAAACCCTAAGGTGTACACGTAATGCCAGCTCGTAAAATGCGTGTGGAACTGTTCGATAACGATGGTAATCGTTACACTATCGCTTTTGAGGGGCAAGTGACTCGTGATAAAGCTCTACGACTTTTAGACCTTGTAGAATTGCTAGGGGGTGCACCGAGCGGAGATTCAACTGTAAGCTCAGTGTCTTCGTTGGCAAATTGCGTTCTTTCGCGTTTTGAAAAAGTCCATACGGTTATTCAGAAGAGCTTTCCGTTGATTTGGTTTTCTTCCAAGGATATCCAGTCGGTCTACGAGCAAGAACTTAAAGAGCCAATAAACCTAAGCACGGTTTCTACCTACCTTTCGAGAATGGCCACCAGGGGTGAGTTATTGAGGACTGGTGGACCAAACAATTTGAAGTACAAAACCATGCCCAACATTCCTCAAGCAATCATAAGACAAAGTACAAAGTGAACGCGAGCGTTTGCACACGACTAGTTTGGCTGGGCGCTTTCAGCCTTCTTTAACAGTTTTTCCATCTCTGATTTGATGCTGTATCTAAAGGGTATCTTTCTTGCTTCCCTTTCCAGATAGCCCTCTTCATAGAGTTTCTTCATTAGTCTTGCTGTGTGCTCTCTGCTAAGGTGAACTCTATCTTTGACTTCAGGCGCTGTCTTAGGGCCTTCTGAAGCTAACATTTCCAGCACTTGGATCTCCGTGTCTGTTAGCGCAGCCATCGCTTTATCACGTTTAATCGGTATAACAGGTATGGCTGGCTCGCCTTTGACTTCTGGAGCAACTGTAAGCTTTTGAACTTGCTCTTCAAACCTTTCAATTTTTACCCTGGCCGCTTCCTGAGCTGCTTCAACGTCCTTGATTTTTGACTCTAAACCTGTCAAACCTGATAGGATGCTGGTGCTGGTCTGTGTAACACTTCGTTTGATTGTGCTGATTTGATCCTCTATAGGCGCCATCTTCTTTTCTAAGGACTCTGCTTTTTTGAGGCTTGCATCGGCTTTAGCAAAGCCTCCCTCAATCTTGAATGCGATAAGATCTGATTTTTCGGCTTCACGTTTAAGTTCTCTATTAAAACTCAGAACGATGTCTTCAACGATGTCCTTAGCCTTCTCATATTCCCTTTGCGCCTTACGTACCTGCCTGTAGTATTCAACCGAGGTTGCAACCGTTGCTACTGCCAAAACAGCTAGCATTACCAACGCAAAGTCAACCGTGATTTGTCACCTCTGTGATGTACGCGTGATTTAATCGGCCACATCACACATCACAGTTTCTCATGGACTTTTTAAGGTTTGCGGTAGTTTCTGCAAGCGCTAACTATGACATCACACATCACAACGGTTTGGCTATTCTGCAGCTAATGCTAATAGCCTTTTAGAAACTCCTTAATTCACGCTTGCTTCCCACTTTGCAGCTTGATATTGGCCGATTTACTGTGGTTTTTAGTGCTTCGCTTCTATTTCGAAAAGTTCTGAAAAATTCTGTGATTTGTGACGTCACAGTAGCTCTTCTGATGGGCTAGAGAGCCGTTTCAGGCTTGCTTCGAGCTCCTGACGTATGATTTCAATGACTCTTAGATGGTCTTTTAGTTCCTTTTCCTCGTCAGGCATGTCTTGGTGTGCCTCCACGTAGTCGTGCAGTTTGTTGGCTATTTCGAGATATGGGTCAAGAGTTGTGCTCTCAAACACCCCGAGGTACCCTAAAAGAAGAACTGTGTAAATCGATTTTATGACGTTTTCTTTGGACTGTTTCAGTGTCCTGTTGAACGAACCTCGGGTTATTTTAGCCTTAGTTAGCCTTAAATTGGCTTTTTCGTCGTACTTAAGCTGTTTGCCCGCTAAATTTTCGGCTAATATGTCTATTAAGAGCGTTTCGAGCTGCACTTTCGTTAATTGGCTGTTTTTGGCAAGTATTTTGACAATGGGGTCATTCAGGGCCCCGTTTAACCATGTTTGTACGCCGTCTTTTAGCTTCAAACTTCTTACTGCCTCGTGTATCTCAATGAATACAGTTTCGTATACTAGCTTGAGTTTTTAAGGCTTACTGAACTAAAAGCATGATTATTGGGCGCTCTGAACGGCCCTTGGCATCTTCAGAAAGGTAAAATAAGCTCTTTAGGAGGATCTCTTTATGATTTAGTGCCGCGGGAACCATGATTAACAATTATACGGCAGAATTGTTGAATTTTTTGGGTTTCCAGTGATCTTTAGACTAAAATTTGAGTTTTAACTATTGACTTCCGCTGCACTAACCGTGGTTCACCGATTTAGTTAATCTAGCTTTGTTCGCTTGCTGCCATTTTCACCTTTCAATACTTCTTTCGCACAATCAGTCTGCCCTGTGACAGGCGTGACATCACTAATCGCGTTGAGATCACGATGGTTAAGCGGTAAGAATGATGTGATATCACCTGCTTGTGATTGGTTTGTGATGTCTCTGTGATTCGGTAAGTGCCCTGCCTTCAGCGGTTTATAGGCGCTCTGAGTATTCTTTCAACTTGTCAAAAAGTTCAGGTCGCAAGTCTCTTAAAGTAGGAATGAAAGTCTCCGCGGTCCTTAATTCACTGTAATCAACTTCGCATTCAACAAAGTCCTCTTCGTCATACTTTGCCTTTGCCAAGACATCGCCGTTTGGGCTAACAAGCCTGCTTCCTCCCCAAAACTGCAAGCCATCTTGGACGCCAGCGAGGTTCACGTAGGCTAGATAAGCGGTGTTTTCCAGTGCCCTAGCGCAGGCTAGTGTTTCAAAGTAGCTTCTCCGTACCGCTGGAGACGCAGATATGCAAACGATTAACTGGGCCCCCTTCAAGCGAACAAGCCTAAGTACCTCCGGGAAGAAAAGGTCATAGCAAATGCATAAACCGATATTGCCCAAGTCTGTTTGGAACGTGGCCGTTTGATAACCTGGTCGGAAATACCTTTTCTCCTCGAATATGCTGTGGGTTGGCAGGTACATTTTACGGTATTTACCGATTAAACCTCTTGGGCCGATAAAGACCGCAGTGTTGAAGACTGTTGCTTGGGTTTTCTCGCTTAACTCAGGCATACCAAAAATAATGTGCATTCCTGTTTCCTTTGCTAACGCCTCCACTTTCTCAACGGTCGGTCCTGGGATTGTTTCGGCCAACTCGTAGAATTGATCTCTAACCACGTAGCCACTCAAGCAAAGCTCAGGGAAAATAGCTAGATCCGCCTCTTGCTCCTTGGCCTTATAGGTTAATTTTTCTATTTTTTGCAGGTTTGCCTCTTTGTCTTCCCGTTTGCTGCTTATCTGGGCAAGGGCAAG
>Ga0187770_10000809_pt1 | contig 15795 bp, 17 predicted proteins | sample 0116_SJ02_MP02_2_FD_133154 | JGI IMG/M metagenome (GOLD analysis project Ga0187770, IMG submission 133154) | Tropical peat soil microbial communities from peatlands in Department of Meta, Colombia - 0116_SJ02_MP02_20_MG | ecosystem: Environmental > Terrestrial > Soil > Wetlands > Peat | place...
ATGCGGCTGCGAAGAGCGAGAAGACTCCTTCGTTCACGTCGCGAGCGGGCCAGTAGCGCACTCCCTCGTGCAGTCCCGGCATGAGGTGGGTGGCGAAGGGCAGTATGAGATGTCGGATACCACCAGCGGCCGCTCCCTGCCGTTGGGCCTCCAGCCGTCCGTGTCCGAGCACCCGATTGGACTCAAGGGCGACCACTCCAGATGCGGCCACTGGCTCGGGCACCCGCATCGCGAGAATGGCGCAGAGGTTTGCCAGGAGGTACGGGAGGTCGAAGATATCTCCCTTGCCCGGCGCCCACAGGAATCGCCTCTCCGGAGGCGTGAACCGACGCAGCCGGAATGCAAACACGTGGTGCCCTTGAACATCGACGATCCGTTTGTCCTCCTCGATCGCCCAGTTCAGGCGGACGCGGCGAAGGGGCAGTCTGGGAACGGCTTTCTCAGACACGACGAGGGTGCCGTCTGGGAATGAGTGATCCTTGGCCCAGATCGACGAGCCAGAACGCACCTGGCGAACGTGGTTGGCGGCGAAAGTGGACGCGAGCTGGTACATACGGTCGCGCTCGGGGAGGTCAAACGGATCGAGCGAATCCGGATCGGCCCGAGCCATCTGCTCGGCTTGAACGGCGAGGTCTCGTGGTGATTCGCCAGGAGGAAGCGGAGCCAGGACGTGGACGTTGCCAAACAGCGGAACCGGACAGTACCCGGACGTACCTTCGGGAGGGATGCGGACCTCTGGGGTCCATGCAGGCGCCTCTGCCAATGACTCGACCGGGGCTGGCGATGCCACCTCGCGACCCGGGACGGTCTCCGCGTAAGCCGTTCGCTCCTGATGCTCGGGAAGCGGAGGTTCAGTCACCATCGGTTCGACCCATCGTCCAATCCTCACGCCCATCCGAGGTCTTTCAGTTTGGCATCGCTGATGCCGAAATGGTGAGCCACCTCGTGTATGACCGTTTTCCGCACGGCGGAAGCGAGCTGCACCTCGGTGTCGCAATGGGCGCAGATCGTCTCTTGGTAGATCGTGATCCGGTCGGGTAGCACGCCGCGGTAACTGAGCGGACCCCTCCTCGTGAGGGGGACTCCCTCGTAGAGGCCGAGGAGCGGAAGGTCCTCGGAGCGGTCCTCGACGATGATCGCCACGTTCTCCAACGATCTGGCCAAGTCCTCTGGCAGGTCCAGCAGCGCTTCCTCAACCAATTCGTCGAAGCGTTCGGCGCTCACCCTGATCACCACGGGGCGAGGTTACCTGCGCTCCGCGATTCTGCCGAATCTCAACATCGGGGGCGCACAGCGCTCGAACTGCTCGTATATGGCGGTCCTCAGTCCACCGAGACGAGCGTGATGGCGCCTTCTGGGCAGGCGGTCACACATTTGCCACACTCGTGGCATTGCTCTGCTCGAACTGCATATGCGGTCATGCGCCGGTGCGCCGTGGTTCGCAGCTTCCCCAGCATCCCTAGTCTTTGGAAGTCGGCGACCTCCATCCGACGGACCTCGAACACATCGTTCGGGCACACGGCGACACAGTCCCGCTTGGCCTCACACCGACCGTGGTCAATGACAGGTCGTGTTGTCACGAGGTGCTCTCCATTACCAGATACTACGTAGCGCTGACCTGTTCCGGCATGTTGCGGTCGCCCAGTTACCCTGGCCCGGTCAGCATTGGCCGGAACCTCGGGGGAACCAGATGGGCGACGGGGAGTGCTTGCTGACTCGACGTGCCGCCGTGTCGATGTCACGGTTCCCATGCCCCCTTGCCGACCATCCACCAAGACCAATGCCAAGAGCGCACCCTGAGTGGGTCATCGGTCACATCGAACAGCCCGAATGGCCAGGACCAGCACATCGCCGATGCCCTCTGCGGCGGTGGCGCTTAGCCTGGGCCGACGTGACCGTTGAGAATCCCGAAAGCTCCCTCGACTTCTCATACGACTCGAGGGAGAGTCGTAGCGTCTCGGTAGCTTCAGTTTGATTTCGATCCCAGAGAAGGACGTTCCATGCCCGAAAACGGCCTGTCTGCCTCAGAGGTCGGAAAGGAGATCGCCGGTCAGGCCAAGGAGGCGAAGGCCAACGAGGAACGGCGCGACCGGGTTATGGCCATCGTCGAGGCGTCCCTGTTGGCCGTTGTCGCCGTTCTCGCCGCCTGGTCCGGGTACTCCTCGGCGAAGTGGAGCACCGAATCCCGCCTCGAGCTCTCCCAGGCGTCGGCCGCCCGCACCGAGGCCAGTACCCACGAGCTAGCCGCCATGACCCAGCGCAACTTCGATTCGTCCACCTTCACCGCCTGGTTCGTGGCCTGGGTGGCCGGGGATGCCGAAAAGATGCAGGTGGCCGAGAATCGCTTCACCCCCAACTTCCGGGCTGCCTTCGAGGCCTGGATGGCCACCAATCCAGAGACCAACCCGAACGCGCCCCCAGGACCGACGTACATGCCGCAGTACAAACAGCCAGACGCGGCGCTGGCCACCGCCCTGAACCACAAGGCGGATCTGCTCTACCAACAAGGTTCAACCGACGGCACCCAGTCCGATGAATACGTGCGCGTCACGGTCTACCTTGCGACGGTGCTGTTCCTCGTCGCTATCAGCGGACACTTCCGGATCCGGGGTGTCCGCATCGGCCTCATCGTCGTGGGCGGCGTCATGCTGGCCTTCTCCGTGAGCCAGTTGGCCGTGTTGCCTCTCCCGCCTGCCTGATTTCGATCCACCCCAGGATCCAGTGCGATCGACAGACATCGAGGTCTTTCTGCTACTCGTCAGTGCCAGCCCCGGCGGTGCGGTCTTCTGCCGTGAGTTCCTGCTTGGGGATGTCTAGTTCCGCCATCGCCGCTTCGAGGTCATCGTCCTCCAGCTCCTCTGGTGGAACGCCGGTGTGCTCTTCGATCTGCTTGGCCTGGCTCTGCGACATCTTGTGAGCCCCGAACGCGACCATTCCGCCCGCGAGCGCAATGCGGCGTCTCGCGACTCGCCTCCGTCGACGACGCGCAACCCCTGCGCCTGCGACCAACCTCCGTCTCAGCATGTCCCCTCCTCCTGTGCGCCGCCACACGCGACCAACTGCCCCCTGGGCCAACCCCATCGGACGATGCGGAAGGCTTCTCCCGTAGGGCCGAAGGTCCCGTCGAGGCGCCCCCGTCGATTTCCTTCGCGTGTGGACGCTGGATCCGGCGTCACCCAGCCCGATGACCAACTGACGTCGCCTGCTCGCTCTTGCAGGGTCGAACAGCAGGCGCCGCTCGCTCCCAGGACCCGGGCACACCGGCCACCGAGGCCGAGGGCTGGGAGGACGATCACTCGCAGTCTGTCAACGCACTATCCAGCGAGAAAACCTCAATGGGCTTGTCAAAGCCCTTGACAAGGCGGTGCCCAGCCGGTCGAAACCCGAATGTCCCGCTCCCCGCCGAGGCCGTGGCCCCGTCGAGGAGGACCTCCCTTGGGATGGCCAACTCGGCCAAGCGGGACGCCAGGTTGACGACCGGCCCGTAGTAGTCGCCGTGGCGGGTGATCACATCGCCGAAGGCCACCCCTCCCCGGGGTTCGATTCCTTCCGAACAGTCGTTGGTGAGCTCTTGGGCGATGGCGCATCCCGCGCTGGCGTCCAGTGCGACGAACATGACCTCGTCGCCGATGTGCTTGACGATCCTACCGTTGTGAGCGGAGGCGACCTCGAAGGCCCGAGCCTCGAATCCCCCGATCAGCCCGAGCAGGTCAGAGGGCGAGGCGTGCTGGGACAGTGGCGTGAAGCCGACCAGGTCGACGAATCCCACCGCCAGCCGGAAGAGGGACGGCTCGGACGCGTCTGCCTGAGCGACCCGCTGTCGGTCGATGGCGTCGCTCAGGTGGTGAACGAAGATCGTCCCCATCGAGTCGCCGAGTTGCACGGCCATCGACGTGGTGTCAGCGAGACGCTTGACCCAGGCCAGGACATCTGCCTCGCAGGCGTCTTGCTTCGGCTCGACGGTCTGGACGTAGAGGGAGACGGCCGCCTCGGCCACCCGGGCGAGTGAACTGCCCAGAACCCGAAACAGTTCGTCGGAGTGCAACCCGTTAGGCTTGAAATGCACTGCCAGGGCGGTGAACGAGGCGTCACGCTCGGAGAACATGGGTTCGTGCTCATCGGCGACGGTGATCCCCAGTGCTCGCCACAACCCGACGACCTGATCCACACCCACTCCGATCTGGGCGGCAAGGTCCCCAGCGGTCAGCTTGGCGTCTCCGGAGAGGATGAGTTCGGTGGGCAGGCGGTCCAGACGGCACTCACGCCGGGCGGTATCGAGTAGCTCATCGGTCGCGCCCAGCGTCCGCAGGAAGGCCATCAGCCCCTCGGTGCTCACGATTTCGGCCATGACCAGACGCTATCGGGATCACGACGAGGGTCAACCCGCCGATTCCGGCTCCGGCCTCTTCGAGGTCCTGGTGCATCCCCCGGTGCAGCAGCCGTACTGGCACATTGCGCTTGGTCAACTCCAGCAAGCATGCGGCGGTCGCCGAGACCGGTCAGTCGCCTGCGGCTTGCGAGCGACCCGTTCGTTGCTAGACGACTGACCGGTAGTCGAAGTCGGTCGTGAACGAAGCATTGCGCCGACCTCGCACCTCCCATCGAAGGGCCGGATCAGCCGATCGCAGCATGTCGCCGTGGAGTTCCGTGCCGGGATGGTCGAAGCCCGGGATGCCGCACTGCACATCGCCAGGAGCCGACGCCTCTCCTTCGGCTTCCACGGTCAGATAACCCACCACGTCGATGCGCTTTCGCGCTGCCGTGTGTTCCAGGGTGATCCGGGCCGGACGCACGGCGTGCACGGCGCCGATGGCTGGTCCATAGAGTTGTGCGACTGTTCCACCGGCGTGCCCGAGGAAAATTTCGGCCAGCGCGGCACGTTGATCGGCCTCGGCCCGGTCGTCCACGTAGAGCACCACCTCCCACGGAGTGCTCGGCTGCACATGGTCGAAGTAGCGGAGCGATAGCACCACCTGCAGGTCCGAAAGATCGAGCTCATCGGCATGCCCGTCGTGGATATGCCAAGACAGCGCGCCGAAGCACTCGCCGAAGCTCGATGGTCCGCCCGGACGGCCTCCCACGGCGCGACAGGGACAGATCGCCTCACAGTTGCATCCCTCGAAGTACGAGCCCCGAACTCGCCAGTCCACCTGAGCCGTCGACCCGCTGCTCACGACATATGCCCCGTGTTGGCGCCCATGGAACCCGCCGGCTGAAGCCCCGGTGCGAGATGGGGCTGGAAGACCACGAGCACGGCGAGCACGAGGGCCACGATGCCCAGGGCCCGGCTGAAACGGTGCCCCCAGGGACCGGTCTTCTCGACGACCACGATGGCGGCCAGCACCACCATCGCCGCCAGGTTCATCAGCCCGAATGCGACCAGGAGCGCCATGAGTCCCCAGCAGCAAGCCAAACAGAACGCCCCGTGATACAGGCCCACCCGCAGGTCCCGGGAGCGTCCTCGGTAGGAGCCGAACTTGAGCACGAATCCCAGGGGCGACCGGCAGCGAGCCAGGCACCGATCCTTGAGCGGCGTGAGTTGGTAGATGCCACAGGCGGCGAAGATGGCTACAGCCAGCGCCGTCGCACCGGTCGGATGCCCGGCCACGAGGCGGTCGGTGAGCCAAGCCAAGCCGTAGGCCGGAATGGCGGCCAGGCTCCACACCAAGAGATACCCAATGGCCAGCGCGCTCAGGCGGCGTCCCCGTTGGTCGGTGAACGTCCGCGCGTAGAGCGATGCGAAGGGCGTGACCGACGGCAGCATCATGGCGGCCATCATGAGGGCCCAGACGGCGACGAAAGAGCCGATTCCGAGTCCCATCGTGCCCGGCATGGGTCCCATATGGCGGGCAACCGCCACCACACCAGCCCAGGCCGCCGCCGCTGCGAGAAGCAGAAGTGAGGCTGGGGGTGTGACCTGGCGGAGGCTTGGGGCCGCCGTGCTCACGATGCCCAGGAGAACGGCGCCCAGTGGCCGTTCTTGCCGTCGTTGGTGAACGACAGCCCGAACGCGTCGACGTTGGCGCGCCTGGCCTTGGCGATGGTGAGGGTGGAGTTGGCCGGGTGGAACATTCCGGTCAGGCGCTCGACTTCTCCCTCCGGGTTCAACGGCGCCACGAAGTCCTCGATCTCGATGTCCATGAGGTCACCAGCTATGACCGCATGGCGCCGTCCATCGTCGACGTAGTCGATGGGGGTGGACACCATGCCGAGCATCTCGGTGATCAAGGGGCTCAACATAGCCATCGGTCCGCCCACCTGTCCCGAGAACACGGCCCCGAGCTTCTCCGCCTGCTCTGGCGAGGCGGCGGCGTCGATCACCAAGCCCACCCGCCAGCTGCCTTCGGACATCACAGGTGGCGTATCCGCGACGATGATGACGGTGTTCCCACTGACGTCCACACCGTCCACTTCACCTCTTCCGACGTGGAACGCCAGCACCACTTGGCAGCGGTCCTGATCGGCAGCCATCGTGAGCCCGGAGGTGGTGCACGGGCACACCATGTCGCAGGAGCAGTTCTCGAAGTAGGTGCCCTCCATCTGCCAGGCCATGGCGCCTCCCGTGAATCAGGGCCCACCAGGCGATATGGTGCCACCTCAGAGCCCGCGACGCTCGGGAACCCGGGATATCTCGGTCGGCGGCAAACGAGGCCCATTCCGACCTCGATCCACCTCGTTTGGCCATCCCCATCAGCCGGGAGGCAGTCGGGCGTCGCCAGGGTCCCGAGCCGGGCCAGGGCCGACCGACACCCCCCGACGGGCGGAACGACGCGCACCTTGATCAAGCGCCATAGTTTGGGTGTGGCGAAGCCCGTCGACTGGGAAGCCTTGCTTGTCAAGGGCTACGAGCCCCTGAAGATCAGCCAGCGGATCTTCCGGCGCCTTCCTCACGCTCCCCGCTGCAAGTTGTGCCAGAACCCCTTTGGCGGCATGGGCGGCAGGGTGGTCGGCCTGCTCGGGCGAAAGCCTTCTCGCAAGAACCCAAATCTCTGTCAGTACTGCTTCGATCATCTGCCGACCGGCGGCATCGAGATCGACATCGGTGTTGTGTTCGCCGACCTACGTGCGTCGACAGCCCTGGGTGAACGGTCGAACGCCACCGCTTTCGCGAAGCGTCTGAACGAGTTCTATACAGCGGCGACGAAGGTGCTCATCCGCAACGACGGCATCGTGGACAAGCTCATCGGTGATGAAGTGATGGGTCTCTTCATCCCAGGGATCGCCGGACCGGATTATCGGCGCAAGGCCGCGATGGCCGCCCTCGAACTGGCGTCCGAAGTTACCGATCCGCCCCTCGGCGTCGCCGCCAACGCGGGTATCGCTTTCGTCGGCAATGTGGGGTCAGGCAGCGTGCTGGACTTCACCGCACTCGGGGATGCAGTCAATGTTGGCGCTCGTCTCCAGGCCCATGCGGCGCCGGGTGAGGTGGTACTGGCTGCTTCCCTTTATCCGTTGATCGCGGCTGAGTACCCCCGTGCTCGTCCCGATCGGATCGCGGTCCGAGGCCGGGATGACCCGGTGGACGTTGTGGTGATGACCTCGCCCGCGTAATCCACGGCCTTCGCACACCGCACACGCTGGGAATGCAGGGGCCGATGTCTCGCGTGAGGACCGGGACGATCACCCGGGGGCTGGGGGCTGAGACTCGACGTTGCCCCGCTAGAGTTGCCGCCAGGGGGTAGTTCGATTGTCACAGATCATCGTTCCAGGTGACTCGACCGGCACACCACCGGTCGATGCCAAGGGCTTGCGCTCCATCTTCGAACACAGCATCGATGGGATTCTCTTCTCGGCTCCGGACGGTCGCATCCTCTCGGCCAATCCAGGCGCCGCCGCTATTTTGCGCATGAGCCCAGCGGAGATCTGCAAACGAGGGCGATCTGGTCTGGCAGATCCGACAGATGACCGGTGGACACGAGGCGTTCGCGAGCGAGCGGAGACAGGCAGCTTCTTCGGCGATCTGCGCATGATCAGAGGCGACGGTTCGACCCTCACCGCCGAGGTGTCGTCGTCAGTGTTCCTCGACGAGGTGGGCCAGGAGCGAGCCTGTGTCATCTTCCGAGATGCCTCCGAGCGCGAGCGGCTGATCCGGGAGGGCAACGAACTTCTCGCCCGCCAAGCGGTGCTAGAGGACCGAGAACGCGTAGGCCGGGAGTTCCAACGCACGGTGATCCCGAAGTTGTTCAGCCTGGTCCTTACCATCGAGGCCATTGTGGGGATCACCAAGCCAGAGGGCGTACAGAAGCGACTCGCCTCCGCTGTCACCGAGCTCGACGAAGTCCTTCGTCAGCTGAGGGACACCGTCTTTGGTGAGATGTCCTGAGGCTGCCCGGCCCGAATCGCGATGATCGCGGGCGGCTTCGCCCACAGCCGATTCCGAGCCTCAGGGCGAAGTGCTGGAGCCCCCGCCGTCACCGAGTTCAGCCGGAGTGTCCAAGTCGGCCCCCGAACCGACGTTGCCGGATGTTCCGGCGTCACCGGACGCACCTGGCCCATTGGGCATCTCTGCCGGCAGAACCCCCCGCAACCCGTTCGCCAGCCCTCCGAGCAAATCCATCGGGACGACGATCTTGGTCGAGGGGGCCGCGCCGACCAGCTTGAGCGTCTCAAGGTACTGGAGCTGCATGGTGTTTCGGTCCAGATCTCGTCCTACGACGAGGATCTTCTCCAACGCTGCCGCCAGTCCCTCGGCGCGAAGGATGGTGGACTGCCGTTCGCCTTCGGCGCCGAGGATCGCGGCCTGCTTCTTGCCTTCGGCCAATGTGATCGCCGCCTGCTTTTGGCCCTCGGCCTCCGTGATTGCCGCGCGCCGCGTGCGCTCGGCCGACATCTGACGCGTCATTGCGTCGAGGACACCAGCGGGCGGGTTCACCTCGCGAACCTCCACCGTGGTCACTTTCACGCCCCAACGCTCGGTCACCTCGTCGAGGCGGACGCGCAGAGATGCGTTCATCTCTTCGCGCTTGGACAGCACGTCGTCAAGTGCCATGTCGCCGACCACGCTGCGCAGTGTCGTTGCGGCGACGTTCTGTGCGGCAGCAGCGAAATTCTGTACCTGGAGCACGGACATCGAGGGGTCGACGACTTTGTAGAAGATGATGAAGTCGATCGAGATAGAGGCGTTGTCCTTGGTGATCGCCGTCTGGTGCGGGATCTCCAGGAACTGCTCGCGCAGGTCGACCCAGGTGGTCCTATCGGTCACGGGGTTGATGAGGACGAGTCCTGGACCTCGGAGTCCAATGGCCCGACCCAACCGAAACAACACGATGCGCTGGTACTCCCGGACGATCTTCACGGAGAGGGCAAACACGATGAGCAGGAAGAACACGACCACCCCGACGATGACGCCAACAATCATGTGCTCTTCTCCTTGGCTTCTCCCTTGTCGAGACTGAATGTGCCGCCAGCCGGCGCGGCTTCCGCGCCCTCGCCCCAGACCTCCAGATGAACCCCGGACGTCCGGAGGACCTGTACTCGAGTGCCTGCCAGCACCGTCCCGTTCACCGACACCGCCGACCACTGTTCACCGCGGACACGGACGATGCCCTCGGGTGTCAAGTCGCTGAGGGCAACTCCCTCCTCACCCTCGAGGGAGACGGGCCGATGTGCCGGGCTGGCCCGTCCTGACAGGCCGTACCAGGCCATCACGCCCACGCCGACGGATACCACCAGGTCGGCGGTCAGAAGGGCCCACAGGATCGGCACGGATCGCCCGTTGACCGCCATCACGACGAGCCAGGCGGCGGCAAGGACACCGACCCCGCCGGCGACGACGTGTGTGTGGGGCCCCGAGTGGAAGCCGACGAGCGTGGTGAGCACAACCAGTCCGAGCAGGACTCCGGCAATTATCCACATGGGCGCCTCCTCGGCCGTGCGCCTCCCCCCATCGTACCGGCGTTCACCTCGGCTTTGTCGGCGAGGCAACCCGTTGCCCTGGCGCCTCGATTGGCCGGTCCTTGGCGCACGATCGACCCGTGTGCTGCACTCGTCGCGTCCACGAGGCGCCAGAGGAGGGCCCATGAAGCGCTGGATCGGCTGGAACCACAATCGGTTGTGGGGATTTCACCCGGCGGTCGCCACCGGCGACGATCGCAACCTCGGTCAGAAGGTCGCCGACCAGATGAAGCGGATTCTGGCGACCTTCACGGCCCTCTGGGCCGTGCTCGCGTTCATCACCGTCTGGATGTTCTACAACTCGTATCTGTCGGGCCCGGGCCACAAGTTCGACCCGTATCCCTGGATCCTCCTCAATCTGTGCCTGTCGTGCTTCGCCGCCCTGCAATGTTTCATCTTGCTGATCGCCAACAAGCGCGGCGAACAGATCGCGGCGGAGATCGCGCAGCACACCTACGACAACACGCAGAAGGCGGATCGACTCCTGGACGAGAACACGGACCTCACCAGGGAGATCCACGGTCAGACGCTGTGTCTGGAAGAGGTCCATCGACACGTCACCGCCTTGACCGATCACTTCAAGTTGGCGGCCGGCACGTTCAGTCCGGGACAGGCTCCCCCCAGCCAGTCGACCAACTGAAGCCGACGATCCGGGCGGGTGGCCGATCTCGGTCCACGGCGCTACGGTGAGGGTGCTCGACGGCCTTCGGGAGGCTGGATGCCAACCGACGATCGCGAACCCACATGGGGCTGGTTCATCGCCTGGATGATCGTCGGCGCCGGGTTCACCCTCGGGTTTCTCGGCGCTGCCAGCATCGGCCTGGTCGTCCTCCCGGTGGCCATCGTCCTCGCCGTCGTCTTTGGGAGGCGTCCGGGTAGCGCCGGAAGCGAGTACGGCGTCATCAGCGGGCTGGGGACGCCTCTGTTCTGGGTGGCGCTGCGCAGCAGCGGCTGGACGCCCTGGTACCCGTGGGTGATCGTCGGGAGCCTGCTCGTGATCGGCGGCGTCGGGCTGCAGCTACGCCGGCGACGCCGCTCCAGAAGGCGCGCCACCGGCGCCGACCACCCACAGGTCCGGTGACCGCCGTCTAGATGTCGTAGTAGAGCATGAACTCCCACGGGTGCGGCCGGAGCCGGATGGCGTCCACCTCGTTGGCCCGCTTGTACTCGATCCACGTCTCGATCAGGTCGTCGGTGAACACCCCGCCCGCCTTCAGGAAGTCGTGGTCGGCCTCGAGGGCGCCGAGGGCCTCGTCGAGCGAGCTCGGCACCTGGGGCACCTTCTTGAGCTCCTCGGGCGGGAGGTCGTAGAGGTCCTTGTCCACCGGGTCCGGCGGCTCGATCCGGTTCTGCACGCCGTCGAGCCCGGCCATGAGCATGGCCGAGAAGGCAAGGTACGGGTTGCACGAGGGGTCGGGGCAGCGGAACTCGACCCGCTTGGCCTTCGGGCTCTGCGAGTACAGCGGGATCCGGCAGGCGGCCGAGCGGTTCCGCTGCGAGTACACCAGGTTGACCGGGGCCTCGTAGCCGGGCACCAACCGCTTGTAGGAATTGGTCGTGGGCGCCGCGAACGCCAGCACGGCGGATGCGTGCTTCAGCAACCCGCCAATGTACCAGCGGCCGATGTCGGAGAGTCCCCCGTAGCCCTCGCCGTAGAAGAGCGGCTGGCCGTCCTTCCACAGCGACTGGTGGCAGTGCATGCCCGACCCGTTGTCCTGGAACAGCGGCTTGGGCATGAAGGTGGCGGTGAAGCCGGCGGCGCGGGCCACGTTCTTCACGACGTACTTGTAGAGCGTCAGCTTGTCGGCCATGGTCAGCAGCGTGTCGAAGCGCATGTCGATCTCGGCCTGGCCGGCGGTGGCCACCTCGTGGTGCTGGACCTCGATCTCGATGCCGAGGCGCTCCATCGTGAGGATCATCTCGGAACGCAGGTCCTGGAAGTGGTCGGCCGGGGGTACCGGGAAGTAGCCCTCCTTCGGCCGGATCTTGTAGCCGAGGTTGCCGCCCTCCTGTGCCTTGGACGAGTTCCAGTGGCCCTCGATGGAGTCGACCTGGTACATGGCGCTGCGCGTGTCCTGGCCGTAGCGGACGTCGTCGAAGATGAAGAACTCGGCCTCGGGCCCGAAGTAGCTGGTGTCGGCGATCCCGGTCGTGCCCAGGTACGCCTCGGCCTTCTGGGCCACGTACCGCGGGTCGCGCGTGTAGGGCTCCAGCGTGATGGGGTCACGCACGAAGCAATTGACGTTCATGGTCTTGTGCTGCCGGAACGGGTCGATGACGGCCGTGTTCGCGTCAGGCACGAGCAGCATGTCCGACTCCTGGATCTCCTGGAAGCCCCGGATCGACGACCCGTCGAAGCCGAGGCCCTCCTCGAAGACGTCCGAGGTGAGCGCGTGCGCGGGGATCGAGAAGTGCTGCGTGAGGCCCGGCAGGTCGATGAATCGGATGTCGACGATCTCGACGCCCTCGTCCTGCACCAGGCGGAGCACCTCCGCCGGGGTTCGCTGCTGCACGTGTCCTCCTTGGGTTCGTCTCTCGAAAGGCATGCCAGCCGTGGGGCCGGCGCGGCGGGCACCATCGTGGTTGGCGCCCCGCCCGGCGACAAGTCCGGCGAGGCCCCTACCAGGGGCCGGGGCCCGTCGGCCGGGCGACGGCGTCCGGCCAGAAGGCTCGCACCTGGGGATTTCCGTGCCGTTGCCCCGGTGTGAACGGCGTGTGAACACGACGGGACACCTCTTCGTGGCCTGCGACACTGGAGGGGCCGGCGCGGGCCGGTCACCGAGGGGTCGGGACAGAGGAAGGGCCGCCGGAGGGGGCGGTGCCAGCGGAGGCGACATGCGCAGCCAGCAGGAATACGTGCTCAGGACCGTGGAGGAGCGGGCGATCCGCTTCGTCCAGCTGTGGTTCACCGACGTGCTCGGCACGCCCAAGACCTTCTCGATCACGCCGGCGGAGCTCGAGAACGCGCTCGAGGAGGGCATGACCTTCGACGGCTCGGCCATCGACGGGTTCAGCCGGGTCCAGGAGTCCGACGTCCTGGCCCGGCCCGACCCCAAGACCTTCCAGCTCCTCCCCTGGCACCCGGGCGAGGTCCCCGTGGCCCGGGTCTTCTGCGACATCTTCAACCTGGACGGCTCCCCCTTCGAGGGCTGCCCTCGCCACGTGCTGCGCCGGGCGCTGGACCGGGCCCGGGAGAAGGGCTTCACCTTCTACGCCAGCCCCGAGATCGAGTACTTCTACTTCGCCGACGCCGATCCCACCCACACGCCGGTGGGGCTGGACTCGGGGTCCTACTTCGACCTGACCGCCAGCGACCTGGCCTCGAACCTGCGCAAGCAGAGCGTGCTCACGCTGGAGGAGATGGGGATCCCCGTCGAGCACGCCCAGCACGAGGACGCCCCCAGCCAGCACGAGGTCGACCTGCGCTACACCGACGCCCTCACCATGGCCGACACCGTCATGACGGTGCGGCTCGTCCTCAAGGAGATCGCACAGGCCGCCGGCATCCACGCCAGCTTCATGCCCAAGCCGGTCGCCGGCGTCCAGGGCTCGGGGATGCACACCCACCTGTCGCTGTTCGAGGGCGACACCAACGCCTTCAGCGACCCCGAGGATCCCTACGGGCTCTCCAAGCTGTCCAAGCAGTTCATCGCCGGACTCCTGCGCCACGCGCCCGAGATCACGGCGGTGACCAACCAGTGGGTCAACTCCTACAAGCGCCTGGTGACCGGGTACGAGGCACCCATCCACGTGAGCTGGGCCCGCAACAACCGCTCGGCGCTGGTGCGGGTGCCGGTCGTCAAGCGCAACAAGTGGGAGTCCACCCGGGTCGAGTACCGGGCCCCCGACAGCGCCTGCAACCCGTACCTGGCCTTCGCCGTCATCCTCGCCGCGGGACTGAGGGGCATCGAGGAGGGCTACGAGCTGCCCCGCGAGGCGGCGGCCAACCTGTTCGAGATGACGCCCGAAGAGCTCGCCGCCGAAGGGATCCGCGCCCTGCCGGGCTCGCTGCACGAGGCCATCGGCGAGATGGAGCGGTCCGAGCTCATGGCCGAAACGCTCGGCGAGCACGTCTTCGAATGGTTCAGCCGCAACAAGCGGGCCGAGTGGGCGGCGTACAAGGCGCACGTGAGCCAGTTCGAGCTCGACCGCTACCTGCCGCTGCTGTAGCGGAGCGCCGAGGACCGCCGCCACCATGGAACCGCTGCTGTGCTTCCCCGACCCGTTCCCCGCCGAGCTCGCCCTGGCACTCGAGCGGGCCGGATACCCGTGGAAGGCACTGGCGCGCCCCGAGCACGCGGAGGCCGACGAGCCAGACGACGGGTGGGCCGGAGCGGTGGTGAGCGCGGAGAGCGACCCGCAGGGCGCCTTCGCCCTGTGCCGCGCCGTGCGCACCGGCGACGTACCGCTGCGGCCGCTGCTCCTGATCGTGACGCGCCAGCAGCTCGCCGACCTGCACCTGCGCGAGGACCACTTCGACGACTTCTGCGTGCTCCCGACCACGCCCGAGGAGGTGGGGGCGCGCCTGGCCCACCTGTTCTGGCGCACCGGCCGGGGCCTGCGGCCCGAGCTCATCGAGTACGGCCCCCTCGTGCTCAACCTGGAGACCTACCAGGCGGCGGTGGCCGGCAGGGCGCTGGACCTGACCTACATGGAGTACGAGCTGCTGCGGTTCCTCGCCGCCCGGCCCGGCAAGGTCTTCACGCGCGAGACGCTGCTCAGCCGGGTCTGGGGCTACGAGTACTACGGCGGGGCGCGCACGGTGGACGTCCACGTCCGCCGGTTGCGGGCCAAGCTCGGCGAGGAGCACGCGTACCTGATCGAGACGGTCCGCTCCGTCGGCTACCGCTTCGGGCAGGGCGCCTGGTCGGTGTAGGCGCGCGGTCACGTCGCGCCCCGGCCGAGGAGAGCCCCGGCCGCGCCGGCCGTCAGCCCGCGTAGGCCCAGACCTCCACCTCGATCAGCGCACCGAGGGGCAGGGCGGCCACCTCGACGACCGAGCGGGCCGGCCGGTGGTCGCCGATGACCGACAGGTAGAGCTCGTTGAATTCGGGGTAGTCGCCCATGTCGGCGAGGTAGGCGGTCGTCTTGACCACGTTGGCCCACCCGAGGCGGCGCCCCGCCAGCAGGTCGCCGACGTTCGCCAGGGCCTGGCGCGCCTGCTCGGCGAAGCCGCCCTCGACGAGCACGGGCCCGTCGGCGGTGGCGCGCACGCCGATCTGGCCCGACGTCACCAGCCACTGCCCGGCGCGGACGGCCGGTGCGTAGGGACCCACCGGGGTGCTCATGTCGAACCTCCTCGATCCGTGGGCCACGTCGGCCCGAGCCCTCGTGCCAACCATGTGGCGGCGGCCGCTGCGGCGAACACCGCGTCGCCCCCGGGCACGGCCGGCCCGCCCCCATCCTCTTCGATCACGACCTCCACCGGGGGCATGGCGCCGGCGGGGAGGATGCCGAGGGACCGGACGGTGAGGTCCTGGACCGCGCCCGCCTCGTCCACGGCCACGCCCTCGGAGCGGACCCAGCCCAGGGCCTGGTGGGCGGCGCCGATCGCGTACGAGCGGAGCACGGCCTCGTCGAGCACCTCGCCGGCGTCGACCGCGATGCGCAGCCCGCCGTCGGTGCCGACGCTCGCCGTGGCACGCGCCCCGCTCGGCGCCACCACCGTGACGGGGTGGCCCGGTCCCGTCGTCCCTTCGGCAAGGTGTCCGAGCGCCGCCATCAGGACCGCCCCCTCGGCCCATCCTGCCCCCCGGAGGGCGGCCGACACCGGCGGGCCGGGGACGTCGACCTCCTCGACCTGCAGGCCCGGCGCGGCCCGGGCCAGCGCGGCCCGCCACCCCTCGAGGCCGGCGGCGCCGGGCGTGCGTGCCACGCGGACGACGCCGGTCCTGTCGAGGG
>Ga0187770_10000810_pt1 | contig 15793 bp, 19 predicted proteins | sample 0116_SJ02_MP02_2_FD_133154 | JGI IMG/M metagenome (GOLD analysis project Ga0187770, IMG submission 133154) | Tropical peat soil microbial communities from peatlands in Department of Meta, Colombia - 0116_SJ02_MP02_20_MG | ecosystem: Environmental > Terrestrial > Soil > Wetlands > Peat | place...
ACGTCGGAGGGCTCATCGCTGAAGTTGCCGCAAGTGGAGCAGGGCTCGTCACCGTGCGGGGAGATCTTGATGAACTTAGGGACCATATCATACTGCTGCTTAAGAGCGAGCAGATGAGGGCTAAGTATGCACAGCGGGCGGTGCAATATGTACAGCAGAAGATCGGGTGGAATTACATCGCAGGTATGCATCAATCCATTTACTCCTTAGTCACGAGAGGTAGAAAGAGCGAAGCATCCGCCCACTTTTGATTCTGTTGTCTTTCATAGGCGCCGGCATTGTGGGTGGTCATGAACCTTAACAAAGAGTACAATGGATGGCGGAACTTATGCTCGTCGTTTCAAAGAAGTAGGGAAGTTACCCCTTATGTACCCCTGTCATCCACGGTCCTGATGTCGTCGAAGTGGCAGCAGAGGTCATAGAGGTCGCAAAGAACTCCCCATAACGGAAACGAAAACGGCGTTACAGATATTTTTTCAGCGCTTCTCGTATCATCTCTTTTGGCGGCTGATCGAATATCTGCTCGTGGTAAACGTACAGTCTGCAGTGGCCATGGTAATCGGCACGGTGTTTGATCCCCGGCTCTATGTCTTCTCCGTTCATTCTGATCGTTGGTGACCCAAGAAACTTCAACTGTTCCGCTCCCTCCTCGCTCGCAACCATGGTCATGTTAAGATCCGCCTCGACGTGCTCCTCTGAAAGCACCTCTTTTAGAGCGATCAGAGCTTCAGAACAATGCGGGCAATCGTCTGTATACAAGAAGTCGATAGTCAGCATAGTAAATTAGTAATCACGACGAAGTGGGGATAAACCTTTCTGACTGTTATCAACAGCGGATGATCGTGCCCCTAAAATCTCGAAAAACGTATGAAGCGTATTTATAGTGACGATCCCAACTTGATAAAATAGGTAGGAAGAACTCAGTATGACAGAAGAAAAGAAGAGAGAAGAGTACTACAAAAGGAAGGAAGTAAAGGGGAAGATGGAAAAGAAGAAGGAGTACTACTACAAGGGAGAAGAGGTAAAAGGAGAGAAGTAACTAAATAAGTAAGTGCTATAACTATTTTGTATGCCTTGCCGCTCAAATTGTCTGGATGTTATTTAGTGAGGCAGATTTTTAATTTGCATGAGGTTTCTTATAGTTAGAGTACTTACTTATTTACGAGGAGATCCACCCCATCATTATAATTGAGCATCATTTAATAAAACATATTAATGCGTCTTTTTATCGTTATAATAACCGAATGAAAAAAGGTTGACGAAACCCCGCACGCAGGTATGTAACTACAGGACATGGGGGCACATCTCGTTTAGTAGCCTATGCAACGTGTACTGCAAGGCTGGTTGGTGTGAACGGTGAAATTAAGTGAAAATGAACAGGATATATACGACTTAATTGAGGCACTCGGGAAAAAGAGGGAGACTTTAGTGCAGAAAGAAGCGCTTGAATCCCTCGTAACGCTCGGAGAGCCCGTAGTAGATGTCCTTATCACAGCGTTGAAGGATACAAGGTGGAGCGTTCGCGAGCGAGCAGCAGTGGCGCTTGGAAGGATAAGGGATGCTCGAGCAGTGGATCCACTTGTTCAGGCTCTGAAAGATGCAGATCGACGTGTAGAATGGGCCGTTGCGTATGCCCTTGGCGAGATAGGAGACGCACGGGCAGTTGCATCACTCATCCAGATTCTCAGGGAAGAACGGTGTGCTGTGCCAAGAGAAGTGGTCACTGCCTTGGGAAAGATAGGAGACCCGAAGGCAGTTGAACCCCTTGTCGAGGTGTTGCAGGACGTCACGTCAAATGTCCGGGATGAAGCAGCGCTCGCCCTTGGGAGAATCGGTGACGCTCGAGTGATACCTGTCCTCGAGAGGGTGCTGAAGGATGACAATAAGTTTGTCCGGGAAGCGGCAGAAGGAGCACTGCAGATGCTTTAACGAGGGGGTAGCCGTGACGTGCCACTCATGAGGTGATTTGACAATCCACAGAACTGATTTAATGCGTTTCGTATCACACCTATTTTACAAATGACTGCGGTTTAATACAAGCTTGTTGACGACCTATATCGTATCACGATGATCATCTGACTACACAGTGAAGAGAAGTACTCCATAAAAAGGGGAAAATTTTGTAATGAGGGCGTGCGTGTACTGGTTTAGTAGTGAGAACGTGGATAAGAGGGGTGAACATGAATCACGCTGAACATGGAAGTCATGAAAAGGACAGTACAACGCACGATGCCGCTGAACATGCAGCCCATGCCCATCCTACTCACCCTCCTGCTGAAAAACGAGGGGGGCCCCGACATCTCGGCCACAGTGTCGCCGATTTCAGAAAGCGGTTTTGGATATCCCTCGTGGTTACGATTCCTATCCTCATTCTCTCCCCGTCGATTCAGGAGTTCTTTGGACTTAAAGGAGCCATCAGCTTTCCGGGCGACCAGTACGTGCTCTTTGTGTTAGCCTCCTTCGTGTATTTCTACGGCGGATATCCGTTCCTGAAGGGCATTATCAATGAGCTGAGGGCGCGGCTGCCGGGCATGATGACGCTCATCGCTGTCGCGATCACGACCGCGTACCTCTACAGCAGTGCCGTGGTGTTCGGGTTACGCGGCGGCGTCCTCTTCTGGGAGCTTGCGACGTTGATTGACATCATGCTCTTGGGCCACTGGATCGAGATGCGCTCAGTTATGGGGGCATCGCGGGCGCTCGAGGATCTTGCACGTTTGATGCCGTCAGATGCCCACAAGCTCATGCCTAATGGAAGCGTGCAGGATGTCCCCCTGGACACGCTTATGGTGGACGACCACGTCCTCGTAAAACCAGGAGAGAAGGTCCCGGCTGATGGTGAGGTCATCGAAGGGGAGACCTCGGTAAACGAATCGATGCTCACGGGTGAATCAAACCCCGTGTTTAAAAAGCCAGGCACAATGGTCATCGGCGGGGCTATCAATGGTGAGGGATCCGTGACGATAGCGATAAAGAAGACGGGCAAGGACTCCTTCCTCTCGCAGGTGATTGAACTCGTGAAGGAGGCGCAGGAGAGCAAGTCACGGACGCAGGACTTGGCAGACCGGGCGGCGCTCGCGCTCGTCATCATCGCCCTTGCAGGAGGGGGCATTACGTTTTTCATATGGCAAGCGCTCATCAACCGAAGCGTTGACTTCGCCCTTGAGCGGGCAGTGACGGTGATGGTCATCGCGTGCCCTCACGCCCTCGGTCTTGCCATCCCGTTGGTCGTTGCCGTTTCGACCGCGCTTGGGGCGCAAAAGGGCCTGCTGATACGAAACCGCGCCGCCTTCGAGCGTGCCAGGAATATCCAAGCGATCATCTTTGACAAGACGGGCACCCTTACCGAGGGGCGGTTTGGCGTGACTGACGTCATTACTTTTACCGACGATCCAACACTGGATACGCAAACGCTCTTGAACTATGCCGCAGCCATCGAGGGTCGCTCTGAGCATCCCATTGCACAGGCAGTGGCGGCATCAGCCAGCACGCCGCTTCACGTTGAGGCGTTTAAGGCACTTCCAGGGAAAGGAGTTGAGGGGAGAGTAAACGGCAAAGAGGTGCGGGTGGTAAGCCCCGGGTACCTGAAAGACAAGGATCTTGGCGTTGCTGATGAACGCGTTGAACAATTCTATTCTCAGGGAAAAACGGTGGTATTCGTCATAGTTGATGGGGCAGTCGTGGGGGCAATCGCCCTTGCCGATGTCATCAGGCCTGAATCGAAACAGGCGATTGCCGCCCTTAAGGAGATGGGCATTCGCACTATGATGCTCACCGGCGATAACCGCCAAGTGGCACGATGGGTAGCTGAGGAAGTAGGGCTAGATGAATACTTTGCAGAAGTGCTCCCGCAAGAAAAAGTGGCGAAGGTCAAAGAGGTCCAATCAAGAGGCCTCGTTGTCGCCATGACAGGCGATGGAGTAAACGACGCGCCGGCCTTGGCACAGGCGGACGTCGGGATTGCAATAGGTGCGGGCACAGATGTTGCAGTAGAGACGGGAGACATCATCCTCGTGAGGAGTAATCCTCTCGATGCAGTGTCAATCGTGGGGCTCTCCCGGGTGACGTACAGGAAGATGGTGCAGAACCTCACGTGGGCGACGGGGTATAACACCTTTGCCATCCCGCTGGCGGCCGGGATCCTCTACCGCTATGGTGTCCTGCTGACCCCCGCAGCGGGTGCAATATTGATGTCCGTCAGTACGGTGATCGTGGCGATCAATTCACGTTTTTTAAAGCTCTCGACATAACGCTATCGGGATAAACTCGAGTAAAAATTCACCTGCTGCTTCTGAATTGGCGAGTCTGCATAAATTATAGCCAGAACGCATGAGTCCAAACCTAAGAGAGTCCTGCTTCTGCCTCCTTTTGTAGTTGCGATAACCTAGTTCTAAACTGGAGTAAGCAGGTTCTCAATGCATCGAGCGCGGCGACGATTTTGTCTGCACGTTCGTCATTGTCCTCGGCTTCGGATTTCGTTTCAAAAATTTCCTAAGTCCGTATTGGCGTATCCGATCCCGTATGGTTTCCAACTCCCCATCCAGTTGCCACACTCTTAGTTGAAGATCCTCCACGTTTATCTTCTTAGCCATTTTTCAGTACCTCTTTCAACTTCACTTCGTTCACATCTATACACCCAATTGGCTGCTCGGAGCATATTGCTTTCCACTTCTATCGTTTTGTCTGTAGTTAAAACGTAACGCTCCCCTTGCGATGTGAAACTTTATCAGAGTGATGTCTTAGGCCTAACATATCTACTTTTTGTTGTCTATCTCTAGACTCCTCAGCTGGCAGTTTTTCAACTGCGCAGGAAAACTATTAACAAATGTGCGATTAAAAAGAGTTATTAGCAATTTCATGAGGAGGTGATACACTGTGCTGGATAAAACTGTTTCTGAGCACTTCTACGGCAAAGAGATAGAGGTATACTTCGGGGGGAGGCCAAATGAAACCCTCAAAGGGAAAGTGGTTGGAAGCGCAGATGGTGTGATAATTCTTGAGCACGACAATAGAAGAGATTACATAAACGCCGATAAAGTAGCGGCATTCTGGCAAGTGTAACAGGAGCGCTGGCTACAGGTGAACGGCACCACCATCTTGCCGTGATAACTGTGGCAATAAACGCTAAGGACGATGCCTATAAATTACTATCTGTCATAATTTATTATGAACAAACGCTCTATGAGGCTCTCGAATGGCAGAAACCACCACCACATTTAAAGTCCTTGGTATGACCTGCACGATGTGCGCGCTCACTATTGAGAAACAACTCTTAGGTCAAGAGGGCGTGACACACGCGACGGTCAACTTTGCGTTAGCGCATGCCACTGTGACGTATGATCCGCGTAAAATAGCCCCTAAACAACTCGCGCAGGCGATACGGGACGTGGGGTACGATGTTGACATAGAGAGGATTGAACTTGACATCGCGGGCATCATGTGCGTTGCGTGTATTACTGCAATCGAAAATGCCCTTAAAGACGTGCCCGGCGTCATCGATGTGAGTATTAATCCGGTGACTGGCAAAGCAGTCATCGACTACGATCCATCCATAGTGACTGTTGATACGATTATACAAACCATTCGAAATACTGGTTACGATGTGATCAAAGTTCCGCCCATCGAAGCCGAAGCGGTGAGAGTCGACCGGGAAAGGGTATTTAGGGAACGTGAGATCAATGGATACCGGAATCAGCTCATTTTCACGGTTATTTTTGGAATTCCTCTATTACTCGGGATGCTTTCGTCATATCTTCCGGTTATCCCGATGATCTTCATGGACAGCGTGTTCCAGTTCGCGGTGACCACCCCCGTGATGGTCATTATTGGTTATGGCTTTTACAGAAGGGCAATTATTTCAATTGTGCATAAGGGAGCAAATATGGACGTCCTCATTTCTATGGGAACACTGGCCGCCTACGCGTACAGCATCACAGCAACCTTCGTCATTCCCGGCAGCACGTATTACGACACATCTGTATTCATCTTTGCGTTTGTGCTCCTCGGTCGGTACCTCGAAGCTCGGGCGAAGGGAGGGACCTCTGAGGCGATACGAAAGCTCCTGAAGTTAAAAGCGGAATTTGCCACGGTGGTTCGGGAAGGAGAAGAGGTACAAACACCTGCGGATAATGTCCAAGTTGGGGATATCGTCCTCATAAGGCCAGGGGAGAAGATACCTGTTGATGGAGTCATTGTTGAAGGGCAATCTGCGGTCGATGAGGCTATGCTCACCGGCGAGCCTATTCCAGTCGATAAACGACCGGGAGACGAAGTGATCGGGGCAACAATCAATCGGGAGGGGTTGTTGAAGGTTAAAGCAACGAAAGTGGGAGCAGGAACGGCGCTAGCGCAGATCATTCAACTGGTGGACATGGCGCAAACGTCGAAAGCGCCTATTCAACGATTCGCTGATAAAGCCTCAAATTACTTTGTCCCTGGCGTGATAGCGGCAGCACTGCTCACCTTTACATTATGGAGCATCATAGGCCTTCCGTTCAATCTTATCCTTTTACGAACAGTCGCCGTGTTGGTCATCGCGTGCCCGTGCGCCTTGGGACTCGCAACGCCGACCGCTGTCATGGTCGGGACGGGTCTGGGTGCAGAAAATGGTCTTCTCATAAGAGGTGGTGAGTACCTTGAGAGCGCTGAACACATTGACACTATCGTGTTTGATAAGACGGGAACTCTTACGAAAGGCGAATTAGTAGTGACTGATGTTGTTGGGAACGCGTCTCTGTCAGAAGCGGACATCCTTCACCTTGCTGCAAGTGCAGAGCGGGGATCTGAACACCCCCTTGCTTTGGCAGTGGTTCACCATGCGTATGAACAGGGACTGCTACTCAGTGAACCCCGAGAGTTTAAAGCGGTGGTGGGCCTGGGAATTATAGCCTCGCTCGATGGTGTGCAGGTGCTCCTTGGTAACAGAGAACTCATGATCGCTCATGGGGTGGACGTTACCCTCGAATCGAAGGTTCAAGAACTAGAAGCTGATGGGAAAACCGTCATGCTGCTGGCGGTGAATAATACGCTGGAAGGGGCCATCGCCCTTGCTGACACGGTGCGAGAGGAAGCAGCGGGAGTGATCGCTGCATTGCAGGGCATGGGAATTAATACGGCGATGTTAACAGGAGATAACCGCACTGCTGCCCTTGCGATTGCACGACAGATAGGAATTAACAAGGTGCGTTCTAACGTCCTTCCACCGGGCAAATCAGCTGAAATCGCTCTCTTCAAAGAAGGGGGGCGTGCAGTAGCAATGGTTGGAGACGGCATCAACGACGCGGCAGCATTAGCCGAGGCGGATATAGGAATTACCATGGGAACCGGTACAGATATCGCGATAGAAGCATCTGACATTACGCTTATAAAAGACGATTTGCGGGGCGTCGTCGCAAGCATAAAGCTCTCAAAAAAGACGATGGGTACTATTCGACAAAATTTCGGGTGGGCCCTTATCTATAACACCGTGGGGATACCTGTTGCAGCACTAGGATTGCTCCGGCCCGAATTTGCAGCGGGAGCAATGGCACTCAGTTCTGTCTCAGTTGTCGCCAATTCATTGCGGCTGAAGCGGTTTAAAGTGAAATGAAGCAATAGCGTCGACAGTTTTCAAAATATTAAACGTTGGCACCACGTTTATTACTGAACTGGGGCCTCTCGTCTGTGACTACTCATAACCCTCCTCATACGCGTAAAAAAAGAAAAAGAGAGGAGTTACGATGTAAAACACATGGGTCTGCGTGTTCTGTAGACCTAGTGCAATACCCGTTGCGCAACTCCCACATTTCATGCACCCGCAGCAGCGCTCGTTGCCTTTACTGGGCAACAGATGCCGGGGCAACACTTTACTGGGCAACAGCTGCCGGGGCAACAGCTGCCGGGGCAACAGCTCCTATCAACGCTCGTTGAGGGGACGGCCGCGCTTGCCGCCTGCGCTACTGCTATGCCAAACACACTTACGACGAGAAATGCTACTACTAGTATCTTTACACTGTTTTTCACTTAGTCACCTCCTGAAACTTGTTGTATGTAGGTCTCTCCGAAAGACTACTTACTTTACAGCTAGTGTAAAGTTCCTGAGCGAATATATACTTTACGGTTAATGTAAAGTTCGCGGTATCCATATATGTGGCACCTCATCAGATCGAATTCAACATTCGTTAGAATGACATCACACGTAGTATCCTAACTATTTGAGATCCGGGAATAGGTGCAATGCAAGGAGTCCCTTTTGTGCCCTCGAAAGGTGTGCGAGCGGCAGCATAGTCCCCGCCACTCGGAGATATGCTTACGGCTGCGCCCACACCTTCGGCCGATTCTGAAGCTGGTGGCAGTGGAGGATATGTTCTAACACATGGTTTCCTAACGGTTCGAGGGAGGAGCCGGTCTGCTCATAGGATTAAGTGTTGCTGAACGAACAAGGATAACCTGCTTCACCATGTCAGTGATAGCGTGGGTCTGCACTCCAGTGGGCACCGTATAGACCCAGCCACAAGGGACAAACGCAGCCACCAGCATCGATGTCTTAGAATGAACCCCTGTGAATCGACCGTTTTTTCACTAAATGCCACACGTGCCTCGTTGAGGAGGGAATGAACGGTGTTTATCCTCCGAGTTTTTGCAGAAACATATCTCGAGAACATCGAAACTGTCTTTTCTAGTTCAGCTATGTAACATTCCACTTGAAATAATTAATACATAGACTGACGATACTAGTAATATTAATAAGCTGATGTATCCCACTGGTGATGGATTTGGAGGTCGGTGTATCGACATCAATCTCCCTTTGTACCCTCGCGACTCCATTGCTTTGGAAACCCGATCTGCACGATCAAATGATCGAATAAATGCCAACGCAAAAACAGACCCGTAGAATCTGCCGTTTTTTTGTAAACCTGATATGTTAAAACCACCTCTTGATCGCATTGCTATGATAGTCTCTTCAAGCCCATCTAACGCTAAAAAGGTGAATCGATACGCAAGCAGAATAATTTGATCGAGCGGATACGGCAAAACCTTCGAAACGATGTAAGACTGATGATTATATTTTGTAGTCATTATGACGATAAAAGAATATGTGACTACAGCCAGCGATTTTAACACTAACGTAAGTAACAAGACGCCCCCCTGTATTGTCAGTTTAAGAGGGCCGATACTAAACAATGGCTCACCGGGCACGGTCCATATCAAGAGAAATGCAATACTCACAACGAAAAAAACTGGTAAAGTATACCAGTACAAAAGAGTCAGAAGTGGAAGTCGAGAAACTGCGTACAACAATAAGGCCATCATAAAAATTAGGGCGAGAATTCTGATATCGTTTATAACCGTCACATCAAGAACTAGTAGCGGTAGTACGGCAAACTTAAGCCACGGACTAATTCGATGTACAGCGCTATCTCTAAATTCAGCATATGAGGTTACCAATCCCAAATCTGGAATGTGGCGTTCAAAGCCAAGCCGTGTCATTTTACACCTCTCAAAATGTACTAATACGATGCTGTATATAGCACGGATGAACTAATAACAACCATAAATTCCTTGGATCTTAGTTACTTGGATAATTTTTCCCCCGTTAGGTTCTGCTTTGACCAGAGTTCTCAACAGCAACTTTCTGCTCAATCTCGATGAGGTTGTCCGAGTTGACGCTCAATATAATAGAGACGAGGGTCGTAAGAATAACGATAAGCGCGATATATTCAGTCTTTATTTATTCGCCAATAGGATCACGTCTTAGCTAAATACGAAACCATAAATCACATCACCACTCTTCCTCCATAACAACAATTACATTCAAACTCACAACCCGAATCAGATATATGTTAGGCCCAATGTAAGGTGTTCTCCCTCCTTAATCTCGAAATAGCTGAAACTCCCCCTCTTGTAAAGTGACCAGGGTGTCTTTTTTAAACTGCGAAGTTGTACGGCAATCATTGCCGCCGTGATTTGTAGACATATATACCAACTCCAATGGCGACCAATGCGCCAACAATCCCCAGATACATGGGGATATTCACGCCTTCCTCAACGTGGAAGCCCCCTTGTTCTTGTTCTCCCTCTGAGGTGTTGGTCAGGCGATGCTCAATGTCGTTCATGCCGATGCGGGTTGTCATCCACAGGGAGAATGCGACGGCTCCGATGAGAAGCGCTGCAAGTACGATATATTGCCACTTCATATATGTCACCCACCGATTAGATCCTTACGTACCTTGCCCAAGTATTCCACGACAAATCCTGTTACAATCGCTTCGATAGCGGCGATGAATAGGTTTAATATGGGGATTTGGAGCAGGTACATGAATAGCTCAGTTCCTCTAAGTGTGCTCCCTTGTATTCCTGAGATCATGATGATGAGTACTGATAACACGTTGCCGACGAGCAACCCGCCGAACGCAGCTACAGCCCCTCGGGTGAAGAGCTCAAATCGGCGGGTTGCAAAAGTGAAGAGGTAATACGCGCTGATAACCTCGCTGGCGTTGACGAGGGTGTTTGCCCCGATCAGCCCCCATCCGCCATGGCCGATGGTGGCGCTCAGGATGTTGACGATAAACACAATCAGTGACCCGAGAGCTGGGCCTGCGAGGATGCCGATGAGGGGAGTGAAGTTCATGTGCACCCCGCCAGCAAACGGAAGCTCCACCTGAAATATCGCAAACGATGCTGCCGTCAACAGCCCTGCAACGGAGAGCCGCTGCACGGTGATGATCTGCCTGCGGGACGCTATGAGGGCTACCGCAAGAAGCGCTAGCGCTAGCGCCCACCACACGATCACCCACTGCAGCAAAAAGGTCCCGTCTGGTAAGTGAATATGCGCCATCGATGATTAGGCATGTTCCTACTCTTAGATATAAATTCATCGATAAATTATAGAGTAAGGGTGAGACAGTTAACTAGGGTCGGCACGTTACGCTACCCCGTTAAAGTCGACCAATCGCGCATAAGAGTTCTCGACATTACCGATCAGGCATATGTAAAGCTAAATCCCACAATATCTCGCTCAGCACCGTTTCAAGCTGCTCTGCAAGCGTTTGCATCGCCTTATCAATGGCCTGTTGCTTCTTCCAATCGGAAATGCCCTGCTTCACCTCCGCAAGCCGCACTTTGGAGACGTAGCGCCATTTCCCGTGCTGCCTCGAGGGTTCAAAATAGTAGTAAGGCCCGTGCAAATAGCCCGCTCTGCAGCGGCAGCTCTGCTTCCCACAACGCATGCGTCGTTTCCGCAGCGAACCGGGGAGGGGGTTCAAGTTCCTGCGCTCCTTCGATAGCGCAGCAATTCTTTCGGCGATGTTATTGCTCTCTTGCAGCAATCGCCTCACGTTGTGGAGCTCAGCGCCAACTCCCCGCGTCACCTCTTCCTTCACGCCTCGACTATCTCCTGCCCTACAAGTTATTACGTGGTATGTAATAAACGTTAGTTATGCTTCATGTGCTATTTTAAAAACTCAAAACTCGATTTTATAATACGCTCGTCGCAATTCCTAATCCTTGAATTGTAGGTGCACCCGTGAAAGCGAACTACCTTGCTGGTATACAGGAGGCAGGATTTGAAGAGGTGGACATTCTTGCTGAGAACTCATTCCCACTTCAGTGCATGGCGAATGATGCAACAGCGCAGGTAATCATCGAGAACGCGAAACTGCCATCCGAAATCATACAAGAGGTTGGAAATTCCATTGTAAGCATAAAAGTGCTCGGGTTAAGCTGTGGCTTTACAAAGAGTGATGCTCGCTGGAGCATCAATAGATTCCACGTTGCCTCTCTCCGTCGTGCAGTTCTGCATACTTTATATATCATTGTTTTCTATGAATCACATGGCCGAATGTACGCTATAAGCGGAGTATAAACTTGCATTACAAGAATACGGCAACATTTAACCGAGGATACCTCTTACAGAGACGATTACTGATAACGGGGGATTGTACACTTGAAAAGCACAGATGCGAAGAAAAAGGTGCTGTTTATTTGTACCCATAACGCAGCACGTTCTCAAATGGCAGAGGGGTTTATGCGAGACTTATATAATAGTCGCTATGAGGCATATAGTGCAGGCATCGAACCCACACAGGTACATACGTGTACCATTATAGTAATGCGGGAAGCAGGCGTTGACATCTCGACCTATCATTCGAAGAGCTTGGAAGAATTCGACGGGCAGCAATTTGATTATGTGGTCACCTTGTGTGCAGATGCGCAAGATGCATGCCCCATTTTCCTAGGAGGGGATACATACCTCCATCACGCCTTTGATGATCCTGCTCAAGTAAAGGAAGCAGCAACTGAGATTGATGTGTGCTCACAGTTTAGAACAGTCCGAGACCAACTGAAGGCATGGATTGATGTAACATTTGGTACCGCTGAGTGACCTGTCGAAAAAAGTGGACATAAGGCCACACTAAGAAAAATTTGATATTACCGTAGACCGTTCGCTATTCATTATCCAAAACTATAACAGGAGTAGATGTACGTGAGGGGGGTAATTGCGCCTTTAAAACCTCTTAAATGCGCGAAAAACTACCTCGACTGCTCCTTTGTCGTCTTGCGCTCCTGTTGGAACGTCGCATGATCGTTTACGAATGGCAAGCCCTCATATATGCCGCCTTTTGCCTCGCGATAGCACCGCTTTATAATATCCGTGCATCCTTTCAATTGAATTACTTTCAGTTTATATCGTTGCGCAAATTCATCTACATTCGCATCAAAATCAGGCTCATATGAGAGCCCCGTGTTTACCTTAGCAACTTTCCTAAACCGCACATGTTTCAGTAGTTTGTAGTCGCTGCTTAAATGCCGCCAACTAGCTGCCCACATCGGTGTTAGAAATATCACAATATCTTGCTCATTGTTTAAAAAATGCGCGTAGGGTTGATTTCCTCCAAGTGCCAATGCAATACAGTCCTCTATTCTCGTTGCGTTCTCGTCAGTCAAGAAGTAGAGTGAGGATTTACAGTCGTTGAAATCACCTTCAAGTGTTCTCAAGGCATCGCACACTCCATAAAGCACTAAGATCCCATCCGAGAAGTGGGACATGCGGTCGATGGCTTTGTATACCTCGTCCTTGAGCAGCGCACTATCAACGTGTAGGCCTAATCTGAAGACATATGCAATTACCACAAGATTATCAGAATTCCCGTGGTACACTCTTCGACGGATCGTATTCACCAAACGCCTCATCCTCATCATTGTGTCCGGCCATGAAGAAGTTCTATTTCCCTGTTTCTTTTTCACTAGATGTGGGATTTGAGCGAGGCCTGCAATAAGAAATGGGCGATTTTGCGCTCGTAGCTTTCGTGCGAGCCCTTGACTTTCCGGGGTATCAACCACTATCAAGTGCTTCAGTTCCCTATCTTCTGCAAGCGCATGTGTAAGCTCGTCCTCGAGCATTTGGCACGAAATGATACTCAGGATAGGCATGCAATCACATCATGGGCCTCGTAATTCGTTGGTCATGCTTGTATCACTAGATGGCGAAGTGTGGATCGTTTAGCATCTATGTAGCAACAGTTTAAGCACGGGCACCGGAGATATGTTGATGGATTGTTACAAATCTCAATCGAGAGCATGAAATTACGCATCAACTGCTTCTAAAAATATCGTTAATCCGCTGCATGCCGCTTGCTGTCTCAAGTTTTTTAAGAGCCTTCGCTAGAATATCTTTTCCTACGACCTCCGCCGCGTACTTATCAGCCAGATGCTCGTCATTGTATGGCTTAAAGGTCAAGGAACTCAGCGCCAATAATGAAGAGATTAACTTGTCTGGGCTGTGCTTTATGTGGTATACTTCATGTGCCACAACAGCTCTTACTTCGTCCCTATTGAGATGTTCCAGAAGTCCTACGGAGAGGTACGCAACCTTCCCGTGAACGAATGCCCGTATCTGCTGAGTGTCAATTACTCGTACCGGGATCTCAAATTCTTTTTCCAGCGGCAAGACGTAAGAGGAGAGAGGCACTGTGTTCTTACGAGCCTGCCTCGCTATCCAGTATCTTACCAGCATGAGCACAAGCACGCCTGAAGAGACAACCCCAGAATAAACCCATATCCATTGATACATGGGGCAATTCATAGAAACGAGTCCGAACAATATCGAGACTGTAACTGTAGTCTGACCCCCAAGGAGGAGCTCATATCTCCTCAATTTGAAGAATAGGGCGAAAAGAGAGAGTGATGATACTATGGCGATAAAAAAAGGCAGTAGTATGCCAGGCTGGGTGAGACATCCCAAAAAACAATCCAACGAATTCAACTGCGTTTCCCTCGAGTTTTGCCAATGTTACTAACGACAGCAGTGCCGAACGTGTCGATGAGGCAGTCAACTACGTGTTCTGAAATTCTCATACCGAGCTCATCTTTGGTGCACGTCGGGGAGTAGACATATCGCACTCTTGTTTCGCCTTCGTCGACTTTTCTTTTCACGAAGCCACTCTTCACCAGTCTATCCAGGGTACCAGCAACGCAGGCGAGGGAAAGATCCTCACATTCTAACTGTATCTGTGCTGAGGTTAGCTTTTGCCCCTTCCAGAGCAAGTCAAGTATCCTGACCTCGTTAGAGCTGAAAAACTTTTTTAACCCTTCATTTCGAAGGCTAATACGCTCGAGCTTAACCATCTTTTACACTTTACATATATTGTAAACCTTTCCTATTTCAATATTTCGTGGAGGTTGTCTCGAAATGGTTTGCTTAAGTATGCTGAGTGGTTCGAGATCACGGTATCTACTCATACGACGCATGATGAGCGGATAAGATAAAGCCTTTTGAAACGATACTGACGATACAGAATAAGTGCACTGTATAACTGAAGGTGATAATTTTGAACGAAGCTGAAAAAGAAAGACGAGATGCATTTCTTTGCAAAGTTTACAACTATGCACATAGGATTCCGGATAAGTGGGTACCGGACATTAATTCGCTTGCCAACGATTTAGGATACAGCGATGACGAACTCGTTAGATTTGCTTATTACTTCAAAGACAAAGGGTGCGTCGACGTAAGAGGCACAAAAGACCACCCAGTAACAGCGATAAAAATCACCCCATATGGAATAGAATACGTTGAGAGTTTAGACCGCGAACAACTAATGTAGTAACAAGATGTAATCGTAAATGCGTGAGAGTTGGAACCAGTATTGGTAGTCAAATGCAACAGGAAGGACTAGATCAAGTTCCAACTCCCACGCAGTTGCAGACAATGGTCTGTCCTCGTTAGAAGGAGCTGAACACAACAAATTTTTTTAATTCGCTTCCTTTAACTACAGTACTTTAACATAATAAATAATAGCACGAGAGAATACAAATATCCACTGATCGTTACAAAAATAGTCCCTTTCTTAACTACTGTCACTATGCATTGCTTTATGTAGTGCTGGATCACATATTTCATTCATACTTTACGATCGTATAATGAAATTACAGTAAAGCGGCACACCATCCGTTGAAATAGGACCGAACCAATAAGCTAATGAATTCTATTTACACCTCATCAGAAATTGCCGAACCTACGACTTGTTGCAACGATTGTCGGTCATAGCAACCTCAATATCGCCAAAGTGTAGCTTCTAGCTTATATCCAACTTAAACCTTTTTACTTGGATAAGTTAGACAAAGCGCCTATAATATATCACTATTAGTTCAAATTTATGCAGTTGAATTCTGAAGACAAACTCCTCAGGTACACAAGACAGGTTATACTCCCTGAGATCGGCGTCGAAGGACAACTAAGACTGAGCGCTAGCAAGATATCTTTGGTAGGATGTGGCGCCACTGGAACTAATATATCAAACCTGTTGGTAAGAGCAGG
>Ga0187770_10000811_pt1 | contig 15788 bp, 13 predicted proteins | sample 0116_SJ02_MP02_2_FD_133154 | JGI IMG/M metagenome (GOLD analysis project Ga0187770, IMG submission 133154) | Tropical peat soil microbial communities from peatlands in Department of Meta, Colombia - 0116_SJ02_MP02_20_MG | ecosystem: Environmental > Terrestrial > Soil > Wetlands > Peat | place...
CAACCGGCCGACCTCAAGGGCTTTTTCGAGGCGATGGAGGAGGTCCTTAGCCTCGAAAGGTTTTGTCAGAAAGTCATAAGCCCCCTTCTTAGTGGCTTCCACTGCGCGCGAGATCGTTCCATAAGCCGTCAGGATGATCACCGGAAGAGAGGGCTGGATTTTCAAGAGTTGTTCCATCAGGTCGATGCCGTCCATATCGTCGAGTCTCAAGTCGAGGATAGCCGCGCTGAATATATTCTCACAGGCGCAGGCAAGCGCCTCCTCGCCTCCGGAGGCAACGGTGACCTCGTGTTGGGCCGCCTCCAGACGCGCTTTCATCAGGGTGAGCAAACCCGGATCGTCATCAACTGCAAGGATTTTTTCTTTAGCCATCAGCCTCTACCTGCTCACAGGCCCGGTCAAGAGCCCATGCCCCCTCATAGTGGTGGACCTTAAATCATGGCAAAAGTCCCCGTTCTCTTTCTTCCATTTCGATATCGATCTGCCGCGAGCGTTCAAGCTGCTTTCTAAGTTGGTTGATTATCTCGTCCCTGTAGGAGATCTCGTCTTCAATGCGCTGCCGGTCGGCTCCCGAATCTTTTCCCTGAGCGACCTCGTCGGGCTTGGCGGAATCGTCCGACAACTCCAGGGATCCCTCCGTTTCTTTTGTTTTAGCATCCTCGCGGGTTACCTGGCGCTTCCTGCTCTTTTTCTTTACGATTTTTTCGATAAGATCTTTCCAGACCCTGGCCTGGCCGGCCCACGTGCTGCCAGGGGCGGCCGTGATCAAATCATCGATATAGTTCAACCCCTGTCGAGGGTCATAGTAAGGGCTCTTGGAATAGCAGCAAAGAAAGCTGAGGTTGAAAAGCGCCTCAGCGCATTTGTCGGGGTCCTGGCAGGTCTTGAGGGCTTCAGAGTTTTCCGTGTAAAAGCCCGCATAATCGCCGGACTGCATTGCGGCCATAGGAGGAAATAAGGGCGGCGGCGGCGGGGAAGCCCCCTGAGAAGGATGTTCAGCTGGGGCCGCACACCCGACAATCAGGGCGAATATAATAATAAGGACGGAACTGCCGAGCAGAAATCCGCACCGTTCCTTAGCTGCAGTGAGCAGAAAAGGACCAAACATCCTAAAATCTTCTTTGTAACGGGATTTGCTACCCATTGCCGACTCGTTTCAATAAGGTTGAACTTTGCACGTTTGGATCCTTATCTGTACGCAGAGGCAAAACGACGTGGAAAGTCGCTCCGCACCCGATTTCGCTTTCCGCCCAGATCCTGCCTTTATGGGCTTCAACGATATGCCGGGCTATCGCCAGGCCCAGACCTGTACCATGCTGTCCCTTGACCTTTTGATTCCTGCCCTGGTAGAAGTGTTTGAAAATATTCTGGGCTTCACCCGCCGGAATACCCGGGCCATCGTCGGAAACCCTGATTTGAACAGAGGCGGGGCCCGGCTGGTCGCCCTCAATAGGGAACGCATCCATCCGCACCTCACCACCAGCCGGAGAAAACTTCAAGGCATTGCTCAAAAGATTGTCCAGAACCTGTTGAATCCTGCGCTCATCGGCCAGAAACATCGGAATCGACCCGGTCACGTTCCATTGCAGTTTGATGTCCCTTTTGCGTGCAATCAAATCCAAAGCCCCTGCGGATTTTTCAATCAGTGCTCTCAAGTCGCACATGGCGAACTCGTAATCCATCATCTCCGCTTCCATTTTGGACAGATCGAGGATGGATGAAATACTTTTAAACAGGCGCTGACTGTGATTTCGCACCACCTCCAGTATCTCTCGCTGGCTGTCGGTAAGAGGTCCCGGTATTCCTTCGAGCAACAGGGCCGTGCCTTCCCTTACTGCCGTCAGCGGGGTGCGCAATTCGTGGGAAACATGCGCAGTAAAATCAGCTTTCAAACGATCCAGATGCTCAAGTTCCAGGGCCATGTGATTGAACGACTTGGCGAGATCGACGATCTCAGAGGGACCTTTGACTTTGGCCGTGCGAAAGAATTCGCCCCGCCCTATGCGACGCATCTCCTGCGCCAACGCTTTGAGCGGACGGCTGATTGTGCGCGCGTGCAGGTAGGCCATGATGAAGGCTCCAACAATTCCGAATATCGTCAGCCAGAACATAACCTCAGCCGCAGATGCCGCCTGGTCTCTTGCAATGGACATTTTATTGGAGGCTGCCTGGTCCCGCAGTCGAATCAACTCGTTGGCCCTCTGTATTATATCTTCGCTTAGAATGGCTCTGGCAGCTTCAGATCCCTTTTCGCCAAAATTGAACAGATCGGTCTCTTTTTCATAACTGTCATGGAGAGACACGATCTCGTTTACAAGCACTTTTTCGCGCTCGGAGTCAACAATGGAACCTATCTTATTAATCGAGTCGATAAAACCGTCCTTGTTGTTTTCGTATTCATCCCTAAAGGACAGGTCATGCATCAGAAGATATTTTTCTGCATCGCGCATCTCAGCCAGAAACGACTTCAAAAGCCTTTTCTCCTCGTTGATGCACGCGGCGTCAACCGTGAGGGCTTCCGTATTCAGCCGTGAAACAAGGCGGAGCTTGCCAACTGCAAAAAGGCTCAGGGCCAGGATAAGCATGATTAGAGCGCCCTGGGCTATCATCAGACGGGAAAAGATGGTTAATTTCATTTTCTTTCCTGGGTGATTATCAGCTAAATGCGCAGTCATATCTCCCAGTTGATTATCAGACACGAAGTGGTCTTCAACCATAATAGAGTTCCTAGATTATGTCAATAGCGCCGGCAGTCGCCCATCATTGCCAAAAACCTGAATTACCCAACTTGCCATCGCTGTCTTTGGCCGAGTTGGACGGTAATTTCTTTGACGGAGTCAGCGGAAGGTTAATTCCAAAACCGTGCCAAAATAGGGCGGCAACCAGCAAAGCGGGAGCCAAGCGAGGGGGATCCTCTTGGTCCCTACTGTAGGGATCCGACTACGTAGATGTTGGCAAAAACCTATAGCAAGATGCAAACTGAGGTTCCGGACGACAAAACGCACGGTTGCCGATCGATCCGATCCACGGCTATAAGCTCAGGAATCATTTCAAATCCAGCGAGAAGCTGCTAAGATTGAGGAATTCCTGCAGGGCCTTTAAGTCTCATATGACCCAGGTGTGTAGACCTGTTGTTTGGGGGGCGGAAGATGGCCGAACCTAAATTGATCTACCGGTGCCAGCAGTGTGGCTACATTAGTCCGAAATGGATGGGCAAATGCTCTGAATGCGGGGTTTGGCACAGCTTCTGCGAGGAAGTGGCGCCCGGGGGGGCCAGGAAAATGGCCTCCAAACTTGCCAAGACGGTATCGACTCATCCGGTAAGTCTGGATCAGATCCAATCCGACGGTGAAGTTCGTTTTTCCACCGGGATCGGGGAGTGGGACAGGGTTCTGGGAGGGGGTCTGACAAAGGGGTCACTTGTTTTGCTCGCAGGCGATCCTGGCATCGGAAAGTCCACCCTTCTTCTCCAGGCCCTGTCCAGAATGACCAAAGACGGCCCTGTTCTTTATGTTTCAGCCGAGGAGAGTCCTCAGCAGTTGAAATCCCGCGCTCAAAGGCTCGGTATTCACTCACCGGCTCTGTTCATCTTTTCGGAGACTTCACTGGAAGCCGTGCTTGAGGAAATCGAGAAGGACCCTCCGCTGGCTTTAGCGGTGGACTCGATCCAGACCATGTACACGAGGCTTCTGGACGTAGCGCCGGGGTCAATCAGCCAGGTTCGGGAATGCGCGTCGAGGCTAATGAGGGTCGGCAAAGAAGGGGGAACCAGCATTTTTCTGGTCGGGCACGTTACTAAGGAGGGTGCTATCGCGGGTCCGCGCGCCCTTGAGCACCTAGTGGACACCGTTTTGTATCTTGAAGGAGACAGGACCCACACTTTTCGGCTGCTTCGAGCGGTCAAGAACCGTTACGGTTCGACAAACGAAGTGGGCGTTTTTGAAATGAAGGAAAGCGGCCTCGAGGAAGTCCCCAATCCCTCCCAGATGCTATTGGCCGAGCGGCCCAAGGGAGTATCCGGCTCCGTTGTAGCCTGTTCGGTTGAGGGCACGCGCCCGATTCTGGTGGAACTTCAGGCCCTGGTGAGCTCGACCGGTTGGATGCAGCCGCGCCGCACCAGCATGGGGGTCGACACGAATCGTCTGTCCCTTTTGCTTGCCGTGCTGGAAAAAAAGCTTGGTTTCAATTTTGCGCAACAGGACGTATTCATAAATGTGGCAGGCGGAGTGCGGCTTGTAGAGCCAGCGGCCGACCTGGCGCTGACAACCGCGCTGATGAGCAGCTATCTCGACCGGCCTGTTCCTCAGGACCTCGTGGTCTGGGGCGAAGTGGGGCTTGCCGGCGAGGTAAGGGGTGTCGGGCACAGCGCGCTCCGCGCAATGGAGGCATCCAAGCTCGGGTTTAGCTCCTGTCTGATGCCCAGAAGCAACTCCGAGCGGCTTTTTCAGGAAACGGATTCCCGCTGCATAGGTGTGCGCTCCCTTCAGGACGTTCTCCACGCGGTTTTTGAGGGGAAAACCGGCAGCGACAAATGAGCCTCGGGCAATGCCTTTCTTTGAAAACATCATTCGGGCGGTCTAGCGAGCATAAGAATGGCGGTCGACACATGGGAAATAAAGACCACGAAGGGCCGGTCCCGATTCAGGACGGCACGCAGTCACTCACCAGGCAGGGCCTGTGCGGGCAGATTTTTAGGTTGACGGATTAAGCGGGTTTTCGCCGGGGTGAGGATTTTCTTGAGTTTTGCCGGCGGCTCAGGAATTACCGGCCAAGGTTTGTGGCCACTGCCGTAACCGTGGGCCACCCTTCCCGCTCGATTACTTTATCCACCCGGAATTCGGGCGGGGCTAATCTTTTGACCTCTTCCATCCTGCTTTCCAGAAATCCGGCCAGAACGACCCGCTTCGATCCCCTCCACTCCCCTGCCGCAAGGATTTTCTCCAAAATGGGCCATTCGAGGTTCATAATGAAAAGGTCCGGCCGTATTCCCAAGCATCCCGGAACGTCTGCTTCCACCAGGGCTACCCGGCCCTCGACCCCATTTGCCCGAACGTTTCTCCCTGCAACTTTCAACGCGAGCGGATTACGGTCTATGGCCGGGACGAATTTTGCCCCGGCCAGGGCGCATGCAATAGCAAGGACCCCGGTCCCCGTGCCGAAATCGACCGCCGTATGGACTGAGTCGGTCTGGAAAATCTCGGATATAGCAAGCAGGCACCCTTGGGTTGCAGGATGAAGACCTGAGCCGAAAACGACTCCGGGGTCGATAAGCATTGAAATCCTGCCAGGATTATCCGCCGGGGCTGCCGAAAGCCGGATGTCGAAGGATCCGATGCTGATTTGAGGGACCGAAACGTCCTGCCACTTTTCGTAGGGCAAATCGTATCTGGCGATCAGCCGCCAGTCGGGGTGGGATTTCAGCCACTGCACGACGGGTTCGTCAGTTGCCCGGGCGGCTAAGCCTGCCCCGGGGGAACCAATCGAAGAGGCCGATCCAGGGGAGGCACCGACCCCGGCAGGCGGTCCCGGTTCCCAAGCTTCCCTTCTGTAAAATAGATAATAGAAAGGCGGCTCGGGCCAAACCCCCTCAAGCCCTTCACGGGGAACGTCGCGCGGCCGCCCGCTTCCCTTCAGTTCATATACGCAGATCGGACCTCTGGCATCAAATTTCGGAGAAAGCGAGGCTTCATCCTCACAATGAGCTGATTTTTTCCTGTCCACTATCCACTGTTCAATGACCGGAGGTTTTCCTGTTGAAGATCGAACCGACGCGATTAATCTTTGAGGTGGTTTTTTCCGACCGTATCGGAACGGTTTCCTTCCGGTCAGCAGGCTATTTGGCCGATCCAGCCTTCACATTCAAATCATAGGTGACGATGACGCTTCTTGAATCCCAGATTTTGAGCAGATCCTTGGCATACACTATACTTATCACCAGTTGCTTCATGCCGTTGCCATCGAGGTCTCCGATGCGGAGTGACGTGATCTCCCCGTTAAATTCTCTTGTCTCCCAGTTCTGGGTCAGCGCCTTATCATCCCAGGAAAGGGATACGATCTCGCCCTTGCCGCAATACTTAAGGGAATCGGACGGCCATCGGTCGGAGGAGGCGGCATTCCTGTTAAGAACGATCTCCGGGGTTCCGTTTTTGCGCAGGTCCGCAATCAGGATAGGCGAGGGAATGGCATCAACCTTGCCTTGAAAGGCGTTGGTCGTTGCCCCCCAGATGCCCTGGCCTTTCCAAAGCTGGTCGCCGGTCCCGCTCAGGACACGCAGTTTGTGATTATCATCGAGCATGACGACTTTTTGCAGCTTGTCGTTTTTGAGATCGACTTTCGCGAAGTTAAATACATTGACATCTCTTGGAACTTCGATCGCAGGTCCCGGCGTGAGAGAATTGCTTCGAAGCTGCATCTCATATATGCTCCCTGAAAGCACGTTCTCGTGTTTTTCTCCCTGTTTTTGTCCTATCAGGACTTTTTCCCGCTGCCCTAGGTGCACCGCGTTAAGGAAGTAGGGAAGGCCCTGGGCAATCACCTGGACCTTGCCGCCTGAAACCGACAGCACAAAGGAGGAAACGTCATCGGTCTTAGCGGTGAGGTCCCTGGACCCTTCGCCCGGAGACGGCATGGTGGCTTTCTTCATCCGTATGTTCGTCAGAAAGATAGAGGCTTTTCCCTCACTGTTAATGTCGGCCACGCTCACCCAAACAAAGCGGTCGGTCTGCGCCCCTTCGAAAGTTGCGACCGACCTAAGCTGCTGGTTTTCCTTCTTATAGACAATCAGCTTTCTCGTCTGGATGACGACGATTTCGTCCTTCCCGTCGCCGTCAACATCGCCGACATCCATACCGAGTATTCCACCCTGAAAGTCCTGGCTTTGCCAAAAGCCCGGCCTGAGGGCGTCTTCGGAGGCTGCATCGACAAAACCGGGGTTGAGGTAGGCAATTCTGTCTCTTGAGGCCAAGGCTCCCGGAAGAAGCAATTCAGGGTCCCGGGTGGCAAGCGTCTCTGCTTCCGCCGAGGCCGCCTGGGACTTTTCCTCCGGATTGCCGGAAATCTTCTGATTTACCTGTTGGGCCAAGAGATTCACCTGAGGCAAGATATCATCAAGGGTCTTCGTTTGAGCATAGAAGGACACAGGCTCCGTCTTGCCCGACACCGGGACCATTTTCGCCTCTATACTTATCGACTGGCCCGTGCTGGTAATGCTTCCGTAAAGAACATAGTCCGCCTTGAGTGTTGCGGCGATCCGAGAGGCTTCGTTCTGCGAGATTTCTTTTGCCGCCAGGGCGCTACTGTACGCCACCGGCGTATTCACCACCTGCACCTTGCTCTGCCATGAAAGTCGCGAAGAGAGCATGTCGCAGATACTGCTCTGCAGGTAGTGAAGACTTGCCGGCGTGTTCAACGTAAAAGGCAGAATCGCCACCTTGGGCAGCCCGGCATCGCCAGTTTGAGCGGCTGGACAAGGCGCCGCGAGCGCTGAAAAGATAAGCAAAAGCAGCATTATTCCCGCAGTGCGTTTGAGGGCGCATGAGGAGGCTCCAAATCCAGTGTCTGATAAGGCCACGATTTTCTTGCGGAACATGCAATGCTCCTTGCCGATTTATGCAGGTTCGCTCAATGCCTTTTCTCTGCATCTCCGCGGTGGATTTATCCGGTCTTGTCCTTGTTTTAGGACAAAAAGCTCCAAATTTCAGCGGTTTTCGAAAACCTGGACGGCAACGGACGATTTTCCCCGCTCGTGTACAATAAAACAGGCATAGTTCCATTATCAAGCTAATTTTTGGGACTCCTGTCACCACGGATTTCTGTTGACATTGATTGAAGCGCTGCAATATGCTCGTAGGTGGAGTTGTGCCTGGGGGCGGTTTTGCTTTCTTTTGCAGGAGAGAGGGCAAAAGTCCAGCAATATCAAAGGGATGGAGCAGAATGAGGGAAGAGTTGGTATATGCTGGGAGCTACTGGGGAGGAAGGAGTTATGAGTAAATATCTTCTAATGGCCGCCGCGGCACTGCTCGCCGGGTTTATTGCCCTACCCTCTCCTGCGCCCGCGGGTGGGGAATTCCTGTACGGCGGCCAGTTCCATGTGCTCAACAACGCTGGCGACGGTGTCCTGACCGGGAGCGATCAAAGCGCTATCAGCAGCGGATCGAGTCCAGCAGGGGCGACAGCAACTGCGTCAGGTGCTCCGGCCTGGCCGGAATACCAGGGCTGGATGATCGATGCGGGTCTGAGTTGTTGGTGTCCCCCGTGGACCTTCAACGTCGGGGGTTTTTACACCGCCAGTCCTAATTTTTTCAGTACCTTAGTTAACAACGGGAATGACGCTGCCACCAATGCGACCGGCGGCACTGAGGTTCAACCAACTGCCTGGGGCCTGGCCTTGCCAGGCGTGACCGACCCAAAGCCGACGTGGTTCGCCGGCCCGGTCGGGGCTTCCAGGTACGGCCCTGAAATCCTGGGAGGCGGAGTGCTGGGCGGCGACCCGTGGGTCCAGCGCGGATTCGCCAATGGCAGGTTCAACTACACGGGCTGTAACGCTCTGGGTACAGAAAACTATCAAAACTCGAGCGACATCTGGGCGATTACTGCAGGCACGTCCTGGCAGATCCGTCCGGGTACGACGCTGAGCACGTCCTACTGGTACTGGGGGAGATCGAGCCCCAGTCCGGTCGGCTTCAGTACAAACAGCATCAAGGCAGCCGGCCAAACGATAAACCCGGCAACGGGGGCAATTACGTTCGCGAATCCGGGGGCTTTGCAGCACGACATGTTCGGTTCCATCGGGCATGAAGTGGACTTCTATATCGATCAGCAGATATTTGACAACCTGACATTGACCTTTGTCGCCGCGTATCTTTTCGCCGGCGACGCTTTCTGCCTGGCGCCCGTGGGAAGCAATACAAACGGGGCCGGTTCCAACCAGGGTTACCCGGGCAATTGTGCGTCACCGGCAGCCACAGACGCCTTCAAGCTGGGCGCACGGCTGCAGTGGAACTTCTAGCAAGTTTCCATCCGGAAAGGGCCCTGTTCCACCCTGAGTGTGTCAGTCTTAGGGTTTTCATGTGCGGCGCACCGATGACGCCTCCGCACAAACCTTGGATTTTCTTGTCAGGGCGAAAAATGCCTCCTTTCCCGGTTGGAAACTGGAAGTACACCATCCGGAGTCTCCGGATGGACACCAGCCATGACTCTGTTGGGTTCGGGTAAAGCAGACCCGGATGGAGGGGCTTCCATCCGGGTTTTCTTGTGTGAAAGGCTATTCTGATATGTCCCAGTTTCTCAAGGTCAAAACCGCTGACGAGGTCCTCTCGATCCTTGATGGGATCGATCCCTTGCCGCAGGAGACTGTCACACTCGAACTTGCCTGCGGCAGAAGACTTGCCTCAGACATCGTAGCAGCCGAATCGGTGCCCCATTTCTCGCGCGCAACGATGGACGGGTATGCGGTTCGGGCGCGGGACACCTTTGGGGCGTCGGAAAGCCTCCCAGCGCTTTTGGAGAGGACGGGTGAAGTGGTCATGGGCGAGGCCACAAGTCTGACGGTCGGGCCCGGAAAGGCGGTGGAGGTCCCGACCGGCGGAATGATTCCCGACGGCGCCGACGCGGTGGTGATGGTCGAATACAGCTCAAAGCTCGACAATACAATGATCGAGATTACTCGGCCCGCGGCGCCGGGCGAAAATGTCCTCAAGGCAGGAGACGATATAGCGCCGGGCGAGGTCCTGTTCAGAAAAGGGGCCATGCTCCGGCCCCAGGATATAGGCGTGCTGGCTGCCCTGGGGATTGCGGAGGTAGAGGTCTTCAGGGTTGCGCGGGTAGCCCTGATTTCGACCGGCGATGAAATAGTACCGGTTGAGATACACCCTTTGCCAGTCGGGAAGGTAAGAGACATCAACAGTTTCAGCCTGGCGGCCCTGATTGAATCCGCCGGGGCGCGGGTCGGGATGAAGCGAAAGGTTTCCGACCGGCTTGAAGACCTGGTGTCTGCCTGCCGGGAGGCCATGATGAACCACGATGTGATCGTGCTTTCGGGCGGCAGTTCGGTTGGTGTCCGGGATTACACGGCGCAGGTGCTTGCGGGCCTGCCCAAATCGGAGCTTCTGGTGCACGGGGTTGCAATCAGGCCAGGCAAGCCGACGATCCTTGGCAGGGCAGGGGGAGCGCTTTTCTGGGGACTGCCCGGCCAGCCCGTATCCGCGCTGATCACTTGCAGGGAGTTCGTGCTTCCATCTTTGCGGAAGCTGCATGGGGTGATTGAAACTGAACTTGTGCATAGCCGCTCGATTGGAGCGATCCTCAGCCACCAGCTTCCCTCGGTGCACGGCAGGACCGATTATGTGCCTGTTCACCTGTCTCGAAGCGGCCAGGGCCGAACAGAGGCGTCTCCGATATTCGGAAAATCGGGAGCCATCAGCATACTGGCGCGCGCCGACGGATACGTGGTCATTCCAGAGCACGTGGAGGGCCTTGACCAGGGCGCCGGGGTTTCAGTTTTTCTCTTTTGATCGCAACTTAAATTCGAATTACAAATGCAAATAGCTACGAGACCCTTTCATTCGTAATTTCTGATCCGTAATTCCTAATTAATTCAGTTATTTCTTCGTCCCGAAAGTCAGGCTTCTCCGAGGGCGTCCATCGAAGAACATCTTCTTCTTTCCATTGCCTGCGCACGGCCGTAGATCTGCTTGTTCGCGGCGCCCACACTCGAGGGTCGGTCGGCCCAAAGATGGAGACCGTCGGTATTCCCACCGCCGCCGCCAGGTGACTGACTCCGGAATCGCTTCCGATGTAGAGGCGGCACAATGAGAGCAGCGCGCAGAGTCTCAATGGCGTCAGTCCGCTTACGATGGGGATTCCAACTTCACGCATAGCCTCTGAAAATTCTATCAGATATTCATCGGCAGGCCCGACGGAAAGGAGCGTTTGAGATGACAATTCCCGCCTAAGCCAGTCGAGCAGGCCGTGCCAGTTCCTGAGCGGCCAGACTTTGGCCCTGCCACCGCTTCCCGGATGAATGAAAATCGGCTTGGAACCTATCCCCCATTGGCGAAGGAGGTCGGCTGCGGCCTGTTTTTCAGAAACGGGAGGCGACAAGATAATGGGCTTCCCGCCGATCGGCCGGCCAAGGTCGTTCAATTGGTTGCGCAGAAAATCCAAAACATGAGTGTGAGCATCTTTCGACACAGGGAAAGACTGGACCCAGCTTACACTTGCCGTAAGGCGATCTGAAAGCCTCTCGGCCAGGAGGCGAGATCCGGTCTGGCCGAAAATGAAGATACAATCGGCCTTGAGCAGGAAATCGGGAAGAACTGTAGTCCGCCACAACCTGTCGTGCAGGAGGCGGGCAACGAGAACGGTGTCCGTGGAATGAATTTCGCCCAGGTAACTCTTTCCGCTTAGCAGAGACACATGCTCCGGCTTTGACCAGAAGTCGATACGCACCATCCAAGGCTTGTCAAAAAGCTCCTCGACAGCGGAAGCCACCAGGAGAAAATCTCCGAGCGCCCCCTGGTGAAAGACAACGGCCCTTGTTTTTCCGGGGGTATCTGATCCTGTCATCTCTTCGAAGGGCGTGCCACCATTTCGAGAAAGTCGGAAGTCCTGAAGTCCGGACTGTTTCGCCTGAAGTAGTCTATTTCGATGTCCGCCAAGCTGCGGTAGACTGCCTCGCGTGAATCGAGCAGAGCATTATAGGAGCGAAAGAGGGCTTCATCGACCGATTCTCCGGGGTCGATCCTGAAAAGTCCCATCCAGAGCACAGGCCGTGGATTTGACAGATATTGCCGAAGCAATGCCTCTCTGATTACTGCGGGAACAGCAAAATATATGATCTTCGTCAAAGCCCTGAGCCTCTGCAGGAGATCGTCGCCGAGATAGATAACGCTTCCCGTGGTATCCACCACTATATTTTCATCCGAATGGGCACAACCGCTTTCGGCGATCCAGTCGAGAATTTCAGCCATGAGCCGTTTTTCATGGAAAAGATATAGCTTTTCCTTCTCCTGGTAGCCGTCCTGAAAAGGGAAGCCCATCCATTCGCCGAGGCTCAGGTTGCTTTCATCCGCCCGTCTCAGTTCACTGGAGAGTCTGTCGGTAATGAGAGCGTCGAAGCAAAACCGCCTGAATCCTCGCCTGACAAGCTTTTCGGACCAATATGACTTTCCCGACCCCGACATTCCAATTAGAGAGATCAGCACTCAACCCCCCAATTCCGAAGCAATCCTTCACGTTCTCATAATAAATCTTTCTCATATCGTCTATAAAATCAAGGGCCAGGCATTACTTTAAGAACAGGTTCACCGTGTGAGGGGGGTGGCCTCTTAAGTTGACGGCTATGCCCTCGGGGCCGTGGCGAAGATTACCTGACACTTTTCCTCTTAAAGACTATCAACTGGCTCGATACACGCCCGGGAGCAAAAGATTGCGCTTCCTTATCCGTCAGCCACAGGGTGTGGTCGGAATAGATAGCGGCGACAATAACCGGCTGATAATTATTGTTGATGTAATTTTTCATCCAGAAGAACAATTTCATCTCGGATTGAGGTCGCTGAAGCCAGGAAGTCGGGGCTGTTGCGAGCACCAAGAAAGGCGGCTCGCTTTTCTCCACCTGCGCGATCAACTCTTCCTGCATGCGAAGCGCAAAGGGCTGAGGTTCCATCAGCCCATACATATAAATGTGCTCCGTGGCAGACCTGCGATGGGCATAGAAGCATATCTGCGGCTCAGATCCAAGGACCGCTATACGATCTTCGGGTCTGGTGTTCTTTCTGATAAACTCCGCAACTTTTACAGACTCCGGAAATGGGTTGGCGCCGTAAACAAAGCGGCTGAACTCGTCCGGGGTCAAAGCTGCCAGAACACGCTGCGTGGCAAAGACGCCGGTCAGCGAAAACGCCGTCACGGCGACAAGTACCGCAAACTGGATGGCTTTGGACCTGGTAGTAAATTTGGAAGCAGCTTCCCCGATCACCATTGCGGCAGCGCCCGAGCAAAGCGCCGCCGCCGGCAGGAGCTGCACGAAATAGTGCTGGCGAAAGAAAAAACCGGGACACACGGACATAAATGAGAACAGGAAAAAGGACAGGAGAAAAGGCGCAACCTTTCGTCCGGACTCGGTGAACCAAACACCGAACATGCCCCCGAGGCAAAACGCCCAAATGAGGGGGTTGTTCTCGATAATGCGTGCAATTGCGAGGAGAAAGAGTTCGATGCCGGTTTTGAGATCCAGCTCGGACACATAGGATCGAGCGTAGTCAACCGTCCAGAACCAGAACCTGTCCAGTACGCCCTGGTAAGCCATCAGCGCAACAACCACCGCGTAGGGCAAAACGATTCCAGCGGCCAGGGACCCGGTTTCGAGCAGAAGACGTTTCCAAACAACAGGGCGGCTGCGAAATGCAGCATACAGGACCCAGCTTAAACCAAACAGAGCAAAGAAGACCCCTGACTGCTTCATGAGCAGCGCCAGCCCCAGGCATAGACCCGACCCCCACATAAGAACCAGCCTTCGCTTCGAGCCGATCCCCCCATTCTTAAAAGGGGGCGCAGGGGATTTCAGGCTCTCCAGGAGCAGCCATACCCCGGCAAGTGCAAACACTACTACAAACTGAGTCGCATGCGCAAAGAGACCAAGCACGGAGGTGTCCGCTGAAGTGACAACAAAGGCCGCCGCGGCCAGAGCCGCGCCTGCGGCGCCCAGCATGGGCCGTGCAAGCAGATAAAGCAAAACGCTCGATAACAGATTCACCGCCATAAGGCCCATGTGGATGCCGGTGGCCGTTTGCCCAAACAAGGCCAGGATTGCGGAGTAGGCGTAATATATGCCCGGAAGTTTCATATTTGCCGCTTCACTGTAAGGCGGTACTCCATCCAGGATGAGTTGGCCCATGAGGGCGTATTCGCCTTCATCACGCTCCAGCGGCGCCGGCGCCGCCTGAAACCGAAGGATAATGACACAGGCGATGGCGGAGGCAAGGACAGCCAGAGATAACATGGCAAGTGAGTCTTGATCCCTGATTCGCAATTTCTAATTCCTGATTCCTAATCGCATTATTGATATTTTCTACGGATCAGTTTTGCGACGAATGCCAGGGCTATCAGGGTCCCGAGGGAAAGGGCCATCCTAGTGGAAAGCAGCCTGCCCGGATCTCCGGAAATCCAAATTTCCCTGATCTCTCCTATGAAGAAGGTGACAGCAAGAATGGTTGCGGCCTCGCCCAAAGCAGTAGCGAAAAAATAATCCCAAAAGCGGACTTTCGTCAGTCCTACGCCGTAGTTGATGAGCACGAGGGGCACAAACATCAGCCGGAGAAGGAGAACGGCTTTGAAGCCATTGCGTTCGAGAAGATCGTCATACTTCATCAGCCTGTTTCCAATTAGAGAGCATACAAACTTCCTTCCAAGCATGCGGGCAGCAAACCAGGAGATCACGGCCCCGGCAAGGGTGCCCGGCCACACGCAGGCAAAGCCCAGGTAAGGTCCGAATACTGCGGCGCCGACTCCCACAAAAACCGTCCCCGGGATGAAGAAACATGTGCCGACCGCGCAGAACAACAGAAGAAGAGCAGGCCCTATCAGACCGGCTTGGCTGATGATTGTTTGGAACCGATCGGGTTCGAGGTATGCCTTAATGGGAGAAAATTCCGCCAAAGCAATCAAAATCCCTGCCACAGCCAGCAGGGTCAGCGCTTTGAAAGGCGCGCTTCCATGATCGATCTTCATTATTTTGCCGGGTCCTCCCATTCAATCACCACTAAGTTGACGGCAAGGCGCCCTCGCGTGAAGAGATATCTATATGGATTCAACAGTATTGACTAGTGCCCTGGGGAAAAGGTTCGACTCAATGACCTTCATTTTCGCCAGGCGGTACTCACACGCCGTTTTGAGGCAGCCAACCCCATATGTAACACTTCGCCGGAAGTTTATCGAGGATGCCTCGCTAAAATACCTGGTCGGGCAGCTTACTTCCGCCACCGTGTACCCAAACCAGAGGATTTGGGCGATCATCTGGTTGTCGAAAACAAAATCGTCCGAGTTCGCATGGAAAGGGACTTTTTCGAGCAACTCGCGTGAAAAGCCCCTGTAGCCGGTATGGTATTCAGATAGTTTTGCGCCCATAAGGAGGTTCTCAGCAAAGGTGAGCGCCCTGTTGGACACATAACGCCAGCGGGGCATGCCTCCTTTAAGAGCATAGCCCCCGAGAATCCTGGATCCAAGGACGCAATGGTAGAGTCCGTTTCCGATCATTGAAACGAAAGCGGGAATGAGTTTAGGAGTGTACTGGTAGTCGGGATGCACCATGATGACAATGTCCGCTCCTTGCTCCAATGCGTATCCGTAGCACGTTTTCTGATTCCCGCCGTACCCCCTGTTGCTCTCATGGGCATACACGATTGTCTTCGGAAGGCCTCTGGCAATCTCGATAGTCCTGTCATGACTGACATCATCGACGACGATAACCAAATCGACATAGTCCTGGGCCTGCACTTCCGAATAGGTCTGCCTGAGCGTCTTTTCAGCGTTGTACGCCGGCATGACCACGATGACTTTTTTGTCTCTGAACACTCCGGTTGCATCCTCTTATATACGTCAAAAATGAGGCAATTATCATTCGTCGGCCTGTTGAGTTTCGCCCTCGGATACAAGTTATCCGGGCCACCCGTTACGACCTGTTGCAAGCTTCCACCGAGATCCTTCCGATTCCAACTTGGAACATGTCACGGCCCGGCAGCAATTGTTTCTTCGCAACGAAACAGGGCCTTCGTCCCCGCATCCCACCACTG
>Ga0187770_10000812_pt1 | contig 15775 bp, 13 predicted proteins | sample 0116_SJ02_MP02_2_FD_133154 | JGI IMG/M metagenome (GOLD analysis project Ga0187770, IMG submission 133154) | Tropical peat soil microbial communities from peatlands in Department of Meta, Colombia - 0116_SJ02_MP02_20_MG | ecosystem: Environmental > Terrestrial > Soil > Wetlands > Peat | place...
AGGCTGCGGGATGGGCGGCGAGCTACGCCTTGACGGGCTGGCCGAGCAGCTCCTCGAGCATGCGGCGAAACCCCGCCCCCAGCTCCGGGTGCCGCAGCGCGATCTCGACCGTCGCGCGCAGGAACTCTGCCTTGTTGCCGGCGTCGTAGCGGCGACCGGGGAAGGTGCAGGCGTAGACCGGCTCGGCGGCGAGGGCGCGGCGCAGGCCCTCGGTGAGCTGGATCTCGCCGGCGCGGTCGGGGGGCGTCGCGCCGAGGGCGGCGAGCACGCCGGGGGTGAGGATGTAGCGCCCGATGATGGCGAGGTTGGAGGGCGCCTGCGCCGGGTCGGGCTTCTCGACGAGGTCGCGCACGCGCCACACGCCCGGCCCCATCGGCTCGCCCGCGATGCAGCCGTAGTGGCGGATCTCCTCGCGCGCGACCTCCATGACCGCGATCACGGCGGCGCCGGTGTCGCGGTGGAGCTGGGCGAGGCGCGCGATCGCCGGGGTCTCGCCGACGATGACGTCGTCGCCGAGGAGCACTGCGAACGGCTCGCCGCCCAGCACCGGCGCGGCCTGGAGCACGGCGTGGCCGAGGCCGAGCGCTTCCTTCTGGCGCACCGCCACGACCTGCACGAGAGCGCCGACCTCGCGGACGATGCGGAGCAGCTCGTCCTTGCGGCGGTCGGCGAGGAACGCCTCGAGGCGGAGGTTGCGGTCGAAGTGGTCCTCGATCGCGGACTTCCCCTCGGCGGTGACGAAGATCGCGGTCTCGATCCCGGCGGCGACCGCCTCCTCGACGACGTACTGCACCGCCGGCTTGTCCACGATCGGCAGCAGCTCCTTGGGGATCGCCTTGGAGGCGGGCAGGAAGCGGGTGCCGAACCCGGCGACGGGGAACACCGCGCGGCGGAGGTTCACTTGGCAACCTCTCGCACCGGGAACTTGGCCACGTTCTCGAAGCGCAGCGAGGCGCCCGGCGCGATCTGGTGCTTGGCGGCGAAGCCCGCGTTGAGCTCGAGCACGGCGCGCGCCGGCTTGGTGGGCGAGAAGCTCGGGCACGGATCGCTGCGGCACGGCGGCACGTTGGCGCGCACGAACACGACGCCACCCTGGCCGTCGAGCCAGACCATGTCGAGGGGGATGATGGTGTTCTTCATCCAGAACGGGTACACGGCGTCCTGGTCGAAGACGAAGAGCATCCCCTGATCGGCCGGAAGGGTGTCGCGGAACATCAACCCCAGGGCGCGCTCCTGCTCAGTGAGCGCGAGCTCGAGGCGGATGCGGGTCCCGTCCGGCGCGAAGCAGGACGGCGCCGCAGCAGGCTCCGCGGCGGGCAGCGCAGCGACAAGGGTGAGGGCGAGGATCAGCACGTTACTCCTCCAAGAGCAACTTGAATCGTGCGGCTTGGTCGCGGAACGTACGGTAGCTCATGCGCAGCAGTCTCGCTGCCTTCTTTTGAGCGCCCCTCTTGCTGACGCCGCCGAACCGGGCGAGCGCCTTTTGCATGAGCTCGCGCCGGATCGCAGCAAGGTGAGCGTCGAGGTCCAGCCCTTCCTCGGGCAGCACCAGCCACGCCTCGGTGGACTCGCGTCCCGCCAGCCCTCCCACGACGGAAGGGGGCAGCGAACCGATGCTGAGCAGCGAGGACGCCTCCATGGCGACCGCCTGCTCCATGACGTTCTCGAGCTCCCGGACGTTGCCGCGCCACGGATAGTTTTGGAGCATCAGCATGACGTCGCTGCTGATCTCCTTGACCGGGACGCCCAGCCTCGCGCACGCGCGCTCGACGAACACCCGCGCGAGCACGGGGATGTCTTCCTGCCGCTCGCGCAACGGCGGGAGGTGCACGTGGAGGACGTGGACGCGGTAGTAGAGGTCCTCGCGGAAGCGCCCCTCCTTGACGAGGCGGAGGAGGTCCTGGTTGGTCGCCGTGATGAGGCGCACGTCCACCGGCACTTCGCGGGTGTCGCCGACCGGGCGGATCCTCTTGTCCTGGAGGGCGCGCAGCAGCTTGGCCTGGGTCGGCGGGTTCATCTCGCCGATCTCGTCGAGGAAGAGCACGCCGCCCTCCGCCTCCTGGAACAGGCCGCGCTTGTCGCGCACCGCCCCGGTGAACGAGCCCTTGACGTGGCCGAACAGCTCGCTCTCGAGCAGGCTCTCGGGGAGGGCGGCGCAGTTGACCGGCACGAACGGCCGCGAAGCGCGCGCCGACTCGGTGTGGATCGCGCGGGCGAGCAGCTCCTTGCCGGTGCCTGACTCGCCCGTGATGAGCACCGCCGAGTCGGCGCGCGCGATCTGCGGGATGCGCTCCAGGATCGGCCACATCACCGGCGACTCGCCCACGAACTGGTGGAAGCTGGGCCAGGTCGGCTTCTCGGCCTTGCGCGTGATCTGCTTCGCAACGATCAGCTTGAGGTCGTCCACGTCGAACGGCTTGGAGAGGTACTCCACGGCACCCTCGCGCAACGAGGTGATCATGTGGGCGGGCGTGGAGTGCGCCGTGATCATCGCGAACGGCGTTTCGGGCCGGGCCTTGTGCTGAGCGCGGAGAAGGTCGAGGCCGTTGCCGTCGGGCAGCACGATGTCGCAGATCACGAGGTCGAAGGTCCGATGCGACAGTTCGCGGGTGGCCTCCTTGTAGGTTGACGCCAGAGTGACCTGGTACCCCTCGCCCTCGAGCACGATCCGCAGCACGTCCCGCAGGCTCGCCTCGTCGTCCACCACCAGGATGCGGGCGCTCACGCCGCCACCAGCGGGATGCGAAGCGTGAAGACGCTGCCCTGCCCGGGCGCGCTCGCGACGTGGATCTCGCCGTTGTGATCGGAGACGATCGAGTAAACGACCGCCAGGCCCAGGCCCGTCCCGCCCTTGCGGAACGCCTTGAACGGCTGGAAGATCTCCTGGACCTGCTGAGGCTCCATGCCAACTCCCTCGTCGCACCAGCGAATCACGTAGACGCCCCCGTCCGGGTGGGCCTCGATCCGCATCGTACCACCCTGAGGCATGGCCTGAATGGCGTTGCGCGCGAGGTTGAAGAATGCTTGCCGGAGCTGCTTCTCGTCCGCCACGATCGGCTCCCCGTGGGGCTCGATGGCGGTGACGATGCGGTGCGCCGCGGTGACCTCGGAGGAGTTGCGGAACAGCGTGAGGACCTCCTCGAGCGTGCGCGCGAGGTCGCATGGGCCGCGCTGCGGGTCCGGGGGCCGCGCGTAGCCGAGGAACGACTCGATGATCCGCGACAGCCGGCGCGACTCCTCGACCATGATGCGCGAGAGGTGGCGCTCCTTCTCGCCGAGGCCGGGCACCTTGCCGAGCACCTGCGCGGAGCCGGAGATCGAGGCGAGCGGGTTGCGGATCTCGTGGGCGATCCCGGCCGCCATCTCGCCGACCGCCTCCATCCGCTCGCGCAAGCGCAGGCGCTGCGCCTCCTCGCGCGCCTCGGTGAGATCGCGGAAGTGGACGACCAGCCCCACCGGCGTCGCGTCCACGGCGCGCAGCGGGGTAATCGTGCAACCGAGGGGAACGCCCTCGCCCCCGATCGTGCCCTCGAGGCGGACCGGGAGACCGCTCGCAACCTTCTCGAGGACGGGCGCCCACTCGATGCCGACAAACGGGAGCAACTCGGCGAGATGCCGCCCCTCGAGCGGCGCGTTGGCGCCGAGGATGCGCTCCGCCGCGGGGTTGGCGAGCACGACCTTGCCCTGCACGTCGGCCGCGAGCACGCCCGAGTCCACCGAGCGCAGCACGTCACCCGAGAGCGCGAACAGCCGCGCGCTCGCCGCCTGCGCGCCTCGCAGCTTGCCCTCGGCTTGCTGGAGCGAGTGCGCGAGGTAGGAGGTGAGCAGCGCGACCACCGCGAAGCCGGCGCCGCTCAAGAACATCTGGAAGGCGAGCGCGGGGTGCCCGACGGGCGGGAACAGCGCCGCGAAGCCGGGCCGAGGCAGCCAGCGGTACAGCATCGCTTCCGCGATCGTGCCGTAGACGATGAACGCGCCGCCCGCCACGGTGAGCGCCCCGCGCAGCCCGAACATGAGCGCGCCGAACGCCACCACGATGAGGAAGAGGAACGCGAACGGCGAGGAAGGACCGCCCGTGAGGTAGACGAGCGTGCCGAAGATGAGGAGGTCGCCGGTGAGTTGCAGCGAAGCGTGGAGACGCGGCGGAACGCGGAGCGCCCACAGCAGGATCCACACGAGTGAGAGGAGGTAGGTCAACCCTGCGATGCGCATGAGCGGGGCGATCGGCAGGATCTCCTCGGTGGCGGTCTGGACGAGCAGCGCGCCGACCAGCACGGCCGACACCGCGACCAGCCGCAGTCCGACCAGCCAGCGGGCGACCCTCTCGGCGGGGAACCCCAGTTGCGCCTGCGTCCCGGACGTCTCGTGGCGCGGTGCTGCGCTCGCCGTCATCCGATCTTGGAGATGAGGTCGAACATCGGCAGGTACATCGAGATCACGATCCCGCCGATGACGATGCCCAGGAAGGCGATGAGGATCGGTTCCATCAGCCTCATCATCCCGGCCACGGCGAGGTCCACCTCCTCCTCGTAGAACTCGGCGATCTTCGCGAGCATGGTGTCCATCGCGCCTGTTGCTTCGCCCACGCTGATCATCTGCACGACCATCGAGGGGAACTGGTTGGTGGCCTTGAGCGGGTCGGCGAGCGCTTTGCCCTCCTCGACCTGCTTGCGGACCTCGAGGATCGCGCCCTCGATCACCGCGTTGCCGGCGGTGCGCGCGGTGATCTCGAGCGACTCGAGGACGGGGACGCCCGCCGACAGCAGCGTGCCGAGCGTGCGGCAGAAGCGCGCCACCGCGATCTTGCGCAGCACCGGGCCGAGCACGGGGAGGCGCAGCAGGAGCCGGTCGATCACCAGCCGGCCCTGGGTGGTCGCGTAGTAGCGCCGGATCGCCACCACGATCGCCACCACCGCGAGCGCCACCGCCCACCAGAACCGCCCGAAGAAGTTCGACAGGTTGATCACGATGCGCGTCGGGAGCGGCAGGTCGGCGCCGAGCGAGATGAAGAGGGAGGCGAACACCGGGATCACTTTCCAGAGGATGATGTACACGACCAAGGCCGCGATCGAGAGCACGGCGATCGGGTAGATCAGCGCCGACTTGACTTGCGCGCGGAGGCGCGCCGCCTTTTCGATGTAGGTCGAGAGGCGCTGCAGGATGGTGTCGAGGATGCCGCCCGCCTCGCCGGCCGCCACCATGTTGACGTAGAGCTCGTTGAACGCCTGCGGGTGCTTCTTCATCGCGCTCGCGAGCGAGGAGCCGGACTCGACGTCCTCACGCACCTGCATGATGATGCGCTGGAACGCCTTGTGCTCCTGCTGCTCGCCCAAGATCTGGAGGCACTGCACGAGGGGAAGGCCGGCGTCGATCATCACCGAGAACTGCCTCGTGAAGACCGCGAGGACCTTGTCGGGGACACCCCCCCGCAGCCGGGGGAGGGCGATCTCCTTGCCCTTCTCCTGCACCGTGATCGGGACGATCTGCTGGCGGCGCAGTACCGCCAGGACGGCGTCCTTGTTGTCGGCGACCAGCACGCCGCTCTGTGGTCGCCCCGCACGGTCTCGACCCTTCCATTCGAAGCTGGCCATACGCTAGCCCTTCCCCGGACGCGGCGCCGCCACCGCCTGCACGACGCCGGTTCCGCGGTTGATCATATCCTGAAGCTCCTCGGGGTTGGAACTGTATGACATCGCGGTCTGCAAGGTGATGAGTCGCCGCTGGTAGAGCGTGGCGAGCGACTGGTTGAACGTCTGCATCCCGTGCTTGAGCTGCCCGGTCTGCATCGTCGAGTAGATCTGGTGCACCTTGTCCTCGCGGATGAGGTTGCGCACCGCCGCGTTCGGGATCAGCACCTCGCAGGCGAGCACCCTCCCCTTGCCTCCGACGCGCGGCAGCAGCGACTGGCAGATGATCCCTTCGAGCACGAACGAGAGCTGGGCGCGGACCTGGGGCTGCTGGTGCTCGGGGAAGACGTCGATGATGCGGTTGATCGTCTGCGGCGCCGAGTTGGTGTGGAGCGTGGCGAAGGTGAGGTGCCCGGTCTCGGCGATCTGGAGCGCCGCTTCGACCGTCTCGAGGTCGCGCATCTCGCCGATGAGCACCACGTCCGGGTCCTCGCGTAGGACGGAGCGGAGGGCGTTGGCGTACGAGGTGGTGTCGGCGTGCAGCTCGCGCTGGTTGACCATCGCCTTCTTGTGGCTGTGGAGGTACTCGATCGGGTCCTCGATCGTGACGATGTGGACGGGGCTCTCGTGGTTGACCTTGTCGATCATCGCCGCGAGCGAGGTGGACTTGCCGCAGCCGGTGGGTCCGGTCACCAGCACGAGGCCGCGCGGCTTGTCGCACAGCGACTCCGTGATCACGGGCAGGCCGAGCTCCTTGAAGCCGAGGATCTCGTACGGAATACGCCTGAAGGCGCCGCCGATCGCGCCGCGCTGGAAGTAGACGTTGGCACGGAAGCGGGCGAGCCCCTTGATGCCAAACGAGAGGTCGAGTTCGAGGGTTTCCTCCAGCCGGTGCTTCTGCGAATCGGTGAGCACGGAGTAGCACAGGCGCTTGGTCTCGGGCGCCGTAAGGGGCGGCAGCGGCAGGCGCTCGAGCACGCCGTCGAGCCGGATCACCGGCGGCGTGTTGGTGGTGATGTGAAGGTCGGTCGCCCCGCGCTCGACCATGGTCTTGAGCAGTTCGTGCAGGGTTATTGGCACGGTTCGTTCTCCTTACAGCACCGACTCCCGGACGACCTCGTCGATCGTGGTGATGCCCTCCCGGATCTTCTGCAGGCCGGACTGGCGCAGCGTGATCATTCCCTCCTCCATCGCTTTGCGCCGCAGCTCCACCGCGGTGGCGCCGGAGAGAATCAGCTCGCGCATGTCGTCGCTCATGTCCATGACCTCGTAGAGGGCGATCCGCCCCTTGTACCCGCTGTTGGAGCACTTCTCGCAGCCGCGCCCCTTCGAGAGCTTGACGCCGTGCGCCTCGGCCTCCGAGAAGCCGACCGAGAGCAGCGCCTGGATCGGGGCCTCGATCTCCTCCTTGCAGTTGGCGCAGATCCGCCGCACGAGGCGCTGCGCCGCGATGACGTTGACCGAGGTGGCGACGAGGAACGGCTCGATTCCCATATTCATGAGGCGCGAGATCGTTGACGGCGCGTCGTTGGTGTGCAGGGTGGAGAGCACGAGGTGGCCGGTGAGCGCCGCCTTGATCGCGATCTCGGCCGTCTCGAAGTCGCGGATCTCGCCCACCAGAATCACGTTGGGATCCTGGCGCAGGAACGAGCGCAGCGCCGCGGCGAAGTTGAGGCCGATCGCGTCCTTCATCTGCACCTGGTTGACGCCGGGGAGCTGAAACTCGACCGGGTCCTCCGCCGTGATGATGTTGGTCTCGGGAACGTTGACCCGCTGGAGCGCCGAGTAGAGCGTGTTGGTCTTGCCCGAGCCGGTGGGGCCCGTCACCAGGACCATGCCGTAGGGCCTGAGGATCGCGTCCTCGAACTTCTTCAGGCTCGACTTCTCGAAGCCGAGCTTGGTCATGTCGAGGCGGAGGTTCTCCTTGTCGAGCAGGCGCAGCACCACCTTCTCGCCGTGGAGCGTCGGGAGCACCGAGACGCGGAAGTCGAGCTCGTGCATCCGACCCTCGATCTTGGCCTTGAGCTTGATGCGGCCGTCCTGGGGCAGCCGCTTCTCGGCGATGTCGAGCTTGGCGAGCACCTTCAGGCGTGAGGTGATCGCGGGCTGCAGGCGCTGCGGCGGCGTCATCACTTCGCGGAGGAGGCCGTCCACCCGATACCGCACCCGGAAGGTCTTCTCGTACGGCTCGACGTGGATGTCGGACGCGCCGCGCTTGATCGCGTCGGTGAGCATGATGTTGACGAGCCGCACCACCGGCGCCTCGGAGGCCTCCTCGGAGAGCTTGGCGACATCGATCTCCTGGTCCTCCTCCATTAGCTCGAGCGCGGCCTCGTCGACGGTCGAGAGGTCCTCCATGACCTGCTTGAGCTCGAGCTCGCGGGAGGAGCCAAAGTTGCGGTCGATCGTCTCCCGGATTGCCTCCTCGGACGCGACCACGGGCTCGACGCGGTAGCCGGTCATGAAGGTGATCTCGTCCATCGCGAAGATGTTGGTGGGGTCGGTCATCGCCAGCGTGAGGGTGGCACCGGTCTTGTTCACCGGGATGACCGTGTACTTGCGCGCGAGATCCACGGAGATCAGCTTGGCCACGCTCGGGTCGATCTCGAAGTGGCGAAGGTTGATGCTCGGCACGCCGAACTGGTGGGACAGGCACTCGATGATGTCGTCCTCGGTGACGTAGCCGAGACGCTGGAGGATCTCACCGAGCTTCCCACCAGCCGACTGCTGCTCGTCGAGCGCCTTCTGGAGCTGCTGCGGCGTGAGGAGTTGTGCTTTCAACAGCAGTTCGCCGAGCTTCAGGGCCATGGCACTCCCTTCGTTGGCGCGCTGATCCGCCCTTCGATTCTAGCATCCGCCATGAGCGCCCTCGGTGAGGGCAGGCGCCGGCGCCTCGGCCACCTCACCGACTGCCAGCACGCCCGAGAGCGCGTCGAGGACCTCGGGCACGCCGATGGCGCGGCGCTGCCGACGTCTGGCGCGCGAGCGCGGGCCTCCGACCTCCGCCCCGCAGAGCAGGCGCACCACCCGGCCGCGCGGGCCGTTGCGCCCCGCGTCGCTCGCCAGGAAGATCGCCACCGTCGGCACACCGAGCGACGCCGCGAGGTGGACCGGGCCGGTGTCGCCGCCGACCACCGCGCCGCAGGCCGCGAGCAGCGCCGCGAGCTCCACCAGGCCTGTCCGGGGCGCGAGACTCACGCCGGCGCCACCGGCGTCCGCGATGGCGTGCGCGAGCGCCGCCTCGCCCGGACCCCAGACCACGAGCACCGGGGTCTTGCGCCGCACCAGTTCGCGCGCCAGGGCGGCAAACGATGTCGCGGGCCAGGCCTTGCCGCGCCCGCCGGTGGCGGGCAGCAGCGCCACGGTTCCGGGCCCGATCTCGAGCGGCGGTGCGGCGCCGGCCAGGAGGAAGCGTCCGTCTGGCACGGCGCCCCACGGCGGCGACCCGCCCAGGGCACCGACGAGCGCCAGGTTGATGTCCACGACGTGGCGCACCGTGGACGGCGGGGTCAACGTCTCCGAGTAGAGGAGACCGGCCAACGGCTCGCGCCGCAGCGACCAACCGAACCCGATCCGTCGCGGCGCGCCGGCCCAGCGAGCCCACCCGGCGGACTTGTAGAGCCCCTGCGGATCGAGTGCAATCTCCGGGGCGAACTCCCGGAGCGCACGGCGCGCCCCGGCGATCTCCCGCCACGTCGTTCCAGCCGCCAGGCGACGGCTCCAGCGGTGCGTCGCGACCACCACCGTGCGACTCACCGCCGGGTGGCGTTCCACCAGCGGTCGAAACCGCTCTTCGACCAGCCATGCCAGCTCGACGGGCGCTGGCAGGCGGCGAATCGCCTCAGCCAACGGCCAGGTGTGCACGATGTCGCCGAGCGACGAGAGGCGGGTGAGCAGCAAGCGCACTGGCAGATTCTAGCCCGCGCAAGCGACGCGGCTTGTGGCGCCGGCCACGCTCTCGGATTTCCGGACGCCGGAGCGGCAGACGGCCGTTCGCCGTGCCACGACACGCGCTCGGGCACGGACCCTGCTGGCGCGAACCCCTGCATGTGTCGGAAGCTGGCGTACCGTCGTTGAGATTTTCACCGTCCGCGCGAGAAGCCGGGAAACACGCTGGTTTCTTGCTCTTCGGAGGCAGTGCTCCAACCCGCGGCCCACCTGCCGCGGCGCTCAGGTGTTGAATTGTTCAGCGCAGGCCGCGAGGCGCGCTGCGCCTTCTATGCGGAAGGCACTGCAGCGTAACGTGTTGCATGGTCGCCGGCGGAATGGCAAGCGACTTGCTCCTCCCTCCGGCAGGTGGGGGCGGAGAAGGCCCCACTGGGAGGCAACCATGACCGCGATTCTCGTCATCCTGACCATCATCGCCGCGGTAGGAGTCGATCTGGTGCTGACGAAGCTTCGTCATCGCCGTGCGCCCGAGGGCATCGAACTCGCGGTCGAGGCGATGGTCCAGCCGCGGCCCCCGCAAGGGATCTTCCTCGACCCCGCCCACAGTTGGGTGCGCATCACCACCGATGGAGCGCTGCGGGTTGGCATCGACGACTTCCTGGCCGAGGCGCTCGGCGAGCCCGACGCGGTCGAGGCGCCGTCGCGTGGCACCCAGGTGAGGCGCGGCGATCCGCTCCTCCGCCTGCGGATCAAGGGCCGCTCCTTGGTCGTCCCCGCTCCCACCGGCGGCGAGGTCATCGCCGTCAACGAGCGCGTCGCCGCAACACCATGGATGGTCGCGCGCGACCCGTACGGCGTCGGGTGGATCGTGGCGCTGTGGACGAGGGACCACCACGAGGCGATTCGGCCGCTGCGGATCGGCAGCGCCGCTGGCGCGTTCCTCCGCCACGAGCTCCAGCGCTTGGCCGACTTCCTCACCCCAGCGGGCACGCCCGCGACCGTACCGCTCCTGGCCGACGGTGGCGTGCCGCGCAAGGGCGTCCTCGCCACCCTCGACGAGGAGCGGCTGGCGGCGTTCCAGCGCGAGTTCCTCGGCGGCGAGGAGGCGTAGGCCATGGCACACCGGGCGATCCTGGTCGACGTCACCAAGTGCATCGGCTGCGGCAGTTGTGTGGAGGCGTGCCAAAAGACGCACGAACAACCCGCTCACGAGGCGCGCGGGTTCGACGAGCAGACCTACACCTACCTCATGGACCGCGGCAATGACGTCTACGTGCGCCGCCTGTGCATGCACTGCGAGAACCCGAGCTGCGCCTCGGTGTGCCCGGTCGGCGCGCTGCGCAAGACCGCCGCGGGGCCGGTCACCTACGACGCCGACAAGTGCATGGGCTGCCGCTACTGCATGATGGCGTGCCCGTTCGGCGTCCCAACCTACGAGTGGCACTCCGCCGCGCCGCGTGTCCGCAAGTGCCAGATGTGCGCCGAGCGCGGCGCCGCCGGCCCGGCTTGCGCCGCGGCATGCCCCACCGGCGCCACCATCACGGGCGACCGCGACAGCCTGATGGACGAGGCGCGCAGGCGCGTCGCGGGCGACCCCAAGACGTACTACCAGCGCATCTACGGCCTCACCGAGGCGGGCGGCACCGACGTACTGTTCATCGGCCCCAGGGACGCGTCGGCGCTCGGCCTGCCGAAGGTGGAGAGCAAGGTCGCGCTGCCGGAGCTCACCTGGCAGGCGCTCAAGCACGTACCCGACGTGGTGCTGTTCGGAGGTGTGTTCCTCGGTGGCATGTTTTGGCTCACCAAGCGTAAGGACGAGGTGGCGCGTGCGGAGCGCCGCGACAAGGGGGAAGACCATGCCTAGGCAGAGAATGGCTGCGATCCGATTGGGCTTCTGGACGGTGGTGAGTGCATTGCTCGTGGTCGCCACCGCGGCGATCGCCTACGTCCGCTACACCCGCGGGCTGGGCGCGGTGACGCACCTCTCCGACAGCTTCCCGTGGGGCCTGTGGATCGGGTTCGATGTGCTGTGCGGCGTCGGCCTCGCCGCGGGCGGCTTCGCCGTCACCGCCTCCGTGCACATCTTCCACCTCGAGGACTTCAAGCCGATCGTGCGTCCCACGGTGCTCACCGCGTTCCTCGGCTACCTCCTCGTGATCGTCGCGCTCATGTTCGACCTCGGCAAGCCCTGGAACATCTGGCACCCGATCATCATGTGGAACCCGCATTCGGTGATGTTCGAGGTGGGCTGGTGCGTGATGCTCTATACGGCCGTGCTCTCGCTCGAGTTCTCCCCCATCGTGCTCGAGCGCTTCAAGCTCCACCGCCTCCTGCGCATCGTCAGGGCGTTCACTCCGGTGCTGGTGATCGTGGGCGTGATCCTCTCCACCCTGCATCAGTCCTCGCTCGGCAGCCTCTTCCTCATCCTTCCGGAGAAGGTCCACCCGTTGTGGTACTCGCCGCTCCAGCCGGTGTTCTTCTTCATCACCGCGCTGGCGGCAGGGATCGCCATGACGGTCGTCGAGTCGTGGTTCTCCCGCCGCGTGTTCGGCAAGCCGATCGAGACCCATCTCCTGTCCCGGCTCTCGCGCGTCTCGGTCATCGTGCTCGCCCTCTACCTCGCGCTGCGGATCCGCGACCTCGTGCTGCGCGACGCCCTCACCTCCCTCTGGCCGCTCACACCCACCGGCGTGATGTTCCTGATCGAGATCGGGCTCGGCGCGGCGCTGCCGATGGTCCTCCTCGCCTTCGAGCGGTTCCGACAGTCGCCGTGGCGCCTCGCGGTCACCCAGGGGATGGTGGTCCTCGGCTTCATCTTCAACCGCCTCAACGTGTCCGTCACGGCGGTGGAGGCCGCCACCGGCCACCACTACCTGCCGTCGGCAATGGAGTTCCTGCTCTCCGCCGGCCTCGTCGCGGTCGGGATGTGGATCTTCATCCTTGCCTGCCGCTTCCTGCCGGTGTTCCCGGAGGGCGCCATCGCCAAGGTCGAGCGCGAGCGGCACACCGAGGTGCTCCGCGCGGCCGAAGCGCTGCCCCGGACCGGCGTCGCTCGCGCTTTTGACCTGCCCAGCAAGTAGGGCTACCGTGAGGCGGGAGGAGGCAGCCCACGATGTGGCGATGGCGCTCCAACTCTCTGACCTTCCGCCTCACGGGTACCCTCATCGTCGCACTCGCGCTCCTGCTCGCTCTCGCCGGTGTCATCCAGGTGGGCCTGCAGGAGCGGTTCGCGCGCGGTAGCACGAGGCTGAACGGCCTCGCGATGTCGGAGACGCTCTACGGCGCGCTCCACTCGCACATGCTCCACAACGACCGCGACGGATTGCACACGATGGTGCGGAGCATCGCCGAGCGCTCCCCCAACGTGCGGGTGCGCATCTTCAACAAGGAAGGCGTCATCGTGTTCTCCTCCGACGTGGGCGAGGTCGGCCGGCGCCTCGACCCGCGCTCCGAGGCGTGCTTCAAGTGTCACGCCGCAGGCCGGCCGATCGAGCGGCTGCCGGCGGGCGAGCGCACGCGCAGCTTCACGGTGGGCGGCGTGCCCGCGCTCGGCGTGATCCGCCCAATCGAGAACGAACCGGCGTGCAGCGGCGCGAGCTGCCACGCGCACCCCCCCGGCAAGCGGCTGCTCGGCGTGCTCGACGTCACCGAGCTGATGACCCCGATCGAGAGCGAGCGGCGCCTGACCACCTGGCTCATGGCGGGCGTGAGCGTGGGCGCCTTCCTCCTCGTCGTGGCCGTCGTGGTGGTCGTGGTGCGGAGCGCCGTCCATCGCCCGATCAGGTCGCTCACCCACACGCTGGCGGCGCTGGGGGCCGGCGATTACTCGGCGCGATACGAGAACGGCGAGATCTCCGAGTTCGCCTACCTCGGACGGGCCGTCAACAAGATGGCCCAGGAGCTGCAGCGCACCAACGCGGAGCTCGTCGAGTGGGCGCAGACGTTGGAGCGCCGGGTCGAGGAGAAGACCGCCGAGCTGCGCCAGGCGCAGGAGCAGATGGTGCGGGTGGAGCGCATGGCCTCGCTCGGCAAGCTCGCCGCCGTCGTCGCGCACGAGATCAACAACCCGCTCGCGAGCGTGGTGACCTACTCCAAGGTGCTGCTGCGGCGCCAGACCAAGCGCGCCGCCTCGACGGCGGAGGAGCGCGAGAGCCTCCAGATCCTCGAAGCGATCGCGAGCGAGTCCGCGCGCTGCGGCGAGATCGTCTCCAACCTGCTCCTCTTCGCCCGCCGCACCGGCTCGCGGATGGAGCCGTCCGACATCAACGAGATCGTGCGCCGCTCGCTGTTTCTCATCAAGCACAAGATGGACCTCGCCCAAGTCAAGGCCGAGACCCGCCTCGACCCGGAGCTCTCGCTGCTGGTCTGCGATCCGGCGCAAGTCGAGCAGGCGCTGCTCGCGCTCGCTATCAACGCCGTCGAGGCGATGCCGGGCGGGGGCACGCTCAGCGTGGCGACTGCACGGACCGCGGACGGCGGCGTGCGGCTCGAGCTGGCCGACACCGGCGTGGGCATGGACGAGGACGTGCGCCGCCACATCTTCGAGCCGTTCTTCACCACCAAGCACGACCGGGAGGGCAGGGGCCTGGGGCTCGGCCTCGCGGTTGTCTACGGCATCGTGCAGCGACACAATGGCACGATCGAGGTCGCGAGCGCGCCCGGAGAAGGCACCAGGTTCACCGTGACACTACCGCAGGCGACGCCGGGCGCCGGGGGGGAGACGGCATGACGACGCCGGTCCGCATCCTGGTGGTGGACGACGAGCAGCACGTGCGCAACTCGCTCGCGACCTGGTTCCGCGAGGACGGCTACGACGTGAGCGTGGCCGCGAGCGGCAAGGAGGCGCTCGCCACCCTCACCCGCGAGGGCACCAACATCCTGCTCGTGGACATCAAGATGCCGGGGATGGACGGCCTCGAGCTGCAGCGCAAGGCCCGCGAGCTCGCCCCCGACGCGACGATCATCATCATGACCGCGTACGCCTCGGTCGAGACCGCGGTGCAGGCGCTCAAGGAGGGGGCGTACGACTACATCGTCAAGCCGTTCGACCCCGAGGCGGTGTCGCGCCTGGTCCGCAAGGCCGCGGAGCGCTACGCGCTGCTCGCCGAGAACCGCGCCCTGCGCGAGCGCCTTGCGAGCGCGCTGCCGAGCCTGGTGGCGGCCCCGGGCAGCGCGATGGCCCCCGCCCTCGAACTGGTCGAGCAGGTCGCCCCCACCGACACCTCGGTGCTCATCACTGGCGAGTCCGGCACCGGCAAGGAGCTGCTCGCCCGCCTGCTCCACGCGAAGTCGAACCGGCGCTTCGGCCCGTTCGTGGTGGTCAACTGCGGCGCGCTCGCCGAGGGGGTGCTCGAGAGCGAGCTGTTCGGCCACGAGCGCGGCGCCTTCACCGGCGCGGTGTCGCGGCGCCGCGGCAAGGTCGAGCTGGCCGACGAGGGCACGCTCTTCCTCGACGAGATCGGCGACGTGAGCCAGAAAGTCCAGGTGGACATGCTGCGCGTCCTGCAGGAGCGCGAGCTTGTCCGCGTGGGAGGCAATACCCCTGTGCCGGTGGACTTCCGCCTCGTCACCGCCACGCACCGCGACCTCGAGGAGGAGGTAGCGGCGGGTCGCTTCCGCGAGGACTTCTACTTCCGCATCAACGTCTTCACCATCCATCTGCCGCCGCTGCGCGAGCGCCCCGAGGACATCCCGGTGCTCGCCGAGCACTTCCTCGCACACTTCACGGGCCAGATGAACCGCCGCATCGCCGGCTTTGCGCCCGAGGCGACCGCCGCGCTCGTCGCCTACCCCTGGCCGGGCAACGTGCGCGAGCTTGCCAACGCGATCGAGCGCGCCGTCGTGATGTGCCGCGGCGAGCAGATCGAGGCGAAGCACTTCCCCTTCGCCGCCGCTCCGCCCTCGGGCGAGGGATCGCTCGCCGCCGCCGAGGAGGCGCACATACGCCGCGTGCTCGCCTCCTGCTCGTTCAACGTCGCCCAAGCCGCACGCACCCTCGATATCGACCGGGTCACGCTCTACAACAAGATGAAGAAATACGGCATCGAGCGGCCGTGACCGGTGGGAGTCTGTGGTGAAGGTCCGGCTGCTCGCGTTGGGCGAAGTGCCGCCCAATCTCCTCGAAGAGGTCCTTGCGGTCCTTCCCCGCCCCTTCGCCGGCGGCGAGGTCGGCAGCCTGCCAGTCTCGATCGAGAGCTGCTACGACCGGACGCGCGCCCAAGTGGACGCTGGGTGCCTCATCGAACAGGTACCGGTGCCCG
>Ga0187770_10000813_pt1 | contig 15756 bp, 14 predicted proteins | sample 0116_SJ02_MP02_2_FD_133154 | JGI IMG/M metagenome (GOLD analysis project Ga0187770, IMG submission 133154) | Tropical peat soil microbial communities from peatlands in Department of Meta, Colombia - 0116_SJ02_MP02_20_MG | ecosystem: Environmental > Terrestrial > Soil > Wetlands > Peat | place...
CCTACTGACAGTGAGCACGGGGTAGCCCTCGGTCGTTAGGTGGTCGTAGATGCTATAGTCTATTTTGGTGTGGAGCACATCTGAGGTCATCCTAACTCTCTTGTTGGGGTCAATTACTACGAAGTCGGCGTCTGCGCCAACCGAGATAGATCCCTTGGAAGGACTTAGACCAAAGCGTCGAGCAGGCGCTTCCGACGTGACCCTTACCAGGTCGAACATTGAAATTCTGTCCTTTCTTACCCCCTCCGAATAGAGAATTGGGATGATCGCCTCCGTCCCGGGGACGCCGTTCGGGATTTCGGTAAAGTCTTCCTCTCCCCAATCTTTCTGAAAGCTCGGAAACGGACAGTGATCACTCCCGACTGTCTCGATAACTCCTCCAGGCCGAAGTCCATGCCAGAGCGCAATGAGGTCATCCATCTTCTTCAGGGCGGGGGACATCACAAAGTTGCGCCCATCCTCACGCTCGTATACCTCGTCTGTTAAGACAAGGTAGTGTGGGCAGGTCTCCGCGAAGACACTCGTCCCAAGACCGCGCGCCCGCTCCACCTCCTCTTTCCCCACTCTGCTTGAAAGATGGACGATGTAGAGCCTCGCCCCGGCAGCGTGGGCGAGTCGAGTGACTCTGGAGATAGCCTCCGCCTCCGCCTCCGCCGGTCTACTCAGGGCATGGAACCTCGGCCCAGTGTTCCCCACTACAAGGTTGCCCTGCGTCAGCCGTTCGATTATTCTTTCGCTTTCAGCATGGACTGCGACGAGTCCCCCTAGGCTGGCCACCTTCCTCATCACCCTCGATATGTCGGGGTCCTCCAACATCAAACCCCTCTTCCTGTAGGCGGTGTAGACTTTGAAACTGGGGACCCCCCTCCTGACAATGTCCGATATCATCTCGATCTCGCCGAGATTCTGACCCTTGAACATCATGTGGAGGCCATAGTCGATCGCTACCTTCCCGTCCGCTCTTTTCCTATAGTCGGCCAGCGCTCCCAGTAGGGTTTCGCCTGGCCTTGGGTCCGCGAAATCGACGATGGTGGTGATGCCGCCGCAGGCCGCCGCGACGGTCCCCGAGTAGAAGTCGTCGGCCGAAGTCGTGTCCGTGACCGGGAGCTCCATGTGAGTGTGGGCATCTATCCCTCCGGGGATAACGATCTTGCCTTCGGCGTTGTACACCTTCGCTCCAGACGGCTGGAGGTTTGGCGAAAGGGACGCGATCTTGCCGTCCTCCACCCCCACGCTTCCTTCGAATAATCTCGAACTCGTCACGATTCTGGCGTTCTTTAACAGGAAATCCACGCCTAGACTCCTAGACGTTGACACCCGACTTGGATATGAGCGCGTCCTGGCTCTTCTGTGCCTCGCTGACGATACTCTCTTCATCCAAGGTGAGCGTCTTCCCTCCGCGTAGCAGGAATCTTCCATCCACCATGACGCTGTCGACGTCGCTCCCCATGGCAGAGTAAACAATGTTCGAAACCAAGTCTCGGTAGGGGGTGAGGTGCGGTTTCCTCAGGTCGATGAGCACCAGGTCTGCTCTCTTGCCGACCTCGATGGACCCAACCTCGGATTCCATCCCTATGGCCCGAGCGCCGTTGAGCGTAGCCATCTCCAAGACCGTTGTGGCAGGCATGGTCAGAGGGTCGAGGAGCCTTCCCTTCTGGATTACGGCCGCAAGTTTCATTTCCCTAATCATATCGTGCGAATTATTGCATGGCGCCCCATCGCACCCTAGCCCGACGTTAGCACCGGCTCCAATCAGCTCGGGGATTCTTGGAATTCCCGAGGCAAGCTTGAGATTGGAGGAAGGGCAGTGGGCGACGTTGGACTTCGTCCTTGCTATCCTTTGTATGTCCTCGTCCGTCAGCCAGACCATGTGAGCGAAGAGCGACCGGGGACCGGCCAGACCTACCTTCTCTATGAACTCAAAAGGAGTTGTGCCGTAGTTCTGCTTTGCGTACTCTACGTCCTCCCTGACCTCGGCCAGGTGCATAGTTATTCTTGAGTGACTCTCACGGGCCAACTCGCTCACCTCCCTGTAGAGTTCTTCGCTGCACCCTCCCAGCGACCTCGGTGCGACCCAGGTCCTTACCAAGCCGCCCTTCACACTGTTGTACTTCCGAATCATCGATTTTGCCTCTCTGATGGTGGTGTCCTTCTCTTCCACGAGACCAGGGGGCATTATGCTCTCCCTTCTACCGTACCCGGGGCTGTCCATAATCGTCTTGGCCAGCGCCCCTCTCATCCCTGCCTTGGAGATCGCCTTCGCTATTCCATCAAATCCGTACCTCGAGACCACGTCGACGCCTACGAACGAAGTCGTTCCGCTCTTAATCATTTCAAGCATTGACAGCTCTGCGCTTAGCTTCCCGTCCTTCTCGGTAAAGCTTCCCTGGATTGGCCAGACCCTTTTCTTGAGCCATTCGACCAATGAGAGGTCGTCGGCTGCGCCCCTGAGCAGGCTCTGCGCGAGGTGGACGTGAGCGTCGATAAGACCAGGGATTATAGCCGTCCCCTTGGCAGGGATTCTAAGCTCCGCCCTATGACCCCCTGGGGTTGAGCCCAGACTCCCCACTTCTGTTATCGTCCCTCTCTCCACGAGGATCGAGCCCCCCTCGATGACCGTGCGTCCAGGGTCCATGGTGACTATGATCCCGCCTTCGATTACAATGGAGTCGGGCCCAGCCGGCAAGTCTTCGGTCAAGCTCTTGGACTGACTACGTGCGTCCCGGCGTCGCCCTCCATGGCCTCTGTCAGCTTTCCAAGCTCAGCTATTATGGCTCTTTCGCCACCGCTTTCGACAAATCGTATGGCCGCGAGCACTTTAGGAGCCATGCTGCCTTCTTTGAAATGGCCTTCATCCAAGTATCTTTGCAGCCTCCCGGTAGTCACATCTCTGATGAGCTCCTGTCTTGGGGTCCCAAAGTTGAGGTAGGCTCCGTCAACGTCTGTCAGCATCACTAGAATGTTCGCATTGATCAAAGTTGCTAGCCGTTGGCCTGCAAGGTCCTTGTCGATCACAGCTTCAACCCCCCTGGCTTGGGATTCTTCTTCGACTATAGGAATGCCCCCGCCTCCTGTGGAGACTACCACGAAACCTGCGTCCACCAGTGTCCGGATGGCGAGCCTTTCCGCGATGACCTTCGGGTCCGGCGACGGGACCACTCTTCTGTATCCACGTCCAGCATCGTCTTTCATTATCACGTTTGGCACCCGCTGACTTAGCCGATCAGCTTCCTCTTTCGTATAAAAGGGCCCAACAGGCTTGGTCGGGTGTTCGAATGCAGGATCGTGCTTGTCGACAATGACCCTTGTTATGACCGTGACAACGTATTTGTCTATCCCACGAGACTTCAATTCGTTCCTAAGTGCTTGTTGGATCATGTAGCCGATGAGTCCCTGGGTTTCAGCTCCACAGGCATCGAGAGGAAGCGGTGGAACGACTTCTTTCCCAGCCTCGTGTCTCAGGAGCGTGGCTCCAACCTGTGGCCCGTTGCCATGCGTGAGCACAATCCTGAATCCGCTCTCTGTGAGGTAGGCAATCTTCTTCACGGTCTTCTGCACGTTGGCGTACTGTTCGTCGAACGTGCCCTTCTGCGAACGTTGAAGGAGAGCGTTCCCCCCAAGGGCGATTACAACGAGTTTCTCCGGCAACTTATCCGCGCCTAGTCGTGCGAACTCCACGGGCGTCTGATCAGCAATTCGAAGACCTTGGTTTCAAAAGTCGGCGAAGAAAAATCGCAATTTAAGTATTTGTGACTTACGAGTATTCTCCAGTAAAAGTCCGCAGTCGAAGAGTTATCTATGAAGACCATGCGGGACCGATTCTTGACCGAACTCAGGTACATAAGTTGGTCCGAATACGGCAACTTGGCTGAGGCTCTGGCGGAAAAGGTGCGCTCCAGAGGGGAGAGGTTTGACCTGGTCATCGGAATCGCCAGGGGTGGATTGCCTGTGGCCATGGTTGTCTCTGACCGTCTAGGGGTTAGAATCGACTTCATCAACGTGAAATCCTACGAAGGGATAGCTCAGAGACGAACTCCCAAGATCGTCTCAACGCTGACCGAGGAGATGAAGGGGAAGAACGTCCTAGTGGTCGATGACCTGGTCGACCAAGGAGATACAATGGAGGTGGTAAGGCAGTACCTCAACGGACAGGACCCGCGACTTCTTGAAGTGGCCGTACTGTTCAAGAAACCATGGAGCAAGATTGAACCCGAGTACTATCTAGAAGTGGTCGACAAGTGGATTGTTTTCCCCTTCGAGCTGGGCGAAGTGAATAGGCTCAGGACAGCGAACGGGGAAGACCTGGAAGGTAGGCACTAGGAACGCTCTCTGAAGTCCAGTCGTACAGAAATTCTGCAACGCATGCGCCTGTCCGATTGGCCGCGGCTTTTCATGATAGAAGCGCCTACAACAGTTGAAACTGCCTGGTTCATTAGTCGTCTCGGCAGGGTCCTTTCCTCGCGAAGATTTCGCCGCCAGTTCCAGGTTCGGTTCACTCAAGTGGTCTCCACGGTAACGCTTGTAGGCCTCGCGGACTGCTACTAGGGAGACAGTCGAACTTACCCGAGTGAACTCTGAGCCCCCGTGGATTTCTCGGGCGCAAAGGGAACACACCCGTCCCTATACACCCTCGCTAGGCTCCTAGCTGTCAGGTACGGGGTAATCAGTAGGACTGGGAGACTAAGAAGGATGAACGCTGGCTGATAGTACCCGAGCAACGTTGCAAAGGAAGCGGCTCCCGACCCTCCCAGTGTATTGGCGAAGAAGATTCCGGCACATGTGGGGCAGCCTGTGAAGAGCCCTACCACCGCTCCTAGTGCGCCCGCCACTCCTCGGCCTTTTCCCTTGGCCCTGTTGTCGAAGGCGAATGCGGAGACAGCTACATTGAGTCCCACTAGGATGGAAATGGCGACCAGCAGAAGCGAGGTAAGCGGAATTAGAAGAAGACCTAGGTGGTCGGTTACGTATACCGTCAGCACGGGCGTGTATAGTGGGGCCCCGCAGCAAGGGGTCAGGACGGCGGATGGAATTGATGCCCCATACGCTCGTACGAAGTCGACAGTTGGTTGATACACCACCATGCTTGTGACAATTGAGTAGAAGATTGCGTACAGACTCGTCGCAACAATGAAGCACGAAAAGTACTTTCTCTTGGAAAGCGTGTAAGGGACTAGCCAGCCCGGTGAGGTCCGCGCGAACCCTTGAGCGCGGATTGCCGTGATCCTCCGAGCCGCGAACTTGATCAAGTCATACGCCACGAGTGCGATGCCTGCCACGATGACTGCTAGGTACAGCGAAGCAAGGGCGACTGTGTATTCTGTGCTCCCCTGGGTGACTACGGCCGTGGGATTCTGGCCAAATGAATACGCAAGAGTCGCAAGCGCGACTGCGCCGACGCCTGCCATGGCCGCGGTCTGCGTCCGCCACGTCGGAGTTTCCTTCTTCAACCCTGCGGTGAGCGCGAGGTCGGTTATCTCGTTAAAGGTTCCGGACAAAGCTAACTAGGGCAGGGAAGCATACCCAATGACATTGGAGTTCGAAAGAGCAGTTCGAAAGCGGAGAATGGTAAGGCACTTCACCGGCCAGCCTGTCTCCGCCGACGCAGTCTCCCGCATCATGGAACTGGCCCAGCACGCTCCGAGTGCGGGTTTCAGTCAGGGAAGCGCATACGTAGTCGTCACAAAACCCGAACTCAAGAAGAAGATAGCTATGCTGCAGGGGGAAACTGAGTACTCCAGCGCTGGGTTCCACGCGTGGATTTCCGAAGCCCCGGTTAATGTAATCGCCTGCGTAAGCGAGAGACTCTATCACGACCGTTACAATGAGCCGGACAAACTCGACAACGGGAAGGAAATAGCCTGGCCCACACCTTATTGGTTCTTTGATATTGGTGCAAGCTGTATGATAATACTTCTAGCAGCAGTAGACTCTGGGCTTGCCGCCGCGTTCTCAGGGGTCTCTGATCCAGCTGGGATGAAGAAGCTCGTAGGAATCCCCGATCACTTCCACCCAGTTGGTGTCATATCCATGGGATATCCTGACAGGGATGTGAGGTCTCCCTCCCTCAAGAGAGGAAGGCGCCCGTCAGGCCAAGTTGTTCATCACGAACGATGGTAACGCATCGCTGCGCACGGAGTTCGTTTGAAAAGCCGGCGGAGGGCTTTGCTCCCTCGACCCCGCGCTTACGAGGCGCCTAAGCCCTTGAAAGGAGTGCTCTGCTGGGCTGAGCTACGCCGGCCTGGACCTGGCCCGGTTCTCATGTCGTTAAAGCCATTTTCCCATGTGAAAGGGTTTTTAGAATTCCCGAATGCGGCTTTAGATCAGTGCGGGGGTCGCCCAGCATGGTCAACGGCGTGGGACTGAGGCTCCCATCCCTTAGGGGTTCGTGGGTTCGAATCCCACCCCCCGCACCTTATGACTCAACCCTCCATGACATGACTCAACCCTCAATGGCTCAATGGCTCAATGACTCAGCACTTGGGCGTTGGTGGCACAATAGAAGACCCCAAAGGCAAGTCTTTCAGGGTGATAAGTCTAGAGACAAACATTAGCGAAGACGGTGCAAAACGCACTTGGATGGCCCACACGCTCCTTGTTTGCAACTGCGAAGGGAGAGGATAGAATCCCTGCTCCTACGTCAATCTGAGTAGAAGTCTATTCCTTTGTTTCACCAATTGCAGCAACCGGAACGTACCTTACGAGGAAGGGGCACCTTTCGCTGCGGCTGGCGCATGGAGGGTTTTGGATATCCTGACCGCGTCCATATCCATGCCTTCCCAAGTAGAGGTGTAACCCAGAGCGTCCAGCACTTTTCCCCCTTCTTGCATCACACCCGAGTCTTCGATGATACGAAGTGCAACGGCGAGTTTCTCGACGCCCGCGAGTCTCTCTTCAATCTCCTTGAGCTTGGCCTTAGAGACATAGATGTCCCCTGTTCTAACGTAACCTTCCTGCTCGAAATTGCGTAGTGCAATCCTAATTGAAGCGAGCGAGACCCCCTTCTGAGCAGCGACCTCCTCGAGGCTCACGACGCCTCCCCTTAGGTTGACGGCAACAGTCGATTCTTCTCCCTCACCTCTGCTGCCGAGACGGTCGACCTGTTCGTTGATGACCGATGACTCCTTCTCCCTCAGGTACTCCACTATCGGTTTCAGTGGAACCGCGTTCTTGTAGTAGATTACGAGGGCCTTCTCCTTGAGCCTCTCAAGCTTTGAGCACGCCAGGCTTTCGTCTGCCGCGATGATCATGTCCACCCTGTTTCCTTCGGCGATGGACCTCAACTTGGCTATTTTCCTCTCAAGGTAATCTGGGGTCCAGAAGCCGACCACCTCGAGGTAGACCTTGATGCCGTGCTTCTCGAAGCTGAAGTCGGGTATCATTACGTGGGTACCTGCCTGAAGCGGTTCGGGTTCTCTCCTCAATTCCCATCCAGTGGCGAACGACAGGAACGACTTTGAGAACCTCTCCTCGGTACTGCTGTCGAAGCTGCTGCCCCGCCGTGGTCGATGTGACACTAGGTCGTCCTTGCCAAGAGTTGAGGCATCGGCATCAGCAACCACATTCTTCAATTCGCCGCTGTTTCCTTCAAAGATGAACACCTTTCCGCCCCTATTCCTCAACAAAATCTCCGCCTTGATGTCCCAGGAGTCTGCCGCCACTATCTGCGGGAGGAGCTTCGCAATCGAAGTGCCATACCTTTCCGTCATCTTGAAAAGCGAGAGTGGACCGTCTAGAGAGACTCTAAATCGCCCGTCACCTCCCGTTTTCGCCTCTTTCTCGACGGAGTAAATCAGGCCGAGCCGCTTCACATTTCTGAAAATGTTTTTCCAGTTTCCTGAAGCAGAGAACTCGACCCTGAGTGCTTTGAAGAGGAGCGTCTGTGTCACCGAGAGGTTGTATTGCCTCAGCAGTCCAAGCGCGTTGGGAAAGGGTCTGAACTCCTTCAGAACCAATTCGTTTTCCACATCACTGAAGAGGGCCCTCTCTAACACTTCGGGCGAGACGCGTAACTCGTCTGAAGCCCGTTTGATCGCCGTCGCCCTTTGCTCACTTGTGGATACCCTCGCCTTGCTTGCTTCGCTGAAGACCGCCTTCCTCGCTTGCACAGGATTCAGGACACTGTCAATTTCGAACGTCGACCTTCTTTCAAGAAGGGCGGCAAGGCCTCGGACGAGTTTGAAGTCGTACCCCCGGCTCTCTATCTCAAAGAGGTTATCGATGAGCGCACCTTTCCTCGTTCCCACGCATTTGTTGTATACGTCAGTTACTTCACTTGCGAGTGTTGCATTGTCCGAATCCAGAGGCACGTAGATGGGCCGAATCCTCCCCTTGGAGATTTTCGTTCTCAGTAGCTCCGACGGAAGCATTCTATGGCGACTTCCTCCTACTCGTTTGTCGCATGCGCCAGATTGCTCTCGTCCTCTTCAACGCCGTCATGGCGCTCCCTACCTCTCCTCCTCCTGCTGCTCGTCCTCGTCTCAGATGTCTCCCTCGACACGATCTCTATCAGCCTTGCCTGTCCCTTGCCCTCGCTCTTTCTTAGGAGTCTCCCGAGCCTCTGGACGAACTCCCTCGAACTCCCTGTCCCGCTGACAATCACGCCGATGGACGCCTCCGGGACATCTATCCCCTCGTCCAACACCTTGGAGGTTACCAGGGCTCTATAGTCTCCCTCTCTGAAACCCTTCAGGACTTCGTATCTCTCCTCTTTCCCAGATGTGTGGGTAATGAAGGGAAGAAGGAACCGCTTTGATATTTTGTAAACAAGATCGTTGTGTTGGGTGAAAATCAGAATTCTATCGTCAGGGTTAGAGTGGAGAATGAGTTCGAGCTTGTCAAGCTTCGCCTCGGAATTGAACGCGATTGTCAGCGCCCTGTTTCTCGCAAGCAAGGCCTGCCTGGCTTCAGGGTCTCTTGAGCTTCTCATTATGAACCTCTGGAAGGCTATTGGCGAGTTCAGCCAAATCCTGTTGCACTCAAGGTACTGCCTGAACACATTGTACTCCCGCGCATATTCCGCCTTCTCTGTCGGAGTGAGTTCTACGTCCACCTTCTCGAGACGAAAGTCGGAAAGATACTTTCCAGCGAGGTCTTCGGGCCTCAGCCTGTACACTACACCCCTATGAGCCTAGGGAGCTCCTGATGCAGCATGTCCTCACGCTCGTAGGTCGCCGTGAGCCCCATCCTGTATGGAGCAGTGAACATCTCAGCTATCTGCCTAAAACTCTCTCCCGGAAGGTGATGGGTCTCATCAAAGATAATAAGAGAGAACCTGTTGCCAAGCTCCGACGCCCGTATGTACGCCGAATCATAGGTGCAGATCGTCACGGCCTTGACTGAGTTTTCCCCTCCTCCGTAAACTCCAACCTCCACTCCCAGGCTCTCCTGAACTCTCGTCCTCCACTGTTCGAGCAGGTCAAGCGTCGGGACCACTACAACCGCTGGTTCGTTAACGCGTTCGATTGCCTTAATTCCAATCACAGTCTTCCCAGAACCAGTCGGAAGCACAATGACGCCGCGACGCCCTGCCTTCTCCCAAGCGTTCAGGGCTGTCTTCTGATATCCCCTCAGCGTCACGGCTCTGCACTTCAGCATGTCTGGGTGAGGAGGAAGGTCCTGAACGCTGTCCCTGACTGTCGAGAGGTCGCTTCTCTGGACAAACTCTACTATCTCTCTGTAGTAAAGTGCCTGTGCCCTAAAAGCTCGTACCCTATCGTCCCAACTCGAGTAAGGCACCTTCGCCTCACTGCGGATCAAAATCGTTCCTCTGTCGTAGGAAAGAAAGGTTGGTTCCACTTGGTCTCTGCTTGTTCGTTGAATCATGATTTAGACTTTCTTCGCTCGTTTTCTTCGAATCGCCAGAAGATTCGATTGAAGTGAATGTCGAAGTACGAAGTAACGGACCTGGCCTGTCAGAAGAATGCAATTTCTGACGTGCTTCAGCCGCTACGTCGGCAATTCTATGTGGCCCGTAGCAAGGTCTTCAAGAAGCTGGTAGCATTTCAACGCGTCCTTCTCTTCGACAACGACGATCGCATGAGGACTGCATGTGATGTATTCCACCAGGTTGATGCCGCTTCTCGCGAGATGGGTGCTAATGGTCGCCACAACGCCTGGTGTGTTCAACACCGAGTCCGCGAGGGAGATTACGATTTCGGCCAGGCCCGTGGTGATGCTGAGTATCCTCTTGTTTGCGACTACAGATTTCAGTTTCTCAAGATTCTTGTAGTCCGTGACAACCTTCACTGTCTCGATTCCTGAGACTATGTGAAGAGTCTCACCTCGCGAATAATCGACTTCAGCCGAGAACCTAGCCAACGCCTTTGGAATCAAGGGATCGTTCGTAAGGGCCACGACTGCAATCTTGTTCTTCAACGTCAGCTTCAGCACGAGCTTCGTCATCGCCGGGGCCTCTCCATCGCTAATCCGCTCTTGGACAGGATACCGCTTGACAAGGCTGATTGTCCCTCCGTCCTTTTCTGCTTTCTTTGCCTTCTCCTCCCACGGCATCTCCACTCTGTAAACATCGACGGGGAACGCCACATTCTTGAGGTTGTGAGAGTCAAGCTTGATAAGTCCGTACGAAATCTTGTTCCTGACCTGATCGTAGACCTGTTCAGAGATGCAAACCTGACCGCCCTCCGCGAGAGGCTCTATTCTAGATGCGATGTTGACGGCATCCCCAAGAACGTCACCCTTCTGGTGGACGACATCACCGATGTGAATGCCTATCCTGACTAGAAGCTTCCTTGAGGCTCTCTCGTTGTACGTGTGAAGCTCCTTCTGGACCTCCATCCCACACCTCGTTGCGTCAAGGGCACTTTCGAATTCGACGAGGAATGCATCTCCCATCGTCTTGATTTCCCGACCGCCGAAGTGGCTGAAAATTGGCCTGACGAGCTCGCGGTGCTTTCTAAGCATCCTTATCGCTAAGGATTCGTCGCGTTGACTGAGCGCAGTGTATCCTACTATGTCGGTAAACATTATTGCCGCTAACCGGCGCCCCGAACGAGCCATGCTTGACAGAAATGGCGCAAATTGTTCAGGTTAAAACGATTTGCGCTTAGGCAGGTTCTGGCTCTGAAGCTAAGGAGAGTCACTCGGATTCGGTCGGGCCATCCGGCGCGCCGCCCGTCAGCCTCTCCAAATCATAGAGCGCGGCCTCTTGTCCCCTCTCGATGAACTGTGGTTTGATCCGCCTCAAGTCCTTAATGGCCTCCTTTGCAGTTTCTCCCTTTCTCAACATGACGTAGGCAGCAAGTGCGCATCCCGTCCTCCCCTCGCCTGCAAGACAATGCACAAGGACTACCCTTTCCGCCCCGAGGCTCTGTTCCAGAAACTTGGCGGCCTCACCGAGGCTTGCCCCGTCCGGAGGCAAATGATCCTTCATGGGGATGTGGCGGACCTCCAAGTCCATCCCCTCGAGCCACTCCTCTGGAATTGGCCTTTCTGTGAGTGTCAGGATTGTATTAATACGTTGGTTTCGAAGCCATCTCAGTTGGTTTCTTGAAGCGGGAAATCCTGACCCCGCGAGTTTTCCTTCCTCGACCCAGACGAACCCTGTCGGTCTCTCAAACAATCCCGCCCTCAACTTTCTCAGAAAGAACCCGCCGGTACCCAAAGCCCTTCATCCCTTCAACGGGATGCAGCAGGACATTGCCTCAGGATTCGAGAACTTCTAGCTTTCCATACCTGCCGACGTTGAGCCTTACTTCGCCTCTGAAGCTGTTCGTGTAGCCGTTTGTCACTCTGACCTTCGAGCCCTGCTTCACCATGTCAATCTGGTCATCCCAAAGAGACAGCTTGATCTGTCCGCTGTCGTCCTTCAGCATGCAGTCCACGACGCGTGCTTGGTCTCCACTCTTCAGATTCACAGTCCGAGGTTCTGACATCTCGGCAATCTCCCCCTCAGCGTCGACCCTTCTCATGCCGTCGCGCAGGTCACTCACGTTCATGTATGAATGCGGTCAGCCAGGGCCATATATAACATTGAAGCAGCGAAGCGGGGCTCTCGAAACCGTTTAAACGGAAAGTCCTCTCGGGTCGCCAGAGATGATCCCTCTTCTAGAAAACGCTACGCTCATCTTGGTTTCATTTCTCATTCCACTGTTTCTTGTGCTCCTTTTGATGCCTGGTTTCATGAAGTACCTTGTCAGATTGGGGAGAGTAGCTGACGATGTTCATAAGATCCCACCCACCAAGATTCCGTGTCCGGTAGGCCCGCTCCTGTTCCTGGGCGTGGTTGGAGGGGAGGCCTTTGTCTACTTTGCATATGGCTCCGTCATTCCCTTGGTCGTAGTTGGCGCGGCTGCAATTGCCTTCGTTGTCGGGATTACTGACGATCTCTATGTGCTCGGGGGAAAGACGAAACCCCTCCTTCTGCTTCTTGCGGCAGTTCCATTATTGGGTGCGGCTACGTTTCGGTCTGGAGTTTACGTGCCCCGTCTGGCGTTTCCACTCCTTGGGACGATTGGGGCCCACTTGACACTGTACACGTTGTTGGCGGTCGCAGCCTTTCCGATAGTCGCAAACGCATTCAACATGATGGATTCCTTCAACGGCCAGATATCGGGCTTTACTCTGATGACGTCAGTGGCACTTCTCTTCGGTGTAGCCCTGCACACCGCTTTCCATCCCGGATTTTCGCTTGTCAGAGTTGCCTCAGTGCTTCCACTTGTCGGGGTTTCGGCCGCGTTCTTTGTCTTCAATAGATATCCGTCCCGCGCCTTCGACGGAGACAGTGGGGCTCTGATGTTCGGTTCGATGTTCGCAACCCTGGCGATAACAAGTGGGGTGGAGATCGCCGCCATAATCGCAATTGTTCCCGCAATCCTCAACTCGTTCTACACCCTCTCGAGTGCGAGAGGATTCGTCGAAAGAAGGAAAATGGCTTCAAGGCCTACACGCCTGGGCAATGATGGAATGCTTTATGCCTCCGTAGAGCCATCTGCCCCGAACACTCTGATTAGACTTATCCTGCTTTCGGGCCCACTTGGCGAAAAGGATATTGTCAGAGAGGTCTTCGTCCTCACAGCGGTCACCTGCCTGTTGTCGGGCGCTATCTCAGTACTGACGTGGGTGGTCTGAAGTGAGAGGCGCTGCTCTGATAGGAATAGAAGTTGTTGCCTTCATTCTGATAATCGCCGAAACATACCTCTTCTTCATGGCCATCGTCCCCCTCGGTCCCGTTCCTCACGGCTTGGGCGAATACACGGGCATTACAACCCTGAAAATTGGATTGACCTTTGGTCTAGGGGTTCTCTGGTTAGTGGTGATATTATCCCTGACGCGCATTTACGTCAGGTCGAGGCTTAGGAACCTGACTCCCACTCCCTCATCTTGATATCAAACTCCTTGCGAGTGTAGACAACTCGCGCGGGAACGCCCATCACCACCTTCCCACTCGGAACATCCTTGGTGACGACTGCTCCCATTGCGACAACTGCACCTCTTCCGATCTTAACCCCTGCTTTGATCACCGCTCTCGCCCCTATCACTGCGCCGTCCTCAATAGTGACTCCTATCATTCGCTTGCTCGGGGGGTATGGATCGTTCGTGAGAACCGCTGCGGGCCCGATGAAGACGTTCTTCCCAATCCTCGACATCGGCGGTATGTACACGCTCCCCTCAATTTTCGTGCCGCTCCCGATTCTTACGTCGTAATCCACGTGAGCGAGCGATCCGATCTTCACGTTGTCCCCGATGACCGTCTTCGAACCGACGTAGGCGTAATTCCATATCCTGACGTTCTTTCCGATCTTCGCATCGGGGGAGACTGTGTTGATGGGTCTCTTCATTTTCCTATCAGCTCAGATAAATCGGCGTACCTGATGAGCTGGATGCCAGAACTGCCTCCGCGACCTTCGTTGTCTTCAACCCATCCTCTCCAGTGACAAGCGCCTTGCGGCCTTCTGAAAGCGCAGCCGCCCACTCTTTGAGTTCAAGGGTAAGGGGTTCTTGGAACGGCCTGCTTGGGACAGTCGTCATGTTCCTCTCGTGGACACTCGTCTGTTGAGTGACGAAGTCGACGTCGATGACTGCCCCAGAGAAGACTGCTGTCAGCGTCCTCACTCTGTTGGGAGTTATCCAGTTTGTCACGAGGAATGCAGTCTTGTTCCCAGAGAACCCCAGCAAGATAGTCGCGAAGTCCTCATGCTGGAGTGGGGGATAGAGGGCACCCACCCTGGCGAAGACAACTTTTGGTTCCTCTGCGAACAGCCATCTCGCCGTGTCTATGTCGTGAACAGACGCGTCTTTCACTATCCCGACGTCCACTATTGCATCTCCCCTTCTGTTCTCCCTGTGGAACTCCAATAGGATAGGGTCCCCCATGCTCTTGTCGGAGATTGTGTTCTTCAGCTCTGTGATGGGGGGGTTGAATCTCTCAATGAACCCGACCGTAAGCGTCCTGTTGAACGACTTTGCAATATCGAGCAACCTTTCCGCGTCGGCTGAGGTCGTCGTCATCGGCTTCTCGACGAATGTATTGACTCCTGCAGAAAGAGTCTTCGTGGCCATGGCGAGATGAGTCGATGCAGGGGTGCAGATGTTAGCGCCATCCAGGTGTTCGCTGTTGAGCATTTCTTCTAGCGAAGCGTATCCCGGAACAGCGTATCTCTTGGAGAACTCGGCCAGTCTCTCTTTGTCGATGTCGCAGATTGCAGCTAGGCATCCGAGTTCGTTCAGGACTCTAACGTGGTTCTTTCCCCATCCACCCGTCCCAACGACGCCGATTCGCACCACTTTCAATTGCGCCTCCTTGCCGCGCGATATAGGCTTATTTCGCAATCACTCCCTCTTCAAGGCAGGTGTTGCAGACACCAGTGTCATGTCGACGCTTCTGCGTCCTTTCCTCGCCTGCTTCGCCGCTTCGTGGTCTTCCTTTGAACAGGCTATCAGGACATTGTGTTTGAGCGGGTCAATGACTTCAGTTCCTCCCTTAAGCGCCGAGCCTGAAATCACATTAACGTCAGTAACGTAGTCCCTAAGTCTCTGCTGGATGCTTTCCGCGACCTGCTGCCTTTCTCCGCGCATCTCGTACCTATCGAGGGTCCAGACTAGGTCAATCTTGGTCCTGCTCGCCTTCAACTCCTTTTCCTTCAGCAACTCTCTAGTCTCATCCACCACGTATCTGATGTAATTCTCCACCCCCTTCTGCGTGGCGCCGGCAAGGTACGACACCGACTCTCCAGTCTCCTCGCTTGACTGGATCGCCTTCAACTCGTAGAGATACTTCGTGAAGTCGTCTATGTAGACTTCGGATGCTTTCTGTAGTGTGACTTTCGCTTCCCTTGCTCTCCTTGCTAACTCGATTTCGGTGACCCAAGCAATAGCGGATTCAAGCACTGCACCTGCGTATTCCAGCTCAGCTGAGAAGACATTCTGCGAGGTCTCATCGTATCCCATGACACGGAAAGGGCTCCCCTCGGGGAGCCCCGTCGTGGATACAACTGCAGGCTTTGATTCCTGAGGCCTCAGCGGTAAGTAAGCATAGGTTAGGCCTGCACCTATCGTCAGCCCAGTCTGCTTCTCTACGAGCATGATGTTCTCCGAATTGCCGCCAGGACCAGCAGGGAGAGTGTTGGCCAAGGTTACGCCCTTCAAGAGGTACTTCGCCAAGTCCCTCATTTTCGAGTTCGCTTCAATGAGCGACTCCTCCGATGGTCGGCGGAGCTTCGGGGTGAAGAAGATGACTTGTGCTTCCGGTAGGACCTGGCCGACGGGTTTCAGGTTGAGCAACGGCTCTCCTGCCATCAA
>Ga0187770_10000814_pt1 | contig 15748 bp, 12 predicted proteins | sample 0116_SJ02_MP02_2_FD_133154 | JGI IMG/M metagenome (GOLD analysis project Ga0187770, IMG submission 133154) | Tropical peat soil microbial communities from peatlands in Department of Meta, Colombia - 0116_SJ02_MP02_20_MG | ecosystem: Environmental > Terrestrial > Soil > Wetlands > Peat | place...
AAAGGGCACCCTAAAAATCCATTCACAGAACAGGAGCTCATTGATAAGTTTAAGAAGTGTGTCCCCTACTCGGCTTACAAGTTAAGTGATAAGGTAGTCGACTCAATAATCAAGGCGCTTCTCAACTTGGAAGAGATTGATGATGTGGTAAGTGCCTTACTCCTTCCTCTGACACCAAATCATTAAAATAAAAATTTCACTTCCGGACTTTTCCCGCTCTTAGTTTTTTCCTCAGTTGCGTTGTCGCCTCGTCATTCACTTCAAATGTTTTAGGATTGATTACAACCCCGTAGGTGTTTCTTGCTTTCTGAATGGAAATATATTCATTACGCACATCCCACCGAACCTTCTCAACCTCCCTATCGAGGGGATTACCAATCCCGCCACCGCCCCCCGATTTGGTCCAAATGATATCTCCTGGTTCAATGTATTGAACATCATTGGTGCGTAGTTTTACCTTTTTACCCCTTCTTATGATGCCTAGTTTATGCTTCTTCCCTTCTGTGCCACCCAAGAAACCAAGGGCCCCAAACTTTTCACCATCAGAATTGCCAGTCATTAAAACACAATCAAGAGGTTGCCAAGTCTTCGGATTAGTATTATTCACCATCCGAAGTTCGTTACCCACTCCTCCCCTCCACTGACCATCACCGCATGAGTCCGTTATGAATTCATAATTCAGCCATCTATATGGAGTCTCCCTTTCCTCAACCTCAATGGGAGCCCTTAGAGCCGCACCGCTCGAATTAAGACAGGCACCAACTCCGTCACCGCCATCAATCCCGTATACGGCACCTCTTGAACCGTCCGCGTGAAATGGTGTCATCCAATAGATCTGTACAGATTTGGTTCTTGGGTCAATTCTATCCCGACGCTTCCCAGAAACGATGGGACTCAAATGCCTGGAATATAAAGCTGTGGCCTTCCGCGGCACTATTTGGCTTAGCGCAACCTGGACACACTCCGTCACATGTGAGCCTACAGTAGCGCCCTGGGCCCCGCATGTAGCTGGATACTTAGGCTGGAGCACTGTGCCCTCCTTAGTAATAACCGTTATACAGTCAAACAAACCTTGGTTGCGGGGAATCTCAGGCGGAAGGACCCATGCCACGCCAAGAACGATAGAAGCCCAAGTCCGGCCTAAAGGACAGTTGATATAATCCACCTGTGGGTCACTATCTGACCAGTCCATTATCAGCTGCCCCTCATCCGGTTTGACAGTAAGGTCCAATCTTAACCATACAGGTTTATCCGTAGTCCCATCCCAGTCCGCAGCCCGTTCTGCCCGATATGTCCCGGCTGGCCATGTTGAAATTTCCTTCCTGACTGCTTCCTCAGTTCTCCAGATGAGCTCGTCACATCCTGCCAGCACAGTATCTTTTCCGTAACTTCTAACTAAGTCTAATATTCTCTCCTCAGCTTTTTTCATCGACGTATATACCAACATATTGTCGGCGCGCACCATAGAGGATCCTCTCACGTTCCGAAGGATTATCGAGTAAGCCTTCTCATCGACCTTCCCCCCTTCTATAATTCTTACCGGTGGGATCATCAATCCCTCGCCGTGGACATCATAAGTTCGGTGGTAATAGCATCCCATGAATGCACCGCCGCTATCATATTGATGAGTTCTGGCATAAAGATAAAACAGAAGTTCACCTTCATAGAAAACGGGGCGAATCATTGACCAGTCCGGTGGGTGGCCGCAAGCCACAATATATGGGTCATTTCCTAAAAGAAAGTCATCTGGGCCTATATTATCGCGGCCTATCCAATTCAGCATTGCCTTTATGACAACATGAGAACCGGCAGTATGACCCGGCATAAAATTTCCGACGGTTACCACTTGTTCCTTCCTATTAATCAAGGATGAACCCAGGTCACGCAGATGTGCCGTGGCATAGGAGAAACATTGCCGCAGCATTCTCTCGCCCACCTCTTCAGTGATATAACGCAACCGAGTTTCGATTAGGGACAATGTTAAAGGATCTATCTTTTCGCGTTCGCTCATTGGTTTAACCTCACTATTTCATAGTTTTCATAAGCATCGACGGTCAATTCGGCTCCCTGAGACATCACCAAGGTTGTCTGCGGGTGCTCTATGACCGCAGGACCCATTATAACATTTCCATGTCGGAGCCGCTCGGCATCATAACACGGAGTTTCCACAAGCCCTCCAAGTTCTTTGAAATAGACCATTCGCTTCCGTTTTAGTGCCGCTGATGGATCTTTATCGGAGAACGCTTGCTTAATCAGCTCGACAGGGCGTCTCATTCCTATAGCTTGGAGTTTGAGTGTCGCGATGGTGGATTGCATAGCTGGGTCTGAATAGCCATAAATAGCTTTGTGACGCTCATGAAACCCCTGAATTAACGCTTTGAAATTCTCTTCGGTGAAAGATTCGCCTCTCCTTATCTCTGGAAGTAGAACCTCAATGTCATGAAGCTGCCCAGAGTATCGCATTTCAGCGCCCCGCATAAATCTCATTTCCTCTCCAGTTACTCCCTGCCGCGCTAAAGTAGCTACCCCTTCTTCTTCCAAAGAATGATAAAGATCTTTTAGCTCATTAACGTTCACTTCATCTTCTTTGCGATAGAGAACACGGCTTAGCACATATTTATAATCAGCCAATGCTATACCAAGTGCACAAAATAGAGCAGCAAGCTTGGGAATGTATAGCTGTTTTATCCCTAACCTGCTAGCGATGGCAATCCCGTGAACTGCTCCGGCACCTCCGCCAACAATAAGCCTAAATTCCCGAGGGTCGAATCCCTTCTTAACAGCACTGAGAAAAACCCTCTCGGCCATATTTGCTTCTACTATGGAAGAGATTGCATGAGCAGCCTCAACCACATCTATACTTAACGGCCTTGCAATATTTTCCTCAACGACTTTTTCTGCGAGACTTCTATTCAGCGGCATTCTACCCCCAAGAAAGTAATCAGCAGGGATATATCCAAGAATCACATCAGCATCTGTGACCGTAGGCTTCTGCCCCCCGGTACCATAACATGCTGGACCAGGGTCAGCACCAGCACTCGAGGGTCCAACACGAAGCATACCAAGCTCGTCTATCCATGCAATGCTTCCTCCGCCTGCGCCTAAAGTTGTTACATCCACAGCCTCGCAACCGCTTCTATAGTCTCCTATGGCTGTCTCCCGAGTGGTAAGAATCATTCGCCCTGGAAGAAGACTCACATCAAAGCTTGTACCGCCCATATCACAGACAATGACGTTTTCGAAGCCATTCAATTCTCCCAAGAAACGTCCTAACAGCGGTCCTGCAGCCGGGCCTGACCCTATCAGCAGTGCGGGATTGTCTACACATAAGTCAGGTGTGGCAACACCACCAGCGCATGTAATAAAAAGTAAGGTCCCTTTGAAATTAGCTTTCTTCAGATGCTCTTCTAATGTTGCTAAAAGGCGGCCAAGGGCAGGCTTCACATATCCTGCAAGCACTGCCGTGGTAAGACGATCCCACTCTATCCATCGCCTCAAAACATGTGAAGACACCACAACATCAGAATACTGAGTCTTTAAAATTTCTGCCGCTCTCTCCTCATGTACGGAATTAATATAGGAATTCAAAAAACAAACCACCGGAACTTCAACATTTTCCTCTTTGGCCTTTCTTGCCGCTTCATGGACATCGTTTTCGTTCAGTGGTGTAATTATTTCTCCATCAAACTGTATACGCTCCTCAATCCCAAAACGTAAGTATCGAGGAATTAACACATTTGGTGCAGGTAGCATTGCATTGTAAATGTCAGGTTTAGGTATCCTGCGAAGCAACTCAGGTATATCTTTAAAGCCCTTCGTATAGATCAAACAACATTTTGCACCCTTTTCTTCCAATACGCAATTGGTAGCAAACGTCGTGCCCATCACCAGTGTAGTCGTATCCGCTAACAATTCTTGCTTTGTTAAACCACGTTCTTGAGCCAAGAGCGTTATGCAACCCATAATGCTCACTGGGGGGTTGGCAACATTGGTTGGAAATTTAGCAACGCTTATTTTTCGTTTCTCATCGATTAATAGACCATCAGTAAAAGTCCCACCTGTATCTATTGTGAGTTCAAACATGTGACCTCCTTCGCGCAACGGGGTACTCTAAGAATGCCCGTAATACAATTCTTCAAGAAATGTATCTTCAAAGACTTTGTTATCTTTTTAGTCCTTGCGGTAGTATTATATAAAACCCTAAATAACCGATGTCAACAAAAAATAGTAAACACAAAAAAATAGTAAAAAATTTCCCTGCTTTCTCTTGGAGCAATTATCACCCCCTCCTCTAATATCCCCCTCCTTTGAGGCCACGACTTCACATAGATAAAATAATGATCCTTGAAGTAATCAGGATTTTTCTCACACCAGAGACGCTGCGAAAGACGTTTTCGAGCCCTCTTACACCCCTCTCTTGGGCAGGCCTTCTGCCTCTCCGAAACTCTCAAATCAGGAACAAAAAACCGACCACAAAAAAGACACCTCTTTCCCAATGATTTCCCCCTTTCTAAAAGGCTTCGAGGAAAATCACTCTACACTAAAATGTTCTCTCTAACAAACAACTCTTCATCCCCTCTCTTTCTCTCTTGCTATCTCCATAAACGCTCTTTACAAAAAGTACATAAATGGTTCTTCCTTAGCAAAAGCCGTAATCCCTCACTCTTCTGGGGAAACTTGCCAGAATCGGGCAGGGATGTCGGAAAAAATCTCATAGCGGAAACTTTATCTTGTCCCTCAACTACAAGAATACCATGAGCATTCCAAGGACCGTGCTGGAATGAGGGAAGTTGCCTTTGCCAACCATAGCCTTAGATCATCCGCTTGATAAGATTTTTGGAGATATTCCTGCCCGATTAAAATTTTTCACCCACGCCTCAATGAGGGATTACCAAAAGCCTCATTTTTTGCTTGACAATTCAGAAACGACCCAAGTAAAATTAGGGCCGTGTGCACCAATGAAGCACCGTGTTCAGACAACCTGCATATAGACTTTCATGGGGGGGGTATTAAATAACCAAAGGAGGCAGGAAGATGTTAAAACAAGAGAAGGGGAGGTTGTTAACATGGTTAGCTGGTATTTACTTAGTCTTGATGCTGGTAATGGTCCCTATCCTGGCGGAAGCACAAACTCCTGCCAAGGAGCTTAAAGTGGGTTTGATTACTTCATTGACAGGACCGGGTTCTTTTTGGGGGATTACCCTGGTCAGGGGTATAGAATCGGGGTTTCAAGAGATAAATAACGCCGGGGCGGTGGTTGTTGCCGGTACTAAATATAACATCAAGCTCATCGTCGAAGACGATAAATATTCACCCGAGGAGACTGTTAAGGCTGCTAACAGGCTGATCTTTACAGAGAAGGTGCAGTTCATTTTAGGGTCCACGGGTTCGCCTCCAATCTTGGCGTTGGGGGCGGTCTGTGAACAAAACAAGGTTTTCAATTTAGGAGCAGCTGGCTATACCCCCGAATTGACTAAGCCAGGAAAGAACTTATATACGGTCCGTGCCCAAGGCTTCATACCGAAGCTTCTTTTTGGGGCAATGGTTAACAAGTTTAAAGAAATCTATCCCAATGTGAAGACGCTCGCCTCTATTGGGCCTGATGATGCAACCGGGCATTCCATTTATGATACTGCGATGCCTTATTTCAAATCCGCTCAGTTCCAAATGATAGAAGAAGTATTCTACCCAAGAGAAACAAAGGAGCAAAGGGCCGTAGTTATGAGAGCCCTGGCCAAGAAGCCGGATTCCTTATGGCAGTTTAGTCCTCCCCCCGAGCATATAATACTTCAAGTGAGGGAGGCGCGTTTTCAAGGTTTCAAAGGGCCTATTTGGTGCACTGGGACCATCTCACCAGGTTATCTGATTGAGGGAGTTGGTGCTGAAAGTGCCGAAGGGTTTGTGTCAGCGTGGGATGACCCTGTCGGTGACAATTCTCCTCCGAAACTAAAGACCTTTGCAAGCCAGTTTATAGCGAAATATGGAGAGAAAGCATGGGATCCAACGGTCGAAATGGGCTATAGTTGGACTTATATGCTGAAAAAGGGGTTGGAATTGGCAGGAAGTATTGATCCAACTGCCGTTCGAGACCAATTTCTGAAAGAAGGGATTGAGTGGCCCAGCCTGTACGGGCCGGCTTTCATAAAGGATCGGGAACTCCTTCGACCCATTATTTTCGCCACAATTAAGAATGGCAAACCAACCAATTTCTCACCGGCTTATCCTCCAGGGTACCCCAGCGTGAGAAAATAAGCTCCATTCATAAAAGGTGCTCTGCTTGCGCAGGTGCTCGGTTTGTGAAGCGGAAGCCCTGTTTTTATGGAGCCCCCCACAGGCAATGCCGTGGTCTCTAACAAACGCCCATGTGGGGCGACATCCCGACCACACGATGGTGCATTCATCCACGGCCAAGGCCTTGGTCTCCTGCTTGTCGGGATAAAAGCAAGAATCTTGACGTCTTAGTGAAAGAAGCTTTCGGATGATATCCGTTGATGTGTTAGCTACCATCTTTGTTAACGGTCTCATTATCACATCCTCCACACTTCTATTGGCATTAGGGCTGAGCTTGATATTCGGCGTTCTTGGAGTTGTTAACCTTTCCCATGGCGCGCTGTTTACGTGTGGTGCCTTCTTGTACTTCCTACTTTTCAGATTAGGGATTCCTTTTATCATTGCCCTTGTGTTAACACTACTGACAGGCTTCCTTATTGGGTTAATCTTGGAGAAAGCTGTTTTCCATCCTTTGCGAAATGACCTCCTTGCTGGTGTCATTGCTGCTTTCGGACTTTCCTTTATGATTGAGGTACTTTTAGGTGCAGGATTCGGAAAGGAAATCAAATCGGTTCCTCAGATGGTGAAGGGAGTCTTTCACCTCGGCGTTGTTTCCATCGATGCCCAACGCTTGCTAGTATTAGGGGGGACCGCAATTCTGACCACTGCACTGATTATCTTCATCCATCATTCAAGGATTGGCAGGGCGATTCGAGCGATTGCTCAAAACGACGAGCTGAGTTTGTTGATGGGGATTAATCCGTCATTTATCCGATTACTGACCATCGGAGGCGGTACCTCTTTGGCAATGGCAAGTGGTATGCTTTCGAGTCCTACATCGTATATAGATCCCTATATAGGGAGTGAACTGCTCATACAAGCCTTTGCAGGAATTATTTTGGGTGGAGTGGGGAGCATCTACGGGGCCATTGTCGGAAGTGTTGTTGTCGGGTTTTTGCTTGCCACTGGACTATTCTTTGCCCCAACTTGGGCTTACGCCATTCTTTTCGGAACGATTGTGTTAGTCTTAGTGATTAGGCCGCAAGGGATCATCCCATTTGAATCAGCATGATGAATTCAAAGCCGAGACGCATTGTTATTCTATTTGGCTTAGGTATTGTGCTTGTCCTTTTGCCTGTTATTATTACTGATACACGTTGGCATTTGACAATGACGTTGATCTGCCTCAGTGCAGTGGTCGCCTTAGGCCTGTATCTAATAGCAATCTTAGGGTTAGTGAGCTTTGCTCAAGCTGCTTTTTATGGCTTCGGCTCTTATACAGTTGCTATTCTGCTGCTCAAGCTTCAAATTCCTTTCTGGATTGCGTGGGTATTTGGTGGAGTGCTTTCTGCTCTGATCGCCGGAGTTATTGGCATGCTTGTACTAAGGATGAAGGGAGCTTACTTCTTTCTGGTAACCTTGGCTTTAAACCAATTTATGGTGTGGATATTTCACTCTTGGACCCGTGTTACCGGAGGTTATGACGGGCTGCGGAGTATCCCACCCCCCGCCCTTCTTAATTCTCCCGGCAAGGTCTATTACCTTTCTTTGGGTCTGCTTGTAATAACGTTCACCTACGTCATCACTATACTGAATTCCCGCTTTGGCCCAGTACTAAGAGCGACCACTGAAAATGAGGTAATGGTCCAGAGTTATGGCATTTCACCTTTTCGGATAAGAATGACAAATTGGATCGCGTGCTGCTTTTTTACAGGGTTGGCGGGTGGAATAAGTGCCATCCTTATCCGGTCGACCTTCCCAACAATGTTTGATATGATGGTTTCGTTGCGATATCTCGTCTTCTTAGTCTTTGGTGGGATCGCCTCACCGATCGGCCCGGTCATCGGAACTGCCATTCTCAGTGTGCTAAGCGAGTTTTTAACTCCTATTAAGGAATTCGAACCTTTGGTTTTTGGTTCGGTACTGGTTCTAACCCTTATTTTCCTGCCAGGCGGTTTGTTGGGTTTGTTTAGAAAGAAGGAAGCTTAAATCATTTGTTCTATTATTCATCTTGTCCATTTTGAAACGAGTTTGCAGAAGGATCGAGAAGAGTTGCTTTTAAAGACAGAATATCTGAGTAAAAGCTTCGGTGGTTTATCCGCGGTGAGGGACCTGGATCTTACGGTTTCAAAGAGGGAGATCGTTGGCTTGATCGGACCCAACGGTGCCGGAAAGACGACTGTTTTGAACCTGATCAGCGGATTTCTTCGTCCAACCAAGGGAAAAATTGTTTTCGAGGGTCAAGATATCACCGGCCTACAAGGTCAAAAGATCGCTTCAAAGGGGATAGCACGTACATTTCAAATAAAGAATACCTTTTCAAATCTTTCAGTGTTGGAGAACATTGTCTTAGCCTTAAATCTTACCACCTCAGCCTCAATTCGCAGGGCCTTGGCTTCCATTGTTATGCACCGAGTCAAGCAAGAAGAGAAAGCTATGATATCTCGGGCTATGTCAATTCTAAGCGATATCAGGTTAGAAGAGCTTGCCAATACTAAAGCAGGCGTCCTTCCCCTTGCCCAGGAAAAGTTCTTGGGCCTCATGATGGCTGTTGTTGAAAAGCCAAAGCTATTGCTTCTGGACGAGCCAGTGGCTGGCATGAACAGAGAAGAAATGGTACGGTTTATGACATTCGTTGTGGAATATGCACAGGATATGAATATGGGAGTACTGCTGGTGGAACATACCATGGCTGCAATAATGAACTACTGCACTCGTGTTGTCGTTTTAAACTACGGAGAACAAATAGCCTGCGGAACACCAAAGGAAATAAGGTCAAATCCTAATGTTCAAAAGGCGTACTTAGGGGAAAGAATTTAATGTTAGACGTCAAGGATTTGTGGACAAGCTATGGAAGAAAAGAAGCCCTCAAAGGTGTCTCATTAAGCACCCAGAAAAATGCTGTGGTATCTGTGGTTGGAGCTAATGGGGCGGGCAAGTCGACGCTCCTGAGGACGATAGCGGGGTTGATAAAGCCTAGCTCTGGGGAGATATGGTTCGATGGAGTAAGGATCGACAATCTGTCGCCAACCCAGATTGTTCGCCTTGGCATAAGCTATTCCCCCGAGAGGGCCCCTATTTTTCCCCAAATGAGCGTTATTGATAATATTTTAGTTGGTGGTTATATTTTACAACCTAAGGAGTTGGCAAGGCGAGTAGAATTAGCTTTCCAAAGTTTCCCTGTTTTACAGGAGAGACGGAAGCAACAAGCACGTACTCTGAGCGGTGGTGAAAGGCAGATGCTTTCTATTGCCCGTGTAATGATGCATAACCCCAAACTAATCACGTTGGATGAGCCCAGTCTGGGATTAGCTCCGTTAGTGGTTCGAGAATTAGCTGGAATAATACTTCAACTCAGCACCCAAGGTGTAGAAATCCTAATGGTCGAACAAAACTTTTGGTTAGCCCATCAGCTTTCTAAATGGTTATACGTCTTAGAATTAGGCAAAGTAGAGTTGCAGGGTTCTCCTGAGGAGTTGGAGAAGACTGAACGTATACAAAAAGCTTACCTTGGATAGAAGAGGGTTACGGGGTCCAACCCCGTTAAGATTCCAAGAACTATCCTAAACTGGAGGCCATAAGAATGTCAAAGTTTTAATAAACATCATAGTAAGTAGATTCATTTTTGTTCCGACTAAAAAGGGAGAGCAGGGGATGGATCTGAACCTAAAGGGAAAAGTTGCAATAGTTACTGGTGCGGCTAGAGGTATTGGCAGAGCTATTGCCTTAACATTTGCTAATGAGGGTGCACATGTGGTAGTGAATGACATAGATGCTGGAGTTGCTGAGGAGGTAGTTGAGAATATAATATCATTGGGATCCCGTTCATTAGCAGTAAAGGCGGATATAACTAAAGCTGACCAAGTAGACGCGATGGTTAATCAGACTTTAGATGAATTCGGCAAAGTGGATATCCTTATTAATAATGCTGGGATAGTTTACGACACGGCTGGTCCCATAAGAAGAAAATTATTTGAGGAATCGTTGTCTCAAGAGTGGCATAGGGAAATAGACCTCATCCTTTATGGTACACTAAATTGCATAAAAGCGGTAATCGGCCATATGATCAGACAAAAAAGCGGTAGAATCGTTAACATTTCATCTGACCAAGGCCGAGTAAATACTGGTTTGAAGGGAATAAGCATTTATAGCGCAGCTAAAGGAGGTGTCATTGCACTTACAAGAAATATAGCAACAGAGGTTGCTTCTTATGGCATCACCATAAATGCAGTATGCCCAGGGTTAGTTCGGACAACAAGAGCTTTGTTAGCCGAAAAGCAACGAGATACAAGACCGAAAGAATATGAATACTATAAGAATATAGAGAAAAGTGTTGTTGGGAGTATACCTTTGGGGAGGATGGGGGAACCTGATGATATAGCAAAATTGGTTGTGTTCTTAGCCTCTGACGCTGCTAGTTGGATAACTGGCCAATGTTATATCATTAATGGTGGACAGGTGATGATTTAAAGGGACTCATCAGGGGTTCCCCTTGCTAGTCTTGAATAAGGTTTTATTAGAATTATCAATGTCCTAAGTGCCTTGGATTTATCATACTGGAGGGTCTGTTATGAGGCTGAAGGATCGCAGTATTGTAATCACGGGGAGCGGGAGGGGAATTGGAAAAACTATTGCCATTCGCTGTGCGGATGAAGGTGCTCGGGTTGTTATCAACGATGTCCACCCTTCGAACCTGCGAGAGGTTCGCGCTAACCTCGTATCTAAAGGTGCTAAAACAATCGCCTTCGAAGGTGACATCTCCAAACGATCGGAAGCCCAGGGTTTAATCGAGGCTGCAGTCAGGGGCTTTGGACGAATTGACGTACTCGTCAATAATGCAGGTATTATTAGGAATGCCCCTTTTTTGGACTTGACGGAGGAGGACTGGGACGAAGTAATCAGGGTCAACCTCAAAGGGGTATTCAATTGCGCGCAGTTTGCAGCACAGCATATGATCCAACAGGGAGGTGGCCGGATCATAAATATATCCTCACGAGCTTATTTGGGAGCCCAGCAGATGGCGAACTATGCCGCTTCAAAGGCTGGCATCTTGGGTTTGACCCGATGTATGGCAATGGAGTTAGGTCCATATGGCATTACAGTCAATGCTGTGGCTCCTGGGACCATTGACACAGAACCAGTCAAAAGTATGTTCGAAGGTTTTTTAGAAGATCGAATTAAAAAGACTCCTTTAGGCAGAATCGGTTCTCCTGATGATATTGCCTATTCCGTTGTTTTCCTAGCTTCTTCTGAAGCAAGCTATATCACAGGAGAAGTTCTGCACGTGACCGGCGGTTTCTATTAGATTCTAATCGGATAGAAGCCAAATAAAAGCCGTGGGATATGAGTAAGAGGTTTTGGGAAATCGACATACTGATTTGCAGTGAATCAACAACCAAATTTCTAAGAGGTCGACCTTTTTGATATTTTTCTCAGGAGGGGTATTATCAAAAGCTCAATAAAGAAACCCGAAGGGTCAAAGCCAATCTATAAAATTAAGGTGGAAAAGGATATTTATATCCCCACACGCGACGGAGTCCGTTTGGTTGCTGATATCTACCGTCCTGACGATAAACGCAAGTTCCCGGCGCTATTGGCCTATGGACCTTACGGTAAAGAGCTGCAAGCACTCACGCTTACCTTTCCACCCCAGGCACGGCCAAGCCCATTGTGGGACGGCTGCATCGAAGCCGGCGACACAAACTATATCGTGCCCAGAGGTTATGTGCAGGTCATTGCCGACGCGCGTGGAACAGGTGCCTCAGAAGGCGAATGCTGCGGCATCTATGGCCTGGGAGGAGGTTACGAGGGGCGGGATTGCTACGACCTCATAGAGTGGATTGCGGCTCAACCCTGGTGTGACGGGAACGTCGGCATGCTGGGCATTTCCTATTATGCGACGGTACAGGTGCTTGCTGCTGCGGAGAAACCTCCCCATCTGAAGGCCCTATTCATGAATGGAGGTCATTACGAATCTTACGACTTGGGCTACCATGGAGGCATCATGTGGCTCTTCCCTCGGGCCTCTCGCGAGGGTCGCGGCGGCGACAGCGGTTACGCTCTGGGAAGGCCATACTCAGCCATGAAGAAGAGGCTCACAAAAAAGGAGTTTGAGAAGCGGCTCAAAGAACGGCTCGATGACCCGGACATAAAGAATTACCCTAATCTCTTTCATATGCTCCACTACCCTGATTCCCATCCCCTCGTCCTCGATTTTCTGCTCAACCCCTACAATGGGCCGTTTTACCAAGATGGCGAGGCCCTTGGCAAAGCCGACAAGGTGACGATACCGGCCCACATCTCGGTCAAGTGGGGGCGGGGCTGGACGGTTGATGGGACGATCGAGTGTTTCAAGAGGATGCGGGGGCCGAAGATGCTGGAGATTGAGGCATTACCGCCCATGCAGGAGCGTCCGTTTCATGAGTTCCATGACGTCATGATCCGGTGGTATGATTACTGGCTCAAAGGGATTGACACCGGCATTATGGATGAGCCGCCCATCAAGATCTTTGTGGAGGGGATCAAACAATGGCGTTTCGAGCATGAATGGCCCCTCAAGAGGACCGAGTGGGCAAAATTCTACTTGCGCCCACGCGGGAGGCTGTCGCGCGAACCGGAGCCACTTCCCGAGGACTGTGCCGTGCCCGATGGGTTCTACCAGGCAACGCTCACCGTGACGAGTGCGGTTCAGTCGCTGAAGTGGTCGACCCCTCCGCTCCTCGAGGATATGGAAGTCACCGGCCCCTTGGCGCTCTATGTGTACGCGTCGATTGATACAGACGACACAAACTTCATCGTGAAGCTTTACGATGTCGATCCGAACGGAAGCAGAATACAGATGAGCACGGGCTGGCTCAAGGCCTCGCACCGTGAGCTTGACGAAAGGAAGTCGAAACCCTGGCTTCCCCACCACCCTCATACGAGATCGATTCCCATTGTGCCCGGGAGAATATATGAATATGCGGTCCGCATATTCTCGATTTCTAACGTGTTCAGGAAAGGCCACCGCATCGAGCTGGAGCTGAGCAGCCAGGAACCTTTTGGCGACGCTGGGATGGCGCTCCTGCCACCTGACAGCTTCCATCTGCCTAGCGGGAGGGCTACAACGCACAAGATCTATCGGGATAAGAACCACCCGTCCCATCTGCTTCTACCTATTATTCCAATCAAGCGGGGCACAAAGAGTTGGCGGTAAGAATTAGTAATGAAGAATTAGATTTATTTCTAAGCTCGAAAGGAGGAAGGTTAAATGACACGTCCACAGAGGATTGAATGGCCAGAGAAGGCACGTATTGCGGTGGTGCTGCAGGTGCCGTTCGAGCAATATGAACGGGGTAGTGCTTCTATTAGCAAGATCCATCTCGAAGACTTAGTCGCTATTCCAACTCTTCCAAGAGACTTGGTGGAACAGGGTGTGCCAGACCTATTGGTGATGTCATGGGATGAGTATGGCGAACGCGGGCTGTGGCGACTGCTTGAACTGCTGGACAGACATAATGTGACGGCGACGGGTGTCTTCAGTGGTTTGTCGGTCGAGCGATATCCCGATGCTGTGAAGGCCTTCAAGCAAGGTGGAGGAGGACGAGAAATCTGCGCTCATTCGTGGTCTCAGGATATCCAGTCGTACCGTCTGGATCGTGAACAGATGCGTGAGAACGTTCGAAAATGTATCGACGTTATTACCAAGGTGGCTGGAGAGCGACCGGTCGGTTGGGTGAGTCCAGGGGGTCAACAAAATGAGCACACGCTACCCGTCCTCGCCGAGGAAGGCTTTCTATGGCATGGTGACTACGCCAGATCCGATGCGCCGTTTCTGCTTCAGGCCGGTGGTAAAAAAATGGTAGGCATGACCGTTCCTTTCCATACGAATGATACAATGTATGTAAGGGAACGGGTTCCTCCTAGCCATTATGTGGAAATGTTTTGCCGGTCGTTTGACGTGCTTTATGAGGAAGGTAGCCAGATAATCGGCGCTGTAGCTCATTCTACTATCTATGGGCATCCATTTGGCACCTGGGCCTATGACCAAGTGATTCGGTATGCGAAAGGGTTTTCGCACGTCTGGTTTGCGACTCGTCGCGAGATTGCCCAGTGGTACCTGAAACATTATGCCTAAGATAGTGTGAATGTGTGGAGGGTTTTGTCAGTCATCGACACTCTGGCACATCTCTTTATAAAGCACTTTATGTATATCTGAGCGGATTGAAATAATTCCAATCGTTACTAATTTTAAAGTCTCGTGAGATATTTGAGCGGAGGGTGCCCTCTATTAGGCCATGGAGTTTTCAGGTAAAATGATCTCAAAACTTCCGATGGCAGATTGCTTTATTATTTGCAACAAGGCGGCGGAAGGCGGTGGAAAGAAACGGGATCATTGAGCCAGATAAGATCACACTCAAATTTATAAGAGAAAGAACGAAGAGAAAGTATAGCCTATTCAAATCTGACCCGGGTCCTATTTAATCCAAAGTCATCGAGTGTAAAGGACTCCCCGAAGGCTTTCCCCTCGGCAGCTCGGCCATCTTCATTCGAAAGACCCGCGGCTTTTTGTCCCCTCCGATGATTTGCGCTGTGAATGTGGCATTCTTGGCAGAACTGCCCAAAAACAACATTACAAGGAAGAAAGCAGCAGCCCAAATTTAGGGTTGGATCAATCTCTAGAAGCTCAACATATCTTGCCAGGACAGATACCCGCTTCTCCAGGAAGTTTATTGTAGATATGATAATCGTATGATAACACCGAGGAAATTCTCGGAAGGAGGTGTCCCATATCATTGTTTTCTTCGTGACTCTCATTCATTGACATTGGCCATTTCCATTTTATACTAAAATGGTAATAATAAGGAATCGAAAATGATAGAGGTCAGTACGTATGATGGAACAAATCGTAATCGGGAAAACAAATCTTAGGGTCAAACGGCTCGGATTTGGGGGAATCCCAATTCAGCGGGTGAGTGAAATCCAGGCGGTTGAAACCGTTTTATATGCTATCGAAAAAGGGGCGGATTTTATCGATACCTCCAGAGCCTATACGACGAGCGAGAGACGAATTGGCCTGGCTCTGCGACAAAGCGATAAGAAGGTCATCTTGGCCTCGAAGTCCTTGAGTAAAACAGCACAAGGAGCTCGAGCAGACTTAGAAACGAGTCTGAAAGAGCTGCAAAGGGATTATATTGATCTTTACCAATGTCACTTTGTCAAGGATGCCGCCGAGTACCAAGAAGTCGTTTCTCCAGGAGGGGCCTTTGCAGGTCTGATGAAAGCAGAGGAAGAAGGCCTAATTGGGCATATTGGAATTACCAGTCATAACTTGGATGTCCTGGATCTCGCGCTCGATGGCGGGCTTTTCGAGACGATCATGGTTTGTTTCAGCTTTCTTGAGCCTTTGGCCAAAGAAAAAGTCATCCCCAAGGCGATGAGGAAAAGAGTTGGAGTGATCGCCATGAAGCCTTTTTCTGGGGGTGTTATCGATAATGCC
>Ga0187770_10000815_pt1 | contig 15747 bp, 17 predicted proteins | sample 0116_SJ02_MP02_2_FD_133154 | JGI IMG/M metagenome (GOLD analysis project Ga0187770, IMG submission 133154) | Tropical peat soil microbial communities from peatlands in Department of Meta, Colombia - 0116_SJ02_MP02_20_MG | ecosystem: Environmental > Terrestrial > Soil > Wetlands > Peat | place...
AGACAGAAGACTGCAGTACATGCCTATCCTGCGGTTTTTCACGCTGCAGCTAAAGGATCTTGTTTTCAATTTTCTTAATCCCTATTCCGATAATAAGATACTATGAATAGAATCATATCAAAAGTTTCAGCATTTTTTTCGGGCTTTGTGAGCGAGATCAGGATTTTTTACTACCTCTTTAAAAAAGAACGCGTATTCACATATTTTCTAGTGATATTCTGCCTTATGGTCATATCAGGAGTGCTTTTTATGGCCTTAGAATACGGCAGGATAGTGAGCGCCATCAGCGGTGAAAAAATGTCTGTGTATAATCAGGTAATTACAGCACTTTATTGGGCTATAGTGACTATCTCAACAGCCGGTTACGGCGATATTGTTCCAGTATCACCGGCCGGAAAAATACTAGTAATAGTCGTACTTTATCTCAGTATAGCTACTGTATCCCTGTTTACAGCAAATCTAGCATCGGCCCTTACAACAAAAAAACTCATGGAAAGGAGAGGTATTATGAACCTAAAAGAACTGAGCGAACATTATATAATCTGCGGATGGAAAAATGCCATGAACCAGATCCTGTCTGAAATCGTTTTTCAAAATCCTAATTTAGATCTGAAAAAGATCATAATTATTGCGAACATCGAGCCGGAAGAGATTGAATTATTCTACCAGCAGTACCCTGATTATCAGCAGATAACAATCCTGAGGGGTGATTATTACAACGAAGCTCTTCTTAAAAAAGCTAATGTCCAGAGAGCAAGCAGGGTAGTTATACTCTCAGACGAAAGTTCATCATCAACACCAAGTGAAGCTGATTCAAAGACAGTCATGGCAGCGATGGCAATCAATTCTATTTCGAATAGCATCAAGGTAAGTGCTGAAATTATGGATAAAAAATTTGAGAAATATCTTAAATCGGCTCATGTCGAGGAGATTATTTATACAAATGAATACAATAAGGTGCTAATCGCTAATTCCCTGACCCAGGTAGGTATTACGAAAATTATCAATAATCTTCTTAATGCGCAGTTGCCCGGTTTCATAACGACTGCTAAAATCCCCTCTTCATACATTGGACAGAACTTCGCAGAGCTGAGGAATTATTATAAAGAAAAAACAAAAGCCCTGCTTATCGGCCTACTTGAAAATGTTGGCAGCTACATAGAGAGGAAAAAAGAGGCTATAAGAGAGGCGCAGAAAACTGCAGATATTTCTAAATTAATAAGCAATTTAAATTCGGCGAAAAAAATGGAAAATTATCTTCCAAATATAAATCCTGCAGATAATTATGCGGTTCCATACAATTCTCTGGCTGTTTTAATCGAACGAGAGAAGAAGTTATGAATATTATTGAAAGATTAAAAACAATTTCGATCTTTTCGGATATTAAAGACAATAGCCTCATCCTGGAAAAGATAAGCAGTATAATAAAAACTGAGAATTATAAAACAGGGGAGAGTATAATCATAGAAGGTGAAGTTGGCGACAAGATGTATATTCTTAACAAGGGAAGTGTAAAAATTGAAAAAAAAACACTTTATAAGGACAGCTTTGTTGTAGACATTCTATATGATAACATGAATGTATTTTTTGGGGAAATTGCACTGATGGATAATGATTTACGTTCAGCAACCGTCGTTGCTCTGACCGATACTGAATGTTATATAATAAAAAAAGATGATTTTGAAAATCTGTGTACGGAAAAACCGGAAATCGGTTATTACATAATAAAGGAAATAGCTAAATCTCTTGCACTAAAATTCAGAAAAATCAATCAGGACAATGTCAATCTGATCAACGCTATCATAAGCGATGAAAATGATTAATACCTTTCCAGCTTATTTTTTTGTTGATTTACTTTTTCTGTTCAGTTTTCTGATCACCGCCTGCCATATACTTTACATATTTTTTAATAAAGGCTGTCAGATCGTTTTTCTTTGAATCCTGATCATAAATAAACTCAAAAGCTACGTTTAATCCGGCGTTATCGCCCGGCATATAATGGTATCTTACAACCCTCGATGGAATATCAATTTCCTTATTATCGGCTTTAATATTAACCATTACAATGTTATTTTCTTTTATTGAATGGGTCAGGTAAACGTTTTTAGTATTAGCCAGTATGCCGCCGACAGATAGATCCATTATCTTGAAATCTGAACTTTCTTTAATTGTCTCACCATGGCTTTTAACGATTATTTCACCGAGAATATCTGCCAATCCCTTTATATAGAATATTTCGTAAATTGTAAGTTTTTTAAAAGGAGATTCATTTGGAACAGAAACTTCAATAACGCCGACCACTCTTTCGCCGACTATGATAGGAACCATTGCATACGAATTGATTCCTTTCGACAGATAATTCTGTCTGATCTGTTCCAGAATATCAGGTGCTGCGGTTTTTTTAACCATATCGAAATATTTTTCGTAACCGATAACACTGTACTTATCTCCGAGATGCAGATAATTACTGAGATTATCAGTATCACCGATCCAAAATGTCTTTTTATAAATGTTTACAACCTTTTCAATCGGAGATAATGTCGACAAATCCTTAAAAAGGTTTATCCTGAAACGGTTAGAATACCTGGTAAGTTCATCACCTACCATACCGACTATCTTTTTCATATCAGGCGAATCAGTCTGTAATTCAAGATAAATGTTTCTCAGTGTCGCAGGAAGTTCGTCGATGTTTAACCCTGAAGTTCCGTCACCAGGATTCTTATCAACCTTTTTTATATTAAACATAAGGGAGTCGGAAATATCCACACGTGTGAACTTTCTTATGGGGTGGTACATAAATTTTTCGGGCAGGTAAATTTCAATGTTTTTAACAGGAAGATTTAATTGTTTTACACCGGTATTATCCGAAGTATAAAAATTCCTGTTGTAATCAAAGGAAATTTTCAGGTTTTTCAGAGGTATATAATCCGGGATTTTTTCAAAAAAAATAGATATTGAATTAGTATCTGCTTTCGTGATAAAGCCAGTAATCATAAAATTCTTCTCGTCTTCCTTTACAATAACTGATAGATGTTTTATTCTTATATTATTAAGAACCGACACGATTTCATTGCGCTGTGTTATTATCTTTTCCACTGAACCCCCTTTAATGATAAGCTTTTCATTTATTAAACTGCCATACTTTTACAGTTCTGTCCCTTGATCCCGATGCAAGAAACTTTCCATCCGGACTCAGGCAGAGGGTCAATATGTCGCCGTTATGTGCTTTAAGATTATATATCATAGTTCCCTTTTCAATATCAAAAATATCAATGCAATCATCCTGTCCTCCAGAGAATATCAGGTTTTCATTACTGGAAAATATAGCTACAGGTACACTGCCTTTATGACCGGTCAGAACCCGGTATGGTGCCTGGTATTCTCCCCATTTCCATATGCTTATTGTTGAATCAGCGCTTGCACATAGTATGTATTTTTGCAGCGGTGAAATACTTACATATTCTATGGACTTTTGATGATATTTTACCGCGCTTTGCAGTTCAAGAGAAGGGAATTTCCAAACCTTTAAAAATCCATCCTCGCCACCACTCACTGCAAATTTGCCGTCTGCCGATATGCAGGTACTCCATACCTCTTTATCATGGCCTAATACATTGGTTATAGGTTTAAGATCCGGTACGCCCCATACCCTTAACTGACCGTCAACTCCAGCGGATATAATATACTGCCCATTTGGGGAAATATCAAGCGATTGTATACCCTTTTTATGCGCATAAGCATTCGTGATCTCCTTAAAATTCCTTACAGAGACTATTTTAAGTGTTTCATAAGATCCGTAAACAATATAATTACCATCAGGGGAAAATTTTACCGGTATTCCCCAGAGATCGTAATAATTTTCCTTCATGACGTTTACTACTTTCCAGGAAGAACAGTCGTTAATTATTACAGTCTTATCAGCACTTCCGGATGCAATAAGTCTTTCATCCGGAGAAAAAGAGACATAAAAAACATACAAATAATGATCTTCAAGAGTCTTAATAAGTGTGAGGCTTAAGTTTTCAGCATTTTTATTATATAAAGTTACCGGATTGATACTATTTGTATTATTATAATTGGTTGGTTTCACTTTATTTTCCCCGCAGGATAAAAGAAGGATAATGATACCCAATACTGCCATAATTTCAAAAATTCCTTTCATATACACCATCTTTAAGGAAAAAGGCCATGGATAAATCCATAGCCTTTTTTAATTATTTTAAAAAAATTATTTCGTTAATAACAATCTATCAAAAAATTTACCAGTTGTCGACCATATCATCCGGGTTCTGGTTCTTTTCGCTGAATAAGTCAGTATCTGCTGTCATATAATCAAAATATGTATAAAAAGGCCTTCCAATCTCGTCATCGGGGTCAAATTCAATTCTAAAACCTACAAAAGTAATTCCCCTTTCTTCGGAAATCTTGTAATTTTCCTGATCGATAGTATCAGGAATATTGATGTTAACCTGCTTCCAGCCAACCCAGATCATCTTATCTGCCTTTAAAAACTTGGTGTTTTGCATATAATCCTTCAATACAAGGAAAAGTGTATGCTTGAAATTTCTTCCAACCACCCACACCGAAACAGTCTTTGTTATCCCCTTGATTTTAATGGGCCTTGCGGGAACTATGCTGACCCAGCTCCAGTCCCTTTTCATAAATTCTACTTTAATTCCAAGCACATACTTGTTTTTCTCGCTGACAAGATCCTTCGGACCTCCTTCCCTTCTCATTGCACTCGCCACACCAAAATCCCTGGGCATAAAAGCAGTCCACTCACCTGCTTCTTCGAAATCCTCAACAAGGATTGTTTGTACAAGTTCTGTCGCAGTAGTTTTATTGGTATTCTCATTAACATTTGTATTTATAACCGTCATCTCAGTTGTTCTATTTAAAATATTATTCTGTATGTTTCCTCCAGGGGCATTGGTGTTATTCATCTGCTGTGAAAAAGATATACCGCATATAACCAGAAATAATGTTATCAGAAATAATTTCAATTTCATAAACTTTTCCTCCGCCTATATTACCATCTTTTATTGGCCAGATCATCGCCGTTGAAACGTTCAATATAGACATCTGTCTGTACCTGGAGATAGTTAAAATAGCAGTAAAACTGATCAACTCTTTCGGTGGGATAGGACCAGAGTTTAATCATTTGCAGGCTCAGTGATTTCAGGAACGGTACATGCATTTCTGCCTGAGGAACATAATCTGGTATTTTGAGCGCAACATTTTTCCATCCGACAAAATCTATATCCCCCGCTGTAAGCCTGTTTAAATAGCCTTTATAATCAACCAGGTAAAACTCCATCCAATAATGATAATTTCCACCCCAAACCCACATATCCATGCTCTTTATCTGGCCGGGCAGCGATATAGGACTGATCACATTCCCACCCTCTGAAACTGAGGGCTGGCCTGGAGAAATGTTAGTCTGATTGCTTGCAATTGTTACTGTCTGTTTTGCAGTCTCGCTTCCGGCACTGCCTTTAACGGGGTAGACTTCAATCCAGTTATAGCCTTTTCTAGTAAATTGTGCTTTAATCCCAAGAGACCATTTCTCTCGAGCATCAATATACTGCGGAAGACCGAGGGGTTTCGCTTCAACATATGTTACACCACAGGCTTTAGGGTCCGCAGGACTGTTCTCCTGATTGGGATCTATAGGTTTCGCAAACCTTGAGAATTTAGCATTCCATTTGATATTATTTGACTGGTCACTATCATTCCCGAAATCAGATACTACCAGGGTCTGTAGATTAACAGCAGCCTGCCTTCCTCCGCCTATGTTGAAGGAAAATAGACTTGTTTTACATATTATAACAAATGACAGAAACAAAAATAACGATATTAAACCAACATGTCCCTTGCTACCCATAGACCTCTCCTTAGATCTTATTTTGTTTTATAAAATTTGCTTCACTTTATTTTCATTATCAACAATTATGATCTTAGCCTTAATTCCTGGCGCATCCTGTTCATCAATAAGCCCGAACGCAGCTATAATAATCCTGTCACCTACCCTGTTTAAATGTGCGCCAGCTCCGTTCAGACATACAATGCCGCTGCCAGCTTTCCCGGGAATAGCGTAAGTAACAAGCCTGGACCCATTAGTTAAATTCCAGACATGAACCTGTTCATATGAATATATTCCCGAAGCCTCCATAAGGCTTTCATCTATTGTAATACTTCCTATATATTCCAGATTCGTTTCTGTTACTACAGCCCTATGTATTTTAGCTCTCAAAACTGTCAGCAACATCAATAATTAAGCCCCTCAACCCTTATTTATTTTAATATACAAAAAAACTTATGTAAAGAGTTTTTTAATACAAATTTAATAATTTATAATATTAAATCCTTTAATTATATTATATTTTTATTTCAGACTTATATAATATTTATCTGCCATACCCCAATATCGGCCTTCTTTTTTTAAAACTTCATATTTGGTGTTTTTTAATTTACAAACTGCGAATATATTGTAATCATCCTGAAGTAAAAAATCATCATCAATATTTTTACCATTCCAGAATTTTGTGTATTGAGCCTGCCCGTTAACAAAATCGATATTATCAACCTCACCGATTATATGATCACTCTCCAGCATCTTCCCCTTTCCAACCGGTATGGCATATATAATGAAATCGCAGTATTTGTATTCCCTTGATTTTGTTACTGCAACAAAAGTCATCTTGATGGATTTTCTGGGAGCTGCATTCTGGTTTATAGTGCCGCTTCCTATCAGTATTATGAGCCCGCTTTTTAACTGTTCACTTTCAATGAATACTTCTTTTATATTCTTTTCCTTTTTCATCTTATTTTTAAACCTGATCTTTTTTACTGCATTAACAGCAACCGTTTTTTCCTTTTTTGACTCTGTGCTGCTGATTGTTGTATTACTCTGGGATTCATTACTAACAATAGTTTTAACATTCTCTCCTACTTCAGGTTCTACAGTAAGTTGAGTTTTTTCATTAATTAACGGCATAAGATTGGTACTATACCCCGGCTTAACAGATTCTGTCATATTTTCATTAGTTCCAGCCAGTTCATTATTTGTATTTGTAGAAGAAAAATCTTCTCTGATATTTTCGCTGAATAAATCATTTGTCTGTGGAGATGACTTTTTACTCCAGGGCAGATGTATTTTCTGACAGCCGGCAAAAGCTATAACAAGAAAACCAATAAAGATTATTATTAACTTTTTCATTAATTCCTCCGTTTGACCTATAAGCTGATCTTAGAATATTTGTATGAAAAGGACATTCCGCCGCTCATGACCCTGGGGTAAAGGCTTATAGAATTATAAGGTATCAATTTCCCATTATCAGCAAGATCAAAGAGCTTAGCAGCTTTGATTTCATTCGTCAAAAAGGCGGCTTCAAATTGCCCCTCACTTACAGACCTGTAAGCATCAGAGTCGCTATAAGCATAACCAACTGATGCGTCGTTTTTCACATCTTTAATACCAAGCAAAGGGCTAAAAATCATTGATTCCAGAACCTCAGTATCTATCATATCCTTACTTAATGACATGCTCATATTCAGAATCAGATATTTACCTGGGATAGCCTTCAATAAAATGCCATAAGAAATACCACCACTTGTCAGGCTGTCATTTAATATCATCCTCAATTTTCTCTCTGCCAGTTTCTCGGTATTCTGATCGGAGAATGGAATAGCCGAAAGCTTGTATTTTTGAGAAAGTTCTTTGATAAGATCAGCAGGTTTCATTTTCAGGCCTTTAATAAGTCTGCTTACAGGATTAATGCGCATTCCTTTGTCATAAGCATTGAATAAATTCACAAGTACATAATTGAATGGTTCTTTTCCTGAAATCCTCTCCTTCAACATTGAAGCAGCCTCATTTTTATACTTCAATGCCGCCTCATATCTATTATTATCAATAATATAAAGCACTTTATCGGATAAATACCTGATAATTTCATCTCTCAAATCTGGAACATCAATCCTGTATATTATATTCAGGTTTCCGTTCATATCAGAAAAATTCAACAATGATTTTACTGTTCCGTCTTTTTTTGGAGTAAGCAGCAACTCAAGTGAATTTGAACTATCATTTACAAGGCCGATTACCGGTTCCAGATTAAATTGTGTTTCTTTTATGAGACTGAATTTATCATCCCTGTATTTTTCATTCGTTTTTTCAACTTTTTTTATTTTACCATCATAATCATCAATTCTTAAAAGCCCTATTATTCCATATCTCTTGTATTCCACTCCGGTCAGCATGACATTCTGCTCAATTATGTAAAGAGTAGGTGTCTTGTCTTCTACAAGAACATCTCGAAGCAGCCATCCATATAATTTATGAATTGAACTCCTGTATTTTCCAGTCCCCTCTCCTTCACTATATATGGCGTTACAGAAGTTATTACCGTTTTCCTTCAATTTAATAATCCATTCCTCATTCAGATAATCAGTTGATGGGCAGATCAAATCACCGATTTTACTGGACTTTTCAGGATTATAGTATATCCCTGAGAACGGCACAATTTCAGCCATATAAACCCCTCGTAATAAAAAATAAACAAGATTAGGATGAGTTTATTTGAGTAATCTTGACTCCTAATTCCTTATCGGCTTTTTATATAATATTAATAAGCCAGAGAGGCAGTTTATTGAACCGGAAGTTCTTTTGCATTGCAGAATTCAATTTTTCATGACATAATATTTTAAGAGATTATAAAAAAAAATAAAGTTTTATGCTGATACGGCAGGTTTAGAGATATGATCAGGATTATTGCTGCTACCCGTAACCCCGGAAAGATTAAGGAAATAAAAGAAATTCTATATCCTGCTGACATCATTTCACTATCTGATATCGAATTCAACGAGGAAATCCCTGAAAGAGGCAGTACTTTCTATGAAAATGCCCTGCTGAAAGCGTCATGGATAAGAAATCTTTATAAAAACATTTATCCAGACGCTTTTATCCTGGCGGACGATTCAGGTCTTGAAATAGATGCGCTTGGCGGCAGACCCGGCGTTCTTTCTGCAAGGTACAGTGGAGGTGTTTCCGGGATTCTGCTTGAAATGTCTGGAATTCCAGTGAAAAAGAGAAAAGCAAGGTTTGTCTGCTGCATGGTTCTTATATCGCCGAGCGGCTTCATATACAGCTACGAAGGCTATTGCACTGGCAGAATAAGTAATTCTATACGCGGGACCAACGGTTTTGGTTATGATCCTATTTTTTTAATAAAGAGTCTGGGTTATAGAAAAACTATGGCTGAAATTCCGGAGAATCTGAAAAACTCAATTTCACACAGGAGGAATGCTATTAACGGTCTAAAGAAGATTATCTTTAAGCAGGAATTAAAATGAATAGAGATGAATTAATATTTCATATTGATGCCCTGCTAAAAGAGGAATGGATAGATAGCTTGAATAGCAGTCCGGCTGGTGAAAAAGCCTTAAAGCTAAAGGAACTTGAAAATACCTGCTTTGAATGTAAAAGATGCAGGCTTTATAAGACGGCAAAAAATCTTGTTTTTTATGATGGAAATCCCAATTCTTCCATTGTTTTTGTCGGAGAAGCCCCAGGAGCTGATGAAGATGAACAGGGAAAGCCATTTGTTGGAAGAGCTGGAAGACTCCTCACCGCAACGATTGAAAACTTAGGTTATACAAGAAACGATGTTTATATCTGCAATATTTTAAAACATAGACCGCCGGAAAATAGAAATCCTCTGCCGGATGAAATCGAGGCATGTTCTCCTTATCTGATAGAACAATTATACATTATAAAACCAAAAATAATAGTCGCACTTGGAAATTTTTCTTCAAAATTCATTCTCTCATCAGATGAAGGTATTACAAAACTGAGGGGGATCATGAAAACTTCACCTTTAGGTTATAATGTGATGCCGACTTTTCATCCGGCTGCAGTCCTGCGCAATCCGAATCTACTTTCAGAACTGGAAACCGATATAAAGAACGCCTTTGCCCTTATGTAAGACCAGCCTTTCCAACACTGGTAACGAATACATCTTCCAAAGACGGATATATTTTATCAATACTATATCCGTTATAATTTTTTTCTTTAAAGATCTTATCCAGTTTTGGAATGACTCTTTCGCCCTTGTCACAAAGAATATGAATATCGGCCCCGAATATTGCTGCCTCTTTAATAAAGTCCATTGATGAAAGAACATTAAAAGTTTCTATCAGGTTTTCAGTTTTAATTCTATAAACATCAAAGTTTAAAGACGATTTCAGTCCTTCCGGAGAATCCAGAGCGATTATCTTCCCTCCCAGTATCAGGGCTATCCTGTCGCAATGTTCAGCTTCATCCATGTAATGTGTAGTAACAAAGATGGTTTTTCCTTCTTCGGCAAAAGAATAGATAAGGTCCCAGAAATTCCTCCTCATTATAGGATCAACGCCGGATGTCGGCTCATCGAGAAACAATATCCCGGGATTATGAATTATTGCCCCTCCCAGGGCAAGCCGCTGTTTTATTCCCAGAGGAAGGTCTCTCATCATCTTCTTTTTCATTTCAGTCATTTCCATCATTCCTACGATTTGCTCAATCCTGGTATTCAATAAATTTCCTGGCAAACCGTATATAGAACCAAAAAATTCCAGGTTCTCGACAACTGTCAGATCATCATACATTGAAAATTTCTGAGACATATAACCGATACTTCTTTTAATATTATACTGTTCTTTCACAATATCAAATCCGTTGACATAACCTGAACCGCAGCTTGGAGCAATTATACCACAAAGCATTTTTATCGTGGTACTCTTCCCTGCCCCGTTAGGGCCAAGAAACCCGAAAATTTCTCCTTTATTAACATTGAAGCTGATTTTATCTACCGCAGTAAAACGATCGAATCTTTTCGTGAGATCAAGCACTGTGACTGCCGCATCCATTATTCAAGCCTCCTTCTGAATCTTCCGGTGCTAAGATAAAATAAAATGCCGCCAATAAAAAGTAGCATAAGCATTTCTTTCCATAACTCGATGAAAGACGTTCCTCTGAGAAAAACCCCCCGTATTATTCTTACGAAATAAGCCATAGGATTTATATAAGTTATTAATTGAATCTCCTGGGGCATGGCGTATATCGGGAAGATAAAACCGGAAAAAAGAAGTGACGGAATAAAATAAAGAAATGTGGAAAGAAGCGCCTCCTGCTGGCTTTTTGAGATGGTTGAGATGTAGAGCCCTATCGAGACAGTTGAAATTATATATAAAAGACAGGCAAAAAAAAGGAAGAAGAAATCGCCTTTAAAAGGCACATTGAACCAGAATATTGTGATAAGAGTTACAATTATAACATCAAAGAAACTTACTATAATAAACGGTACGGTTTTTCCGGCTATCAGCTCGAAAGGCCGGATTGGGGATACAATAAGCTGGTCAATAGTGCCTGTTTCCCTTTCTTTTACTATGGACATTGAGGTCAGCACTATTGTAATCAAAGAAACCACAAGGCCCAGTACAACAGGAAGAAAAAAGTTCCTGCTCGACAGATCGGGATTAAAAAATACTCTCTGTTTCATCTCTATGTTTTGCCTGAATTTCACACCTTTTATTCCTCTGTTCAATATAAAAAGTCTTACCCTTTTGTTTAAATAATCTAGAGAATACAAGGTCGTTATCTGATCCACGTATGAAACAATAACTGCAGCCCTGCTGGAATCTGTCCCGTCCACAATTATCTGGATGATTGAATTTTTACCGGCCTTGATCTTTTTAGAAAAATCTTTTCCGATATGGATATAAACCTCTGCATCTCCCCTGTTCATCACCTTGTCCAGTTCAGACTGGGAATGGAGGCTGTTAAAAACAAAAAAATATCCGGAGCCTGTAAATTTTTCAAGAAGCTCCCTGCTCAGACGGGTTCTATCCTCGTCAAAGACAGTCATTTTTACATCTTTAACATCGGTGTTGACGGCGTATCCCAGTATCAGCAGCATTATTACGGGAGCGGCAAATATCACAAGCCTCATACGGGGATCCCTGAACATTTGCTTGAATTCTTTTATTAAAAATGCTTCGAGAGAAGCCAAAGGGTGCATATGGATGTTATTCCTCCGGCAATTTCATTACTATGTTTCTCAGACTTATAAAACTGATAACTAAAGCAAATATAAAAAGAAAAAGAATCTGCTCCCACATAAGGACATATCCGATACCCTTCAGAGCTATTCCCTTCATATAAATAATAAGATATTTAGCGGGGATCAGGTATGTTACTAACTGGACAAAAATGGGCATATTTTTAATCGGATATATGTATCCCGACAATATTAAAGATGGAAGGTATGTTAATATTACTGAAACCTGTACTGAAAGAACCTGGGATTTCGTTGCCGAGGAAATAAAAATTCCAAGGCTTGAAGCGCCTATCAGAAAAAGAAGAGCAACAAGATATAACTCAATAAAACTTCCTCTGATAGGAGCCTGGAATACAAAATAACCTATGCACACTGCAACGATCAGGTCGAAAAATGCAATGAACACATAAGGAAACAGCTTACCAAGAAATATTTCATGCCTCCTTAATGGAGTCGTGATCAGGCTTTCCATTGTTCCCCTTTCCCATTCCCTGGAAATTGTAAGACTGGTAATCAGAGCAGATATTATCGCCATAATGATCACTATGATACCCGGTACTATGTAATTCCTGCTTTTCAGCTCAGAGTTATACCAGATCCTCGTCCTGACGTCGATAGGCATGGATAGGAAGGAAAGGCCGTACCTGTTCATTTCACTGACCTTGTTTTTACTGTTAAATTCAAAAAGGATATTGTTAACATAGCCTAAAGCAACGGTCGCCGATGTCGAATCCGAACCGTCTACAATGACCTGGATATCTGCATTCTTTCCTGTTTTATACTTTTGTTCAAAGTTTTCAGGAATAACTATAGCCATAACTATAGTTCCATTGTTTATTAGCTGGTCTATTTCCTTATAATTTGAGATGTACTTGTAAGGTGAAAGATACTCTGAATGAAAAAAATTTTCAAGAAAATTCCTTGAAAAGGCTGTTTTATCCTGATCGAATATAGCAAAACTCACATGCTTGACGTCCATGGACAGTGCATAACCGAAAAGCAGAATAAGAAATACAGGAAGGCCGAGGGAGAGCACCATACTGCGGAGGTCCCTTCTTATCTGTATCCATTCTTTGCCTGCTACAGCCTTTATTCTGCGGATGGAATAGATAAATGGTTTCAATTTGTGTCCCTTAAAGCGAGAATCTCTACAAAACAATCCTCCAAACCGGGAATGTTTTCACGCATGGAAATTACCTTTAACCCTTCCTTTTCGATGATTTTTTTTAAATTTTCCTTTGAATTACCCTTTTCACGAATGAATAACCTCAACGTTGCCCCTGTAAGTATAATGGATTTGAATTCATTATAGTTTTTCAATATTCTTTCAGCCTTTCTTGAATCCGATGTTGTTATCTCCAGAAATTTATCAGGAATCAAATCCTTTATCTCTTCAGGTGTACCGAGAGCTATTATTCTGCTTTTATGCATCAGGGCGATTCTATTGCATCGTTCAGCCTCATCAAGGTAAGCGGTACTGATAACTATAGTTTTACCCTCACTCAGGAGATCGTAGAGTATTTTCCAGAATTCCCTGCGTGATACCGGGTCCACGCCGTTGGTTGGTTCGTCAAGAAGCAGGATATCCGGATTATGAACAAGACAGCATGCAAGACCTAATTTTTGCTTCATCCCCCCGGAAAGTTTTCCTGCCAGTCTGTTTTTAAAAGGCTCCAGGCGGCTGAAGGAATAAAGGGTCACTAAATTCTTCCTTATCTCTTTATTCGATAGTCCAAAGAGATTGCCAAAAAAGAAAATATTCTCATCAACAGTAAGGTCTTCATACAGGCCGAACTTTTGCGGCATATATGCAAGCCCGTCTTTTATTAGATACAGATTTTTAAACAAATCGATGCCATCAATGAAGACAGTTCCTGATCCCGGCTGGAGAATACCAGCCAGTATCCGCAGAAGAGTACTTTTGCCGGCTCCGTCAGGTCCCACGATTCCGAAAATCTCTCCCTTCCCAATAAGGAAAGAGATATCACTCAATGCCGGTTCCTTCCTGAAAGACTTACTGAGATTTTTTACCTCGATCATAACTGCCATCCAAATAAATAATTGCATCTGCAGGCATTCCTGGTTTAAGGGCTTCATCGGGGTTGTCAAGGTTTATCTTTACTGCAAACATCAATTTCACTCTTTCATCCTTTGTTTGTATTGTTTTTGGTGTAAACTCAGCTTCCTCAGAAATTGTTGAAACAATACCATTAAAATCCCTTCCGGGATAACTGTCAATATGAATGGAGGCTTTCATGCCAACTTTTACAAATCCGAGTTTTTTTTCATCCACATATATCTTTATATATACATGTTTGATATCTGCCATAGTTAAAATAGATGAACCCGGGAAAGCTGTTTCTCCAACTTCAAGGTTCTTCACAAGAATTGTCCCGTCAATCGGAGCATAAATTACTGCGTTTTCTATGTCAGCAGCAATCTGATCAAGGGCCGCTTTCGATACCCTGTACGCTGCCTCTGCATCATCAAGCTCTTTTTTAGTGGCCGAACCTGCATTGAATAGATCCCTTACCCTCTTGAGGTTCAAATCCGCATTTTCAAAGCTGGCTCTGGCTGAATTCCTTTCCGCTGCAAGCTCATCGTAAACAAGCTTTACAAGCAGCTGCCCACTTTTGACCTCCATTCCTTCTTCGACCGGCAGTTCAGCGATCCTGCCGGATATCGTCGAACTAATATCTATCTCAGTCACCTCTATTGTTCCCGACCCCTCGATAATTCCAGCATTTTTATTAAAATTTCTAAATACCTCAAAATACAAAGTTGTTGCAGTAAGTATCAAGACAATAACCGCTAATGGTATAATAGCTTTTGTCTTCATTTAAACCTCCACTGTTCAATTAAGATCAAGTGTTCTTAAAAGGCTGTCAGCAAATTTTTCTGAAAATGCTGTTTCCATTTTTTCAGCCTCGATTCCGTAAACCTTCCCAAAATATTCAGATGTACAGAAATACATAATCAGAGGCAGACCCTGGAAAAAGAACAATTTTGTAATACATGATTCCCTGTCCTCAAGAGAAATCCCCGCTTTTCTTCGCATATTGTAAAGGTCATCATACAAATCCCTTAAAAGAGATAATGCTATCCAGTAATCCAGTTTTCCCCTCAGCACTTCCGAAATAATTATACGTATAAGAGGAGTTTCTTTTCCTATCACCTTTTTTAATTTTTCAAGGATCATTTCCGGCTTTATCGTTTTCTGATTTTTCATGCCTTCCAGATACCCTGAAATATTCTTTCTGGTGGCATCTATCATTCTGCCGATAAGCTCCTTCAGTATATTTTCCTTACTTTTAAAATGGTAATACAGCATGATCTTGCTGACGCCGGCTTTTTTGGCGATATCCTCCATTTTAGTTCCGTCATAACCCTTCCTGATAAGTATATCCCTGGCGGCAATGAGTATATTCTCCTTCGTATCACCCGAATCATGCCTCTTATTCATACTTTACCCCTGGTTTAAATTTATAGTATATACCCAGAGTTTTAACTCTTAGTATAATTATACACCATATAGTATCAATATGTCAACACATTATTAAAGAATACTTTTCATTTTAAAAGGATGGATTATGCTCTAAATTAATAAAGTTGCCTCAATTTTCAAGATACCCGAACACAGGCTCTCCGG
>Ga0187770_10000816_pt1 | contig 15746 bp, 14 predicted proteins | sample 0116_SJ02_MP02_2_FD_133154 | JGI IMG/M metagenome (GOLD analysis project Ga0187770, IMG submission 133154) | Tropical peat soil microbial communities from peatlands in Department of Meta, Colombia - 0116_SJ02_MP02_20_MG | ecosystem: Environmental > Terrestrial > Soil > Wetlands > Peat | place...
CACTACACCCGGTTTGCCCGCGATGCGGGCGTAGGCCTCGGCTGCCATGGCCGCTGCCTGCTCGTGATGATTGCAAACGTAGCCGATGCGTTCCTCAGTTCCGATACTGTCGTTCAGGTGCATTGCACCGCCGCCCGCCACCATGAAAATGTGGCGCACGCCCCAGTCGGCAAGGCTCCGAATGACGTAGTCGGAGAGTTTGATCATCAACTCGCCTCCCGCGCCATGGCCCTAGGCGTCTGCTGAAACCACATCTGGGTGCGGTGGATCGCTTCCTGCAGTGGAACCTGGGAGACGAGCCCCAGTTCCTGCCGCGCTCGCGCGGTGCATGGCACGTAGCGCTGCGTGGGAGCGCCGGGAGTCGGCGTTCCAAGGATTTCTACCCGTACGCGCGGGGAATTTGCATTGGCGACTGCGTGCGCCAGTTCCCGAATGCTGACTGTTTCTTCTGCGCCAACGTTGTAGGCGCGCCCTGCTGCGCCGCGGAAAAGGATGGTCCACAGCCAGGTCATCAAATCGCTCGCGTACATATAGGAACGGAAAGGTGTGCCGTCGCCCTGAACGCGAATCGGGCCGCCTTGCAGTTGATCGCGGATGAAATTTCCGATTGCGAAGTGCGCGTCCAGTTCCATGTAAGGGCCGACGAACGCAAAGCAGCGGGCGATCTTTGTCTGCAAGGCCGTGCCGCGGGAGGCAAGCACACAGAGCATCTCTGCCGCGCGCTTACCTTCGCCGTAGGCTGACTTGGGGTCGAGCGGATCGGGCCCACCGCTGAAGCTCTCCTGAATGTGAGTAATCTGCGGGGGCTGCTTACCATAGACAGCGCCGGAACTCGTCAACAGGAACTTGCTTGCCCCGGCCGCGAGAGCCAATTCCAGGGAGCGTCGTGTGCCTTCGACGATGGTGTCGAACATCACCTCCGGCTGTTCGCTGTTGAGCGCTGCGCTCGACTGGGTTGCGGCGTGAATGACGTGCGAGAAACTCCCATCGGGGAAGTGGAAGGTACGTACATCGCCCGCCAGCGTGTTGACTGCGGGGTGCCCCGCCAGGTGTGGCGCCTTGCGCTCGAACGCCTGGGGGCTTCTGGACAGGACTGTCACGCGCAGGTTCAGTCCGAGTCGGTCATTGGCCCACAGCAGCGTCTCCAGCAGCCAACAGCCAAAGAACCCGGTTGCGCCCGTGATGAAGATGCGCTGCCCGCGCAATTCCTCCCACAGTTCGCGTGTGCTCGCCAGCACGCGGTCGAGGTCGTCACTGAGGGCATTCGGCATTGTTCAGCAATGGCTCATAGCTCCGGCCTTCACGGCCAGCGCACGTGGGATTAATTGGAAAGTCTCGACGACATATTCCAGCATTTGCGTCGTAAGTCCGGGATAAACTCCGATCCAAAACAATCGGTTCATCGCACGATCGCTGTTGCTGAGATCGCCAACAACGCGATGTGGGGCGTCTTCATACGCGGGCTGGCGCACCAGGTTGCCGCCGAACAGAGGCCGGGTTGCGATCTTCCGGCCCTCGAGAAAGCGCACGACGTCCGCACGAGCGAACGGCGCCTCCTCTCGAACCAGGATGGGAAATCCGAACCAACTGGGTTCGCTATTCGGAGTGGGTTCAGGGAGGACAAAAAACTCCTGCAGGGGGCTCAGGCCCTCCCGCAGGCGGGCAAAGTTGCGCTTGCGCGTTCCGATGAACGTCGGCAGTTTCTTCAATTGCGCCACGCCCACCGCTGCCTGCAGATCGGTGGCCTTCAGGTTGTAGCCGACATGCGAGTAGATGTATTTGTGGTCGTATCCAGGTGGTAAGGAACCGAGCGTCCACTCGAAACGTTTGCCGCAGGTGTTGTCCTTCCCGGGATCACACCAGCAATCACGTCCCCAGTCGCGGAACGATTCGACGAGTGTCTTGAGCTGCGGTGCATCGGTCAGGACACAACCGCCCTCGCCCATGGTGATGTGGTGCGCCGGATAAAAACTTGCAGTCGCCAGGTGACCAAACGTTCCGACGTTCTTCCCGGCGTAGGTGGATCCAACAGCATCGCAGCAATCCTCAATCAGCCAAAGGTCGTGTCGTTTAACGAAATCAGTCACTGCCGACACGTTGAAGGGATTTCCCAACGTATGCGCCAGCATCACGCAGCGCGTCCTCGGCGAAAGAGCAGCCTCAAGCTGCCGCACATCCACGTTATAACTGGGGATCTCTATGTCGATAAACACCGGCACCATGCCGCACTGGATGATTGGGTTGACAGTGGTGGGGAAGCCAGCTGCTACAGTGATGACTTCGTCCCCAGCCTGCAGGCGGCGTGCGCCCAGCTTGGGCGAGGTCAGGGCCGCTACTGCGACCAGGTTGGCTGAAGAACCGGAGTTTACCAGTGACGCAAAACGTACTCCGATAAAGCGCGCAAACTCGCTTTCGAACTGAGCCGCAAAGCGCCCCGTCGTCAGCCAGAAGTCCAGAGCCGAGTCCACCAGCGATTGCAGTTCTGCGGCATCGAATGTCTTGCCGGTAACCGGGATCACGCTTTCGCCGGGGACGAACTGGTCCTGCGAGAAGGCGTCCAGATAGTATTCGGCGACTAGAGAGCGAATCTGTTCACGCAAACGATCGCCGGAAGTACTCATAACACACCTGCCGATGCCAGCAGCTCGCGGTGCATACCAAAGAATTCCCGATACCAGGCTACGGTGCGGTCGAGACCATCGTCGAGCGTGAATGCAGGCGCCCAGTTCAGGAGATGGCGTGCACGCTCCGCGGACAGGTATTGGTGCCGGATCTCATTCAGCGGTTGGTTCTGCACTTCAGGCTTCAACTTGGAGCCCATCTTGTCCAAGATCTTCTGCACCAGTTCTAGAACGGTGATCTGGGTTTCGTTAGAGAAGTTAAAAGCGAGACCGCTCAGGCGGGGATCCTGGGCGAGACGTTCAGCCAGCAGCATGTATGCGGCGGCTCCGTCTTCCACGTAGAAGTAATCGCGGACGTACTGACCATCGGAGCGAATGACGGGCCGTTCGCCACGGATAATGGAGCGAATCGTGCCCGGCACAACACGGTTCCAGTTGAGGTCGCCCCCACCGTAGAAATTGCCACAACGCGTAATCGCCACTGGCATCTTGTAGGTAATGGCATAGGCGTGCGCGATCAGGTCGGCGCAGGATTTGCTCACGTCGTACGGGTGGCGCCCATGCAGCGGCATGTCTTCGGAGTAGGGGAGCAACGTTTGATCGCCATAGGCTTTGTCCGAGGACGCGATCACCACCGCCTTGACCTGTGGTGAGCGCCGGCATGCTTCCAAGACGCTCCACGTTCCTTGGATATTGCTTTCAAATGTCGAAACCGGGTTCCGGTTTGCAATGCCAACGATGGTCTGGGCGGCAAGATGGAAGACGATTTCTACCTCATATTCCCCCAGCGAGCGTTCCACCACGTCGCGATCGGCCACGTCGCCGCGCACCACGTTGACACGCTCGAGCATGTGGCTGCGGACCAGTTCGGATTGCGGCACCCAGTCGCGAACCAGACAGGTCACACTAGCACCACCCTCGTGCAGCCGCCGCGTGAGCCAGCTCCCGAGCAGGCCAGTCGCGCCAGTGACCAGTACGGAACGATCGCGCCAGAAGGCTGACTCCATTACCACACCTTCCATGGAGCTTGGCCGCTGCTCCAAAGTTGATTCAAGTACTCGTATTCCCGGTAGGTGTCCATAGCAAAGAAGAAGCCCTCATGCTTGTAGGCCATCAGTTCTCCGTCCCTTGCCAACCGCTCCAGGGGTTCCCGTTCAAGAGTGCATTGGTCACCAGAGAGATAATCAAATACTTTTCGGTTGAAAACGAAGAATCCTGCGCTGGCCAATCCCTCAGTGCGGGGCTTTTCCAGAAACCTCATGACGCTGTTCTTGTTCATCTCCAGGACGCCGAAACGTGAAGTCGGTGTGACAGCAGTGACGGTGGCCAGCCTTCCGTGGCTCTTGTGGAACTCTACCAACCGACCGATGTCGAGGTCGGCAACGCCATCCCCGTATGTCAACATGAAGGTATCATCGTCGATGTACTTGCGGATTCGCTTCACGCGCCCACCAGTCATCGTGGACAGACCCGTATCGGCCAGCGTCACCTGAAAGCCCTGTTCCGTGTGCTCATCGTTGAAGCGTATCTGTGACTGCCGCCCGAGGCAGATGGTGAAATCGTTGTTCATCGCCTCGTAATTGAGGAAATACTCTTTGATCATGTTGCCGCGGTAGCCGAGACAGAGAACGAAATCCCTGAAACCAAAGTGCGCGTACAGCTTCATAATATGCCACAGAATGGGGCGCCCTCCGATGTCGACCATGGGCTTCGGGCGGAACTCGGTTTCTTCTCGCAGGCGCGTACCGAGCCCCCCACACAAAATGACCACCTTCATGGGCTTATCCCGATCTCCTCGAGAAAGGATAGTGCGCGACTGAGCGCCGAACTGTGGCAATGGTCACGCCAGTTTGTGACCAATGTCACACTCGGGGCCTAGCCTCGTGAAAGCTGGATTAGCAGGCGCCTGTAAGCACCGTAGGATTGTTCGAGCTGATCACCCGGGCATCCAGTTCCTTTTGCGGAACACGATGTCAGGGTAACACGTAGACCGCACTTCACTTGTACTCGAGCCACCAATGGGTTGCTGGCCTTCCGGTTTGGCGGTTGTAATGCGCCCGGAGATCCATCACCGGGCTGGCGTTATCGCAGAACAACATCTGCAGAACAACATCTTCGGAGCTCCCCCATTGGCGGTCTGTTGCAGTAGCCGCACGGCGTCGGGACCCTTGAGGTTCTGACCCACTTCAATCGCCAGGCATTCCCGCGTTTACCCACCGCCCCCGCCGGACAAGCCTCGCTCGCAAAGGTGTGTTATCGCATATGACTGTCCATTGATCTGCGTCGGCTGGCTCGCTCCCCGCCAACTTTAGCTCCGTTTTCCGTATCATTTTTGACCACAGAGAATCCGGGTCGGAATCGAAAACCGCTTGCGCATCCGCCTGAAAAATGAACCAGTCGCCCCGTTCCACTTCCTTCGGCAGTTGATCCTTTGTCCATCCAGCGTACCCCACATAAATATGAAGAGAATCAGGGTTGGGTCGAGCCGAGATAGCCTGCTCGAAGAGGGTTTTTGGAATCAGGTAAACCCCACCGACAACCGGCTTAGCCCCTTCGAGCTTGGCCGGCGACCGCACCAATGCGTATGCCGTTGAAGTTTCGACCGGCCCCCCGAGATAGACCGGGTCTGAACGGTCTTTCGCCACCTCGAACCCGTCAAGCACTTGTGAAAGAGGGATATTCGTGCGCCGGTTGAGAATCAATCCGAGCGCACCTTCGGTATCATAGTGAACCAGCAGGACCACGGTTTCAGCGAAATTCGGATCGACGAGCTTCCGGCTCGCCACCAGCAACTTTGCCGCACCTAGATCCTTGGCTTTCTTGGATTGGACTGGAAGAAAAACGGTCGGCGGGATTTCGCTTTTCGCGTGGGATGTCTTGACCCAATGCAATCGGCCTAGCTTGTTCTCGGCCTGTGCGGTGTACCAGAGCGACTTATCGGGGGCACGCACCGGGTCGTGCGACCGCGAATTCGGTATACGCAAGCCAAATTCCTTGGTTTGGGCGCTTATCCTTCCCACCTCCGCGAAGGCAAGAATCGTGGCCAGCGTTGCGAGAAAGCACAGTTTGGGCACAGACATGGCCGCTCTTCTCACAGGGAGTCGCGTGGAGCCACAACTAGCAATCATCTGCCCTCGGCTGCGGTCTGGCCTTCTCACTCCCTTCCCCACGGGCCGGAGCTGCTGCCGCCGATTCAATATTGCCGACCACTAGGGACACCCATTCGCCCCTGTTGCAGGAATTCGAAATGCCTGGACTCGTCTGTTGCGCGCATCGACTACGTAGAGGCAACGCCCTGAGTCCGCCCACAGTCCGGCTGCCTCTTCAAACTCGCCGGCTTTCGTCCCCATCTGTCCAAAGGTGTGGAGCAATCGGCCCTCGCGACTGAAAACCTGGATGCGATTGACCACGGCGTCGCTGACGTAGATTCTCCCGTCCTCATCCATTGCCAGGCCGGAGCGGCGGTCGGCGTCGGGAACGTAGAACTCGTGCTGAAAGTGTCCACCTGCATCCAGGACCTGAACTCTACGATTCCCCGAATCGAGCACGACGATCTCGCCTCCGGCCGCTGCGAGCTGGGTCGGAAACCTGAATTCCCCTGCCCCTGTCCCGCCGCCGCGCTGGCCGAAGTGGTTGAGCAAATGACCGTTCTTGTCGAAGACGATTACCATGTGGCGGGGCGAGTCGCTAACGTAGATTCGGTCGGTTGTCGCGTCAATTGCGATGCCCCAGGGAGCTTCAAAGTAGGATTCCCTTCCCTTCGATCCCTTCAGGAAGCGGCGGAACTTGCCTCTCGCATCGTATACCAACACGTTCCCCAAGCCACTGTCGGCCACATACACGTTACCGGCAAGATCGGCGGCTACACCCACCGGGCTGCGCAGGAGATCACCGCTGTCTTGAAGGCGAGAATACTTCGAGTGACCGAAGTCGAAGATGTGCACCTTCTTGGAACCGAGGTCCGTCACCAAAACACGATGCGCCGAGTCCGTCGTCACCGCGTAAGGGGCCTGCAAGACGTCGACGGGGGGCTCCCCAGTTTTTGGCCCCGCGATGATATCTAGGGCCCGATCCAAAACCGGGTGTTCTCGCTTGACATCCTGGGCAGAAGCAAACTCACGAACGAACCGCAGCTCCCCAAAGGTTACTTCTCTGTCGAGGTTGGGCGACGGAGCCAGTGCGGTCCCCGGCCCAGGAGATTGCCCTGTTTCGCTGGCGTTTAAGAGGAAGCAAACGACTGCTACACAAATTCCGAGTCGAATGCATGCCAACTGCGAAGTCAATGGTTTCCCCGTCTGGCTCAAGCGCCGGTGGTGGATACTAACGATACTGAGCCCTCCACACAAAGGGCAGTGGCCCTAATCACTGCATTTTGTGATACATGTCACATTATCGTGGCCAGCGCCAGTTTATTGTTCTTGACCTATGATTCGTCTCGTAACGGTTTTGCTGGCTGCCGGCCTCGCAGCCGTTCCAAGCGCACAGCCCGAAGTGTCGCCCGAGCCGCCGAAGGCGGACGAAATTATGGCGCGGGTGGCGGCTAACCAGGATCGCAGCGAAGCCTTGCGGAAGGAATACGTTTACAAGCAGCACGTCCGCATCGTGACGCGTAAGCAGAGCAGAGTGATGCGTGAAGAGATTGCCGACTACGACGTAGTGCCGTTGCCGGACGGGACCCAAAAGCAGCTCAAATCGCTAACCGGGCGCTATTGGAACAAAGGCGAGTACGTGGACTTTCAGGCCATGCCTGTACCCGAGACCGGCAAGACGGATACGGGTTTGATTGACGGCTTGCGCAACTACCAGCCTGAGTTCAAGGCCACCAAGACAGATGCGGATTTGATTCACTACCTACGCAACTACCTGTCAAATGACAACTCCAAGGACGGTCTGGCGCGCTCTCTCTTCCCGTTAACGTCGGCGCAGTTGAAGAACTATGAGTTCAAGCTTCTTGGTCAGGAGATTGAGGCGGGGCGCAACGTCTACCATATCGCCTTCACGCCCAGGGGCAACAACAAGGAAGAACTGACGTGGTCGGGCGAAGCGTTTATCGATGCCGAAGAATTCCAGCCGGTTTGGGTGTTCACCAAGATGTCGCGGCAGATTCCCCTTCTGGTGCGGACGACCTGGTTCGATCTGCCAGGGCTGGGGTTCAACGTGGTCTACAAGCGGCATGAGGACGGAGTGTGGTTTCCTTCGAGCTTCGGGACGGAATTCGAGATGCGCGTCGGGCCCTTGTTCTTCTTCAATCGGGACATTTCGATTGCGGTAGAGAATTCGGGGTTTGAACGCAGGCATGAGGAAAATAAATGAAGGTCATGGGAACGGCGCCATCACTGTAATAGTCGTGTGCCCAGTCGATTCGGATCGGCGCCACAGTGTGTAATCGTTGGCCGCTTTTGAAGTGGTCACCGAGAGTGGCGGCAATCACGCCATCCAGTGATCAGCGTCACATGCACTCTCACGTTGACCGTTTAACAATCGTTTAGGGAACGGCAGCATAAGTTTATTGCTGGCTTGCCAGAGTGGATGTTTCTCGTCTCACACGAAGGGATCAGTACAGAACTGTGACAGCGCACATGATTTCGAAGCTATACCCCACCACAGGACATACGCTTAGCCTTGCGCTTCTTATGATTCTAGCCTGGGCCGCGCTAGGCCTCACAGTTAAGGCTGACGATCGGAACCCCGTTCCCAATTCGGGGACGCCACCGCTTGGTACGGTTATCAGCCGTATTGCAGTTCACTCCGTTGCTGACGGTGTGACAGTCGAGATTACAGCCAGTAAGTTGTTGAGCCCTGAGATTCAAACTTTGTCCAATCCCGAGCGTCTGGTGCTTGATTTTCCGGGATGCCAACTTCTGCAGGCAATCGAGAACCAATCGCTCAATCGCGGTCCGGTGGTTGCGGTAAGGGCATCGGTATTTCGTCAGAACCCGCCAGTCGCGCGGGTGGTCATCGAGCTAAGCGAGCCACACAAGTATGAAGCGCTTTATGCAGGCACTAGCCTAATGATAAGGATAAGTACTCACGCAGGCGCAGGCCCATCGTCAGGGCCGAAGGCGGACGCAAGAGCGCCTGAAAATTCCGGATTCCCTCCCTCGGTCTCGCGGGTGAGTGGTGAGCGCAAGAAATCCGCATGGCCGCCGCGCCCTCAGCAGCACGCATATGGACTGCTGGCGAAAGCCAAAACCCTGAGGGTCGCGGATCTCGATCCACTCGAGGATCGAGCAGAAGCGGGCGATCCTGAGGCCGAAACTACCCTGGCACTCGCGTATCACGCCGGAATACTCCTCAAGGTTGACGACGAACAAGCACTCCGCCTGCTGCACCAAGCCGCGGATCAAAGGTTCCTCGCGGCACAGGAAGCTCTGGGCATCTTCTATGAATCGGGTTTCGGCACGCCCCCAAACTCGACGGAAGCTGTCGCGTGGTACACGAAAGCTGCTCAGCGAGGGTCGGTTGACGCTATGACGAGCATGGCCTTGATCTATGCCACGGGAAAAGGAGGCCCCAAGGATCCCGGAAGGGCGGTGCAGTGGTTCCGACGGGCAGCAGGGGCAGGCGATGCAACCGCTCAACTTAACTTGGCAGCGATGTATCGACGTGGAGAAGGTGTGCCTCGTAATGACCAGGAAAGCTTGCGGTGGCTCACCATCGCGGCTGAACAAGACTTCATCCCTGCAATGTTGGAGCTGGCAAAACTTAACATGAATCCGCCAGGGGCGCCAACTGACATCAACACGGCGATTCGTTGGTTCGAGCGAGCTGCCCAATTGGGGGATGGTCTTGCGCAAGCTGCACTTGGCGAAGTTTTCGCAAAGGGAATCGGGGGCACGCCCGACTACGTTCAGGCAGTTAGCTGGTACCGAAAGGCTGCCGATCAGGGACAAAGAGACGGACAGTTTGGATTAGCAACCCTTTACTGGCAGGGCCGGGGAGTTCCCGCCGACCCAGAGCAGGCGTGGCATTGGTTCACACTGGCAGCGAATCAGGGACACGCGAATGCGCAATACGATTTGGGAGTAATCTACGAACTTGGGCAAGGTGCGCCGGCAGACCTTCGCATCGCAATCACGTATTACGAGGCAGCCGCCAATCAAGGTGTTGCAGAAGCACAGTATCGCCTTGGCCGATTACTGGCGAAGGGAGACGCCCCGCAGGCGGATAAAGTAAGCGCGTACAAGTGGCTCTTTCTTGCTCTGGACAGGATCAAAGATAGCGCGGTTGCTATTGCTGAACTGAAGAAATCGATGAAACCAAGCGAAATTGGGGAAGCAGAGCAGCAGATTGGCAAGTGGCGAATGCAACACGCGCAGGAGACGGTTAGTCGCTGATTGATCTGGTCGCTATCTTAACCATCGATTTCCCGGTTGGCGCAAAACCCCTCCAAGGCGCGACTGCTGCCTTCGCTTCAGGACGCAGGACATCGGTAATGCGGATACTGCCCAGCACTTTCCGCCTTCGAAAAGACGACCTTCCTCGATTTCATGGCCGAAACCGCCAGGGCAGGTGTCAGACGAAGTCACGGAGCAACTATGGCGGGAAGAGCGGGACAACCGTTGAGGCGGATTTCTGGGATGCGAGCGCATTGGTTCCTCCCTGTGTGCGCCAGAGCATCACCCCTCATGCAGTTGCCTACTACAAGGCCTACGAAGCCATTGTCTGGTGGGTCACGCCAGTCGAAATCGCAAGCGCAGGAGAGACTGTCAGTTAGCCGGTGCTATCGAAGATGAGTTCGAAGACTTCCACCTCGTATGTCGGGCGAAGTACCAGAATTTTGCCTAGCGGATCGAGCGCAAGGCTTGTGAAATGTGGCCCACGGAACCACCACGGTACCCATCCGAACGGCCTCTGGTCATATCCAGCCAATACCTTGCCCTGCGGGTCCATGGCTACCAATCCGCCCGAATCTAAGTCGGCGTAATACATATTCCCGGCGGCATCACACGCCAGCGCGATCGGCGTTCGGTTGGGTCCGTAGGGCCAGATGCTGCGAACTTTCCCTTGCAGATCGAACAACTCAAAGCGGGAATTGCCGGCATCAAGAACGACAAGGGTGGAATCATGGACGACAATATCAAGCGGATGATTCAGCTGTCCCTGTGCCGTGCCAAAGCTTCCGAATACCTGCAGTAACTTGCCTTCAAAATCGAATGACAGGATCTCATCCCTGATCCAGTCGGCTACGTAAAGTCTTCGGTTCTGGTTGTCCACCCAGATGCCCGTTGGCAGTCCTAGAATGCCCAGTCCAATCATCCGCATAAAACGGGCATCAGGCTGAAACACAAAGATGGCAGACCACCCTAAGTCGGTCACGTAAATGTTGTCGTCAGCATCCACCGCAATATGAGCAGGTACACTTAGCGGATGGCGTCGGTCACCCTTGATTTGCCAACGCCTTCCCTGTTTCGTGTCGAAGATTTGCACAACTGAGAGGGCGGGATCCGTTACCAATATACGTCCCTGGGAATCCGCGGCCATCCGATAGGGGAACCTCTGGGCGAGGCCGCCGGAGAAGCGATCCATCCACGGCTGCTGGAATTCCATTGGAACGTACGTTCTTAGCCATGCAAGGTGTGGGGGGGGACCTTGGTCATGCGGTGCGTCGTTGCCGCCCCAGGCTTTGCTTTGGATAATGACAGCGAAGAGCAGCAGCACGGCGACGCCCGCCGCGGTATGTAGTCTACGCATAGCGGTCGCCTCCCGAGCTATGTATTTGGATGCACCAGCAGAGAAATGAGTAGCTTGCGACGGGAAAAAGCCCATGCTGCCATCACGGTAACAGCAGCTCAGTAAAACAAGACTTTGTGACGACTATCACAGAATGTCGTGATCGCGGCTACTAGGATTTTCGGTTCGCCGTTTGCTCCGGCTTTTGCCGGTCCTGCTTACCAACCAAGCCGACGCAACCCTTTGACCAAATCGAAATGTCGGTCTCGGCTTAAGAATTGAAAGGGTGTGTTGCTCGCAGAGCACCGCTATCCAAATCTACGCTGCTTTCACCTTGCGTTCTTCCTTGCGTCCTGGTTCTTGCTCACGCTCCTCGAACGTCGCTGGGCAGAAAGTTGGATAACGGCGGCTGTCGGGCTGCTAGCGCTTGTTGTTCGTCCGCGCCTCGGCGGCGCAGGCCCAGCATTAGATGCCACGTCCGACTGGCTTAGCTTGTGGCGAGCCTGGCGATGCCGGCATTCGTCTGGTCGAGGTGTAAATGAGAAGTCCTTCAAAACCCAGCAACTGGTCGCTGCGAGAATCACGGAACATATTGCAGTGAGTCTGAGCGTCTGCTGCGTTATAGTGTCCGTCCGAGCCAAGCCGGTACCGATAGAAGCCAATCGAGGAGCGGGTCATGGAGGTAGTACAAGAAATCAGCCGTGCAATCCGTGAGCATCTATCCCTGGTATCAGCTCTACTCGAGGATGAGAAATACCTCAACAGCGTGGCCGCCGCTGCGGACGCAATTGCCCTCGCCCTGAAGGGCGGAAATAAAGTCTTGTTCTTCGGCAACGGAGGCAGCGCCGCTGATGCCCAGCACCTGGCGGCAGAACTGACAGGACGCTTTCTTGTCGAGCGCCCTGGTCTGCCCGGTATCGCTCTAAGCTGCAATACCTCTTCCCTAACCGCGATCGGAAACGACTACGGTTTCGATCTGGTCTTTGCTCGCCAACTCGCTGGCTTGGGCGTTGCCGGCGACATTGCTTTCGGAATAAGCACCAGCGGCAATTCGCCAAACGTGCTGCGCGCCATGGAAGCCGCCGGAGAGAAGCGGCTCATCCGAGTCGGCCTGACCGGCCGTGGCGGCAAATTGGCCTCTTTGGTTGATCACTGCATCCGCATCCCGGCCGATGCCACTCCGCGCATTCAGGAAGCACATATCCTCACCGGGCACATTCTCGTCGGAATTGTTGAGGGCAAGTTGTTCGCGACAGGATCCTGAACCGGCCCCTTTGGCAATACACGGGTCAAGCCTGGGTTCTGAATGAAAACTTCTTGTGTCCCAGGAAGCTGTAGACCGTGCTGCAAGCCATCAGAATCGCCCTAGGTGTGACGGTGCTGATCACAAACCGGTGGGGACGGCCCAGGTGGAGCTCGGTTCAAGCAACACCAGGAGAGAGAAACGGATCTACAATGCCCCCGTTTTCGAGAGTAGCGGCTAACAAAGTTCGGTGGTGGTCGACTCCAGTGCCAGATTCATAGAGCTGGCTTGTCGAGAGGACTGGCCTCATCATGCATGAATGAACCTATGGCAGTCCGAGCACAGCGTGATGAGATTGTCGTCAGAATCGCTACCTGATTGGCTCCTGTGCTGAATGTGGTGGACCTCGAGCCCCTGCAGAGAGCCGCAAGCTTGGCAGCGCCAGCTATCTCTTTCGAGGATTTCCTGGTGGAGTCTCCGGTACGCATCGGCGTCTAGCCGAATCGGGCGACGTTTTGCTGAGGACGGTTTCACGCGGCCTCCGTAACCTGCTGCAGGAATTCCTGTTTCTGCGTAGCCGAGAGGAAGCGGAACAGGCGGAGCATGGAAAACAACAAGATCTTCGGATTGCCGTTTTCGATGTGGGCTCCGTCCAGGAAATCGGCACAGATCATCTCCAGGCAGTAGCCGCGAGACCTGTCTGACCCCGGCATCAGCGCGGCGGTGTCCAGGGCCTGCTCGATAACAGGCATCTGTCTCTTATAGATCTTGAAGTACATGAGTTCCAGGAACGCCTTGATCGGGTGCGTGGACAGCGTGGAGCTGGATTGGCAGAGCGTTTAGCCAGGATTGGAAAGGATTGCGCAACGTCGGCGACTGCTTCGCTTATGCCCTGGCAAGAGCAAAGAACGAACCACTGCTGTTCAAGGGCGATGCCTTCACACCCACAGATATCACGCCTGCTCCTACGGGATAGAGAGGCCCAAGCCTGGCAGCGTTTGGAAGGACCCCTTCTGTTCCGGGCGTTCTAGCCGCGCGATTGCTCCGGGCGCCAGGCTGGCTTTCGTGGGACGACCTCCATCATGCATGAATGGCTCTGTGGCACTCGGAGCATACGGTAATGAGATTGTCCTCCGCATCGTCACCCAGTCTGGCCCCTGTGCCGGATGTCGTGGACCTCGAGGCCAGATAACGAGCCGCAGAGTTGGCAGCGCCAACTGTCCCTTGGCGCTCTAGTACTTGTCAAGTCCGTTTCAATCCTGGACAATCTGGCTTAAGCTGTTTTCCGGATGAGGCAAGAAGAAGAATCCACGTGCGGTGGCTCTAGGGCGCCTTGGAGGGCTTAAGGGCGGAAGGGCACGTATACCAAAACTCACGCCCGAAGAGAGGAAAGAGCTCGCTCGGAAGGCGGTGTTGTCCCGTTGCTCTAAGAACCGGAGAAACAAGGCTGCAAATGATGGGCCGGCGTCAAGCTGAGGTCCGGATTACGGCTGCTCAGGAAGGGACTTCGATTAGCGAAATCCCCGTAATGCCGAGGCATCGCGCTTGCCAAATGGACACGGCAATCGGTTCCTGATGCGAAGTTCGACCTTGAAAACTCAACCATCGCCTGGTTGGAGATCGAACTCCCCGCCGTCGCCTCCGGCACCGGTCGGCGGGACGAAGGATTGGAATTTCGAACCGCTCACCCGCCAACGCGAAATCCGTGACATCGTAAGTAATCAAAGCATCGGCTTGGTCATTAATGGCTGTCTCAAGCACGATTCCATCCTTAGGGTCCCCGGACCTGGGGCCGCCCCGCGAACACCTAAGTCACCCAATTCTCAACGCGGAGGCCCGCGACCCGGCCAAACTCACGCTCGTTATTGGAAACGAGAACCAGTTTGCGAGCGACCGCCTGCGCGGCAATCAGCGTGTCCAAGGGGCCAATGGGTGTGCCTGCGCGCTCCAGCTTGGCCCGCACTTGAGCGTACGAAGCCGCATCGTTCGCCGTGAACTCGAGGATCGAAAGAGGGCGAAGAAAATTTTCCACCAGGCGCAATGTTTTTGCCGACGAAGTGCTCTTCGCTGCGCCCGTGCGAAGCTCCGCCTCGGTGATGACGCTCACCGCGACGTCTTCTCGGCTCTGGGCGAGCAGGCGTCTCAGAATGGTGGGGTTCTGCTTCAGCGCATAGATGCAGGTATCGGTATCGAGCAGTAGCTTCATCCGAGCGAGGTTCTGCTTTCGACTGCGCCCTGTGACGGCCGCCTAAAGTCGTCCGGCACCCCGGCAAAAGATTCGACGTACCCATCGGGCCACTCGTCGGCCGGCTCCACGACGACCGCCTGCCCTTCGCGGTGCACGAGCACGGTATCCGTCGCGAAGCGAAACTCCTTCGGCAGGCGAATCGCTTGGCTCCTCCCCGTCCAAAACACCTTGGCTTTTTTGACTCTCGCGGTATCGTCCATAGTAGCTATCGTTGATATATATCATAATGGAGGTTGTGTCAAGTCTATTTGGAGGGGCGAGTGTGCAAGGTCTAAGCTGGGCTTCACATTACGGGCGCGCGAATTGATGAGATTGTCCGCGGGCGTCGCGGCATCGCCCAGGGTTGCATATCTAGAGCCGGTCCCCAGATGATGTGACGCACTCGGGATGGACCTGTACCGGGCGCACATAGCAGTTGACGAGCTATTTGACAATTGAGATTGGCGGGGGCCGAGGGTCGCAATAATTCTAACGCTTGACGTATAACGCATAGCGTTATACACTTGCAAAGTGATTAAGTCTTTCCGGTCGAAAGATACGGAACGGCTGCACACGCGCGAACCCGTCAAGCGGTTTCGGGCTGTCGAGCGAGTGGCCCAGCGGAGGCTACGCCAACTGGACAGCGCTGCGGAACTTCGCGACCTTGCCTCCCCACCGGACAATCATCTGGAGGCGCTTAAAGGCGATCGAGCAGGGCAGCACAGCATTCGCATCAATGATCAGTGGCGCATCTGCTTTGTCTGGCGTGATGGGGATGCCTACGATGTGGAGATTGTGGATTACCACTAGAGGTGCTCATGACCAAGTCTAAGAAGGTCTTGCCGCCGATTCATCCCGGTGAAATCCTTCGCGAGGATTTCATGATCCCGCTCGGCCTGAGCATGAATAAGCTGGCGCTTGAGCTTCACGTTCCGGTCACGCGGATTGCTGAGATTGTCCACGAGCGTCGCGGCATCACCCC
>Ga0187770_10000817_pt1 | contig 15742 bp, 15 predicted proteins | sample 0116_SJ02_MP02_2_FD_133154 | JGI IMG/M metagenome (GOLD analysis project Ga0187770, IMG submission 133154) | Tropical peat soil microbial communities from peatlands in Department of Meta, Colombia - 0116_SJ02_MP02_20_MG | ecosystem: Environmental > Terrestrial > Soil > Wetlands > Peat | place...
CTTCCCATGAGCAATGAGGGTTTTGGCAATATATTGGGCCATATTGCTGGGAATCGTGAAGCCGATCCCTTCAAAGCCTCCTGACTCCGTGGCAATGGCGGCATTGACGCCGATTACCTCGCCGTAGAGATTCAGGAGAGGACCGCCGCTATTGCCCGGATTAATCGCCGCATCGGTCTGAAGAAAATCCTGATAACTGGTCGGGTCGGTTACTGCCCGACGATGTTTGGCGCTGATAATCCCCTGCGTGACCGACTTCTCCAGAGCACGGGGGGCTCCGATCGCCACCACCCACTCTCCCACCTCCACTTTGTCCGAATCTCCAAAAGTGACATGAGGGAGGCGTTCGTTTGTTGAAATGCGTATCACCGCCAAGTCCATTTTAGGATCCCCTCCTACGAGTTTCGCAGGATGTTTGCTTCCATCGGCCAAGGTAACTTCCATTTTAGTTGCCCCTCCTGCGACATGGTAGTTGGTGAGAATATAACCCTGTGGGTCGATGATCATTCCCGATCCCAGCCCCTTCATTTCTTGTTTGAACTTCTTGGGCATTTTGGGAACGCCGAAGAAACGTTTAAAGAAAGGGTCATTCTCAAAGGGCGAAAAAGGGTTGGTTACTTCCCGGCTTTCGGTCACTTCGATGTAGACGACCGCCGGGAGGTTCTGTTTCGCCACTTGTATAATGGCCGTGCTCAAATCGACTGGTTTAGTCCTCTCGGCAGCCTGGAGAGGGACCGAATGGAGGCAGAGTGACATTATCGATAGCATGAAAAGGCTGAGAAGAATTAAACCTAAGGGGCGACAACGTTTTGGGCTAAGCATAGTCATTCTCCTTTCACTTTGATTAGATAAGACGATACAAGAGACATTCTCCTACCAAATCTTGGAGAGATGAATAAGGTGAATTCCCTATTTTTCATACAGGAAAGCTGTATTTTCTAGCGACTCCTAGAAAGTCGATGACTACCTTCCTTGCCATACTGCCCGACCGTGATTACCTTAGAAATAAGAAATTTGGAGGTAACAAACCATGGCCCAACGCAGAGCAGAAAAGCCAAAGAAGGTAAAGATCAGTTCAAAACAACAAGAGTTTTATGACAGACTGAGATCGTCCAGGTGAAACCCGAATAAGGGATCGGAAGACAGGAAAACAGGGGGAAAAGACTCGCATGGATCCTCAAGGTCATCTTCTAATCGGGAATGCTGGGAATTAGAAAAAGGAGGTGATTCATCGATGTTCAAGAAAATCTTATTTTGTACCGATTTCTCCGAGAATTCTGACCATGCCTTCTCGTATGCCTTTAATCTCACAAGAGCTTATAATGCAACGCTTTTAATTCTCCATGTCATCGTTGAACCGGTTTCCTACTATTGGTCGTCCACACCAAAAGCGGAGGACGAACTGATCGGCAAGCAGACTGAGCGGGTGAAGCAGGAAATAAATACTCGCTACCTGCAAAAGATTGAGGGGTTCAAGGATTACAAGATTTTTACAAGAGAGACAGACGAGGGCAGAGCCTTTTACGAGATCATACAAGTGGCAAGGGAAGAGTGTGCAGACCTTATTGTTATGGGAACCCACGGAAGGACAGGGATAGACCATCTCATCGTAGGTAGTACCGCAGAGAGAGTGGTCAGAAAATCGCCTTGCCCCGTATTGACGGTGCGACTCCCTGAAAAAAAATTTATAATGCCCTAAGAATCGAATCTCATTTAAGAATGATGAAACCTTTGTGTTATTCTGGAAGAATCTACACTTCGTCTTTGGTTCCTAAGCTTTTCATTCGCTGATTTGAATGTGAGAATATCTTGCCAAGATGTTTCCCCTCCTGGAGCCTTTTTGTTAGGAATTTCTTCCTGTGCCACGGTACCGGCTAAACCTCTCTGAACTGGGGAGCTAAGGTTATTAAGTATGTCCGTTCCGGAAAAGGAAAATATCAAGGTCCATTTCCCACTTGTAGTGAATATTAATTTTGAGGCAGATGGCAATCCAGAGATCATTCTTGGAATGCCGTAGAACCGGGGGCGGTGATGTTCTAATCTGCCGTTCCCGTTGTCATCCGGTCTGCTTCTACCACCCAGCCGCCTCCCATTGCCTTGCAAAGGTTCACCAGTGCCTGGAAGAGAATTCCCTTTGTTTCGGTACGGGAGAGTTCAGCGTTGAAGAGGCTGCGCTCTGCGTCGAGCACTTCGATGTAGCTCGTATAGCCGCTATCGAATCGCAAGCGGGCGACATGTGCATACTTATGTAACGTAGCCACCTCTTGGGTCTCGATCTCAAGCTGCTCCCTTGACTTCCTCTGGTCGATAAGAGCATCCTCAACCTCGCGAAACCCAGTCTGGATAGATCGCTCATACCGCACGAGAGCCTCTTGTTGAACCGCCTTGCTCGACTTTACCTGTCCTGAAATGAGGCCGGCTGTGAATATCGGAGTGGCGAGCTGGGCAGCATAGCTCTATACCATTGCGGGTCCGCTAAACAGCTTTGATAGGTCCTTGCTCGCACCGCCAAACGAACCCGTTAGAGAAATCGCCGGGAAATACTGTGATTTTGCCACGCCAATCTTCGCATTTGCAGAAATGAGGTCTTGTTCTGCCTGGCGGAGGTCAGGGCGGTTTGTGAGGAGATCGGATGGCAGCCCCGCGGGAACGGCGGGAAGGATAAGATCATCGATCGTTTTGCCTCGTGGAATGGGACCGGGATTTCTGCCGAGGAGCACACTCAAGGCGTTTTCCTGCTGGGCTGTGGTCTTCTCGATAAATGGAATCGTAGAGAGCGCCTGCTCATACTCGGATTTGACCTGACTCAATTCGAGCTCTGAAATCAAGCCTCTCCCGAAGCGCAACTGAAATAGATGATACGTGCCCTCCCGGCTCTTAGCAGTTTGCTTTGCGATCTCAAGCTGCAGGTCAAGGTCGCGAAGGTTCACATAGGCACTCGCTACAGAGGTAACGAGTGTCAGTATGACCGCTCTTCGTGCCTCCTCCGTACTCAGGAGGTCTGCACGGGCTGCCTGTGTTGCCCGCCTAAGCTTCCCCCAAAGGTCTATTTCCCAGTTGGCATTCAAGAAGATCTGAAAGCTGTTCCCGGGATTGACGGTACCTTTGCTCAGGGGGCAGCCGCAAGCTCTGTAGCACGAGTTCTTCCTCCACTTGCACCGGCACCCAACTGTGGAAAGAGTGGGGCCTGGGCTGTCACATACCGGCCCATGAAGTCTTCAACATTCGCTTCGGCAATCTTGACATCCTTGTTTTCTCTGAGCGCGATCTCAATGAGTTCATTTAGGACAGGATCGCCAAACTGTTCCCACCATTTCGTATTGGCAACCTTTCTGGCCTCTTTCTCCTCGAAGCGCCATGACGGTGGGGTCTCGATGGAGGGCCGGCGGTAGTTCGGACCCACCACGCATCCGAAAGGATAAGCCCAAAGGAAATGATAACGTTACGAATCTTTCCCTCCATCTTTTTCCAGTTCCAGTGGTTCCTCTTTTTTGCCGCGACCGGAGAGTTTCCCGACGACATAAAACGTCACGGGGATGAGGAATATCGCGATGACCGATGCAGCCGTCGTGCCTCCCATGACCGCGGTGCCCATCGTCTGTCTTGCCACTGCGCCCGCACCTCTGGAGAAGGCAAGAGGAAGCACACCCAGAAGGAAAGCGAAAGACGTCATCAGGATTGGCCTGAGACGCAGCCGGGCCCCCTCAAGGGCAGCGTCGTCAAGACGTCTTCCCTGTTCGTGTCTCCTCTTTGCGAATTCCACGATAAGGATGGCATTTTTGGCAGAGAGACCGATGAGGACGATGAAACCAATCTGCGCATAAACATCGTCTACCTGGCCGCGTAGCCATACGGCGGTGAGGGCCCCAAAGACGGCGACCGGAGTCGTGAGGAGCACGCTAAACGGCAGGGACCAGCTCTCGTACAAAGCCGCCAGGATGAGAAAGACACAGAACATCGAGAACCCGAAAATGGCCGCAGCGGGAACCCCTTCCTGTGCTTTCTTTTCCTGGAAGCTCATCCCGATGTAGCCGAGCCCCATGTCCGCCGGCATCGTCTGGTGGAAGACTTCCTCAAGCGCCTTCGTCACCTGGCCCGAGCTATAGCCTGGCTTGCCAATGGCGTTAATCTGGGCGGACCGGTAAAGATTGTATCGCATGACGAATTCAGGGCCAGACCGCGACTCCATCGTTGCTACAGCGGAAAGCGGTACGGAATCGCCCCGATTGTTTCGCACGTAGAATTGCCGGATATCTTGTGCCCTCGTGCGGTATTCGCCTTCTGCTTCAACATAGACCTGCCATTGACGACCGAAGCGATTAAAATAGTTGATGAAGTAACCGCCCATAAAAGCTTGAAGGGTCTGGTAGACCTGACCGAGGTCAATGCCTTGTTTGAGTACCTTGTCTCGGTCCACATTCACGAAAAGCTGAGGGACAGCCGGCAGGAGCGTGGTTGTCACACGGGCCAGCTCAGGCCTCTTGCGAGCGGCCTCAATGAACTTGCTCACATTCTCCGCCAGGAAAGAGATGGGCTTGTTTGCTCGGTCCTCGAGAACGAGCGTTGCGCCGCCAGCCATGCCAATACCTTGAATGGCCGGAGGGGGAAAGGCAAAGACAACAGCCTGAGGCAGTTTGCTCAGCTTGTTGTTCAGGTTTGCGATGATCGCGTCGGCGTGTTCTTCCGGTCTTGTTCGGTCCTTCCACTCCTTCAGGGTCACAAAGAAAAAAGCACTGTAAGTATTCTGGGAGAGACTTAATAGACTGTTGCCGATCACGGTCTGGTAGTGCTCAACCCCAGGCGTCTTTTTGAGGACTTCTTCCACTGTTCTGGAGGCCGCGTCCGTGCGCTGAAGCGAGGCAGCATCTGGCAGGGTCATGTTGATGTAGAAGTACCCCTCGTCTTCTTCCGGCAAGAATCCCGTGGGAATTCCTTTGGCGAGCAAACCTGTGATTGCTGCGATTCCCGCGAGAAAAAAAAGACTCAGCACGCTTTTACGAATCAGGGCTCCGCACAGATTGACGTAGCCCTTGGACGCCCGGCCGAAAATCCGGTTGAAAGAACTGAAGAAGGCGCGCAAAGGACCCGGTGTCTTTTTCCCTGGCTTGAGGAGGAGGGCGCAAAGTGCTGGACTCAGGGTCAGGGCGTTGAAGGCCGAGATGAGAACAGAGATGGCGATGGTTACCGCAAACTGCTGATAGAGCCTGCCCGTGATACCCGGAATAAAGATGGTGGGGACAAAAACTGCGGCGAGGATCAGGGCGATGCCCAAGACCGGCCCTGAAACTTCTTGCATGGCCTTCAGCGAGGCTTCCTTGGGAGACGAACCTTCCTCTATGTGGCGCTCCACTGCCTCTACGACAACGATCGCGTCGTCCACCACCAGTCCGATGGCAAGCACAAGGCCGAAAAGCGACAGGGTATTGATCGAGAACCCCAGCAGCGGAAAGACGGCAAAGGTGCCGATGAGGGAGACCGGAACGGCAAGGGCCGGAATGAGCGTTGCCCTCCATCCCTGAAGAAAGATAAAGACGACGAGGATCACAAGGGCCAGTGCTGCAAAAAGCGTCTTAACGATATCATGGATTCCCTCGTTAATGGACCTCGTTGTGTCAAGGGGGATAGTATATCTAAAGTCTGACGGAAATCGTTTTTGCGCTTCATCCATCACTTTTCGAGCACCCCGGACCGTGGCAACGGCATTCGTACCGGGCAACTGGTAGACAGCCATCAGCGCAGCAGGGTTGCCATCGATACGGCTGCGCATATTGTAAATCTGGGCGCCCAATTCGATCCGGGCCACGTCCCTCAACCGGACGACGGAGCCGTCGGGGTTGGCGCGCAGAACGATAGAGGCGAAGTCGTCCGAGGAGATAAGGCGACCCTGAGCGCGGACCGTATATGTGAATTCCTGACCCGCGGGCACAGGCTCGCTGCCAATCTGCCCGGCCGGAATAACCGTGTTCTGATTCTTCACGGCGTTCACGATGTCGGGGATGGTGATCCCGAGCTTTCCCAGGGTGTCTGGCTTTACCCAGATTCGGGTCGCATATTGGCCCACGGCATAGATGTAGACCATGGCGATGCCAGGCGAGCGGAGGAGTTCGTCGACGAGGTTGATATTGGCATAGTTCGCCATAAACGTTGCGTCGTATGTGCCCTTCGGTGAGTAAAGTCCAATGAGCATCAGCGGCGCAGTTCTCCCTTTCAACATCGTCACACCGTAATTGCGTACGTCCACCGGAAGCTGGGGCTCCGCCTGGCTCTCACGCATCTGGGTAAAAAGAAGGTCCGTGTTCGGGTCAGTCTTGACGTCGAAATCGACGTACATTCGCATGACGCCGTTGCTGGCATTCACCGAATACATGTAGGTCATGTTGTCCACGCCACTGATCTGCTCCTCCATAGGAGTGGCGACCGATTGCTCGACGGTTTCTGCGTCAGCACCCGTATACGTGGTATTGATTTGAATCTCCGGTGGGACGATCTCCGGGAATTGGGCTACAGGCAGCTGCATCATTGAGACGAGCCCCATGACGACAAAGATGATGGAAATGACCATCGCAACGATGGGACGATTGATAAAGAACTTCGACACGGATCAGACTACCTCTTCTCAGGTTTGACCGGGCATTCGGATTCTGCCCTGGATATTGGAGACGCCTCCGCCTTTACTTGGAGCGGCATACTGTAGGGGATCGGGTTTACGACCGTACCCTCTTTCACCTTCTGGAGACCTTCTACTACGACACGCTCACCCGGCTTCAACCCCCCGTCAATCACCCAGAGGTTATCGACACGGTCACCCACTTTCACCGGTCGTATGTCAACCTTGTTGTCGGGGCCAACCACCGCCACCTGGTAGCTTCCCTGCAGTTCGATGACCGCCCGCTGCGGCACCAAAAGCGCTCCTTTCTTGGTCGTCCCCAGCTCTCGGACCCGAGCGAATTGCCCGGGCCGGAGGATGTTTCCGGGATTGGGGAAGAGGGCGACGACCTTAATCGTGCCGGTCCCCGCATCGACTTGGCGGTCAGCAAAGGCAAGTGTCCCCTTTTGTGGATGGATGCTCCCATCCGCAAGAATTAAATCGAGCGGCACCGGCCGGGTACACCCTCCATTATGCATATCCTTCAGATACTCCTGCTCGCTCATCGGGATGTAGACTTTGATAGGATTAACGGTCGAAACAGTGGTCAGCCCCTCAATAGATCCACGGCCCACGAGGTCGCCTATTTGCGCTCTGGCGATACCCGCTATTCCGTCGATGGGAGAAGTAATCTTGGTGAAACCCAGGTCAACCTGGGCCTTGTCTACTGCCGCTTGTGCTACCATCACCGCTGCACGAGTTGCCTGTTCCGTCCCGACAGCATCGTCGAGGTCTTTCTCGCTTATCGCTTTCTGCTCTACCAGAGGCTTGATGCGCTCAAGATTGGCCCTGGCAGTCTCCCACCTCGCCCTCTGTTGTGCGAGTTGTCCTTTGGCTTCCTCCAGCACTGCCTCAAAGGGTCGCGGGTCGAGCTCGAAGAGGTCCTGTCCCTTCTTGACGAAATCGCCTTCCTTGTAGTTCTGCTTGATGAGGTAGCCCTGCACCTGTGCACGAATTGTGGCATTAATAAAGCCATCCGTTGACGCAGTCCATTCCGAATACATCGGGACATCCTTTTGGATGACGTTCAATACTTCCACGGTGGGTAGAAGGGATCCTTCTCGCCCCTGCCCTTTTTTGCATCCAGGCAGAACGAGAAGCGTTGTCCCGAGAACGATGAGAAAACTCACATGACAAAAATCAACTTTCCGGTTTTTCGAAACCATACAAAACCCCTCCTTACATCTGCTTCGATTTAATGAAAGAGAGGAAGCATCTTTACGTAATTCTTTAGCCCGGTCTTAGACCTCTACACCGGCGAAACTGAGGAGTTTCTCCATCACCTTTTCTCGTCGGTTCTCGTTCAAGGGGGATAGGGCAGGAAGTTCAAGTAGTCGAGGGCTGTCCATCACGAGCAATCCGAGTTTGGCCGGGATGCACTTTTCCAGGTGTCTTCTGTCGTCACCCGGAGGACCAACTGGTTTGGAATTACATGCGATAGCGGCCAGGAGTGAAGCACCCACCCGATCTCTCTCTGGCACCAACTGTCTTGCCATAACAACTTGATAACAGAGACTTGCGCTCTTTCTCTACCTATTTTTTTATGTTAACGAGTCTGCATCCGTTTTGTCAACAATTTTTCGCCTATTTCAGAAGGACCCTTCCTGCTCACTCCGCTCTGGCCTCTAACAACGACGATGAAGCACGCGCGGGAGCAGCTTGGCAGAAAGCCCAACGCCACAGCCTTTTTCAAACCATGGACAAAACCCTTACGGAGTTTTCCGGCTTGCGACTGCGAGCGATAAAGAAAAGGCCCTGGGTTCCACTGTTTCCAGGGCCGTTTTCGTTGTTTTGAACGTCCATCGCTGGCGAGTAGCCAGGCTGCCAGTCATGGTCAGTTAGAAGTAATAGCGGAAGCTGAGCATGACAATGTTTTCGTCCTCGCTCGGTAAATCGAAAATGTGAAGTTTACTGTAGGAATAGGAAACTCCGATACGCATCTTTCCGAACTTGCCTTTGTAGAAATCGTACCATAGTCCCGCGGTGCCCTGAAGGATGCCAGAAGCCTGAACAAAGCCAAGGCTGCCAGCAGTGCCGCCAGGGCAGATTCCACCCTCCTCTTCGCAGTTGATGCTTACATAGGCCGGGTTGCCCAGGCCACCTGTTGTCCCGACGACATCCTTGCTCCTCTGCTTTTCCAAGCCCCCATAGGCCCAGAGCTCGAGGCGATCGGTAGGATGGCTGATCACGCCGACCAATGCCTCAATTTGAGGGACAGGATCCAGCTTACCGGTGATGGGATTGACCACAACGTCGTTGAACTGAGCGGACCCGTAGCGACCGATGCCGCGGCCCCAGAGGAATCTGCCCTCGAGGTCTATAAACTTAGGTAAAACTGGCAGGAGCGCCGCACCACCTACACCATAGCCGACAGTAGTATTGTTGCTGCGGCTCCCACTAAATAACGTTCTGTCGGTAAAGAAACGCTGCAGGCCGTACACCTCATAGTGGCCGAAACCTGGATCTACTGCCACCTTTTCTACAATATCCGGATATTGGTCTAATGACACAGCGTTGGACAGGTTGGAATTGGTGGTGCTCGTGGTGTCGGCGAAGTTGCCCTTGCCCAGCAGCGCGTAGGTATAACCTGCGGTCGTACCCGCTCCCAGGCGCCCTGGCGTTATCAAGGCTTGGGGAGCCTCGACCGACACACCGACCCACACTGTCTTGTCGAAGTCCTTGACCACGCGGAACTGGGGATTGCGGGTCCATATAAAACCCGGTACGTACTGTGCATCAATTGTCAGCGGGGTGTTCTCTTGACGAGGCATGACACCAGCTTTGTTCATCGCCAGAAGACTCCAGGCCTGGCCAGCCAAGAAGTGCCAGCCGTCGTTAGTGTCATAGGTCATGTAGAGATGACGAATTCGTGGAATGTAGCTGTTGCTCTCCTTGGAGTTGGCCGAGGTACCGCTGCCGCCTCCTAAGAAGTCAAGCTCGAAATAGGCCGCTAACGAAGCGTAATCCTCCTTCCCTTCGGCCAACAAGGATAGCCGCGATTGGCGAGCAGTACCACGGAACTCATCCATGTAGTAGTCGGGGGAATTGCGGAGTGGAATGCCTCCGCCTCCGAGGTTCCAGCTCGAGTTGATGTCGGAGCCCTCGAACCGGCTGCGATAGATTCCTGCAGCTTCGATGAACCCGCCTAAGGTAAGGTCCACCAGGGAGGTCGTCAATGTTCTCCCAGCGCCTGGTTCATAACTTTTAACGCCGATTTTGCCGGCCTTCTCTTGTTCCCCTCCCGCTTTCGCTTGTTCCGCTGCTGCTTTCTCTTGTTCCTTGGCTTTCGTCTCTTTCATATCTTTCAACATCTTATCGCCTTGCTCTCTGGTGATGACCCCTTGTTTAACCATCTCATCGACCATAATCTCCATATCCCCGGCAAAAGATCGGAACGGAAAAAAGCACAGGGACACAATCAAAAACATACTAAAAAGATAGACACAACCTCTCCATTTACTTCTTTTTTCTTGCATCTCTTATTCCTCCTCCTTTTGAATTTTTAAAGCGCAAGTCCTTGTTAAAAAAGATTGAAACGGTGAATCACAGAGCTTGTGGCCGACCCATCACCTCCTCTCCACTATCGAAGACGAATCGGATGAGCAATCTCCTATTAATGCACGTGAATGTTGCCACGGAATTGTTACGACATTATTTTTGGCAAGTTAATTTTCTGTTACAAATTGACCCTTGTGTGAGTCAGATGGGGGGCGAAATTGACTGATGGAGATATTCCGGTCTCCGCTAAGTAATTTCTTCGCATTGACAATGGCTTGGGGGAGATCTTCTCCTGGGTTATTAGAGATATTTCCATGGCTGGGGAAAATCTCTGAAATTTTGCGGGCTTCCAATCGCATGATAGAATTAACATAATCTCCTACACTTCCGGACTCGGCAATGTAAGAGAGGGTGCCTCCTGCAAAGACGGTGTCTCCGGAGAAAAGAACTTTTGTTTTGAACTCATAGATGCATATCGAGCCTGACGTGTGCCCGGGCGTGTGAATGACTTCAAGCGTATGGCTTCCGAGGTCAAAAAAGGATCTGTTTTCCAGCCAGAGGTGGACGCGGAGCGGCAATTCATTCCTATCCCCGGAGCGATAGAGCGTGACGTAGTGGTCTTCCAGGGTGATTTTGGTTGCTGCAAAGCGATGGGCAGCGATGAAAGAAGACTCCTGAAAATATCGATTGGCACCGATGTGGTCCAGATGTTCGTGGGTATTGATCACCAGGTCGATGTCCCTGACCTTCAACCCCAGACCGAGAAGTTGTTCCTGAAGAAAATGAAAATTTTGATCCAGGCCTGAGTCGATCAAGACATTCAGATAAGCACCACGGATCAAGTAACTATGGCTCCCTTTTCCCTCTCCTCTTAAAAGATAAATATCCTGTTGAATCTCTTCGGTCTTATGCCCCATGATTTTTCTCCTCAAAACTTCGTTTGACTTGTTCCACGGACTCAGCGATTTCAAACAATTGATCCAACCGATTTTCCCTGAAATAACGATGAAGCTCCGGGTTCAGGTGGCAGAGTTTTACCTCACCGCCCAGGAGTTCGAATTCCTTCTTGATCGTATTCAAGACGCCTAAAACACGGACTCCATCTGATTCACCCAGACCCTTCAGATCCACGATGACGTTTTTGCATGACTGGTCAAGATAAGGGGTTAAACGTTTCTTCACCGATAGACGTTCGTTCAACCCGGCAGCGCCAGATAGCTTCATGATCAAAAAACCCTCTTCGCATACAAATTCATAATTCATTAGAGCTCTTCCTCTTGATTCAAATAGTCCATCCGCTCTTCTGATCTCCAATTAATTTCAGGTTTTCCTTGGGAAGTGAGAGGGTAGAAAATGTGTTGTCCTCAACGGGGATTAGGCTTTTGCCTTTTGAAATCCAACTCTCTCTTGGCTCCGCTAAGACCAATCAAGATATTTGTTTCTGCCAGCAGCCTTAAGTATCGCAATCGTAATATGAAACCATATACTCTCTTCCGAACGGTCGCTTAAAATCCTCCATTCCCAAACTGTTTCTTGCCGCCTAAGCCGATCTCTTTTGCTCCGTTGAACCTAATTCTCATGGCCTCGAAGAACCTCTTCTTCCTTTCTGATGGCCCCAAATCCACCACATTTGGCGCAAACGCTTTTGCTGATATGGTCACTCAGGCCCGTGCTTCTAATCAAAAACCCTTTCCCATTGCAACGTGGACAGATCGCCATCCCATATTTTTCCGGGACAAAGTCTTTGTGCATCTCAACCCTCCTTGATACCCAGTGCCTCCTCTCCCCTCAGAGGGAGAGGATCGAGGTGAGGGGGACATCATCTGGACGCATCCACCCCCACCCTCGCCCTCCCCCATCAAAGGGGGAGGGAATTATTAGGAGATTTGTTTTATCTGGATTCAGCTCCATTCCTTCCCACTCCTGCGCTTCTCACTCCCGCTCCACTCTTCTTTCGGTGGTTGACGGACCTCTGGGATCTGGTCGACAATCTCTTTACAAAAAAGGCATTCCCACCCCCAAGAATGCCCACCATAATCAAAGAATTTCTTGAAGATCATTGTACTGCCGCAGCGAGGACAATTCATAGAACGTTGATAACTCATATGAACCTCCTTAGTCCGTCGATATTAATCTTATTCAAACAGATCGATGTCACGATTTTATGATAGGGATGTTAAAATTCTATGACAAGGAAGCGATGGCCATACCAATAATCTCTCAAGCGTTACAATTATCCGCTACGTTGGCCAATTTAATTCTTGACTTAACGGGCAACAGGATGGAAAAAATGCTCCCTTTGAGAGGCTCGCTTTGGACCAATATTTTACCTCCATGGTATTCCACCGCTTGTTTAGAAAAGGAAAGGCCCAACCCCACTCCGGTCTGCGAGGAATTGCTCCTTCCCCTATAGAAAGGCTCAAAAATTTTTCCCATTTCATCTTCTGGAATTCCTATCCCTGTATCTTTGATGGATATCTCAACAAACCCTCCCTCTTTCCATTGAAGATAGGGGGTCATCGCGATATCTATTCTTCCGCCTCTCGGGGTATACTTGAGAGCGTTACTCAAAAGGTTCTCGATGGTCCGGAAGATTAATTGTTCATGGCAGAAGATGTGTGTGACAGCGGGTGAAGGATCGAAGTGAACTTCAATGTTCTTCCCCTCACGCGCTTCCTTCAGCAAGTGGATGACTTGCTGAATCATGAGTTGGATATCGACCTCCTTTGTTTCGATCTCAGATTTTTGAGGAGACATCGTGTCATCGATCCACCCGGTTAAACGCACGCTATTGTCGTAGATGTTTCTAAGAATACTCAAATCCTCTTCGCTTTGGCTCCTCCGGAGCATCCTCTTGGCAGAGGCTCCAATGGAGAGGAGCGGGTTTTTCAGGTCATGTACGACTCTTTTAAGGTCCGTCTCTTTCCTGTGCATCGAAGACTGGAGACACTCCATTTCTCCTTTCAACCGATGCATGGACTTTTTCTTTCGAGCCAGTTTTTCCACTCGCAGAACCAGCTCACTGAGAGAAAACGGTTTCGTGAGATAATCGTCCGCTCCGATTTCAAGACCGTAAACTCTGTCTTCCGGCATGGCCCTGGCGGTGAGCATCAGTATTCCTATATCGCTGATCTCCTTTTTTTGACTCCGGCGAACCAAACGGCAGAGTTCCCAGCCGTCGAGATCCGGCATCATCAGATCGAGGATCAAGAGTTCGGGTTTTCCTGATTCGATTTTCTCCCAAGCCTCGAACCCGTTATAGGCCGTTAGAATTTGGTATCCTCTCTTGCCAAGGTTGTAAGCCAGCATCGCCACAAGGTCTCTCTCGTCATCGACAATTAATACCTTTCCTTCCTCTCCCCCTCCCGCTTGTTCATCCTGTCCCGTCTCCTCATGGATCAGTCTTGCCTGTCCCCGCCTTTCCTGTGAGCCATCCTCATTAAAGAAGAAGAGAGAGAGCTTCCTTTGAAGAATGGCTTGCTTTATGGCTTCCTTCTCCTTTTCTGCGAAGATGAGTGACTTCCAGGCAGTCAGGTGCTGGCGCTCGTGGAAATCGGAACTCGCCACAAAGGGAAAGTGCTCCAAACTCACAACTGAGAAGAGGTCTTCCCGATTGGCGATCTCCCATGCATCGAGTTTATCGAAATACTTTTCTCGATGCCTCCAAAGGTGGAGGGGATGGTTTTGGATCGAAATCTTATCTTCTCCTATAAAACTGGAGAGCTTCAGATGAGGATGGGAGGCAATGGCAAGTCCACCTTGGCAATGGATCTCTTTAATCAGGTCCTCTGCATTCTTGTTGGGATCGACTGCCTCCTTCAAATCGATGCCAAGGATATGGTAATCTTCAAACAGATTGCAAATCTCCAGGCCCGGGATCACTAAGAGATCGTACGTCTCTCGGGCCCAGCGCGAAACCCCTTGAATTTTTTGGAAATAGCCTTTCAGATCCTTGATCGACTTTCCTTCATCGTAGAGTTCGAGGCTTCTTGGGGATTGGGTATCAAAGACGTGGTCTGTGATGGCGATAGCGTCGAAGCGTGCCTCCCCATAAATCTTTACCACTTCTTCTATCGGGAGGCTCCCGTCACTCCAGGTGGTATGGATGTGGAGATCGGTCAGCAACCATTCAGTCATCACCAACAGGATAGTCTTCCAATGTTACAAAAAGATGTCGGACAAATGGAATTTGTGTGAATATTCGATAGAGCGGTGAGCCGAGACCGACAAGAAAGGTTTACGTGCCAAAGAAAGGGGAGCGTTAAAGAGGAAAGGGCTTCATTCGTTTTCCGCTCGGAATCGGTATCCCACTCCTCTGAGTGTTTCTATACAGTCGCCCAAGTCCCCAAGTTTTTCTCTCAGATGGCGGATATGGGTATCCACGGTCCGGTCATACCCTTCATAGGTGTATCCCCATACTCTGTCCAGCAGACTGGTCCGAGTTTGAACTCGCCCCCTTTTGGAGGCAAGCTCCACAAGAAGTTTGAACTCGGTTGAAGTTAATTCAACCGGCATTTTGTTCACGGATACGTGATGGCCTTCCACATCGATCAGGAGATCACCGATTTGAATGAACTTCTCGCCTTCTCGATCCGTTTCCCTCCTTCGGAGGATAGCTCTCACCCTCAAGACTAATTCTCTCGGGCTGAAAGGCTTGGTCACATAATCATCTGCGCCTAACTCGAACCCGATAATCCTGTCCACCTCTTCAGCCCTCGCCGTAAGGATGAGCACGGGAATCAATCTTGTGAGCGGATTTGCCTTGAGCGACCGACAGACATCCTTTCCATCCATCCCGGGGAGCATCAGATCCAAAATAATGAGGGTTGGGTGTTTCTTTCTGGCTTCTTCTAAACCGGAAGAACCGTCCAAAGCCGTGATGACAGGAAAACCGGCTTGTCTGAGATGATACTCAACCAGATCAACGATATCCTTTTCATCCTCAACAATCAAAACCGGGTTCATATTCGAATCTTCCCTTGGAACACACAAAAACACCCCTGACAATGGATCGCTCCAACCCCATATCCTCGGGGTGTCCTACTTGACCGAGGAGAACTTCAGGCCCACGACGCCGCCGATAATCATCACAAGAAATAGAACTTTCGCAAGCTTATAAGGTTCACCCAAAAAAAGGATTCCCACAAGATTGCTACCCGCCGCAGCTATTCCTACCCAAACCGCGTATGTAATTCCCACAGGCAAATATCTTAGGGTCAAGGAAAGAAAAATGACAGCTCCTATACCAAAGAAGCCGTAAGAAACCGTTGGCCAAAATCGGGTAAATCCTTCCGTGAATTTCAGGCTGTATATCCACCCGATTTCAAGCACTGCCGCAGCGAAAAGGTAAAGCCAAGCCATCCGCTCCCCGTTGCATTCGCTCCTTCTCAGGAGCTTCGCCCCTCCGCAACGCTGGCCTTGATCAGCGTAAAGTACAATTCCAAATCTCTCATATTCATCAATGCGGTCCTCGACCCATCCTCTGAGCTCAAGATCACAAACCCCTTATCATGGATCTTTTTCACTTCATAAATGATCCCACTTTCCGTTTTCTTCACTTTCTCCCCTTCTTTCAAGATCATGGAAGAATTCCTCCCA
>Ga0187770_10000820_pt1 | contig 15731 bp, 13 predicted proteins | sample 0116_SJ02_MP02_2_FD_133154 | JGI IMG/M metagenome (GOLD analysis project Ga0187770, IMG submission 133154) | Tropical peat soil microbial communities from peatlands in Department of Meta, Colombia - 0116_SJ02_MP02_20_MG | ecosystem: Environmental > Terrestrial > Soil > Wetlands > Peat | place...
GTCGCCCTCGCCGAGCTCGCAGACCCGGCCATCTTCCACGAGGAGCGCTGGGAGATCCCCGGCCGCGGCCCGCGGTTCCCGGTGTGGTTCTTCGAGCTCCCCGCGGACACGGTGTGGGGCGCGACCGCTCGCATGCTGGTGGAGTTGTTGCGCCTGGTGCTGGCGGTGTGACGCGCCCACCGGCCATCTGCGGGCACGCCGCGGACAACGGAGCCGGCGCGACGGGACGGTAGGCTGGACGCACGCCGGCGGGCGAACGGCGAGTCCCACTGCACCGGACACCCAGGAGGCAGCCAGGTGGCTGAGATCGAGATCGGGATCTACAAGTCGGGACGGCGCGCCTACGGCTTCGACGACATCGCCATCGTCCCCAGCCGGCGTACCCGCGACCCCGAGGACGTCGACATCTCCTGGGAGATCGACGCGTTCCGCTTCGAGCTCCCCCTCATGGCGGCGGCCATGGACGGCGTGGTCAGCCCGCGTACGGCGGTCGAGATCGGCAGGCTCGGCGGGCTGGCGGTGCTCAACCTCGAGGGGCTCTGGACCCGCTACGAGGACCCTGAGCACCTCTTCGAGGAGATCGCCACCCTCGAGGACGACAAGGCGACCGCCCGGATGCAGCAGATGTACCTGGAGCCGGTGAAGCCCGAGCTCGTCACCGAGCGGATCCGCCAGATCCGCGCCGCCGGGGTCACCGCCTGTGCGTCGGTCACGCCGCAGAAGACGGCGGAGCTGGCGCCCGCCATCCTCGCCGGGGAGCTCGACGTCCTGGTCATCCAGGGCACCGTGGTGTCCGCCGAACACGTCTCCAAGACGGTGGAGCCGCTGAACCTCAAGCGCTTCATCCGCGAGTTCGAGATCCCCGTCGTCGTCGGCGGTTGCGCCTCCTACCAGGCCGCCCTCCACCTGATGCGCACCGGCGCCGTCGGCGTGCTCGTCGGCGTGGGGCCGGGCAACGCCTGCACCACCCGCGGCGTGCTCGGGCTCGGCGTCCCGCAGGCCACCGCCATCGCGGACGTGGCCGGGGCCCGGATGCGCCACCTCGACGAGACCGGCGTCTACGTCCACGTCATCGCCGACGGCGGCATGAGCCGCGGCGGCGACATCGCCAAGGCCATCGCCTGCGGCGCCGACGCGGTCATGCTCGGCTCGCCGCTGTCCTCGGCCGAGGAGGCACCATGTCGAGGCTTCCACTGGGGCATGGCCACCTTCCACCCGACCCTGCCCCGAGGCACCCGGGTGCGCACGACCGTGCGGGGCACCCTGAAGGAGATCCTCCTCGGCCCCGCCCACGAGAACGACGGCCGCATGAACCTGTTCGGCGCCCTGCGCACGTCGATGGCCACCACCGGCTACCAGACGGTCAAGGAGTTCCAGAAGGCGGAGGTCATGGTCGCTCCCGCCCTGCAGACCGAGGGCAAGGACCTGCAGCGGTCCCAGCGCGTGGGGATGGGGCACTGAGCCCGACGCCCCTCCAGCACGGAGCATGACCCGATGACGGATTCGCCCGATGTCGTCCTCGTCGTCGACTTCGGCGCGCAGTACGCGCAGCTGATCGCCCGGCGCGTCCGCGAGGCGCGCGTCTACTCCGAGATCGTCCGTCACGACACGCCGGCCGAGCAGCTGCTAGCGCGCCGACCCAAGGGGATCATCCTGTCGGGCGGGCCCCGGTCCGTCTACGCCGAGTGGGCCCCCCAGGTCGATCCGTCGATCTACGACGCCGGCGTGCCGATCCTGGGCATCTGCTACGGGGCCCAGCTGCTCACCCAGCAGCTCGGCGGCACCGTGACCCGCACCGGCCGGGGTGAGTACGGCCGCACGGTGCTCACCCGCAGCGGGCCGTCCCCGCTGTTCGCCGACTATCCGCCCACCGGCCCGGTCGACGTGTGGATGAGCCACGGTGACTCGATCACCGAGGTGCCGCCCGGTTTCTCGGCGCGGGCCTCGACCCCCGAGGCGCCCGTGGCCGTGCTCGACGATCCCGAGCGCCGGATCCACGGAGTGCAGTTCCACCCCGAGGTCGTCCACACCGACCGCGGCCAGGCACTGCTCGAGCGATTCCTCTTCGACGTGTGCGGGGCGCGTCCGCTGTGGACGCACACCAACATCATCGAGTCGTCCCTGCAGGCGGTGCGGGCCCAGGTGGGACCGGCCCGGGTGCTGTGCGCGCTGTCGGGCGGGGTGGACTCGGCGGTGGCCGCCGCCTTGGTGCACCGGGCGGTGGGCGACCAGCTCACCTGCGTGTTCGTCGACACCGGCCTCATGCGCGCCGGGGAGGCCGAGCAGGTCGAGGAGACCTTCCGCAGCCAGTTCCACGTCGACCTGATCCACGTCAAGGCGGCCGACCGCTTCTTCTCCGTCCTCGAGGGGGTCACCGAGCCCGAGGCCAAGCGCAAGGCCATCGGCGAGACCTTCATCCGGGTGTTCGAGGAGGTCGCCCACGAGGTCGAAGGGGCGCGCTTTCTCGTCCAGGGGACGCTCTATCCGGACATCATCGAGTCGGGGACCAAGGACGCGGCGACCATCAAGTCGCACCACAACGTGGGCGGGCTCCCCGACGACATGGCCTTCGACCTCGTCGAGCCGCTCCGGCTGCTCTTCAAGGACGAGGTCCGCGCCGTGGGCGAGGAGCTCGGCCTGCCCGAGGAGATCGTCTGGCGCCAGCCGTTCCCGGGGCCGGGGCTCGCCGTGCGGATCATCGGCGAGGTCACCCCCGAGCGCGCCGACATCCTGCGGGCGGCGGACGCCATCGTCGTCGAGGAGGTCCGGCGCGCCGGCCTCTACCGCGAGCTGTGGCAGAGCTTCGCGGTGCTCCCGGCGGTGCGCACCGTCGGCGTCATGGGCGACGCCCGCACCTACGCCTACCCGGTCGTCATCCGCGCCGTCACCTCCGACGACGCCATGACGGCGGACTGGGCCCGCCTCCCCTACGACCTCCTCGAGCGCCTCAGCTCGCGGATCATCAACGAGGTCGACGGGGTGAACCGGGTGGCCCTCGACGTCACGTCGAAGCCCCCCGGCACCATTGAGTGGGAGTGACGCCGCTGTCTCCGGGAGGCACCCCGGCCGCGCCCCTGCCCCGGCTCGGCGGGCTCGGCGCGTACGAGGGGGACGAGTTCGACGAGTTCGACGAGCCCGCCGGCCCCGAGGCGGCGGGCCCGGGCGAGGCGGCGCGACAGGAGCCGAGCCCTCGCCAGGCGCGCTGGGCCGGCCTCGACATCGACCCCGACGCCTTGCTCGAAGGGCTCAACGAGCCCCAGCGCCGTGCCGTGCTCCACCGCGGCGGGCCGCTGCTGGTGGTGGCCGGTGCGGGCTCGGGCAAGACCCGCGTGCTCACCCGGCGCGTCGCCCACCTGGTGGCCACGGCCGAGGTCGCGCCGTGGGAGGTGCTGGCCATCACCTTCACCAACAAGGCGGCCGACGAGATGCGCGAGCGGCTCATCGGGCTCATCGGGCCGCCGGCGGAGCGCATGTGGGTCTCCACCTTCCACGCCGCCTGCGTCCGGATCCTCCGCAGCCACGCGGACCGCCTGGGCTACATCCGGTCCTTCACCATCTACGACGACACCGACTCTCGCCGGCTCGTCGAGCAGATCGAGCGCGAGCTCGACATCGACACCAAGAAGATCCCGCCCCGGGCCGTCCAGGCGGCCATCTCGCGGGCGAAGGCGGAGCTCGCCACCGCGGCCGACTACCAGGACGCGGCCAACAACGTCTACGAGCGGCGCATCGCGGACGTCTACGTGGAGTACCAGCGCCGGCTGCTGGCGGCGTCGGCCATGGACTTCGACGACCTGCTCATGTGCGTGGTCGAGTTGTTCCGGACGTGTCCCGACGTGCTCGAGTCCTACCAGCACCGCTTCCGGCACGTCCTCGTCGACGAGTACCAGGACACCAACCGGGCTCAGAACGAGATCGTGCTGATGCTCGGCGCGGCCCACGGCAACGTCTGCGTCGTCGGGGACTCGGACCAGTCGATCTACTCGTTCCGCTCGGCCGACATCCGCAACATCCTCGAGTTCGAGGAGGCGTTCCCGGACGCGGCCGTGATCCCCCTCGAGCAGAACTACCGCTCCACGAGCACGATCCTCGACGCCGCCAACGCGGTGATCGCCCAGAACGTCACCCGAGTGCCCAAGGAGCTGTGGACCGAGGGCGAGCGCGGCGAGCCCCTGCGCCGGTACCGGGCCGAGGACGAGTACGACGAGGCGGCCTGGGTCACCGCCGAGATCGGCCGGCTCTGCGCCCACGAGGGGCTCCGCGCCGGCGACGTCGCCGTCTTCTACCGCACCAACGCCCAGAGCCGGGCACTCGAGGAGGCCCTGGCCCGGGCGCGGGTCGCCTACAAGGTGATCGGCGGCACCAGGTTCTACGACCGGCGCGAGGTGAAGGACCTGCTCGCGTACCTGCGGGTCCTGGCCAACCCGGCCGACGAGGTCTCCGCCCGGCGGATCGTGAACGTGCCGCGCCGGGGGATCGGCGACGCGTCGGTGGACAAGCTCGCCGCGTGGGCCCGCGACAACGGGACCTCGTTCGCGGCGGCGCTGGCCTTCCTCGAGGAGGCGGGCGTCACCGGCCGGGCCGCCAAGGGCGTTGCCGCGCTGCGCAAGCTCCTCGACGGCCTGCGCACGCTCGCCGCCGAGGGCGAGGGACCGGCGGTGCTCGTCGACGAGGTGGCGGCGCGCACCGGCTACCGGGCCGAGCTCGAGGCCGAGGACACGGTCGAGGCCCGCAGCCGGCTCGAGAACATCGGCGAGCTCGCCGTCGCCGCCGCGCAGTACGAGGACCTCGACTCCTTCCTCGAGTCGGTCGCCCTCGTGTCCGACGCGGACGAGCTCGGCGGCGACGGGAGCCGGGTGTCGCTCATGACGCTGCACACGGCCAAGGGCCTCGAGTTCCCTGCCGTGTTCCTGATCGGCATGGAGGACGGGATCTTCCCCCACCTGCGCGCGCTCGACGACCCCGTGGCCCTCGAGGAGGAGCGGCGCCTGTGTTACGTCGGGATCACCCGGGCCCGTACCCACCTGTACCTGACCCACGCCTGGCGCCGCACCCAGTGGGGGTCCACCAGCCCCGCGTTCCCCAGCCGGTTCCTCGCCGAGCTCCCCGAGGACCTCGTGCGGGACGTGGGCTCCTCCGTCCGCGCTGGGCGCGATGCGCTCGCCTCGTCCGTGCGGCGCCACTGGAGAGGTCCCGGGCGCGTCGGGACGGCGGACCCATCGGGGTTCGAACCCGACCCCGACACGAGTTGGGACGATCATCACCATGCCGGCGCCGGCGCCGATCCGTGGGACGACGTCCCTGATCCCGACCCCTGGGACGACGAGGACGGGCCGCGGCGCGACTCCGCCGCGGGGCGCAGCGCACCCCAGCGTGCCACGGGGAGGACGTCACGCCCCGATAGCCTGGGTTCGACGAAATCGCCGCCGCCTCGATCGACCCGGTCGGGCTCGTCGGCCACGCGGGGGGCACGGCCACGTCGCCTGCCCAAGATGGCGCAGTGGCGATTCGACGAGGGACGCTGACGACAGGATCGTCTCCATGCCGCTGACCACCACGGAGGACCAGGACCCGGCGGTGGCGGCTCCCCCGGTCCTGACCGGTCCCCGTTCCGGCAGCGCCCGCAACAAGCGCTCGTGGTTCCGACGGATCCGGGCCCCGCGCCGCGCTGTCGCGCTGGAGCGCCGGCACCGGCGGACGTCGCGACGCACCTGGTTCGGGCGCCACCCGAAGTCGACGGGGCTGCTGGCGGCGGTGCTGGCCATGACCCCGATCTGGTGGTCGCTGGGTTCGGCCATGGCCAACCCGGCCAACGGCCCCTTCGGCGGCCGGTTCGTCGAATGGGTGCGCGACCACGGGGGCAGCGGCATCGTGGTCAGGGTCGAGAACTGGTGGTACTCGCACCACCCACCGCCCAAGGGCGGCACGCCCGCGGCCGGTGCCATCCCCGCCGCCTCGAAGGACCCCGTGACGCAGCAGGACACCGCGGTGCCGCACCTGCCGGTCCCGGCGCCGCTCGTGCCGCTGGCCTCCCCGGCGGTCCCGGGCGAGGGGGCCTGGCACCCGGCGGGGCGCCTCGTCGACGGGATACCCGCCGTCTACGAAACCTATCTGCGCCCCGACCCGGTGCACACGAGCATCGTCGACGGCGTCATGTGGATGGACCCCACCCTGGTGCGGGCCACGCTCTACTCGGGCTCGCAGGTCCCCGGCTACGGGCCCTGGCACGACACGGCGCCGATCGGGCCGGCGGCGGCGACCTCCTTGGTGGCGGCGTTCAACTCGGGCTTCCGGATGAGCGACGCCCTCGGCGGCTACTTCTCCGAGGGCCGCCAGGTCGTCCCGCTGCGCCCGGGCGCGGCGACGGCCGTGGTCTACGCGGACGGCACCATGAACATCGGGGCGTGGGGGACCGATGTCACCATGACGCCGGACGTGGTGGCGGCCCGCCAGAACCTGCACCTGCTCGTCGACCGCGGGGCGCCCGTCCCGGGGCTGAACGCTGACGACGCCTCCTTGTGGGGCTTTACCCTCCACGGCGACGTCTACGTCTGGCGCTCGGGGCTGGGCATCACCGCCGACGGGGCCCTCGTCTACGTCGGCGGCCCCGGCCTCAACATCACGACCCTGGCCGACCTGCTCGTGCGGGCGGGGGCCGTGCGGGCGATGGAGCTCGACATCAACACGGCCTGGGTCAACGCGGCCACCTACGACCCCGCCTCACCCGACGGGGCGGCCAGCCCCGCCAACGGCACCAACCTGGTCGCCGGCATGGACAACGGCACGACCCGCTACTTCTCGCCCTGGTACCGCGACTTCTTCACCATGTCGGCACGCTAGGCGCCGGAAGCCCGACCACGTCCGTGACCACGCCCGACCGCGACTGGGACGCCGCCACCTACGACCGAGTGGCGGACCCCATGACCCGCTGGGGGACGCGCGTGCTGGACCGGCTCCCGCTCGCCGGCACCGAGACGGTGCTCGACGTCGGCTGCGGTACGGGTCGGGTCACCGAGCAGCTGCTCGAGCGCCTGCCCGCAGGCCGGGTGATCGCCCTGGACCGCTCGAGCGCCATGCTGGCGGTGGCCGGCGAGCGGCTCGTGCCCTACGGCGACCGGGTCCGTCTGCTCGAGGGCGACGTACTCGGGCTCGGCGCCGACGCGCTGGGCGGATGGGCACCCGTCGACGCCGTGCTGTCGACGGCCACTTTCCACTGGGTGCTCGACCACGACCGCCTCTTCGCCGCCCTGGCCTCCGTCATGGCGCCCGGGGCACGGCTCGTGGCCCAGTGCGGAGCGGCGGGGAACATCGAGGAGCTGATGGCGGCCGTGCGGGCCACCGGCGAGGAGCGGGCCGGTGCCTGGCACTACGCAACCCCGGAGCAGACCCGGGCGCGGCTCGTCGCCGCCGGGTTCGCCGAGGTGGAGGTGTGGACCCACCGGGAGCCGACGCGCATCGAGCCGCGCGCCGAGCTCGAGGCCTATCTCGAGACGGTGTGCCTGCGCACGCACGTGGCCTCGTTGTCCGAGGACGAGCGCGCCCGGTTCGTCGCCGCGGTGGCCGACGCCATGCCCGAACCGGTCATCGACTACGTGCGGCTCAACATCATCGCCCGCCGGGCGTAGCCGCCGGGCGTAGCCGCCGGGCGTAGCCGCCGGGCGTAGCCGGTCGGCCTGGCGGGGCTCGGCCCGTCAGCCGGCCGTCCCGCAGCCGGCCCGGGGTGCTGGGCCGTGGCCGCCGACTCCCGGTGCCGCGCCCGCTGGCGCCGAGCCGCTCGGCCCCGACGGCGGACGCAGCTGCGCCGAGGGCCCTTGTCCGGACGGGAGCCGGCCCGGGGGGAGCTGGCCCGACGGTCCTCCCCCGCCGGGCACCGCCGCGATCCCGCCGGGCGGGGCGCAGCCGGGACCACTCCCGCCTGGCACCGCCGCCGAGGCCATCGAGCCGAACGAGACGACGCCGAGGAGGGCGAGGGCCGGCACGGTGGCGAGCGCGGCCGCCTTCGGGACCCGGATGAGGGGCCACGCCCCCAACAGGGCGACGGGGCCGATGGCCGGAAGGTAGAAGCGGATGAGGTGGACGTTGCCCCAGATGCCGCCGGCGGGCCCGTCGGCCTGCATGGACGCCGTCCAGTCGTAGAAGAAGTACAGGCCGAAGGTCCCGATCCACACCGAGGCCAGTGCCAGCGCGACCCACAGGTCCCGGCGCGCGGTGGAGTCCGGGTTGTTGCGACCCCCGGCGGCTGCGCGGACGGCGATCCACACGACGCCCGCAGCTGCCAGCACGATCATGGGCATAGTGACGATCAGGTTCCGCGGCATCACGTCGAGGTTCCCGTGCAGCGCGCCGACGCTGAACGTGATCTCGCCGTTGGCGTAGCCGGTGGAGAACGGGTGCCCGTAGAGGTAGGTGTTCACCGACGCCAGGAACGTTGCGAACAGCACCTGGCTGCCGAGCCAGGTGGCCGCTGCGGCGCGGGGGAGCACGCTGCGGGCGAGGAGCCAGAGGGCGGCGACCGTCCCGCTCGCGCACAGGACGGCCACCACGTCGGTGTAGCGGATGAACATCGCGGAGTCGAAGGCGAAGAAGGCCGCGAGCCCGACGACGATGCGCCGGCGGGCCGCGTGCTCGCCGGCCAGGACCGCCCACAGCAGGAGACCGCACCCGGCGGCGACCATCGATGCGTCGGTGAAGCTCGGCATCGTCGCCCGCCACGCGAACACCATCGCCGCCCCCGACGTGCAGAAGAGCGCGACGACGACGGTGCCGCCCCAGCGGCCCAGCCAGCGCCGCCCTCCGAGGTAGAGCGCGACGGCTGCGAACGCGCCGTAGAAGAGGGGTGCGAGCCGCAGCAGGCCCAGCCGTGCGAAGGCGACGGCATAGAAGGGGTATCCCGGGTTCTTCTCGCTGATCCATGTGCCGTCGGCCCGGTGGACCCATTGGGCGATGCCGCCGAGCCCGCCGGCCGAGGTCCCCGACAGCTGACGGCTCAGCGCCAGGTACTGCGCGTTCGTGAGCCACAGACGGCCGTGGAGCAGGGCCGTGATCGAGGCCCGGTACGCCAGGTCGTCGGGCTCGAGGAGCTGGCTCCCCTTCGACAGTGCCAGCGCGCACAGCGCGGCGAAGAGCGCCGCGGCCGTCACCACGGGCCCCCACGGCCGCGCCCACCCGGTGCGGGGCAGGGCGACGGGGTCGGGATCCCCCTCGAGCACCACCGACATGGTCATGGAGGCTTTGTACGGGCGCAGGCTGTGCGCCCCCTGTGGGCGGCCATGGGTCCTGCTGAGAGTGGTGCCGCAGGTCCTAGCCTGGACCTGTGACCCAGCCCCCGATCCCCGCCGGCTGGTACCCGAACCCCGACGGCACGCCGACGACGCGCTGGTGGGACGGCACGCAGTGGACCGAGCAGGTGGCTCCGAGCCCGCCACCACCGCCGCCCGACCACGCCCCGGCCCCGCCGTCGCCGGGCGCAGCCGGCCCTGCGGTGCCCTACCCCGGGCTCGCGCAGTACCCGGGCACCGGGCCGTACCCGGGCACCGGGCCGTACCCGGGCACCGGGCCGTACCCGGGCACCGGGCCGTACCCGGGCACCGGGCCGTACCCCGGCTCCCCGCCGGCCCGTGCGCCGGTCGCCGGTCGCACCGGGCTGGTCCTCGCCCTCGTGTTCCTGGCGCTGGCGCTGGCGCTGGGCGTGCCGTCCCTGGTGATCGTCGTCCGCACCGCGGTGGACCAGATCATCGACGCCCCCATGATCACGGTGCCCACCTCGACGGCCGGCGTGTCGCTGCAGCTGCAGCAGGGCGACTACTACCTCTACGACCCCTACGGCGCCGGCGCGCTCAGCGGCGCCGACCTCGGTGTGGCCGGACCGCCCGGGACGCCGACGCCGACGCCGATTGCGCCGTCGGGCACGGAGACGTTCACCCGCAACGGCGTGACGTACACGGCGTCGATCGGGTTCCACACCTACGCCGCCGGCCGCTACCGGATCTCGGTCCAGTCCACGGCCCGGTCGGGGACGATCGCCCCGCACCAGGTGATCGTGGGGCTGTCGTTCACCTCGCTGGCCGAGTCCGTCGCCGGCTGGGCGGTGGGGACCATGGTCGCCGTGCTCCTGGGGATCACCGGGGTCGTCCTGCTGATCGTGGCCCTCGTGGCCCGGAGCAGGGCCAAGCGGGAGGCGGCGCGCCCGGGCTACCCCCGATGACGCCGTCGGACGCCGAGCCGGGTGCGTCGCGCCAGGAGCTCGACGCGCTGCGCCGGCGGGTCGAGGCCAGCGAGGCGGTCCTGGCCATCATGGAGCTCAAGGCGCGCTACGGGGACCTGGTCGACGGCCGCTTCCGCCGCGGCGAACCGCTCGACGCCGGCGCGCTCGGCGCTTTGGCCGAGGAGATCGCGGCCCTCTTCACCGAGGATGCGGAGTGGGACGGCGGGCCGGCCCTCGGCGTGGCGGTGGGGCGGGGTGCGATCGCGGCGAGGATGCGACAGCCGACCGTCTCGTTCTCGCGCCACCTGTTCGTGCGGCCGCGGATCACGGTGGACGGGGACCGGGCGAGCGGACGGTGGGACCTGCTCGCGCCCTGCACGCGGCCCGACGGCACCGCCTACTGGATGTGCGGGGTCGAGGACGACGAGTACGCCCGGGACGGGGCCGGCCGGTGGCTGCACCGGCGCATGAAGCTCTCGACGGTATTCATGGCCCCCGTCGAGGGCGGTTTCGGCCGGATCGGGCTCTAGGCCGACAGGGGGAAGGCCGCTTCGTCCATCGCCAGCAGGGCCTGGTGCAGGGCGCGGCTGGCCTCGCCCAGCTGCATCGCCCGTCCCCCCGAGGTCCCGAGCATCGAGAGCTCGCACAGGCGGTCGACAACCCGGGTCATCCGGCGCAGCTGCATCGTGACCGCCGACAGCTCACGGACAGAGGGCTCGCTGGTGGTGCTGGACATGCGCCGGGTCTCCTTGCTTCGCCTGACATGGCACGGGGGCGGCGGCCGGCGTCCTCGCCGCCGGGGCCGTCCCCGTGTGTGGGGGCATCGTGCCCATGCCGAGCGGGACCGACCAGGGCCCAAAGACCCCATGGCCGTGCCCCGTAGGCCCCAGTCCGGCGCCGACGAACGGGCCGGGGCCGGTGACGACCTCCGGACCGTCAGCGACGAGGGCATGTGGACCTGGGCGTCAGCCGGGGAGGCGGCGCCAGAGGGCGGCAGGCAACAGCTTCAACACCCCGAACACGAGCTTGAGCGCGGCGGGTGACCACACCGTGGCCGCGCCACGCTCGAGACCGCGCACGACGTCGGTGGCCACCGCGTCGGGCGTCGTGGCCATGGGTCCGGGCTCGCGCCCGGCGGTCATCCGGGTCGCCACCCAGCCGGGTCGCACGATCATGAGCGAGGCGCCCGAGCCACGCAGCGACTCGGCCAGTCCCTGGGCGAAGCCGTCGAGGCCCTCCTTGGACGCCCCGTAGACGAAGTTGGCGCGCCGGACTCGCACGCCCGCCACCGATGACAGCACCACCATGCGGCCGGTCCCCTGGGCTCGCAGGAGGTCGGCGAAGGCGATCATCGCCGCCGCGGGCCCGACCATGTTGGTCGTGAGCACCGCGGCGGCGGCGGCCGGGTCGTGCTCGTCGGTGGCCTGGTCGCCGAGCACGCCGGTGGCCACCAGCACCAGGTCCACGTGGCCGAGCTGGCGCGCCGCCAGCTCGGCGAACGCTCCGTGCCCGGCGGCGTCGGTCACGTCGAACGCGGTCGTCTCCACCTTGTCCACACCCAGCGCCTCGAGCTCCTTCGCCGCGCCGGCCAGGGCGACCTGGTCGCGCCCGGCCAGCATCACGTGCTGCAGCCGGTGGGTGGCCAGGATGCGCAGCACTGCACGGGCGATCTCGGAGGACCCACCGAGCACCACCGCCGTCTGGGGCATCCCCATGGCGTCGTTCATCCGTTTCCTCCTGGGGTGGTGGCCGGCGTGGGTTCACCCGTGACGCCGCCGGCCCGCTTTCGTGGCGTTGCCGCCGACCTCGCCGGCGCCGTCGGGCTCGTGGCGGCGGTCGACGCCGCCTTCGTCGAACGCGTCCGCTTGGTTCGCCCCGACGACGTCGCTCCGCCGGCCGTGGCTGGGGAGGCGCCCACCAGCCCGAGGCGCCGGGCCAGGTCCGAGGCCAGCACGCCGTCGGGGTCCACCCGGTCCCGTACGGTCCGGAACCGATCCAAGCTCGGGTACATCGAGCGCAGGACGTCGGGTCGCAGCCGGGAGTCCTTGGCCAGGTAGACCCGGCCCCCCGCCACGGCGACCTCTTCGTCGAGGCGGTCGAGCAGGGCGGCCAGCCCCGGTCGCCCCACCGGCAGGTCGAGGGCGAGCGTCCAGCCCTCGACCGGGAACGACAGCGGCCCCGGGTCGCCGGGCCCGAAGCGCTTGAGGACGGCCAGGAACGACGCCACCCGCTGCCCGCTCAGCCGCTCGATGGCCCGTCGAAGCGTCTCCTCGGCCCCGACGGGCACCACGAACTGGTACTGGAGGAACCCGCGGGGGCCGTACAGGCGGTTCCACGCGCCCACGGCGTCGAGGGGGTGGAAGAACGAGGCGATGGACTCGAGGGCGCCGACCTTGTGGCGCGGCGCCTTGCGGAACCACATCTCGTTGAAGGCGGCGACGGTCAGCGGGTTCAGGAGCCCCGGGGGCGGGGTGAAGGGGACCTGGAGGCGCACCTGCGGGTCGAACGCCCTCACGCCCGGGCCACGCCGGTCCTCGGGGAGGTCCTCCAGGCGCGCGTGGTCGCCCCGGGTCAGCACGGCGCGACCGAGCCTCGCACCCTTGGCCAGGCAGTCGATCCAGGCCACCGAGTAGCGGTACTCGGCGTCGCGCTCGGTCATTCGGGCCATCAGGTCGTCGAGGTCGCGCACCCGCTCGGTGTCCACCAGCACGGACGCCGTCTCCACCGGCAGGAGCCCGATGGTGGCGTCGAGGACCACGCCGGTGAGGCCCATCCCCCCCGCCGTTGCCCAGAACAGGTCGGGGTCCGACTCCGGCGTGACCGTGTGCACGCCGGTGGGGGTGGCCAGGGTGAGGGAGCGGACATGGCAGCAGAACGAACCCTCGCGGTGGTGGTTCTTGCCGTGGATGTCGGCCGCGATCGCCCCGCCCACGGTCACGTGGCGCGTCCCCGGGGTGACGGGCACGAACCACCCCAGGGGTACGAGCTGGCGCATCAGGGAATCCAGGCTCGCCCCCGACTCGACGCGCACCCACCCGGCCCGGAGGTCGGCGTCGAGGACCGTCGTCCGCCCGGTCAGGTCGAGTACGACGCCCCCGGCCGCCTGGGCCGCGTCGCCGTAGGAGCGGCCCAGGCCCCGGGGGATGACGCGCGCGCCTCGCGCCCGGGCGGCGGCCATGGCGTCGGCCACGTCCTGCTGGGAGCCGGGACGGCGCACCTCGGCGGCGCTGGCCGCCGTGCGCCCCCAGCCGGTCACGAGCCGGCGCGCGGGCAGGGTCGGCGAGCTCACCGCGCCCGCACCGTCTCGCTCATGCGTAGACGCCGGCGGCGAAGAGGATCAGCCACGCCAGTCCCAGCGCCTGGAGCACCCGGTCGCCGAGCGCCAGCTCCTCGGGGGCCGCGCCCAGCCCGCGCTCGAACCGGAGCTCCAGGTGGAGGAGGGCCAGGACCACGGGGATGATCGACAGCTGGAACCAGATCGGGTGGTGGTCGCCGAGCGACTGGGACGAGCGCTCGAACGCCCACAGGCAGTAGGCGGTCACGGTCACCGCCGTGGCGAGCAGCCGTACCGAGCGGAGGAATGGCGGCGGGTACTCCTCCAGGATCGGGCGGTGTACGCCGTGCCCGTGCTCGATCTGCTCCGCGCTGCGCTTGCCCGTGACGACGAGCAACGAGCCGAAGGACGCGACGATCAGGAACCAGTCCGACAGGGGCACCCCGGTGGCGACCCCACCGGCGATCGCACGGAGGACGAACCCGGCCGCCACGCAGGCCAGATCGATGATCGGCTCGTGCTTGAGGCGCAGGGAGTAGGCGGTGGCGACGCCGGCGTAGATCCCGATCACGAGCCCCAGCCGCCAGCCGGCCATCCACCACGCCAGCCCGATCGCGACGGCGAGGAAGGCCACCCCGGTGCCCACCGCGAGCGGGACGGAGACGACGCCGGCGGCGACGGGTCGGTGGCGCTTGACCGGGTGGTGCCGGTCCGCCTCGGCGTCGAGCGTGTCGTTGAGGAAGTAGGTGCCCGAGGCGGCGATGCAGAAGATCCCGAACGCCCCCAGGGCCAGGAGGACGGAGTGCGAGTGGGTCAGGACGCCGGCCGCGCCCGGTGCGGCGAAGACCAGGACGTTCTTGATCCACTGGCGCGGCCGGGCGATCCGCACCATCCCGCGGGCCACGGTCGAGGGGGAGGGGCCCGGCGTCCGTTCCGAAGGGCGATCGGGCACGCCCTCGTGGTCGGTGGTGGCGGCGTTCACCATGAGGTCTTTGCGAAATGCCAGGTCGGGGACGGGCCTCGGGTCGGACGCAACTGGGCACGCTACCACGGGGTATCCCCGGAACCGGCCCCTCGGGCGCGTGGGCCCTCTCCGCCGAGGGCCGTCGACCGGGGCCGCCGCCCGCCGCCCCGCCGCCCGTTTGGCGTCGCGATCAGGTCACCTGCCTACACTCGGTGCCCGATGAAGCGTCCCTATCGCGTCGTGGTGGCGAAGCCCGGGCTCGACGGCCACGACCGCGGGGCCAAGGTCATCGCCCGGGCCCTGCGTGACGCCGGTTTCGAGGTCATCTACACCGGGCTCCACCAGACGCCCGAGCAGGTGGTCCGGGCCGTCGTCGAGGAGGACGCGGACGCCGTGGGGCTGTCGCTGCTGTCGGGCGCGCACCTGACCCTCGTCCCCCGCGTGATCGAAGGGCTGCGGAACCAGGGGCTCGACGACGTCGTGGTCATGGTGGGGGGCATCATCCCCGACCCCGACATCCCGGTCCTGAAGGAGATGGGCGTGGACGGGGTCTTCACCCCCGGCGCACCTCTGCCCGCGATCGCCGCCTGGCTGGCGGAGACCCTCGACGCCCGCGAGGAGTCGACCGTCCAGCCCTGAACCAGCCACGGCGCGCGTCGGCGCCCGAGTCCGCACCGAGGCGACGAGCGCCGCCGGCGCGAGTCGCACCCAAGAGCCGCAAGCAAGGAGCAAGGAGCAGATCCGGTGGATCTCTACGAGTACCAGGGCAAGCAGTACTTCGCCGGGTTCGGCATCCCGACGTCGCCGGGCGGCGTCGCCGACACGGTGGAGGAAGCGGTCGCCCAGGCCGACGCCATCGGCTACCCGGTGGTGGTGAAGGCGCAGGTGAAGGTCGGCGGGCGCGGCAAGGCGGGCGGGATCAAGATCGCGGCCGACGCGGACGAGGTCCGCACCCACGCGGCCGCCATCCTCGGGCTGGACATCAAGGGCCACGTCGTCCGGCGCCTGTGGATCGAGCGGTCCTCGGACATCACCCACGAGTACTACGCCAGCTTCACCCTCGACCGCAGCGCCAAGAAGTACCTGTGCATGGTGTCGGCCAAGGGCGGGGTGGACATCGAGGAGGTGGCGGCCACCGACCCCGGCGCCATCGCCAAGCTGTCGATCGACCCGGTCGACGGGCTCGACCTCGACACCGCCCGGCGGTGGGTCGACGAGGCCGCCCTCGACGAGGAGGCCCGGGCCGAGGCGGCCGACGTGTTGGTCAAGCTGTACCGCTGCTACGTGGA